>Ga0207701_10001897_pt1 | contig 21720 bp, 26 predicted proteins | sample KBSSwiSSwithPhiX_FD_184294 | JGI IMG/M metagenome (GOLD analysis project Ga0207701, IMG submission 184294) | Switchgrass rhizosphere bulk soil microbial communities from Kellogg Biological Station, Michigan, USA, with PhiX - S5 (SPAdes) (version 2) | ecosystem: Environmental > Terrestrial >... | reverse complement strand
CGGGCGTGGGGCGGTCAGGGTCGTCGGCGTCGGGTGCGGCGGCGGGTGTGGACCGCGAGGAGGTCGCCGGTGGGAGTGGTCCACAGGTAGTGGTTGTCGGCGAGGCGCTGGTAGCTCCAGCCGCCGTGGGTCTTGAGGCGGTGGTGGGTGCGGCACAGGGGCGCGAGGTTGGCCAGCCGGGTCTGGGCCGGTGCTCCGCCGTCCTCGATCCGGCGGTAGGCGGTGATGTGGTCCAGGTCGCAGCCGCGGGAGTCGCGGCTGCAGCCAGGAAACACGCACGTGGCGTCGACCTGGACCGCGGTCTCGCGCATCCAGGCCGGGGGGTGGTGCCGATCCACGGTGTCGGGGCGGTGCAGGTCGAGGACCGGGCGGACGGTGATGCCGGCCAGGTCGGGCCGCCCGAGCCAGGCCGCGAGCAGGCCCCGGGTGGCCGCACCCAGTCGCTCGACCTCCCCGCCGGCCCGGGTCGGGTCGGCCAGGTCGGACGCCAGGTGCACGAACAGCTCCACCCGTCCGCCGCGGCTGGTCGGCACGCCGAGGACCCCGGTCTCGAGCAGGTCCAGCGCACGTTGCGGATCCGCGAGCACGCCGACCGCCTTGGCCCGGCGTACCTCGAGGCTGTCGGTGTCCCCGAGCCGGCTCAGGCTGGTGGCGAGGTCGGCCAGGGTGTCGTCGAGGTGCAGGGCGTCGAGCGTGTCCAGCCGCATGTGGACCTCGGTGGTGCCCGGGCCGCTGTCGTGAACGAGGGTGACATGGCGGGCGGCCAGGGCTGCCTGCTCATCAGCGGCCGCCCGGTCGGGGTCGTAGTGCAGGACGGTCTCGTCCACGATCCGGCGGACCCGGGTCACGGTCAGGTGCTGCGGGTCGCAGGCCAGCATCTTGTCCACCCAGGTCGCCATCTCCCGGGTCAGCCGCGTGGTCAGGGCGGCCGCCTGCCGGGCCCGCCACGCGGGCACGGTGCCGGCCAGGACCAGGTCGAACAGCCGGGGCAGCCGGTGCCGCAGCTCCAGCGCGTCGCCGATCAGCTGCCGACCGGCGTCGTGGGAGATCCCCAGGTGTCCGGCCAGCTCGACCGGCGCGAACTCCGCGACCTGCGGGGTCCCTTCTCCCGCCAACGGGACCAGGCCCTCGCCGTGCAGGTCCACCTCACCCCACCCGGCCGGCTGTCCGTTGCGTGGGACTGGGTGCAGGTCGGCCCACTCCGCCGCGACCACCAACAGCTCCGCCGCCGCGGCCAGCTCCGCCCGACGGGCCTCGCGGGCCCGGTCCAGCACCCTGCGGGTGCCGGCCCCGGGCTCCAACCCGGCCTCGATCGTGACCTCGAACATGTGTTCGAGTCTAGTGGGGGCCACCGACACTCACCAGCCCGGATACGGATCTGTGGAGAACTGGATGTGGTGGTTCGAGACGGCGCTGGGGCGCCTCCTCAAACACCGGCGTGCCGCTGGCGCGCCTCCTCAACCACTGTGCACCCGCAACCCCGGAAGCAGACGCCCACCCCGCGCCGTACTCTCCCCGTTGCTGCGTTTCCTCGCGACACCTGCCCCGCGATGTCGGGGTCTCGACAAGCTCGACCACCGGAGTCGCTGGGCGCCTCCTCAACCACCGCCCACCGCGATGTCGGGGTCTCGACAAGCTCAACCGCCGGAAGCGCCCGTGAGGGCTACATTCGTGAGATGGCCCATCGACCCGAGCGCGTGTGCGTGCCGTTGGAGACGGAAATGCTGCCGCTCCACCGCGAGCCACCCGGGGCGGCGCGGCTACGACGCGAGCAGAGGCGACAACAGCGGCGCGAGAAGCGTGAGAGGCGGGACACGCCGACGCGCAGGGAGCGGGTGCTCGCGCGTCTCGCCACCGCAGCACGCGCCGTCACCCGGCGTCGACGCGCCTGACGGGCTGGCGCGCAGCGTCACGGCTGGACTGCCCGCTCCTGGCTGTCGTGCCCTGGGTCGAGGTGGTCCGCGCCCGAGAGACGCAGGGGCGCGAAGCCTTCTGCGGTGTGCGCCGAGGAGACGCGGGTGGTCAGGCACACATGGTCTCCACCGTCGTCCAGGACGGCGATGCGTTCGAGCGACATCCGGCTGGGGCATGCCTCCAGCAGCGGTACGCCGTGCTCGTCGAGGCTGAAGTCGACGCCTGCAAACTTGTCGGTGTCCTCACCGGTCAGGGTGCCGAACCGCTCCGCCAGCGCGAGGTCCTGCGCCGTCAGGAAGTGAACCGCGAAATGCGCGGCGCGCAGGCCCACGCGGTAGGTGTGGTTGGCCTTCGACAGCCACACAGAGTAGTGCGGGGGCGTGATGCTCGACTGTGCATGGAAACCCACCAGGCATCCGGCCCGTTCGCCCTCGGCAGCGGTGGTCAGCACGATCAGCGGCGGGTCGGCCGAGCCCATCAGTGTTTCGAATGCTTCATCACTCACGTTTCCCACCTGTCTCTCGCGGTCGCTCGTAGCGGAGGAAGAGGGTGTCTGCCTCAACCATGGCGGCTTGCAGCTCGAACATGGCGAGCCCTGCGCCGGGTGGGGTCACGGAGACCGGAAGCTGGTCACCGCCCATGAGCGGAGATATCGAGAGGCACAGCTCATCGAGGCGGTCCGCTGCGACGAGCTCCCCGAGCCAGGTCGGGCCGCCCTCACAGAGCACCACCCGGTGGCCGAGCCCAGCCAGGGCCCGCATCGCGGCTGCCGGCTCGACACGATCGTCACCTGCCACGATGACGGTCGCGACCGCCTCGGCCTCGGCCCGGCGCACCGGATCCGCGGCCGCACAGGTGATCAGATGGGTGCGAGCGTCCTCGGGCGCATCAGCGAACACGTTTGCCGTCCAGTCGAAAGCGAGCGACCGGCTGACTACGGCGAGGGGCGGGTTCGGTGGTCGCCCCTCTCGCCGCCGCTGCTCCTTGGCTTCCTCACTGAGCCGGACGGCTCCGTATCCTTCGCGACGTACCGTTTCGGCACCCACCAGCACGATGTCCGCGATCTGGCGCACCCTCGGGAACAGCGCCTGGTCCGGAGCGGTGGACAGGGCGCCGACTCGACCACCCACGGACGCGGTGCCATCGAGCCCGGCGACCATGTGTCCGGTCACCCAGCACTCGCGCTTCGGCTGGGAGCGGTCGACGGCGAGATACGGGTCAAGCGCATCAGGCACGACCGCGCCGCGCTCCAGCTCCTGCACCCGCTCACCATAGGCCTACGCTGGCGGCGTGCGCGTGTTGATCGTCGACGGCGCCAACGTGGTCGGCAGCCGGCCGAACGGCTGGTGGCGTGACCGAGCCGGTGCGGCCGAGAGACTGCACCAGTCGATCACGAAGGCTGACCTCGGCTACGACGTGGTCGTGCTGGTCCTGGAGGGCGCCGCCAAGCGTGGCTGGCCGAGTGGTGAGACCGGCGCGATCCACACCGTGCACGCTCCTGGCACCGGCGACGACACGATCGTTGAGCAGGTCCGCGCCCGGAGCATGGGGGGCGATGACGTGGTGGTCGTCACCGCCGACCGGGCGCTGCGGGAGCGGGTGGCGGCAGCCGGCGGCTCTCACGTCGGGCCGTCATGGCTCCTTGCCCGCACGTCCTGATGCACCTGCCGCCGATGCATTTCGGCAGACCGCGCATCGCTTGCCGGGGGGCTCGCCGTGCGGGCGGGTGCGGCGACAGTACGGTTCATGGGGAAGACGTCGAACACAAGCCCCCGAGGAGACGACATGGACCTGTTCGAGATCGCTGAGACCCGGCATCTCCGTCGCGAGGAGGCCGCGGCCCAGCTCCACGCCCTGGCCGACGCCCTTGCTCGCAACAACACCGTGGAGTTCGATCGCGCGGGTCGTCGGATCACCGTGCGTGTGCCCGACGAGGTCGACCTGAAGGTCGAGGTCGAGCTCGGGGACGACAAGAACGAGCTGGAGATCGAGCTCACCTGGTGACGCCCTGGCGGATTCATGGGCGTGACGGGATCACGGGCGGCCCCGTCGCCTGCGAGACCGCCCGTCAACGCCTGGGGCGTCAGTCGTCCATCGCGACGGCGAAGTAGGCTCCGAGAGTCCCTAGGGGCGTGGCGTTTCGGACAAGGACGATGGGGTCTGCGCAGTCGTCCTCGTCGAACTCTCCGATGCGGTCACTGATGCTTCCGTTGCCGTCGTCACTCACCGCGAAGGGCTGCGTGGAATCGACGACCACGCCGCCGCAGACGAGGCTGGCGGCCATGAAGTCTATCGGGTTGCCCACGCCGGGAATGACCAGGTGGTTGACGACGACGGTGATCCGGCCGTCCTCACGCAGGCGAACGTGGCTGTCCGCGTCGAGCACCCACGGCGCTCCGCCCGCGGGGACGCCAGCGATCGGCAGGCTGGGGTTGACCGGGTCCCTCGAACCAGCGATGCCCTGGAAATGCTCGCGGACGAGTGAGTGACCACTCGCCATGGCGGGAGCCGCAGTAGTGGCGGTGACCACCAGGACAGCAGTGACGACGATGGCCCGAGCCAGTACCGACCGGAATTTGCGCATGACGTTCCTCTCGTGGCGCTGAAGGGCCCGCCGGGAGGCGCGGACCCCTGATACCGGTTACACGTTGGAGGCTCGCGGATGGTTCACCCAAGTCGTCACCGCGGGGCGACGGCGCGGCTCTCGGCGTACCAGGTCTCCTGGATGCTCCGGCGCATGAGTGCCCGCTGCATGACCTGGATGACGATGCCGCCGATGGCGAGCACGAACAGGAGAAGGGACCAGCCGAAGCTGTTCGACACGGTGTCGGTGAAGTCGCTCCTGCTGAAGTCGGCGGTGTCCAGTGCGCCCACCAGCAGCATCAGGCCGCCGGTCACGCCGACGGCACCCGCGATGGAGCCGATGAAGACGAGCACGATCATCGGCGCGTTCGCGACCAGGGACACCAGGCCGAAGATGATGCCCACGGCCAGGCCCACCAGGACCGCCACCCAGTTCCAGGAGATCCCGAACGCGACGATGATGCCGGAGCCGATCGCGAAGCCGGCCGCCCCCATGGCAAGGACGATGGCGACGTAGTAGTACAGGTACGCCAGGACCGCGAAGATCACAGCGAAGACAAGGCCCAGCACCCAGCCGAGCACGGTGCCGAGGAAGTGCTCGTCGGCGAAACTTGCGACCAGGCCGGCGCCGAACGCAAACCCGGCGAGGAAGCCCCAGAAGGGGATCACGAGTCGCAGCACGAACTGCCCTGCGACGAGCATGGCGCCGCCGGCGATGATCGCAAGGACGCCCAGGATGATGTCGGCCATGCCAGCAATGTATGGCGCGTGGACGGCTCGCCCCGGGACGACACGTGCCTGGGGTGCGTGTCGTTCCGCGTCGGACGTCCGATATCACGCGTCGGGCCCCAGCGACACGTGGCAGGCGGCCGCCAGCGGCCTTACGCTCGGCATGTTCGAGGGGACGCAACACTCAAGGAGCCATATGCGCAGCGATCTGTTCGGAACGAACCTCGAGTCGGCGACAGCCGACCGCTTCACGTTGCAGAACTCCCGCATGCTGCGGGTCGCGCTCGACGGGGAGGTGATGGCGCGCCAGGGAGCGATGGTCGCCTACCAGGGCCAGGTCGACTTCGCCTACCAAGGCGCCGGAGGCATGGGGAAGCTCTTCAAGAAGGCCTTCACCGGTGAGGGCATGGCGCTGATGAAGGTCTCCGGTCAGGGGGACGTCTTCTTCGCCGACGACGCCATGGAGATTCATCTGGTGAACCTCGAGAACGACGCGTTCACGGTCAACGGCAGCAACGTGCTCGCCTTCGACTCAGCGCTCACGTGGGACATCAAGAAGGTCGAGGGTGCGTCGATGATGGCCGGAGGCGTCTTCAACACCACGTTCACCGGCACCGGCACGGTCGCGATCACCTCCCACGGCACGCCCGTCGTCCTGAACGTCGACGCCCCCACGTACGCCGACATCCAGGCGGCCGTCGCTTGGTCGACATCGCTGACGACGAGCGTGCGGCGTACGGCCGGTGCGAGCGCGCTGATCGGTCGCGGTTCAGGCGAGGCTTTCCAGCTCGTCTTCAACGGCCAGGGCTTCGTCATTGTCCAGGCGAGCGAGGGACGCCAGGTGGTGCCTCACAGCCACTGAGCAGGATGCTGCTCCTGCCCCTACCGCAGGCACGCAAACGGCGTGTCATTCCGGGTCCCCGATCCGCTCGAGCTTGGTCCAGCCGCGCCAGCCGCGCTCCTCGAGCAGCTCGATGAGCCGGGGCGCGATCGGCATCGAGTCGAGGAAGACCGAGTCGAGGAGCCCCGCGAGCTCGTCGCTCATCTCCTCCTCGTGGCTCTCGTACGCCTCGGCATCGGCGGCGTCGAGTAGGGCGACGAGACGGTCCCTCACGGCCACCAGTCGCGGGTCGTCCGCCTGCCACGCGATCGCGTCGGCGAGGTCGCGGTAGAGCTCGACCGTCGCCGGGTCGTCGAGCTGCTGCTGCTTCATCCGCATGTAGAACGACATCTGCTCCGGCAGCTGTGCGGCCACCAGGATCCACGCGTCGCGCTCGCCCTCGATCATCGCTTCCGGCAGTCCGAGGCCGCGCAGGCGGTGGAGGTACGCCACTGCCTCCGGCGGCAGGGCCAGACTGTCCCCGGCTGCCAGCTGCGCGATCCGCTCGCGGTGCCGCTGTCGCTCCCTGATCTCCGCGCGCAGGCGCCGGTCGATGTCGTCGACGGCCGCCTTGAACTCGTCCTCGTCGGCGCACAGCAGCTCGCGGACCCGCGCGAGCGGCACTCCGGCCTCGGCGAGAGTACGGATCTTGATCAGCTCGACGACTGCGTGTGCGTCGTAGCGCCGGTAACCGGAGTGGTCACGCTCCGGCTCCGGCAGGAGACCCTTGGAGTGGTAGTGCCGCACCGCGCGCACGGTAACGCCGGCGTACGACGCCAGCTGGCCGATCGTGAGCACCGCGCCAGTCTCCTACTTCGCGGGCACGCGGAGGAACAGCCGGCGCGACCAGAGGTACCCGAGGACCGAGACCAGCACGCACCAGCCGATCGCGAGCCACAGGTCGGAGCCCGTCGGCGCGCCCGTGATGAGTGCCCGGAGGGTCTCGATGATGGGTGTGAACGGTTGGTGTTCCGCGAAGTAGCGCAGCCCGGCCGGCATCGCGTCGGTCGGCACGAAAGCGCTGCTGACGAACGGCAGGATCATCAGGAACATCGGGGTGTTGCTGGCCGTCTCGACGCTGTCTGCCGCCAGGCCCATGCCCACGGTCAGCCAGGTGAGCGAGAACGCCGTGAGGATCAGCAGCGCGATCGCGCCGAGCCAGCCGAGCGGTCCGGCGTCGGAGCGGAACCCGAGCAGGAGAACGAACGACGTCACGATCAGCACGGCGAACCCGGTCTTGATCACAGCTCCCAGCACGTGGCCGGTGAGCACGGACACCCGCGCGATGTCCATGGTGCGGAACCGCGCGATAATTCCCGTCGTCATGTCGGTGGCGGTCGAGATCGCGGTGCCGAGCGCGACGCTGGCGACGGTCATGATCAGGATGCCCGGCGCGATGTACACGAGGTAGTCGCTGCGGTCTCCGGCGCCCTCGTGGCCCGGCAGGCCGGCGCCCATGGTCCCGCCGAAGACGTACACGAACAGCAGCAGGAACAGGATCGGCTGTGCAACGAGCATGATCGACAGAGAGGGGTAACGGCGGATGTGCAACAGGTTGCGCCGCAGCATCGTCGCCGAGTCCCTGACAGCGTAGGTAGTGCTCATGCGGGAACCTCCTCGGATGCGGGCGCCTCGGCCGTGCGACCGGTGAGCGCGAGGAACACGTCGTCGAGGTCGGCGGACTCGACCGTGAGGCCGACCACGCCGTCGTCGTCGAGTCCGTCGAGCACGCGGCGCAGCCCGGCGACGCTGCCGTCGTTGGGCAACTGCAGGGTGAGTGCCTCGCCGATCGTTGCGGCGCCCGGGTGTGCGGCCGCTGCCGCGGTCAGTCGGGCGGCGTCGGTGAACTGCACCGACACGTGTCCGCCCGGAACCCGACGCTTCAGCTCCGCAGCCGTGCCCTCGGCGACCAGCAGGCCGCCGTCGAGTACTCCGATCCGGTCGGCGAGGTGGTCGGCCTCGTCGAGGTACTGCGTGGTCAGGAGCACCGTCACGCCGTCGGCGACCTGCTCGCGCACGATCGCCCACAGGTCGCGACGGCTGCGCGGATCCAGGCCGGCCGTCGGCTCGTCGAGGAAGATCAGCCGTGGCCGGGCGATAAGCGTCATCGCCAGGTCCAGCCGACGCTTCATCCCGCCCGAGTAGGTCTGTGCTCGCCGGTCGGCCGCCTCGACGAGGTCGAAGCGCTCCAGCATCACGGTCACGCTGGTGGTCGCGGCGGTCCGGTCCAGGTGGGCGAGGTCGGCCATCAGGCGCAGGTTCTCGCGGCCGGTGAGCAGCTCGTCGATCGCCGAGAACTGCCCGGTGACACCGATCGCGGCGCGCACCCCGGCTGGCTCCCGTCGTACGTCGAAGCCGGCGACCCGGATCTCGCCGTCGTCGGGGGTCAGCAGGGTGGAGAGGATGTTGACGATGGTCGTCTTCCCGGCGCCGTTGGGTCCGAGGAGGGCGTAGATGGTGCCCTCCGGAACAGTCAGGTCGACGCCCGTCAGCACGGAATGATCGCCGTAGGACTTGGTCAGTCCGGCGACCTCGATCGCGGGGTTGGTATCGGTCATGCCACCATCCTCGAACCCTGACGCAGGGTGAAGGTCAAGCGGCGTCAGGTGCGGCCGGAAGCGACGCGCGAGCTGTCACGAACCACACCGGGCTCACGGTGAACGCGCACCTGTCGTTCATCCCGGTTCGCACCAGACGGGGGCCTCGGACGTGCCACGTGGGGGAACGCGGAACGCAGCCCGAGGCCTCCGCACTGCATCGAGGCCCGAGGGGCGTAAGGGGGTACCCCACGACCGCGACGATCATTACGGTACGCCGCTGGTCGTAATTGGCCGGCTGCCCGTATGGCGTGTCGTCCGCCAGCGCACGGTGCGCGGCTGGTGGGGCATGCTTGTCGGGTCCCACGACGAAGGGAGCGACCCATGCTGCTGGTGCCCAGGCAGCTTCGACGCGCCGGTATGACCGGCGACGTGCCCTACTACGGCGGCAGGTTCACACCGGCCCAGGCGTACGCCGCCGCGCACCCCCGCGCGCGTCCCGTCGAGGCTCCCCCACCCCCGCGCGCTGACCAGCTGGCCGCCCTTCAACATCTCCTCGACACTGGCGTGATCACGCCGGAGGAGCACCGGCGGCTGCGTGGCCGAGTGGCGCCATGAGCGGCCCGGTACAGGTCCTCGTGGTCGGTTTCGAGGAGCCTTCGCTGTCCGGGGAGATCCTGGCCGAGCTGACCAGGCTAGGCGAGGCCGGCGTCGTGCGGCTGCTCGACGTCCTGCTCGTCACGCGCGCCGAGGACGGTCGCCTCGAGACGCTGCCTGCTCCGCCAGGCGCAGACCCGGACCTCGGCCGACTGGCCGCCGCGTTCCTCGGCCAGGCGGAGAACGAGGAAGTCCGCGCTGGAACGGGCGGAACCGGCCACCCCGCCTGGTCCCTCGACGACGCGGTGCTGCCCCGAGGCGCGTCCGCGGTCGCTCTCATCGAGCACACGTGGGCGCAACCCCTCGTCCTCGCGATCAGGCGCGCCGGCGGGCAGCTGCTCGACGAGACGTGGCTGGCCCCCGACGACCTGAAGCTGCTCCTCGATCTGCTGGGGTGATTCCCATGAGGGTGATCGGCAACATCCTGTGGCTGGTACTGGCCGGGGTCTGGCTGGCCACCGGCTACGTCCTGGCTGGCCTGCTGGCGTTTGTGCTGATCGTGACCATCCCCTTCGGCATTGCCTCTTTCCGGTTGGCGAGCTTCGTCATCTGGCCGTTTGGCCGGACGACGGTATGGAGACGAAGTGCCGGCATCTGGTCAGTGATCGGGAACGTCGTGTGGATCATCTTCTTCGGTTGGGGGCTGGCGTTGATGCACCTGATCGCTGGCCTGTTGTTGATGATCACCATCATCGGGATCCCGTTCGGGGTTGCCTGCTGGAAGATGATCCCCCTGTCCTTGGTGCCCCTCGGTCGCGAGATCGTGCCGATCTCACGCGTGAACAGCGACCCGTACGGCGTGCCTGCGCGACCGATCATGTAGTCGCCTCGTGCCTCGGGCAATGGGAGGCTGGTGCGGGAGACTCTCCTTGACCTGGGGCGGCTTGGCCGGGTCGAAAACGTGGTCGGAGGTCGCATGGGGCAGGTTCTGGCGCAGCTGATTCCAGTGGCGGCCGCGGCCGCACTGAGCACGGTGCCCATCACCGCCATGATCTTCATTCTGCTGTCGGAGAGACGGAGTGCGACCGCCCTCCCTTTCCTCTCGGGATGGGTGCTCGGCACGGCAGCAGGTCTCACTCTTGCCACGCTCGCGGCCCAGGCTCTTCCAGATCGACCGCGCAGGTTGGACACGTTGATCGGCACGCTCGAGATCCTGACCGGCAGCGCTCTCGTCCTGTTCGGGCTGGTCTCCATCGTTCGGCACAGGCGCGCACCGACCAGCGAGCGACCAGGCTGGATCGAGGGCATCGGCTCCTTCGGTCCGTTGCCAGCGCTCGGCATCGGCCTGGCGCTCAACGTCCGCCCGAAGGCGCTGCTGCTGTTCACCGCCGCGAGCCTGGCGATCACCGGTGCCAAGCTCAGCGTCGAGGAGAGCCTGATTGCGATCATCGTCTACACGGCGCTCGCCACCTCCACTGTCGTGGCACCGACGCTGGCCACCGTCTTCCTCCCCGACCGGATGGAGCCACGACTGGTTGTGACGCGGGACTGGATCAGTGCCCACGGGGCGTCGATGACTGCGGTCGTCATGATCCTGGTCGGGATCGTCGTCGTCGCCGCGGGCATCAACCACTGACCGATCAGGCGAAACTTGGGCTCGCCGTCAGGAGCATCCCCAAAGCGCGACCAAGACCTCCACGGAGGAGGTCATCCGGAAACGGCCGCGCGCACCTGAACCAGCATGGCCTCTTCGCGCTCGCTCACCAGCACTGCGCCGAACCCCATGAAACCGCCTTCCTTGGCGGCCTCGGCGGCCGCCTGCGCAGCAGCAACCAGCCACCGCCCGAAGGCCGCGGTCTCCTCGGGCGCGGCCTTGGCTGCGACCAGCGCCTGCACAGCGCGCAGCTCCTCGAGCACCTGCTCCCCCGCGGGGGCTCCGTCCCCAGTGGGCCGGTAGCCGGACAGGGGACTCTGCTTCGCCTGCACCATGGCTTGGACCTCGAGGGCCACCTCGGCCAGCAGCTGCTCCCGACTCGGAGGGCTTGTGGCCTGCTTCAGGGTCGCCATGGTCTCCTTGGTGGCCTCGATGGGGCCGCCGGGATCGGCGAGCGAGATCGCCATCCCAGCCACGAACGGTGCCCGCACGATTCGGCGCCATTCGTCCTCAGTGAAGTCTTCCTTGGTCGTCACAACAAGCTTCCCTCCCGCTTCGCGTGGGCATCATCGCACCGGTCCAGGTGGCCTTGCTTCACCCGCAACTCTTGCAGATCTTAGGCACATCCCCGCTCGGGTGCCGCAGCGAGCACCTCGTCGACGACCGCCGCGACATCGGCGTCGGTGGTGCGGTGGTTGGTGATGCAGGCACGCAGCACAAAGCTGCCGCGAACGGTTGCGTTCGACAGGTACACCCGGCCGTTCCGATTGACCCGGTCAAGGATCTCGGAATTCTGCTGGTCGAGTGATGCCGCGTCTGCGTCGGCCCACCGGAAGCACACGGCGCTCAGCGGCACGTCCGCCATCCGCTCGAGACAAGGCTCGCTGTCGATCAGTTCCGCCAGCAGGCCGGCCTGCCTCAGGTTCTCGGCGATGGCGGCTCGGAAGGCCGCCAGTCCGTGGTAGCGAAGGGACAGCCACAGCTTCAGCGTCCGGGCGCGCCGGGACAGCTCGATGGTGTCTTCGAAGAACACGTCGCCCTCCACGGGCTCGTGGCTCAACGAGGCGGCGTAGTCGTCGGTCAAGGAGAACGCGCGTCGTGCGGCCACCGGGTCCCGGTAGAACAGGACACTGCAGTCGAGCGGCTGGTACAGCCACTTGTGGGCATCCATCGACACCGAGTCGACGTCTGCGATCCCCAGAAACGTCTCCGGCTCCACCATCGCCGCCGGCAGGCCGTAGGCGCCGTCGACGTGGATCCACATGCCCTCGTCCCTGGCCACCGCTACCAGATCCGCGAGCGGGTCCACGGCTCCGGTCACCGTCGTGCCCGCAGTGGCCACGACGGCGAGTGGCACCAGGCCAGCGGATCGGTCAGCCACGACGGCACGCCGGAGTACGTCGGCAGAGAGCCGGCAGTCGTCGCCAGCGGGGAGCAGGCGAAGGTTGTCGCGGCCCAGGCCCAACAGGCCGACGGCCTTCCCGATCGACATGTGCACCTCGGAGGATGCGTACACGACGCCCGTCGTCAACCCCGTGTCATTGGCCGGAGCGATGGCCTCGCGCGCCATCGCCAGACCCATCAGGTTCGCAAGGGACCCGCCACTGGTGACTGTCCCGCCGAACCCGGTGCAGCCGACCGCCTCGGCCAGCCAGGAGACCACCGTGCGCTCGATCACTGCCGTCGCTGGACCTGACCGCCAGGCAGTCCCGTTCTGGTTGATCACTGACGCGAACAGATCTCCCAAGGCGCCCACCGGCTCTCCCGAGCCCATCACGTAGCCGAAGAAGCGTCCGTTCCCGGCCCGGCTGTGCTCGGCCACGGCAACGAGGTCATCGAGTGCCGCGGCTCCCAGACCCCGCTCGGGTACCGACCCCGCGAACAGCTTGCGGGTCTGCGCACCGGTTGACGCGGGGCGGATGGGCACAGCGTCGAGCCGATCCAGGTAGCGCGTCGCCTTGTCGACCACACGGTCGGCCGCACCCCTGAAATCGTCGGCGGACAGATCCAGTGGTCGCGGGTTCATGCCCTGAGTCTGCGCTCAGTACCAGCCGTGGCCGGACTTGAAGCCCCAGGCGCCGCAGGCCGAGCCGTAGCGGTCCCGGATGTACCCGAGGCCCCAGCGGATCTGCGTCTCGGCATTGTTGGCCCAGTCGGGGCCGGCGGAGGACATCTTGGAGCCGGGCAGCGCCTGGGGGATGCCGTAGGCCGAGGACGACGGGTTGTCCGCGTGGATGTTCCAGCCGCTCTCCTGGCTCCAGATGTTGTCCAGGCAGCCGAACTCCGCGGAGCTCAGGCCGTACTTGGGCATCAGGGCCCGGGCCAGCTCCTTGGGGTCGGCGGATCTGATCCGCTCGACCTTCGTGTGGGCGGTGCCGCGGGAGTCGGCCAGCGCCGACACCTTCAGCTGGTCGACGGTGGTGCGCCGGTCGCCAGCGGAACGCGACACGGCCTGCTCGCGGTCCAGCAGGTCGTCGACGGTCAGCTTGTCGGCGGGGGCGGGCGCCGTCTGGCTGCTGGCGGCGGCGGCGGTGCTGGTGAGGGCGCCGTCGCTGTCGAGCACTCCGGTGGAGACGGAGATGCCGGTCGCGGCGGCTGCGACACCGGTGGCGACGAGGGTGTTGCGGAGGCCGGTTCGAAGGGCGGAGTGGTCCGCCACGTCCCGGTGCTTCGGGACGTACTTCTCTCGGGTGGGCAAGGGAGAACTCACAGACTTGGTCGACGTCAGGGGCCGTCACAACGCCCCGTGTCCAGGCACGAGGCGAAGGATCCACATTGACGGAGACCATGGATCGTTGCAACTTGAACGACCGAAATGCCCGGTCTGAGCGCCGAGGCGTACCTCACACGCTCCGGCGGTCACATTGGCCTCAGATCTGCGTACGGCGAGGTCCGCGCGGGGCCGCTACTCCTACGTCACGACCGTCTCCAGCATCTCCGTGACCAGCGCCGCGATCGGCGAACGCTCCGAACGAGTGAGCGTGACGTGCGCGAAGAGGGGGTGTCCCTTGAGCCGGTCGACCACCGCGACCACGCCGTCGTGCCGGCCAACGCGGAGGTTGTCGCGCTGAGCCACGTCGTGGGTGAGCACGACCTTTGAGTTGGCTCCGATCCGCGACAGCACCGTGAGCAGCACGTTGCGCTCCAGCGACTGTGCCTCGTCGACGATCACGAAGGCGTCGTGGAGCGAACGCCCGCGGATGTGGGTCAGCGGCAGCACCTCGAGCATCCCGCGGTCGAGGATCTCGTCGACCACGTCGGCGCTGGTGAGGGCGCCGAGCGTGTCGAAGACGGCCTGTCCCCAGGGCGACATCTTCTCCGACTCGCTGCCGGGAAGGTAGCCGAGCTCCTGCCCCCCGACCGCGAACAGCGGCCGGAACACGACCACCTTCTTGTGCTGGCCCCGCTCCAGCACCGCCTCGAGACCGGCGCAGAGCGCCATCGCGGACTTGCCGGTGCCGGCCCGGCCGCCGAGGGAGACGATGCCGACCTCGGGGTCGAGGAGCAGGTCGAGCGCGATCCGCTGCTCGGCGCTGCGGCCGTGGATGCCGAATGCCTCCCGGTCGCCGCGCACCAGGTGCACCCGCTTGTCGTCGTGCACTCGGCCGAGCGCGCTGCTCCGCTCGGAGAGCAGCACCAGTCCCGTGTGGCAGGGCAGGTCGCGTGCCACGTCGAGGTCGACCGCACCCTCGTCGTACAGCGCGTCGAGGTCGAGGGAGCTGACCTCGACCTCGGCCATCCCCGTCCAGCTCGAGTGCGACTCGTGGACCAGCTCGGCTCGGTACTCCTCGGCGTCGATGCCGACGACCGACGCCTTGATCCGCATCGGCAGGTCCTTGGAGACCAACGTGACCAAGTGGCCCTCGTCGGCGAGGTTGCGCGCCACCGCGAGGATCCGGGTGTCGTTGTCGCCGAGCCGGAAGCCCGACGGGAGCGACTCGGCGTCGGTGTGGTTCAGCTCGACCCGGACCGTACCACCAGTCTCGCCGACCGGGACCGGCTCGTCGAGACGCCCGTTGCTGACCCGCAGCTCGTCGAGCATCCGCAGCGCCGACCTCGCGAAGTAGCCGAGCTCGGGGTGGTGCCGCTTGCCCTCGAGCTCCGTGATCACGACCACAGGGAGCACCACCTCGTGCTCCTGGAACTTGCGCAGTGCCGCGGGATCGGCCAGCAGGACGCTGGTGTCGATCACGTAGGTACGGCGTGCGCCGGTGGAGCTCGCGGTGCTCGATGCTGGGCCGGGCGTTGCGACCACGGTCATCCCCTTGTGGCCCGGCACGCGCACTCGGCGCCCAGGTCCTGGCTCTCGAGCACGGACCGGTCGGGCTGGAGGCCTGAGTGCCTGCCTCCGGTGCTGCCGTCGTGAACGATCACGAACCTGCCTCCCGGGTCGGCAGGCTTCCACACCCGCCGATGCCCGCAACATAAGACTCCCCGGGGACGCTTCCCGGGCGACACGCCCGACCCGTAGGGGTGAACGGTGGATGGCGGCGTGGGCGGCGGTTTCCACCACCCGGCGAGCGAGAAGCCCCCGCGCCCGAGTCAGCTCCCGAAGCGCCGCTCGCGCTGCGCGTAGGCACGGACGGCGCGGAGGAAGTCGACACGGCGGAAGTCGGGCCAGTAGGCCTCGCAGAAGTAGAACTCGCTCTGCGCGCTCTGCCAGAGCAGGAAGCCGCCGAGCCGCTGCTCCCCCGAGGTCCGGATCACCAGGTCGGGGTCGGGCTGGCCCTTGGTGTAGAGGTGCTCGGCGATGTGCTCGACATCGAGCATCTCGGCGAGCTCCTCGATCGACGTGCCGCGCGACGCGTGGTCCTGCAGCAGCGCGCGTACGGCGTCGGCGATCTCGCGGCGCCCGCCGTACCCGACGGCGATGTTGACGATCATCCCGTCGACGTCTCGTGTGGACTCCGCCGCCACCTTGAGCCGTTCGGCCATCGGCGCGGGGAGCAGGTCGAGGGCACCGACCGGGTGGAGCCGCCAGCGACCCTCGTCGGCCAGGCTCTCGACCGCGTCGCCGATGATCCCGAGCAGCGGGTCGAGCTCCTCGGCCGGCCGGTTCAGGTTGTCGGTGGAGAGCAGCCACAGCGTGACCACCTCGACCCCGACCTCCTCACACCAGCCGAGCAGCGGCTCGATGTTGGCGGCACCGGCGCGGTGGCCCTGGGCGGTGTCGGCGCCGACCGCCCTGGCCCAGCGTCGGTTGCCGTCGAGCATGACGCCGATGTGCTTGGGCAGCTGGTCGGTCGGGAGCCGCCGAGCGAGGCGGGCCTCGTACGCCGGGTAGAGCACCCGCCGGAGTCCGCGCTTCCAGTCCGCCACGTCCGCGACTGTACCCGCGGCCGTGAGCAGAATCTCTTGCCCGAAACCATGCATAGTCAACCTACGGCTGGGTAGGTTGATGTGGATGGACGGACCCCTCATGCCCCGCACTCCCGCACAGGCGGCGGATGCCGTGCGCGAGAAGGTGGCAGAGGTGAAGCCGAGGCTTCGTGGCATGCTCCACGCGGCCATCACCCCGCTCGCCCTGGCCGCTGGGGTCGTCCTGATCGCGCTGTCCCCCACGCTCAAGACACGGGTCGGATCCGCCGTCTTCGCCGGCACGGCGCTGCTGTTGTTCGCGGTCTCGGCGATCTACCACCGCGGCAACTGGTCACCACGGGTCTGGACACTGCTGCGCCGGGTCGACCACTCCAACATCTTCCTGCTGATCGCCGGCTCCTATACTCCGTTCACCCTGATCCTGCTCGACGGCAAGGACCGGGTGGTGCTGCTCGTCCTGGTGTGGAGCGGCGCGGTGCTCGGTGCGGTGTTCCGGATCCTCTGGAGCGACGCGCCGCGATGGCTCTACGTGCCGATCTACGTCGCGATGGGCTGGGCGGCCGTCTTCTACGCCGACCAGTTCTCCAGCAGGGGCCCTCCCGCGGTGATCGTGCTGATCGCGGTCGGCGGTTGCCTCTACACGCTTGGCGGCGTCGTCTACGGGCTGAAGCGGCCCAACCCGTTCCCCCAGTGGTTCGGCTTCCACGAGGTCTTCCACAGCTTCGTCGTCGCCGCGTTCATCTGCCACTACGTCGCCGCCTCGATCGCGACCTACAGCCTGCGCTGACGCCGCGCCGACCCAAGAGTTTCCTCCTCGGCGTGGGCGCGATCATGCTGCTGATGCTCCTGCTGGTCCCGGCCCACGAACGCAAGGGCCCCGCTCCCGCCGAATGAGGCGTGTTCTCGCTCACTCCTTGCGTTGAGCGCGGTCATCGGCTGCCGCAGATCGTCTTACCGTGGATGGTGTCCCCGACCCGAAACGCCCTTGATGACTGACGAAACGAACCGCAAGCCGTTCCTCGACCTCTCCGCCACCCAGCTGATCGGCGGGTCGCTCGCCGCGGCCACCGCCGCCGCGCTCGGCTCCCGCCTCGGCGTGGTCGGCACGATCGTCGGAGCCGCGCTCGTGAGCGTGGTGTCCGCCGTCGCCGGCGCGCTCTACACGCAGTCGCTGCGCCGTACCCATGAGCTGATCCGCGCCCGCGAGACGCTGGGTGCCCGGGAGCGGCTGGCGATGGTGGGTGCCGTAGCGCGCCGCCCGACGCTCCGCGACGAGCCGCACCCGGACACTCAGGAGATCGAGGCGGCGGTCGAGGACGCCACCCCCTCGATCTGGAGCAGGGTGACCTGGAAGCACGTGGCAGCGGCGGCCGGAGCGTTCTTTGTGATCACCGCGCTCGTGGTCACCGGCACCGAGCTGCTGACCGGGCGGTCGCTCGACGGCAGCTCGCGCACCACTGTCTCCGACGTCCTCAAGGCCAGCGGATCGTCCGGCACCAGCGACAACGAGGCCCCGGCCACGCAGACCCCGACGACGGACCCCACCGGCAGCGTCAGCGTGGCGCCGACCACCGACCCGTCGAGCGACCCGTCCACCGCACCGCTGAGCGATCCGACCGACGACCCGACCGTGGCCGAGCCCACCCCGACCCCCACCGGCGTGCCCTCGACCAGCACCACTCCGAGCCCGAGCGCTAGCCCGAGCGCCACGACGACGCCCTAAGGCGTCGAGATCCGTTCGAGGTACGACGCCACCGCCGCCTCGTCCCAGTCACGGCACTCACGCAGCCCCTCGGCCATCATCGCGAGGTAGGACGCCGCCGGCCTGGTGCGCTCGACCAGCTCGCTGCCGTGCGGCGAGGTGAACGTGAGCAGTGGCAGTCCGTCGACCCGGCCGACCTCGACCACGGACTCGTAGCGGCCGTCGCCGAACACGTGCCTGCCGTCGGGCAGCGGACCGCTGACCAGCTCCTCGAGCGGGTCGCCGTCCACCGGCTCGCGGTACATCTCCTGCGCCATCACGTCGACCAGCTGGCCCGCGGTCACCAGGTAGCCGCGCGCCGCCGTCGTACCGGGCACCGCCGGGTCGTAGAAGGCCACACCGCCGCCCCACTGCGGCGACTCCCCGGCGAAGTAGACGGTGCCGGGCAGGTCGACCGCGATGTCGCGCTCTGGCAACGTCCGGTCGCGCGCGCCCGGGTTGACCCGGATCCCGCCCGGCGGCTGACCACCCCTGACGTAGCAGGCGAACCGGCGCCAGGCCATGTTGGACCCGTAGCTGACGTACCAGACCTTCGCGGCCTCCCTCATCGTGCGAGAGCCTGCCGCAGGGCCGCCGCGTCGGACACCGGCCGCTCGCAGACCAGGTCGCGGCAGACGTACGCCGCGGCGCGCCCGTCGACCAAATCGCGTCCCTGGAGAAGTGGGATGCCGGTGACGCCCGGTGCGGCCACCACCACGACCGACCCCGGCAGGCTCGCCTCGCGGGCGACACGCGCGAGGTCGGCACGCGCGGGGTCGTCGTCGGCGCCGACCACCGCGATCTCGACCGGCCCGCTCAGTGCTGCCTCGGCGCCGGCAAGGGACCAGCCCGCGAACCGCGGCGCCTTGCGCGCGATCTCGACCACCGAGGTCAGCGCACGTTCCGCCAGCGACCGGTGCTCGCCCGAGCCGGTGAGCGCCGCGTAGCCGAGCAGCGCGTGCACCAGCGACGAAAGTCCCGACGGGCTGGCGTTGTCTGCCGGGTCCCGCGGCCGGGACACGAGCCCCTCGGCGTCGTCGGCGGTGTCGAAGAACCCACCGTCGCCGGCCGCGAAGTGCGCCACCGCGACGTCGAGCAGGGTGCGGGCGCGCATCAGCCAGACCGAATCGGCGGTCGCGGCCGCGACATCGAGGTACGCCGTGGCGAGGCAGCCGTAGTCCTCCAGCACCCCCGAGTGCGCCCCGACGACGCCGTCGCGGGAGACCCGGCGCAGGCGGCCGGTCGCCTGCCCTGAGCCTGTCGAAGGGACCCAGTGCACGTCCCAGAGGTACGACGCGCAGCGGACCGCCGCCGCGACGTACTCGGGCGCGTCGAGGCGCAGCCCGGCGTCGACCAGACCGGAGACCGCGAGCCCGTTCCACGCCGCGACCACCTTGTCGTCGCGGGCCGGCCGGGCACGCCCACTGCGCGCGTCGAGCAGCCGCTGCCGAACGGACGCCCAGCGCCGCGCGTCGTCCGGGTCGGCGCGGAGCTGGAGCGTGGATGCACCCTCCTCGAACGTGCCGGAGTCCGTGACCGACAACAGCCGCGCCGCCCAGGCGGCATCGTCGCCGAGGACCGCGTCGAGCTCGGCCGGAGTCCACGCGTAGTAGGCGCCTTCGCGACTGTGGCCGCTCGGGTCGGGGCTGTCGGCGTCCAGCGCGGACGCGAACGCACCCTCTGCCGTACCGAGCTCGGCGAGCAGGAAGTCCGCGGTCTCACGGGCGACCCGGTCGCCGAGCTCACCACCGCGGCGCGCGTAGAGGCCGAGCAGCTGGGCGTTGTCGTAGAGCATCTTCTCGAAGTGCGGGACCACCCAGCCGCGGTCGACGCTGTAGCGGGCGAAGCCGCCGGCGAGCTGGTCGTAGAGGCCACCCCGCGCCATCGCGTCGAGCGTGCGGTCGAGCATCCCGGAGGCGCGCACGCCGGTGGTCGAGTCTGTCGAGGGTTGTAGCGAGCCCGCCGAGACGACGGCCCGTGCGGCGTAGCGGCGCAGGAACTCGAGCACCATCGAGGGGGGAAACTTGGGCGCGGTGCCGAACCCGCCGTTCGCGGGGTCGAACTCCGTGCCCAACGTCTCCACCGCCTGGTCGAGCACCTCCGCGTCGACCGGATCCTCCCCCGCGGGCACGACGGCGCCGCGCAGGTGCTCGTGGATTCTGGCCGCGACCCGCCGCACCTCCTCGGGCTGGGAGGTCCACACCTCGCTGAGCGCCTGGAGCACCTGGCGGAAGGCGGGCTGCCCGTGCCGCGGCTGGTCAGGGAAGTAGGTGCCCGCGAAGAACGGCACGCCCTCGTGGTCCAGCACACAGGTCATCGGCCAGCCGCCGTTGCCGGTCATCGCGGTCGTGGCTTGCATGTAGACCGCGTCGACGTCGGGCCGCTCCTCGCGGTCGACCTTGACGCTGACGAAGTGCTCGTTGAGGTAGGCCGCGGTGTCCTCGTCCTCGAACGACTCGTGCGCCATCACGTGGCACCAGTGGCACGCGGCGTACCCGACGGAGAGCAGCACCGGAACGTTGCGCTCCCGCGCCTCGGCGAACGCGTCGCGACCCCACTCCCACCAATCCACCGGATTCTCCGCGTGTTGGAGCAGGTAGGGGCTGGTCGCGCTGGCGAGCCGGTTGGCCATTCCTCTGACTCCTGATGAGTGGCACGTGCATCAGATTCTCCTGAGTGATGCACGAAAGAGATGCACGTTGGATCTGCAACGGGTCTTTGCGACCCAGTGGCACCAGCCTAGGAGGCGGGTGTCTCACGACTCCGCGACGACCGGGGTGATGGCTCGCTAAGAGGGTCACCGACTTGCTCCGCCACCCCAAGCGACGACGGCGGTCGGCGTGACGGCTCTCCCCGCGGCCGCGACGCCTGAATGCCGCCCGGCACGAAGTTGTTGTGCTGTTGTTGGATCCGACGAACCTCAACAATTTTGCGACGTTCAGATCAGGGCCGGCTCACCAACTCTTTCGCGATCTCCACGAGGACCATCGCTCGCCGGACGAGAGGCTTCGCTTTGGCGAGCGTGATGAGCGTGGCGCCGTACTCGACTTCGCCCTTCATCGAGATCAGTTCTCGCAACGCCTTCTCTGCCGCTGCGGCATCGCGGTGAGCACCGAGCGCCTGGCGCAACTCCTTCACGGCCTTGGCGTGGTCCTTCGCCTTGCTGGTCTCCCCGGTCAACGCCGTCACGATCGAGTCGCGCTGATGCCGGCATGGATCGCATGCCCAGCGGCCGGAGTCGCGCGCTCGAGATCGAGATTGTCTCGAGCTGAGTCCAGGTACTCCTGAGCCTTCTGGAGGAAGCTCATGGCGTGGTTCCTGCTCTCCGTGTTCGTCATGACGCCACCCGACTCCGACGCGGCATCGTGCCGACCAGGGCGATCCCGTCGCGGAGGATCTCGGACACGACCGGCTCGCGGTCCTCTGGAGCGACCTTGAAGTGGTCGCCGGTCAGGTGCAGGACGTCGCAGTCATTGCCGAGGCGCTCATGGACCTGCTGCTGCAGTTCAGCCCTACCGTCCCACGCCGCCGGGGCGATCACGACGAGGTCGACGTCGCTGTCTGCGTGGGCCTCGCCGCGAGCAACTGATCCAAACACGATGACGGCTTCGACGTCTCGCACGGTCTCCTCCACGACGCGAGTCAGCATCTCGATCGGGCTGGCCAAGGAACGCAGTGGGGCGATGGCTGCATGGCCTGCGTTGATGCGGTGCACACCGGCACGCCCGAGCCGTGATGCGCCGCGTTCCCGATTTCGCGGTTCTCG
>Ga0207701_10001896_pt1 | contig 21722 bp, 18 predicted proteins | sample KBSSwiSSwithPhiX_FD_184294 | JGI IMG/M metagenome (GOLD analysis project Ga0207701, IMG submission 184294) | Switchgrass rhizosphere bulk soil microbial communities from Kellogg Biological Station, Michigan, USA, with PhiX - S5 (SPAdes) (version 2) | ecosystem: Environmental > Terrestrial >... | reverse complement strand
ATAATAAATAACTTAAAAGTGAAAAGTTAAAAGTCAAAAGTTATGCTATCCACTTTTAACTTTTCACTTTTCACTTTTAACTTCTTTCTTCCCAAATTTTCACAAGCTCTACACACACGTCCACACTCTTCTCCATATCCTGGATACTCACATATTCATGCTTTCCATGATAAGCCATTTCACCGGTGAAAATATTCGGGCAGGGCAACCCCATGAATGATAATTTCGATCCGTCGGTGCCTCCCCTTGCGCTGCTTTTCTTCACTTTTATTCCTGCACGTTCCATGGCCTCAACAGCATATTCACTAACCTTCGGATACTGATCGAGGATCTCTTTCATGTTCCTGTATTGCTCCTGCACTGTAAAAGCAGCAGTGGCACCGGGATGTTTTGAAATTATCTGATCGAGCCTGTCACGGAGAAAATTCTCATATTGCGTAAGCTTGTGCGTATGAAAATCGCGGATGATGAAATCAACGGTCGCCTGTTCAATAGTGCCGCTCATTTTAACGGGATGAAAAAATCCTTCCCTGTCGCTTGTTGTTTCAGGAGAATATGAATCCTTCGGTAATGAATCAATAAATTCAGCGGCAATTTTCAATGCACTCACCATCTTGCCTTTTGCATATCCGGGATGCGCACTTATTCCGTTGATGATAGCATGTACGCCATCAGCTGAAAATGTTTCATCTTCAAAAGACCCTCTTTCACCTCCATCCAAAGTATAACCAAAATCTGCTCCCAGCTTTTGAATATCCACCTTATCAACTCCGCGGCCTATTTCCTCATCAGGCGTAAAAAGTATTTTAATGTCTCCATGCTTCACCTGGGGGTGGATCATAAGATAATTGGCAAGGTCCATGACCACGGCTACACCTGCTTTATCATCCGCGCCCAGTAAAGTTGAACCGGAGGCAGTGATAATGTCTTCCCCGATCTTTTCCTGGAGGTAGGGGTGCTCAGCCGAACTGATCACCTGATTCGAATCATCCGGCAAAACCATATCATTTCCATCATATTTTTCATGAACTACAGGTTTAACGTTGGTGCCACTGGAATCGGGTGAAGTATCAACATGCGCGCAAAAACATATTACGGGTACTTTTTTGGAAGAGTTTCCTGCAACCGTAGCATAAACATACCCGTGATCATCAAGGTGCGCATCGTTAATCCCCATTCCTTTAAGCTCAGTTACCAATCTCCTGCTCAGATCGAGCTGTTTGGCCGTGGAAGGCTGGCTTGCAGATTCCGGATCACTTTGTGTATCTATCTGAACATACTGTAAAAACCGTGAAGCTGAAGTATATTTATATTGTTCCCCCATCTATTACCTAATTTTGCGAAAGATAAATATTCTATGCCACTCCACAGGCAGTCACCCGCTCTCATCGAACAAGGCTGGATCCGCGCATTGATCCTGATTGTTACCTATACGGGGTTGTCGGTTGTGTGGGGAAATTTTGTATGGTCTCCGGAACTTTGGTTCACTTTTTCATTCGTACTTTCTTTCCTGCTTGTTTATCTATGCAGAAAAATTATTGACAAAAGATCTTTTGAAAGCCTAGGTTTCAACCTCGTGCATTTTTATCCTGATGCGGTAATCGGATTTGCACTTGGAACCTTCCTCGTATGTATCGGTGCACTGGCTTTATATTACATGAATTATCTCACCTGGATTGACGTTGGACATACCCAAAGTGATTTTATATTCAGTTTTGGCCTGCTGACAATGATCGCAGTTTCAGAAGAACTTATTTTCAGGGGATATGTACTTAAAAACCTGATGAAGTCTTTCAACAAATGGATCGCACTGCTCATCAGCGCTGGACTATTCTCTATTGTTCATTATTCCAATACCGGCATTCCCGTCATTGGGTTCGTTAACATATTTCTCGGCGGACTCGTACTTGGAGTTGCCTACATCATCACACGATCATTGTGGCTGCCGATCTTCTTTCACTTAAGCTGGAATTTCATTCAGGGGCCGATATTAGGATTTCGCGTGAGCGGTCTTTCATTCGAAAGCATCATGTCCATTGAAACAAAAGGCCCCGCGATGATCACCGGTGGTGAATATGGACTTGAAGGTTCGGTGATAAGCACTATTCTTCTTTTATTTACGTTTATTGCTGGCTGTTATGTTGAATTCCAGAAAGTAGAAGAAAGGTGATTATCAGAAAATCTTCTTAACTTATAGGACCCAAAACCTAACGATGTATGAAAAAAATTATAATTGGCGCACTCGTCGGTGGCATAATCATATTCATATGCCAGACTCTCTCATGGACAATCCTCGATCTTCACCGTCCCGCCAACCAATACACTGCAAAGCAGAACGAGATCATGAATTTTCTTAATGGCCAGATAACAGAAGATGGCTCTTACTTTCTGCCTACTTACCCTGCAGGAGCTTCAGATGAGGTAATGGAGCAGCATATGAAAGAGGCGGAAGGAAAATCCTGGGCGGTGATCGCCTATCACAAGGAAATGAAGATGAACATGGGCATGAATATTTTTCGTGGCCTGATCGTAGACATCATCATGGTAGGTTTGTTCTGCTGGATATTGTCCCGTTTTGCCAATCCGGGTTTCTCAAATGTTTTCATTGCAAGTTTACTGACCGGATTAATTGTATTTCTCAATGTTCCTTATACAATACATATCTGGTATGAAACATTCGACCTTGGCGCGAGTCTTATCGACGCAGTTGTGGGATGGGGACTTGCGGGCATCTGGCTAGGATGGTGGTATGGCAGAACAACGAAAGTAAATGTTACCGTGAGGTAATTACATTTTTCCGGTGTTGCTGTTTTTTTCAAAAACCACCTGGCGCTGCGGAATGGAAAGCCTTTCGAAGATGTCTGGCATAATGTAAACTACATTGTCAACCGGATTGAAAGCGACATCGAAGAATGTCCAGTTCCGGCCTTCATCTTTAGACTGTCCAACCAAATAAGATACGATGTGTGCTTTTTTACCATCGATCAATGTTTCGCTGGTTTTTTCCACAACACATTGCCACTCGCTGATGTCGTTAAGGATCTGTACCAGTTTAAGATTTTCGGAAGATATTCCTTCACTGATCGTTCTTGACCTTTGAACATATTCAAGGAAATTCTTTTTGCCACCGTAATAGCTGATCACTCCGGGATAGCTGAGGTCGGTATACTGATCAAAATTATTATAACGGAAAGATTTCAGAAGGCTGTCTGCAAATAAGATTGCTCTCTTTGTTACGTCTGAAGTATTCTGCTGCGCCTGGATCTTTGTAAAAAAAATACATGCAGCAGTAATTAAAACAAAAGCTTTTACGGCCTTCATAGGGATAGATTGAAAGCCGAAATTAAATTAAAACCTCCCGGCAATCAACTGGCGGGAGGTCTCTTTTTTATTGTGTTAACTACGAAATATATTAATATTTAAGGCATAATGATCCTTGATCCGCCTTTAATATCTACAAGTTCAATATCAAAAATAAGATCCTGTCCGGCAAGAGGGTGATTGGCATCAAGCGTAACATTTTCCACATCAACACTAATGATGGTAACAGGTATAACCTGGCCGCCGCCATTGGTCATATTGAGCTGCATACCCACTTCCGGTTCCATGTCAGGAGGAAAATTACCACGGGGAAACTGCACTATGCGTTCATCCTCTTTTTGTCCGTATGCTTCATCAGCCGGAATATGTACTGTTTTTTTCTCACCTACTGCCATGCCCGTAACACCTTCATCAAATCCTTTGATCACATCACCATTGCCAACCTTGAATTCAAGAGGGTCGCGCCCGGATGAACTGTCGAAAGTTGTTCCGTCGGTCAATCGCCCGCTATAATGAACTTTAACTGTATCGCCTGATTTTGCCTGTTCCATATAGTTTTTTTATTTTAATTATAATAAACACTGGACGTGAAAGTACTGGTTTCCCTTATTTTTTAGCACATTTACCTTTCGAAACAATACTATGAATAAAATCATATTCCTGCTACCCATATTCATCGCGGCCTTTCTGTCAGGATGCGGCCAATCCAATACTGTACAGCATCCGGCAATCAACGACTCAAAAATCATTCCGGCTGCCGAGCGTACCGATGCATACCTTCCTTTGTTGAAAAACAAACGTGTAGCGGTTTTTGCTAACAATACCTCAATGGTGCAGAATGTACATCTCGTGGATACTTTATCGCGCCTCGGCATTAATATTAAAAAAATATTTGCTCCTGAACATGGATTCAGAGGAACCGCTGACGCGGGAGAAAAAGTTTTAAATTCAAAAGATCCGGCAACAGGTATCCCGGTGTTATCCCTGTATGGAAAAAAGAAAAAACCCAATGCAGAAGATCTTGCAGATGTTGATGTAATTGTTTTCGACATCCAGGATGTAGGTGTCCGATTCTTCACTTATATTTCTTCACTCGAAGATCTTGCTGAATCAGCTATAGAATTTAATAAACCCCTGATCATACTCGACAGGCCTAACCCCAATGGCTATTATGTTGACGGGCCCGTACGTAAAGAAGGTTACCGTTCATTTCTTGGAATGCAGAAAGTTCCTGTTGTATACGGAATGACCATCGGTGAATATGCATTAATGCTGAAAGGCGAAAAATGGATTGATTCTGCTATAAGAAAAAAATCGGCGAATGATCTTGATCTGACTGTGATACCTAACGGTAATTACACACACAAAAGCAAATATGAATTGCCCGTAAAACCTTCACCGAATCTACCCGACATGGTCTCGGTTTATTTATATCCATCAACATGCTTTTTCGAAGGCACACAATTGAGTGAAGGAAGAGGTACGGACAGACCATTCCAGATGTTTGGTCATCCAACGCTGCCGGATTCTCTCAAAAGTTTTACACCTACAAGCCGTGAGGGAGCCAAAAGTCCAAAGCTTGTAAACCAATTGTGTTACGGTTGGGACCTTGGAGGAAGCAATAAAGAAGTGCTTGAAAAAATTGACAGCAGGCTACAATTAAAATGGATGAAAAGTGCATATGATCTGTTCCCCGGAAAGGATACATTCTTTATTAATAACGGAAAAAATTTCGACAGGCTGGCGGGCAACAGTGACTTGCAGAAACAAATTAAGGAAGGTGCAGATGAGAAAAGTATCAGGGCGAGCTGGAAGCCTGAGCTGGACAAGTTTAAAATAATCAGGAAAAAATACCTGCTTTATAAAGATTTTGAATAATGAAACCACGTATTGTTTTCATGGGCACTCCTGAATTTGCTGTGGCTTCACTCGATGCGCTGATGATGGCAGGACATAATATAGTGGGCGTGATCACAGCTCCTGATAAACCTGCCGGCAGAGGGATGAAAATGAATGAAAGCGCAGTAAAAAAATATGCGGTTGAACATTCACTCAATATTCTGCAGCCGGAAAAACTTAAGAACCCTGAATTTCTTGCACAGTTGCAGGAACTGAAAGCAGACCTGCAGGTTGTTGTGGCATTCAGAATGTTACCAGAAGTGGTGTGGAATATGCCGCCAATGGGAACAATCAATGTTCATGCTTCGCTGCTGCCAAAATACCGGGGAGCAGCACCTGTTAACTGGGCGATAATAAAAGGAGAGAAAGAATCGGGTGTAACAACTTTCAAGCTTACACATGAAATTGATACCGGCAATATCCTGTTACAGAAGAAAGTAAAAATAAATGATGATGATGCTGGTGCGCTTCACGATAAACTTAAAGAAGCCGGTGCGGAATTGCTGATCAAAACTGTGAATGGTTTGGCAGACAATAGTATTACCGGCCAGCCACAAAAAGGCAATGAGATCATTCACGCACCAAAGCTGAATACAGAAACCGCGATGATCAATTGGAACTTACCTTCTGAAAATATTCATAACCTGGTAAGGGGACTATCACCATATCCGGGTGCTTTCACATTGTTGAAGAACAAAGTATTTAAAATCTATAAATCAGTTTTTGAAACCGGGGCCACTGCGGTTGCACCAGGTGAGTATGAAACTGATAATAAGAGTTACCTCAGGTTTGCAGCCATCGACGGGTATATTTATGCGAAAGAAGTGCAGGCGGAAGGGAAAAAGAAAATGAATATTGAGGAGTTTCTGAGGGGATTCAGGTAGATTTACTATTGAGAGACCAGGTAATTACACCGGAATATTATTTGTCACAACATTGACTTTAAGAAGCTTTAGCTATCTTTTCATCTCTTAATTATTTTTTCGTATATTCCCCTTTCACGATTGTTCCGGATTTCTAAACCTAAATGTTCTGCATATGAAAAAAGTGGCTGATGTTATCGCCCGCAAAGGAAGAAATGTTACCAACGTATCTCCCGACTCTACCGTACTGGACGCACTCAGGATCATGGCCGACCAGAATATCGGTTCTGTACTGATACTTGAAAACGGCGAGTACAAAGGCATCATGACAGAAAGGGATTATTCACGTAAAGTGATATTGAACGGTAAGTCATCAACCGATACAAAAGTATCTGAGATCATGTCATCTGATCTGCCACGCGTTACACCTTCCGACTCCATCGATTATTGCATGCAACTGATGTCTGATAAAAACATCCGTTACCTGCCGGTATTTGAAGGTGATAAACTCAGTGGAATTCTTTCCATCAACGATGTGGTAAAAGAAACGATCATGGCGCAACAGGAAACCATCACTCAATTAAAAGATTACCTGCACCAGAGCCTTTAAATTTACTTTTCTTCAACAACGGTAAGGTCTCCCAGTTCAACGGTTATTGGTATCATACCTAACTGTATAACTGCTTTTTTGCCTTTTATTTCGCGAACCTCGCCTACCTGGTGATTTTTTTTCATCAGCACTTTCTGGCCTATCCTTATCTCGCCACCCACCACTTCATATTTTGAACTGATCTTTTTCTTTACCTTTTCGTCCTTCTGTTTTACGTGCTGGCTAAACAACAAATCTTTCAACTGTCTTATCAGTTCTTTTTTATTTTCTTCACCTTCAGCTTTCTTCCAGTCGAAAATAATCTGCTTTAGTTTTCTCTCCATATCCTTCAGGTATGCGATCCTGTCTTCAGTAATTTTATTCTGCTGGCTTAACAGTTCAACCTGTTGCGTATGCTTTTCTTTTTTTATCAGGGCATCCATCTCCTTTCGCATCCTTTCGTTTTCTTTCAGCAATTGCTGCAATTCCTTTTTCTCTTTTTCTATTGCCTGGAGATCCTGCTCCGTACGGTTCAATAATTTGTCGAGCCTGAAATGATCTTCATCCACAAGTTGACGGGCCCTGTTGATTATTCTTTGTTCGAGCCCTATGCGTTCTGCGATGGAAAATGTATAGGAGCTTCCCGGCTTACCGATGATCAGTTTGTACATCGGCATAAGATTTTTTTCATCGAATGCCATTGCTCCGTTGATGATGCCCGGAGTTTTGTTCGCCATTATCTTAAGGTTCAGGTAATGCGTGGTAACGATACCCATCGCATGTTTTTTCACCAGCTCTTCAAGTATCACTTCAGCAAACGCACCACCGAGGTTCGGATCGCTGCCACTTCCCAATTCATCTATAAAAAATAATGTTTTACCATTCGCATTCTCCATGAAGTATTTCATGTTCTTCAGGTGTGAGCTATAGGTGCTCAGTTCGAATTCAAGGCTCTGTGTGTCCCCGATATGGATCATCAGCTGTTTGAAAATTCCCATTTCCGAATCAGGATGAACAGGAACAAGCAACCCGCTCTGGATCATCAGTTGAAGTAACCCAACAGTTTTAAGCGTTACGGTTTTACCTCCGGCGTTGGGACCGGATATCAGCAATATCCTGGTTTTTTCATTCAGGTTCAGGTCAACAGGATAAACCGGTTTACCTGCTTTCTGATTATAAAGTAGTAACAGGGGATGATATGCGTTAACCAGGTGCACATGCGCTTTATCGGTGATCTTCGGATGATTCGCGTTAAGCATTATTGCAAGTTTCGCTTTGCCGCGGATAAAATCATATTCACCAAGAATGTTGTGATAAGTTGTTAATAGTTCACTATATAATGAAAGTTTTGTTGTAAGCTCCCGGAGAATGCGGTAAACTTCCCTGCTTTCTTCATGCTCCAGGCCAAAAACTTCATTATTCAGTTCAATAGTTTCTTCAGGTTCAATAAAGCTGGTTTTCCTTGTGTCGCTTTCACCATGAAGTATGCCTTTTACCTGGCGCTTATGTTCGGCAAAAAGAGCAACCACACGTCGTCCGTTCAGAAATGCTTCAGCAGTGTCGGTAACCAATCCTGATTTGGAAAGTTTCTGAACGATCCGGTCGAACATCCTGCGCAATTCATTTCTTTTCCTTGATAATTGCTGCCTGATCCGGAGAAGCTCGCTGGAAGCGTTGTCCTTAACATTTCCTTTTTCATCGATCACGTCATCTATCAATTCGAGGATGACTTTCTCGAAATAAGTATTCCCGATTACATTATGCAGTGCGGGGTAAATAATTTTCCTGTCTTTATCGAACCACCTGAAAATTTTCTGAATGCTTTCCGGCAACTTTCTAATCTGCAGGAACTGATCACCGGTAAGCATGGCACCAGGAATGCCCAGCAGCTTCAGCTCTTTTGTTAAATTGAGAATATAGTCGTTGGGAAAATATTGGGACGCTTCAAGCAGTTGCTTGAATTCATCTGACTGTTTCAACTCGTGATCTATAAATTCCTTTTTCGTGTGGATCCTTAGATCTTCCGCCCTCGATTTACCGAATTCAGAGTCACATTGTTCTTTTAACAATCCTTTTATCTTATCATATTCCAGTTGAACTAAAGCCGATTCGGGGAAAAACTTCATATATATAGCAAAGTTAAATCAATATCATAAAAATCCGGGACCACCTTATCCATCGTACCTTGCGTAACGATTTAACAGAAGAATAAAATTATTAATTTTGAAAACGGGTAAAATTGTAAGTATGAATACTGTATTGACCAGCATGGTCATTTTTCTGGCCACCTTTACATCTTGCGCGCAAATAGAAAATCAAAATAAAATTATGAGTAGTGATACTAAAATATCCCTGCCGGCGGGAGTTGAAACTGATACGGCAACGTTCGGAACCGGGTGTTTCTGGTGCACAGAAGCAATTTTCCAGGAACTTGACGGAGTATTAAAAGCGACATCGGGTTACAGTGGAGGTAATGTGGAAAATCCTACCTATAAAGAAGTGTGTGAAGGAACCACAGGTCACGCAGAAGTGATACAGGTCGTATATGATCCTTCTAAAATAACTTATGATGATTTGCTCAAGGCCTTCTGGCAGAGCCACGATCCTACAACTTTAAACAGGCAGGGAAATGATGTGGGACCTCAATACAGAAGCGTGATCTTTTATCACAATGATGAGCAGAAAGAGAAAGCGGAAAAATATAAAGCAGAACTTGATAAGAGCAAAGCGTTCGATAATCCTATTGTAACCGAGATAAGTCCTTATTCAAAGTTTTATGTCGCTGAGAACTATCACCAGGATTATTATAACAACAATGGATCGCAACCTTACTGTTATTATGTTATTAGACCGAAACTAGAGAAATTTAATAAAGTGTTTAAGGATAAGCTGAAAAAGTAAGATTATAATTACTGATCAGTATTGTTTAATTACTTTCTGATTGTAAACCATGCCATCCATCTTAAGCACTGCAATGTAATTTCCGTTGCTCACATTCGACATCCTGTTGAAAGGAATGTTATTTACGCCTTTGTCGATAGAAAGTTGCTGCCTGTGCATCACCCTTCCTGAATAATCAACGAGTTCGAACATAGCCACACCTTTCTTTTCAGCAGCTACAGCTATTGTAGCATTACCCTGCATGTTGGTAGGGAACACTTTGAAAGATGCTTCTTTGATATCATTCTTTTCACGTGTAAGCCTTTGTGTGTTGCTGATCGCCAGGAGCGAGTTCTGGTAAACAAACTTTTTAAAGTATACTGCCCTTAGCCTTGATGCTGCATTATTCGTCTGGTTATTGATACCAACTCTTACAATCGCTGTTGTTACGTTTGTTTTGATCACTGAGAACATAGCCTGCTGTGCTGATGTATCCCTTCCCGGATAGTCGATACCTGCCACATTAGTTCCGGTGAATACATTACCAACCTGTGAAATAGATACTTCGCTGATCGCCGTATTGTAGTTAGCATAGCCGCCGCCTAAGTCCACCTGGTCAAATTCATAAAGATTGTGGCCAGCACCATCGTAATTAATTACACCATCCACATCGAAAGCAGTAACTGCAATTTCAGGTTGCTGCATATTAGTGTTGGTACCTGCAATTTTAAATGTAATAGTCATTTCCACATATCCATTGGTCCATGGGGCTGCTGTGATCGTCGGCTGAATGGTTGCAGAATAACCTGAAGTACCATCGAGCTCTGTAAGTCCCATTCCAGGTGACATCGCCGTGATCGTTAAAGTAGCGTCTACTCCAGGACGAACCGCATTAAATTGATATACAGCCCCTACCGTTAAGGCAGTACCTGAAGTAACAGTGCCGCCTGAAAAGGAATATTCCGGCTGAGCAAATCCTTCCTTAGAAATAAATAACATCACCAGGATTACCATCCGGATCATGAATTTTTTAAGGGTTAAGATCTTTTTCATAAAAGTGGAATTATGTGTGCCAGATATTATACAAGCTTCTATCCAATATATAGGCGCCTGTTTTTGAATCAGTTAGTCAATCCAATTTTTGTAAACATTCCCAATAACGGAAGCTATTTATGTTTATGGGAGAAATGGGCACGTCTTAATTCGAGGAGATTAAGGCCATTCGGTGCAAATCCGGTGAGGCCTGGCTGTACAAGATGTATCACTTCATCGTACCATAAAGGAACTACAGGGGCATAATCGATGATCAGCCTGTCCATTTCGCGGTAAACCTCGTTCCTGGCAGAGTCGTCTGTTAAAGTAAGTGCCTTCTCATAAAGCTGGTCATATCGCGGATTATGAAAGCGGGTATAATTAGGAGGTGCCGGGTTAAGGCCATAGAAAACACTCAGATAGTTCTCAGCATCAGGGTAGTCGGCGATCCAGCTTGCCCTGAAAAAGGGAGCCTGCGATTTAGCCGTTTGTTCGAGTAGTAAACCTTTTTGCACCACTTCAACCTGGATGGTAATACCAATGGCTTCCAGTTCTTTAGCAATAAAACTGGCCAGATCCGAATAAACTGCTATAGTCAGAAGCCTGACAGGCGGCAGATTTCTGCCATCAGGATATCCTGCCTCCTTTAATAACTGTCTCGCTTTTGCAGGCTGATAGGTGTATCCTTTAACACTCACAGAATCAAAGGAAGGGAGACCTTTTGGTACAAAACCACTGTATGCGGGAGTGCCAATTGAGTTTCTGAGGTACATCATCATCTTGTTACGGTCGAATCCGTAGTTGATAGCCTGCCTTACTTTTTTCCTGCTCAGGGGTGAATTTTTCACGAGTGGATTGGTACTATCTACTAGAATCCCGAGATATTCAATGTTCAGGTAGGAATGTTTGGTCAGAACGATCTTTCCCAGCCAATCCTTTTTAAGTTGGCCATTCTTATTGAGTATTTCATCTTTAAAAGAAGCGTCTATATCATTAATAAAATCGATTTTGCCCTGCCTGAATAATAAAAACTCTGTTGCCTTATTATTATAAAACGTTGTTTGCACAGCGTCGAGATAAGGGAGGCGGATACCGGCCGAATCTTTTTCAAAGTATTTTTCATTTTTTATAAGGATAAGAGACTGGCCTTCTTCCCACGATTTGAATGTAAAAGGTCCCGTACCGCAGGGATGGCTCCTGAAATCCTTTCCGAATTTCTCAACAACTTCACGGGGTACGATGGAACAGTATTGCATAGAGAGCAACCCGGGAAGGGGGGTGAAAGGCCTGATCAGCTTCAGCTCGAAAACCGAATCATTAACAGCGCGAAAGGGCTGAACAGGATCAACGCGTGTGTTGAATATCCAGGCACCACTGCTTGCGGTATTTTTATCGATGATGCGGTTAAAGCTGTATTCCACATCGTATGCGGTCATCCTTCTACCCTTTCCACCTTCGAATGCATCGTTATCATGAAAAAAAACATCTTGTCTTAAGTAAAAAGTATACCGCAAACGATCATCCGAAATTTCCCACCGGTACGCAAGAGATGGAACGATGTTAAGCTCTTTATCGGTTTCTACCAGGGTATTAAAAACCTGGTGCACTGCCCAGATGATGGATTGGTTTTTGGCAAAGGCTGGATCGAGGGATGCGATGTTCGATGCTTCATTGTAATGAAATACCTGCTTAGTTGAAGAACGGTTATTTTGGCACGACGAAAGGAATGCCGCAAAAAATAAAAACCATAATAAACCCTTTACTTGCATAACATAGGTATAATAAATCTTCAGCCTCATTCATGCGTAAGTTATTACAGTTATTGATTATAATATTTCTCATTCATCCTTGTTATGCGCAAGACTCCCTGCGCGGATCGGTTACTCCTGAACGTTCCTGGTGGGACGTTACAAAATATGACATCACTGTTGAACCGGATGTTACCGCTAAAACCATTTCGGGCAGCAACATCATTACATTCAGGGCTCTTGCAGATGGCAAAAAGATGCAGGTAGATCTGCAGGAACCGATGGAAATTGTTGAGGTGACTTCAAAAGAACAGCATAAGTCAGATGGCGGACGGCAGATCTCATTTAACCGGTTTAATAATAATGTATACTACCTCGATTTTAAAGAAGCGGTAAAAAAAGATGAAGTTGTTGCTATCACTATAAAGTTTGCAGGCCAGCCCCGTGAAGCAGTAAGTCCGCCGTGGGATGGTGGTTGGATCTGGAAAAAAGACAGGAATGGTTACCCGTGGATCTCTGTAGCATGCCAAACACTCGGAGCAAGCGTGTGGTATCCGTGCAAAGACCACCAGGGCGATGAGCCCGACAGTGCATCGCTTTCGATGATCGTTCCCAACTCTATTAACGCAATAGCTAATGGAAGATTACGCAGCACTTCAGCGATAGGTAATAATAAAACTCAATACACCTGGGCAGTTATAAACCCGATCAATAATTATAATATTATTCCATACATAGGTAATTATGTAAACTGGACTGAAACATATAAAGGTGAAAAGGGCAATCTCACCCTGAGCTATTGGGCATTGAAAGAAGATGAAGAAAAGGCAAGAAACCAATTTAAACAGGTTCCGCTGATGATGAAGTGTTTTGAATACTGGTTCGGTCCCTATCCTTTTTATGAAGACGGATTTAAGATTGTTGAGGCACCTCACCTTGGCATGGAACACCAGAGTGCAATAGCATATGGAAATAAATTCAGCAACGGCTATCTCGGAAAAGACCGTTCAGGAACAGGTTGGGGAAATAAATGGGACTACATCATTGTTCATGAAAGCGGCCACGAATGGTTCGGCAACAACATAACTACAAAAGACATCGCCGACATGTGGGTACATGAAGGCTTCACGACCTACAGCGAAACATTGTTTACCGAATGCCAGTCTGGAAAAGAAGCGGGCAATGAATACAACATCGGTTTGAGAAGATTGATAGAGAATGACGAACCAATTACTGGAAAATATGATTTGAACAAAGAAGGTTCAAAAGATATGTATGAAAAAGGTTCCTCGCTTGTGCATATGATCAGGCAAATAATGAACGATGATGAAAAATTCAGAATGATGCTCAGGGGAATGAATGAAACGTTTTATCATAAAACAATTAACAGCACCGATATCCGGAAGTACATCAATAAGGCTGCAGGAAAAAATTTCGACAAAGTATTCGATCAGTATCTTACTACTAAACTCATCCCTGTTTTCGAATACAAGATTGAAAAAGGAAAGCTTTCTTACAGGTGGAGCAATTGTGTTGCGGGATTTGATATGCCCTTGAAAATTATAACGGATAAGGACATATGGTTGTATCCTAAAGAAACCTGGCAAACCATGCCTTTGAATAATGCGCGGATTACTGTAGACAGGAACTTTTACGTGGTCAGCAGGAAGATGTAATATATTTGCGCATGAGCAATATCAGGCGGCAAAGTATTATTTCTTCTGTGATCGTGTACTTTGGCTTTGCTCTTGGATTTGTCAATACATACCTCTATACCAAAGAAGGAAGCTTTACAGAATCACAATACGGACTGGTCAGCACATTTCTCGCGATTGCCAATATCATGTTTTCATTTGCTAACCTGGGGATGCAATCATACATCTATAAATTCTACCCCTACTATAAAGATAACTTGCCTTCAAAAAAGAATGATCTGCTGACCTGGGCAATTGTTGGAAGCTCCATAGGATTTACGATCATTATCATTATCGGATTTATTATCCGCAACCTTGTAGTTCAGAAATATGTTACGAACGCTCCGGAACTTGTAACCTATTACCCATGGCTGTTTCCATTTGGATTAGGGTTAACCATTTACACTATTCTTGAAGCGTATGCATGGCAGGAAAAATTATCTGTGCTCACCAATTTCCTGAGGGAAGTGCTCTTCAGGTTGTTTACAACTATACTGATCGTCTTCTTTTTATTTGGTGTTATTCCCTTATTCGACGGCTTCATTAAAATATATTCCTCGACATATATACTTCTTGCCCTGATCCTTGTGCTTTTTCTTTTATCCACCAAACGGATCACCTTCACCTTCAGCATAAGCAGGGTGACCAGAAAATATTACAAAAAGATTCTTACGCTGGTGTCGTTCGTGTGGGGCGGAGGTTTGATATATACAATAGCGAATGTTTTTGATACCCTGGTGATCGCTGCAGTGCTGCCTAACGGACTTGCATATGCGGGAATTTATTCATTAGCGCAAAATATAGCTAGTCTGATACAGGCTCCGCAGCGCGGAATAATTTCTGCATCGATAGCTCCTCTTTCACGTGCATGGAAAGATAAAGATCTGGACAAGATCCGTAGGATCTACCAGCGTTCTTCGATCAACCAGCTGATATTTTCAGTTGGCATGTTCTGCCTCATCTTCATGAACTTTTATGATGGCATAGAAACATTCTCATTGAAGGAAAGCTATATCTATGCGCTGCCTGTATTTTTTTACATCGGAATGATGCGCATCCTCGATATGGGAACCGGTCTGAACGCCCAGATCATTTCAACATCAACATTCTGGCGTTTTGAATTTTTTACGGGGCTGATACTGCTGTCGCTCGCTCTTCCGCTTAATTATTATCTTACCAAACAGCTCGGCGTGATAGGCCCGGCGATCTCAAATTTAATTGCCTTCACTATTTATAATTTCATCCGTTGTCTTTTCCTCTGGAAAAAGGTAAAGATGCAGCCATTCAACAGCAAAACATTCCTTACCATTATTTCAGGGATCATTTGTTATACTGCCTGTTATTTGTTGTTTAACAGGTTCACAGGGTTGGAATGGATTCTTGCACGAACATCAACGTTCATAATTTTATTTGGTGCGTTAGTATATTTTTTAAAATTAACACCCGACCTGTTTCATGTAATAAGTTCGGTGAGAAAGCGAGCTAAAAAATTCATCTAACACGGCATGCGCCGATATACCTTTTTCTATAATACATTTCGTCAATGTCGCTGATCACAACCCCTGTTGAGGTAGCAGCATGTGCAAATTTACCGTTTGCGAGAAAAACACCTACATGAGAGATACCCCCGGTGGTGTTAAAAAAAACCAGGTCGCCCTGCTGGAGTTGTTCTTTTTTGATCTTTACTCCCATCTCATACTGGCTGCTTGCAGTTCTGGGAAGCGCCACTCCGTATACCGTATCCATGAGTAAATAACTGAAAGCCGAGCAATCGATGCCCAATCTGTCGGAACCACCGAATTTGTATGGAGTACCATACCAACTTTCAAGAAATGAGATGAGACGTTCATTGGTTACAGCCTCAACAGGCTCTTCCATGAGAATGGAATATTTAAACTGGAGCGCATTACAATTTTCTATATCTGTAGAATACATCATGCCAGGCATATTTCTGGAGGTTTCTGAAACCGGCGTATTATGAGTGCCTGATTTATTTTCTTCTTCAAAAGGTTTTATAGATATATTTTCCAGGTACTTCGGGTCGTGCGGAAGTTGTTTAGGGGGCGGCGCAGAAGTGCTTCCCGGGTATGTTTTGCGGGTTGCAGTACACGAGGCTAAAAGGACAAGCAGCACTATGACGTAAAAAAAGTTCTTCACAATTTGAGCAAAAATAGCAATTATTCCTGACCCTGTTTAGTTGCATTATTAGCTAATATTGTACCGATGTGCCGGTTCTCCCATCTCCATGTTCATACTCAATTTTCTCTGCTCGACGGACAGGCATCGATTAAGAGCCTGTATCAGAAAGCGATGAAAGACAATATGCCTGCTATTGCCATTACAGATCATGGCAATATGTTCGGTGCTTTTGAATTTGTATCGGAAGCTTATAAGCACAAAAATGATGATGGCTCACTGAAAGTGAAACCCATTATAGGCTGTGAATTTTATGTGGTGGAGGACCGCACCAGGAAATCTTTTACAAAAGACCAGAAAGACAACCGGTTCCACCAGGTACTGCTTGCAAAGAATAAAACCGGCTACCAGAACCTGATAAAATTAACGTCGCTCGGGTATATCGAAGGATTGTACAGCAAATACCCACGCGTTGACAAACAACTGATTGAAAAATATCATGAAGGGCTGATCGCAACAACCTGCTGCATCGGTGCACATGTTCCGCAGGCTATATTGAAGAGCGGTGAAGAAGCGGGCGAAAAAGAATTCAAATGGTGGCTGGATATTTTCGGCGAAGATTTTTTTATCGAGCTGCAAAGGCACAATTTAAAGGAACAGGAAAAAATTAATGAGGCGCTCCTTAAATATTCGAAGAAGTACGATGTACCTGTGATCGCAACAAATGATAGCCACTATACGGACCGTGAAGATTTTAATGCGCACGACATCCTGCTTTGTATCAACACCGGCGAAAAGAAAAGCACACCGGGATACGATGACTTTGTGAATGATGATGTTCACCTGAAAGACCGTCGTTTCAAATTTCCAAACGACCAGTTCTATTTTAAAACAAAAGCGGAGATGCAGGAACTATTTAAAGATGTTCCTGAAGCAATAGACAATACGAATATTATAGTAGACAAGGTTGAGCTGCTCAACCTGAAAAAAGATATCCTTCTTCCCGCGTTTCCGATACCGGCACCTTTCCAGATACATGCAGATGCGAATCTCAACCAGTGGGAATATCTTAAACATATTACGTTAGAGGGTGCACATAAACGTTATGGGGAAATTACACCTGAGTTACAGGAACGTTTAGATTTTGAACTGTTCACCATCAAGACGATGGGCTTCGCAGGATATTTTCTTATTGTGAGCGACTTCATCCGGGCAGGCCGGGACCTTGGTGTGTATGTAGGACCCGGGCGGGGATCCGCTGCCGGAAGTGTTGTGGCCTATTGTATCGGCATTACGAATATTGATCCGATCAAATACAACCTGCTGTTCGAAAGATTCCTGAATCCCGACAGGAAATCAATGCCGGATATAGATACTGACTTTGACGACGAAGGAAGACAGAAGGTGATCGATTATGTGGTAGGCAAATACGGAAAGAACCAGGTAGCGCAGATCATTACTTATGGTACGATGGCGGCTAAGATGAGTATCAAAGATGTTGCCCGAACATTGGATCTTCCTCTCACTGAATCCAATGCACTTGCTAAACTGATCCCTGAACGGCTTGGTATTACACTTAAAAGAGTATTGAATGCGCCGATCAATTCAAAAGATGGAGAACATTCTCTCGAAGAAAAGGAAGGACTGAGCAACGAGGAAATTGAAACGGTAAAAAAGATCCGTGAATTATACAAAGGCACAACACTTGATGGTGAAGTGTTGAGAACCGCGGAACGTCTTGAAGGATCGGTTAGAAATACAGGAATACATGCGGCTGGCATTATCATAGCCCCTACCGATCTTACGTCGCTTATTCCTGTTTGCACATCCAAAGAATCGGAGCTTTGGGTAACACAGATCGAAGGAAGCATCATTGAAGATGCAGGTGTTATCAAAATGGACTTTCTCGGATTAAAAACGCTGACGATCATCAAGAATGCCCTTGAGATGATCAGGGAAAATCATGGAATTACAATTGATATTGATGCTATTCCTCTCGACGATAAAAAAACATTTGAATTATACCAGCATGGTGATACGGTAGGAACATTCCAGTTTGAAAGTCCCGGAATGCAGAAATACCTGCGCGATCTTAAGCCCGACAAGTTTGCCGACCTTATTGCAATGAATGCTTTGTACCGTCCCGGACCCATGGCCTACATACCGGATTATGTGGACAGAAAACACGGACGACAGCAGATAACCTATGATCTTCCTGTAATGGAAGAACACCTGAAAGAAACATATGGTATCACTGTATACCAGGAACAGGTGATGCTGCTGGCCCAGCAAATTGCCGGCTTTAGCAAAGGAGATGCGGATGTGTTGCGTAAAGCAATGGGTAAAAAGCAAAAGTCGGTACTTGATAAAATGAAGGCGCAATTCCTTGAAGGGGCCACCAAAAAAAGTCATCCGGCAGATAAGCTTGAAAAGATCTGGACCGACTGGGAAGCATTCGCACAATATGCATTCAATAAATCTCATTCAACCTGCTATGCGTATGTAGCTTACCAGACTGCATATCTTAAAGCGCATTATCCTGCGGATTATATGGCCGCAGTATTAAATAACGCTGGCAGTATTGAAAAGATCACCTTCTTTATGGAAGAATGCAAGCGGATGGGACAAATGGTACTTGGGCCTGACGTGAATGAATCGAAAAAAGGATTTGCAGTAAACGCGAAAAACGAGATCAGGTTTGGTCTCGGAGGATTGAAAGGTGTGGGTGAATCTGCAGTGGAGAGCATTATTGAGGAAAGAGAGAAAAATGGCCCTTTTACTTCCATCTTTGAGATGATCAAAAGGATCAATCATAGGGCTGTAAATAAAAAAACACTTGAAAACCTCGTTTATGCGGGAGCGTTTGATGGGTTTAAAGAAATGCACCGTGCTCAATATTTTCATATTGCTACAGGAGAAACAGCTACAGGACTGGAAAAAATAATAAAGTTTGGAAATGTATACCAGATGAATGCATCAGGTTCTACAAATACATTATTCGGCGATTTTGCCATGCCGGATGTTGTTCCGCCAAAAATTCCCAACTGCGAACCCTGGACACTTACTGAACTGCTGGAGCATGAAAAAGATGTAACAGGAATGTTCATGAGCGGACATCCGCTCGATCATTTCAGGTTCGAGATAGCTTATTATGGCATTACTAAAATCGGTGAATTCAATGAAATAAAGGATGCTATCAACCTGCAGCCAAATCCCGGTAAAACATTCAGGCTTGCTGGTCTTGTTGTTGATGCACAGCATCGCGTATCAAGGACAGGTAAACAATTCGGATCGTTTTTTATTGAAGATTATTCAGGCAAATCGGAATTCATGCTCTGGGGGGATGACTATGCGCGATATTCACAATTCCTCGAGAAAGGCAGGAATCTTTATATAACCGGTTCATTCAGACAGCGTTTCAACAAAGCTGAATTTGAATTCAAGGTAGACAGGATAACAATGCTGGAGAACATAAAGCAGCAGCTTACAAGGCAACTGGTATTAGAACTGGAGGCGAGACAGGTAAACGAACAACTGTTAACATTTATCCATGAAAATGTTAAAAAACACCCTGGCAGGTCGGGTCTGAAATTCAATATAACGGAGCCCCGTTTAAATGCCAAAGTGAGCCTGTTTACGAGGGAAACCGGCTTCGAAATGAATGACGAAATGGCTGCCTGGCTCTTCGAAAATGGGGACATTATAGTACAGGTCATGACAGCTTAAGTAGTATTTCCGCTTATCTTGCATCTGGTTAGTAATTTGTAAACAATAGAACAAGAGATTAAAAATTATAAACTTAAAATAACAGTTATGGCAGCAGAATTTACGGACTCAAACTTCCAGGAGAAAGTATTGTCATCAGATAAATTAACAGTAATTGATTTCTGGGCTGAGTGGTGCGGACCGTGCCGCGCGATTGGTCCCGTAATCGAAGAGCTTTCTAAGGAGTATAATGGTAAGGTGAATATAGGCAAGGTAAACGTGGATCACAATCCTCAATTATCGGTTAACTACGGAATCACTTCTATTCCTGCGATATTATTTATCAAGGATGGTAAAGTAGTTGACAAACTTGTAGGTGCGCAACCGAAATCAAACTTTGTAAAAAAGATTGAGGCGCACATTGGTGCCCCGGCTGCCTAAACACGTCCTCAAAAAATTGAAGAAGCAGGCCAACAGGCCTGCTTTTTTAATTTCCCTTATTTAATATTGGTTTATTTTGCCCTATCAACCATCGTAAATGATGACATCCATACAATGGGAAAGTTTAGGAAGGGGTACGCTTGGAATGTTTTTTCTGCTGGTAGTGTGTTTCATATTCAGCAATAACCGAAGGGCCATTAACTGGAAACTTGTATTGATAGGAGTCATTGCGCAGGTATCGTTTGCGCTCGGGGTTCTGCGTGTTAATTTTATCAAGATATTTTTTACGTGGGTGTCAAAAGTATTTGTTGAGGTGATCGATGTTGGCCACAAGGGAACAGAGTTCATGTTCAACAAGCTTGCAGATCCTCTTGGCACCATGGGCTATATTTTTGCGGTACAGGTGTTGCCAAACATCATATTCTTTTCAGCATTGTCGGCCATACTTTATTACCTAGGCATCCTTCAGAAAGTGGTTTATTTTTTCGCCTGGATGCTGAAGAAACTCGGCATATCGGGACCGGAAAGTGTATCCACTGCTGCTAATATTTTTCTTGGTCAAACAGAAGCACCATTGATGATAAGGCCGTTTCTCGACAGGATGAACAGGTCGGAGATACTTTGTATCATGATAGGAGGAATGGCAAATACAGCCGGAAGTGTTCTTGCTGCATACGTTGGTTTTCTCGGCGGCGATGATATAGCGCAGCGTCAGTATTTTGCCCTGCACATGCTGAGCCAGTCGATCATGAGTGCACCTGCTGCGATAGTAGTTTCGAAAATGTTATTCCCGCAAACGGAACCTGTTATGCGTGAATTAAAAGTTCCTAAGGAAAGGATCGGCGATAATTTTCTTGATGCCATTTCGCTCGGCACAACAGATGGATTAAAGCTTGCGGTGAATGTTGCCGCTATGCTGATCGTGTTTACGGCGTTGATGTATTTGTGTAACTGGATACTGGGATCAGCCGGATACTGGTTCAACATTAACGATGATATCGCTGCATTGACGAATGGAAGGTATGATTCACTAAGCCTGCAATTGATATTGGGATATATTTTTTCTCCTGTTGCCTGGCTTATCGGAATTAATGCTAAAGAGATGGTTCAGGTAGGGCAGTTACTCGGAGAAAAAACCATACTTAATGAATTTGTCGCTTACTTCTCATTTGGTCAGATGAAGCAATCGGGTATTATTTCAGATCCTAAATCCATTCTCATCACTACATACGCTTTATGCGGATTTGCCAATTTTGCCTCTATCGGCATACAGATCGGCGGTATCAGCCAGCTTGCTGCCAACCAGCGTAAAAATCTTACTGAATTAGGACTCAAAGCATTGCTTGGAGGAACTATTGCCTGCCTGATGTGCGGTTGTATTGCAGGGGCAGTGGGATGATTTATTTTATTTAAA
>Ga0207701_10001895_pt1 | contig 21735 bp, 16 predicted proteins | sample KBSSwiSSwithPhiX_FD_184294 | JGI IMG/M metagenome (GOLD analysis project Ga0207701, IMG submission 184294) | Switchgrass rhizosphere bulk soil microbial communities from Kellogg Biological Station, Michigan, USA, with PhiX - S5 (SPAdes) (version 2) | ecosystem: Environmental > Terrestrial >... | reverse complement strand
GATTGAAGCGCGCGACACGGTGGAGTTATTCAAGGCGGCCGAGTTGCGGGATTATTTTCGTGACGACTGCGTGGACACAGCTTTGTCTAAGGTTACCAAGCTTGACGTTGTGGCCAAGACAACGGTCATCATCTATCCGATCCTTTTGCCGGATCGAACAGAATTGCTGATCGGCTTGCCAACCGGGCTGAAGCAAGTTTCGGTTCCGGTAGGAATGGAGACTATTACGCAAGAGGTGCGGGAGTTCCGGCGCAAGCTGGAGAAACGGACAACACGAGAGTATCTCCCTCACGCTCAAAAACTCTATGACTGGTTGATCCGTCCTATAGAGCCGGACTTGGCAGCGTTTTCCATTGATACCCTAATCTTCGTTCCGGACGGAGCGCTGCGTACAATTCCGATGGCAGCCCTGCACGATGGCAAACAATTCCTGATTGCCAAATATGCGCTGGGCATTACCCCCGGCATGAATCTCACCGATCCGCGGCCGATCAAACGGGAGGGCATGAAGGTCTTGGCCGTTGGCGTGACGGAAGCCGTGCAGGGATTTCCGGCGTTGCCGAATGTATCAGCGGAGCTTCAAGAGCTGCAAACTCTTTTGGGAAGCAAGAATCTTGTCGACCGCGAGTTCCTCACGGCCAATTTTGAAAAGGAACTGAAAGAAGAACAATTTAGCATCGTCCATGTCGCCTCGCACGGTGAGTTTGGTAATGACGTCGACAATACTTTTCTTCTCACTTTCGATGACAAAGTATCATTGGATCGCCTCAATCAGATGATCGGCGTGTTCCGATTCCGCGACGATCCTTTAGAGCTGCTCACGTTGAGCGCTTGCGACACCGCCGCAGGAGATGACCGGGCGGCGTTGGGACTGGCAGGCGTGGCGATCAAAGCGGGTGCCAGGAGCGCCCTGGCTACCCTGTGGAGCATCAATGATGAAGCTGCAGTGGACCTCGTCATAGATTTTTACCGGGAGCTTAAAGATTCCTCCATTTCTAGGGCCGCCGCGCTACAGCGCGCGCAGCTAAAGTTAATCAACAATCCGCGCTATGAACATCCGGGATTTTGGTCGCCCTTTTTAATGATTAATAATTGGCTCTAATGATGTGTTTCTGCTGTGGGGTCGGTGTATGATCTCCATTGACCCTCGGTGTTTGGATCCCAGTTCTGATTTCCGTAGGAACCCTCGGTCTTATCTCGATCTCCAGTTCCGGACCGAAAAAGTCGGAGAACCCAACGTAAACGGTAAAGCGGAAGGTGGTGATCGATCGGGTGGTGCGACGATCCGAAGATGGTAATGGTCAGCAGTCAATGATGTCGAGCCGCTGTAAATGAAGTTGACGGCGAGAACCGGTCCATGTATGTACCCGGGTGGTGGATTAACAAACTGTTGACCGTTAGAAAAATTTACGTTACGGGCTGTAAGTCTGTCCAGATAGTTCAACTCGCTTGAATGGCTGTGATCTTATAAGGTTGGCGTAACACTTGCGTACTGGTGTTATTTAAGGAGAACGAAACATGAAGTATCTAAAACCGATGGTTTGGTCTTCAATTGCGGTTCTTTTACTGAGTACGCCGTTGCCTCTACTCGCGGCGGATGCCAACGTTCCGGTATATAACCCTCCTTCGCGCGGAGCTCCGGGGGGACGCATAGGCGGCGGCACACGAGGCGGTGGCCAAAATGTTTTTGTCCTGTCCGTCTTGGCGCCGGATCACAGCGCATTTACGACCAGCGAGCAGCCCTCGCTCTACTGGTTCATTTCCAACCCAACCTCCCTGCCGATTGAACTTACTCTGATGGATCCTCAAGGAATTAAGCCCATCCTGGAAACGCAGCTTTCCTCCCCTACCAAGGCGGGAATTCAGCGGGTTCGGTTAGCCGACTATAATATTCGCCTCGCGCCGGGTGCGGCGTATCGATGGTTTGTTGCGGTGGTGCCCGATGCCGATCGGCGCTCGAAAGACATCCTGGCTGGCGGGGCCATCGAGCGGGTCGATCTGCAGGAAGATGTCAAGACGAAGCTGGCTAAAGCATCGGACAAGGAGCTACCTTTTGTCTACGCGCAGGCAGGTCTCTGGTACGATGCTTTGAAGTCGATCTCCGATCTAATTGACGCTGCGCCTCAAAACCAAGAGCTCCGCAACGAGCGTACGGCGCTCCTGAAACAGGTTGGCCTACCATCGACCAACGAATAGATCGCTTGTAGTGATTAACGCTGGCATTCGCCGGCGTTAGTCATTCATCGATACGTAGGACCGGGAAAAAGCTCCACCAACCTGCCCTCCAGGAGCGAATGGTCGCAGGCCAAGATAGTAGACAACTGAAAGCCGCCGCCACAATAACTCGAACGACCTGCGAACCCGCCCGAACGTCGCGTTCTGAATTCCATTAGGCAATCTTCGTTGATTCGCCATTCAATTTTAGCTTCTACTCCTTCCATTATAACTTACGTATAAGATAAACGCCTCAGAAGCCTCGCTCGATAATGCGAGCGCGAAGGCTGTGCGACATTACATATAGTTTTGTCATCGTGGGTGGGTAATATACGGCGACTGGAAAAGTTCCGCGCCGACGCGACTGTGGTCTCGGGAGTTTGTCTTTTGGAGGCTGAATTAAGATGATATGTATTTTAGCCGCACACGGACAAATCCGATGGAAATGTTTGGATTGCCTTTATGCTTGAGAGTTCGTCCATACGCTAGCGCTGCCTGCTACACACTTATCGTCGCGTTGACAGTTAACACGATAGTGCCAAACCGTGGCTGCATCCGCGGCCAAGCCCCTGCCTAACCAGGCAGAGCGCAACCCGCCGGACTGGACAGAAAGCAAGATTGCGATGGCAAAGCAGGCCCCTAAGATGGATGTATCGTCAACGGGAACGGGAAAGCTGAAGTACATTGATGGGGGCGCGGTCGAGTCGGCGCGAGGCGCGCCAGCACGCACGGGGCATTGGCTGGCCGCCCTGTTGCGCCGGCGTTTCGTCAAGGCGCTGATAGTAGCCAACTTGGTGGCGTTGATGCTGCTATCGCTCCGGGAAACCGGCTGGCTACAAAGCCTAGAGCTTTCGGCGTTTGATACTCTGGTGACTTTCTTCGCGGGGTCGCAACAAAGCGACCGAGTGGTGCTGGTGGTCACCACCGAAGAGGATATCAACCGCTTGAACTACCCCATCCGCGACAACTACCTTGCTGCCGTGCTGGCGGCCGTTTTGGCCGGTGGGCCGAAGGCGGTAGGTGTGGATTTGTACCGCGATTTGCCGATGGCGCCGGGCAACCAGGAGTTACAAGCCATTCAGCGTGCCCACGACAACCTGTATTGGGTCTTCAAGCTGCCGGATGTAGGAAATGACGGGGTTCCGCCGCCGCCCGCGCTGCGCGGCACCGGGCGCGAGGTGCTCTCTGACCACGTGACGGATGCGGGTAGCGTGGTGCGCCGGGCCCTGCTATTGGCTGCGGATGAACGCACTAACCGCAACTGGCCCGCGATGGGCGTCACCCTGGCCGAACGATACACCGGGCAGCGGCTGCGCATTGTGGACAACGACCTGGCGCTGGGCCGTGGACGCATCCCGCTGCTCGACCAGCCCTATGGGCCTTACGCAAAGGTGGATGCCGCTGGCTACCAGATGCTGTTGGACTATCGCGGCGGCTATCGACGTTTCCGCCAGATAAGCTTCTCCGAGATCATCGGCCGGCCGGACCTGGCGGCAACTCTGCGCGGACGCATTGTGCTGATCGGCACCGCTGCGCTCTCCATCAAGGATAGTTTCGCTACGCCGTTCAGTACCGGCTGGGGCGGGGAGGGGCCGCTCGTCGGGATTGCGCTGCACGCCCACACCGCCGACCAATTGATACGCATAGCCAATGGCGAATCGCGCAACCCCGTGCCACTGCCGCGCTTGATGGACGATGTCACCATCTGGGCCGCGGCAATGGCCGGCGCAGTGTTAGCGCTGCTGGTTTGGCGTGTGATCGTGGTGTTGTTGGCACTGCTGCTGGGCCTTGGCCTGGTGGGCGGGGCCACCGCTTGGGGGTTCTCGGGCGCGGGTCTGCTACTGCCCGGCGTGCCGGTGGCGCTGGCGTGGGTGCTGAGCGCCGCAGGCTGTAACTTCGTCATGCATTCGATCGGATCGCGGGAACGCACCCAACTACGCCGCAGCTTCGAGAGTTACCTGGACCCGCGCATCATCAATCAGATGATGCAGGGCGACACACTACCCAGCTTTGGCGGAGAACATCGCGAAATCTCCGCTATCTTCACCGATATCGCCAGTTTCACGACCACGGCGGAGACTTTGGATGCCGCCACGATTGCGGAGCTGCTCGGCAAATATTTCGGGGTGCTGACAGATGCAGTGGTGGAGAATGGCGGGTTGGTGAATGATTTCATCGGCGACGGCTTGGTGGTGCTGTTCGGTGCACCTATGCACCAGCCGGACCATGCTGAGCGCGCCGTAGCCGCTGCCTTGGCAATGGACGAAGCGGGCCAACGGTTTAGTGCCGGCCTTAGAGCGCGCGGCATCGAATGGGGGCACACCCGCATCGGCGTGCATACCGGTATGGCGCTGGTCGGCAATATCGGCACCCGCGGCAAGCTGAAATACGGCGCCCTGGGCGATACGCTCAACACCGCCTCCCGTGTGGAGGGGCTGAACAAATATCTCGGCAGCCATGTAGCGGTGAGCGGCGAGACCGCCGCGCAGTGCCGGCTCCATACTTTTCGTCCGGTTGCAGACATCATCGTGAAGGGCCGGAAGAATGCCGTACCGATCCTGGCGCCGGTCTCCCCGATAGACCCGCCGGCGCTACTGACCCGCTACGCCGAAGCCTATGCCGCGCTAAGCCAGGAAAAACCTGAAGCCGGGGAACTCTTTGCTGCGCTGCACCGCGATTTTCCGGCCGACGCGCCCACGGCCTTCCATGCCGGGCGGCTCGCGGCGGGCGAAAACGGAGTTCTGGTGGTCATGCAGGAGAAATGATAGGGAGGCACTGCCTGTAGAGCAAATTAAAAGACCCGTTTTGGCATAGGGCGACAGCCTACGAAGCAGTGTGAAACGTGGCCAGCCATATGAAAGCCATCCGTACTTGAAGCGGAGCGGAAGCAATTGGGCTTCTCTCCTACTATCCGGGCGCGCGGCCGGAGACCGCGGATTACGATTAGCGAGATTCGCGTTAAAACCCGTCACGATCGTTTTTCGCTTCAAAAAGGATTCCTGACACCTTTTTGCTGTGCTAATATTTTTTTCTTTCATAAGGCTGAATCGAAGGAGCGCTTCCCCCAATGATGATTTTTTGGATGTTACTTTTCTTACTGGGATCCAGCTTTCCAACAGCCGCTCACGCGGCGAGCGATGCACTGGCAGAGGTGGACGGAGTTACGATCACTTCGGAAGAAGTCGAGAAGAGTCTCGCCGGACAGCTAAGCAAGCTCGAAGAGCAGATCTATAATCTCAAACGCCAGAAGCTCGATGCGCTGATCAATGACAAGCTTTTGGAAAAGGAAGCAGCCAAACGCAAGCTCACCGTGCCTGCTTTACTGGATGCCGAGATCACCTCCAAGGTCGGCCTGGTCACGGAACAGGAGATCGAAAAATTCTATCAGGAAAAGAAAGCGCAGATCAAAGGAGAGCAGGCTCAGGTTCGGGAGCAGATCAGAGCTTTCTTACAAAACCAAAAGTTGGCGGCTAAGCGCGAAGAGTTTCTCGCATCTCTCCGCTCACAAGCCAAGGTAGTAGACAACTTAAAGCCGCCGGCGGCGGCGCGGGTCGAAGTATCGGTGGACGGAGCACCTTTTAGAGGACCGGCGAACTCTCCAGTTACAATAGTCGAATTTTCTGACTTTGAATGCCCGTTCTGCAAGCGAGCACACCCGACCTTGATGCAATTACTTGAGAAATATGCAGGCAAAGTCAAACTCGTGTATCGCGACTTTCCGCTTGAAAGTATCCATCCCCAGGCACGGCGGGCCGCCGAGGCGGCGCGTTGCGCGAACGATCAGGGAAAGTTTTGGGACTATTATGACACGCTCTTTACCGAGTCGCCTAAATTGGCTCCCGATGATTTGAAGCGCTATGCCGCGCAAGCCGGGATCGACGTCAAAAAGTTTGACGACTGCCTCTCAGGCGGCGTGCACAAAACCGCATTACAAAAAGATATTGACGAGGGTACGCGTCTTGGAGTCACTGGCACGCCGGCTTTTTTCATCAACGGACGGCCCTTGACGGGAGCTCAACCGGTCGAAGCTTTCGCGCGGATCATCGATGAAGAATTGGCACGTGCCACGGCCTCGCGATAGCACCCACGCAGAATGTTTTCCTGACAAACCCTGCTCCCCAGATCTTGACGACAAGCCGCTCGTATCATTACCACTTGCGGTATGGTCGAGCGCACAGTTCTGGGCAAAGCCCTAAATCTCCTTCCGATAGATCACCTGCCTTCGTGGTCATCAGCGCCGCCTATCTGTGCCGCCGCCGCGCATTTACTCCGCGATGGGTTTATTCGCGCCATCGGAGCGCGCCCGCAAGCGCCTATTGCGGCAAAAGCTCGCCGCCTGCATCCCCGCCCACTTGCCCAAAATGATCAAGGCGCTAGGGATTGAGTGAAGTCGGAGCGTTCGCGCGGTAATCTCCGCGCATCTCTGCTTTGACTGTGCAGCTGCGCTTCTGATCGCCCCCTCGCTTAGACGCCCAAAAATTTTCCTCACATGCTTTTTTGGATCCTTGACATCAAACGTCGCAATAAAACGCTCTGCTGTTAGTCGCTATCTCTTAGTTCGCCGTCATTGCTTGATCACAGTTTGAATTGCTCGTCGGCAAAGTTTCAGCGCACGCGTCAAAATATTTTGTAAAATGATATTTTTTTCTTGACATACAATCTGTTGTGTCCTAATAATTGGATCACCTACAAAATATGGGAGGGTTTTTAGTTCGTTTCTCTTGCCTGAGTCAATTTTCAACGCCTGTCAATCGAAAAGCCCGCCCGTGGAATCCTAAAAGGAGGTGCTTATGGCTGCTAAAAAGAAAGCCAAGAAGAAAGCCAAAAAGAAAAAGAAGTAAATACGGAGTTGTGGGGTTGTGGTGGTGATTTAAACCCTCCTGACTCTCAGGCAACAAGGTAACCGTTCTGGTTACCTAATACACAAAGCCCTCCAGTGACTACTTGGAGGGCCTTGTGTTTTTGGCCGTCGTTAGATTCCAATTCGTTCGACACGAAATTAAATCCATCCCGCATCTAAACAGCAGCACGATTTTTTTTCTAGCTTCTCTTTGCCGGGCGCTTGAATTCGGCGTCGGGACGAGTATTGCGTCGGCTCGGCCTGTTGGTTAGAGTTAAACCCTGTATGAAAACGCAATTCACCGGCGATTTCCTCCGCGTATTTATCTTCTTGGGAAGCTCAATTGTTCTAAGTTTTGCTCCGGCATGGAGCCAAACGAAAGTCGACTACAAAAAAGCGGTGCCGATTCTTCAGCCGATGAAGGACACCGCGCCGACCCCCGAGTTCAATCTAACCACGCCCGACGGCAAAAAGATCTCTTTAAAGGACTTCCGCGGCAATGTCGTGCTGCTAAATTTCTGGGCGAGTTGGTGCGTGCCGTGCCGGGAAGAGATGCCCGCCATGGAAAAGCTGTACCAGGAGTACAAGCAAAAAAACTTTGTCGTCTTAGCCGTGGCGGTGAAAGACCGTAAACAAGACGCGGTCGACTTCGTCAAGGAGCTAAAAATAACTTATCCGATCGCCCTCGACCCCGAAGCTCAAGTGGGCAGTCTCTACGGCGCTTGGGGGTTGCCGGCGACTTATCTCATTGGTCCGAACGGCGAAGGATTGGCGCGCGGCTGGGGGCCGGCAGAATGGTACGGCAACGGCGCGCGCAAGCTCATTAAAGATCTCACTGACGGAAAGAGATGACCGACGTCAACATTTTCGTTGCTTTCGCGGCCGGGGTTTTCTCTTTCCTCTCGCCCTGTGTCCTGCCCCTGATTCCATCTTATCTTTCGTTTGTTTCGGGTGTTTCTCTCGATGAAATGCGTAGTGAACAAGCGCGCGCGCGGGTTCGCTGGCGCGTGATTTTGAACTCGGCAGCATTTATTATCGGCTTTTCCTTAGTCTTTATCTCGCTCGGCGCTTCGGCGAGTTTTCTTGGCGGTCTGTTTCTGGGTTATCGTAATACGATTCGCATACTCGGCGGCTTATTTATTCTGCTGGTCGGACTTTACCTGATAGGCTTATTCAAGATCGCTGTGCTCGATCGATACTTGCAGTTCAATCTCAAGGACAAGCCGGCGGGCTATCTCGGTTCTATTCTTGTCGGCATCACTTTTGCCGTGGCTTGGACACCTTGCGTAGGACCGATCCTGGGAGCCACGCTGGCTCTTGCAAGCACCGCCGGTGAAGTGGGCCGCGGCACGCTGCTGCTGACAAGCTATGCGGCCGGCCTGGCTCTGCCGTTTTTTTTGAGCGCGCTGGCGATCGATTCTTTCTTTCAGTTTTCACAACGGCTGCGTCATTATATTCAAACCATCCATGTGGTCGGAGGCGTTCTCTTGATCATCGTCGGCATTCTTTTAATTGCCGACTACATGACGCTGCTCAATGCCTACGTGCTGCGCTTCACGCCCAACTGGTTGTTGCAACGACTGTAAAGCTCTCCGGTTCGCCGCTCGGTTTGACGCCTATTGAGCTAAATGTTAGCTTTTTTAAACTTTGTCTCTGATAGAGCCGGCCTCGCCGCGTAAGCCGAAGCGCCCGCACCCCGATGGAGCAACAATGGAAGAACAAATTCGCCAAATACTCCAAGCGATCGGTGAAGACCCGAACCGCGAAGGATTGCTGAGGACGCCGCAGCGCGTCGCTCAGGCGCTGACTTTTTTGACCCGCGGTTATGACATGGATCCCGCGAAGGTGATCAACGATGCGCTCTTCACGGAAGATTATGAAGAGATGATCGTGCAAAAGGACATCGATTTTTACTCGCTTTGCGAGCACCACTTGCTGCCGTTTTTTGGCAAGGCCCACGTGGCTTATATCCCGCATCACAAAATCGTCGGCATCTCAAAACTGGCCCGACTCGTGGACATCTACGCGCGGCGACTGCAAGTGCAAGAGCGCATGACCAATCAAATCGCCACCATCATCATGGAAAAGCTGGACGCCCTGGGTGTGGCCGTAGTCATCGAGGCGGAGCATTTGTGCATGCGCATGCGCGGCGTCGAAAAGCAGAACTCCTACGTGATTACCAGCAGCCTGCTGGGCGCCTTTCGCACGCGCCAGGACACTCGCAACGAATTCATGACGCTGATCCGCCAAAGGACATGATCGAAGGCCAGATGGAAATCAAGGTACGCGACAGCAACGCCGAACGGATCAAAACCGATCTGCTCGTCATCCCGGTGCGCGAAAAGAAACTCGACGATGCGCTAATCCGAACCGTGGACCGCCGTCTTCGGGGTAATCTGCGCGCGCGCATGCAAAAAAGTAAATTCACCGGCGCCGAAGGCGGCACGTTGATTTATCAAACGGCCGGACTTTTGCCGGCCGCCCAATTGCTGTTGATCGGCCTCGGCGGCGGAGCGGAAATCGCCGGCGACACCTGGCGCAAGAGCGGCGCGCGAGCGCGCAGGGAAGCCGCAGCGCTCGGCGCCGAAGACATCGCATTTTTCTTTTCGCCCGATAAAGATTCGGCAATAGCAGGCGGCGCGCTGGTCGAAGGCGCGCTATTGGCCGCCTACCAATTTAATAAATATCGCTCGAGCTCCAAGCCGCCGGCCGAGATCAAGTCCTTCACGCTGTTTAACTCAGGCTTGCGGCCGACCGCGGCATTGATGCGCTCGATCGAAATCGCGCAGATCGTCGTCACCGGAGTCTCTCTGGCGCGCGATCTGGTCAATGAACCGCCGTCGGTCACCACCGCGCGTTTCCTCGGCGAACAGGCAAAAAAATATTGCCGTGGCCGGGGATTGTCTGCGGAAGTTTGGGACAAGCGAAAGATCGAGTCGATGAAATTGGCCGGACTCTTGGCGGTGAACCGCGGCAGCTATGAAGAACCGCGCTTTATAAAAATTCATTACAAGCCTGCGGGCAAGTCGAAAAAAAAAGTCGTGTTGATCGGCAAAGGCATAACTTTCGATTCGGGCGGTTTATCGCTCAAGCCATCGAAGTCGATGGAAACCATGAAACTCGACATGGCTGGCGGCGCCGCCGTAATCGCCGCGATGAGTTGCTTGCCCAAGCTTGGATTCGATATCGACGTCACGGGTTACGTGCCTACAACCGATAATTTACCCGGGGACAATGCGCAGAAACCGGGCGACGTGATTCGCTACAGGAACGGCAAGACTATCGAAGTGCTCAACACCGACGCCGAAGGGCGGCTGATCCTCGCCGATGCGCTCGCGCTCGGCGGCGAACAGAATCCCGATTACATGATCAATCTGGCGACTTTAACCGGCGCTTGCATGGTCGCTTTGGGCACCCAAGTCGGTGGCCTTTTCAGCAACCACCAGCCGCTCGCGGACACGCTGCTGCGTTGCGCCGGGGAAGCCGGCGAAAAGCTTTGGCAACTGCCGCTGGTCAAAGAGTACAAAGAAATGATCAAAAGCAGCGTCGCCGACATGAAAAACATCGGCGGATCTCACGGCGGGGCGATCACAGCCGCATTGATCCTGCAAGAATTTGTCGGCGACGTGCCGTGGGCGCATCTGGATATCGCCGGGCCGGCGTTCGCCGAAAACGACAACGCGCTTTGCCCCAAGGGCGGCACTGGATTCGGCGTGCGTACTCTGCTTAAATTTCTCTCTGCATTATAAGGAGGTCCTGGTTATGGGAAAAATCACCGAGGTAGGTGACAACAATTTCGAAGCTGAAGTTTTAAAGTCAACGGTACCGGTGCTAGTCGATTTTTGGGCGCCCTGGTGCGGCCCGTGTAAATCCATCGCGCCGATCGTCGAAGAAATCGCCGGCGAATATGAAGGCAAACTCAAAGTGACCAAGCTCAATGTCGATGAACACCCCGCCACCGCCTCGCGCTACGGCATTCGGGGAATTCCGAATCTAATCATCCTCAAAGGCGGCGCCGTAAAGGAACAAATCGTCGGCGCGGTGCCGAAAGCAAAATTGGTAAGCGCCATCGAGAAGGCATTGCAGTAAGAAGATCAATCGCCTGCGATAGCAGCGCGGCCGCCTGCATCGCGTACCGAATGCAGGCGGCCGTTGTTTTTTTAAGTACTTGACGCTTTCCAAGCAATCTAACCTTTTGTAAGTAAAGAACTGCGTCTCCGCTGAAAGGAAGCGTAAATTTTCGACTAGCTTTGTCCGCCGCAATCGTGGTCGTTTGAGTAGCAGGGATCGTCGCGGAAATTCGCGCGGCAAGCCGAAGTCAAGAAAGTCGCTCGTAATCGCCGCGATCAGAACACATACCGCCGCATGCTCACGTTCATGATGACGCCGATGGCGAACATCATGGACGCAAGAGCGGAGCCGCCATAGCTCACCATTGGCAGAGGAACGCCGACGACGGGCATCACACCGGCGACCATGGCGACGTTGATAGCGACATGCCAAAACACGATGGCGATCATACCAAAAATCAGCAGCGCGCCGAAGCGGTCCTTGGCTCGTTGAACCTGCCTGAGACAGTAAGCGATCATGACGAAGTAGAGAAAAAGCAAGATCGCGCAGCCGATAAAGCCCCATTCTTCGGAAAACACCGCAAAGATAAAATCCGTGTGCTGCGCGGGCAAAAAGTCGAGCCGGTTTTGCGTGCCGTGGAGAAAGCCTTTGCCGAAAAGCCGCCCCGAGCCGATTGCGATTTGCGATTGAATGACGTGATAGCCCGCGCCCAACGGATCGCGATCGGGATCGAGAAAGGTCAAGATGCGGTTACGCTGGTATTGCTTTAAGAAATGCCAGGCGATGGGCAAGAAGGCCAAGCCGGCGCCAACCAGGTAGGCGAAGGAGCGTAGCCGCAGACCGCCCATCAAGATCATGCTGATGAAGACGATACCGAGAATGATCGCCGTGCCCAAGTCAGGCTGTACAAGAGTCAAGATCACCAGGGGCGCAACCAGCGCGAATGGCACCCAAAGATCGCGCAAGAAATAGCCGCGCGGCGGTTCGTCGGTCTGAAAATATTTGGCCATCACGAGCACGATGGCGAGCTTGGCCGGCTCGGAAGGTTGCAGTCGGAAAAAACCGAGATTGATCCAACGCTGCGAGCCGCCACCCGAGTGGCCGACGATCAGCACCAGCGCCAAGAGCAGCAGCATGGCGCCATAAAAGGGGTACGCCAACCGGTCGATATAGTGATAGTCAAAACTTATCGCTGTCATCATGGCGACCAGCCCGAGTCCCAACCAAGTCACTTGGCGCATCGGCAAGGGACCTGCGTGCCCAGCTGCCATGTCATAGTTAGCGCTGTAAATCGTCGTGACGCCGATAGCGACGAACGCTAGCGAGAGGAAAAGCAGAGTCCAGTCGAAATGCGAGATCAGGCGGCGATCAATTTGCACGGCTCTCTCCGTCCACCCGCACCTGTTGCTTGTCGGTACTTTGTTTTTGCAACTCGATAAACTTCTCAAACACTTTTTTTGCCATCGGCGCCGCGGCGTCGCCGCCATGTCCGCCATGCTCTACCAGGACAGCGATGGCGATTTGCGGATTGTCCACGGGCGCATAGGCAACAAACCAGGCGTGGTCGCGGTTGAAATACGCGAGTTGTTCCGTCTTAACATAGCCCCCCTTCATCTCGACGACCTGCGCGGTGCCAGTTTTGCCGGCGACCCGAACCATCTGGGATCTGGCCGCGCCACCCGTGCCGCCGGCGCCATTGACGACATCGGCGAGCGCTTCGTGAACACGCTTCAAGGTGTCCGGTTTCAGCTCGATGGTGCGTATGAGCTCCGGTCCATATTCGCGCACCGTCGCGCCATCCACGGATTCCACCTTGTTGACCAAGTAGGGACGATACAGCTTACCGCCGTTGGCCACAGCGGCCATCATATTGGCGAGCTGCAACGGCGTCACCGTGACATATCCCTGGCCGATGGCTACGGAAACCGTTTCGCCGGGAAACCAGGGTTGACGAAACCGTTTCCTTTTCCATTCCGTATCGGGAATCGTGCCGCCTTTTTCGTCGTCCAAGACCACTCCGGTTTTTTCGCCCAAGCCAAAGGCGCGCGCCCACTTGGCGATGCGGTCGACGCCGAGCTTCGGACCGAGCTGATAAAAATAGGTGTCGCAGGACTCGACGATCGCTTTGTGTAAATTGACGGTGCCGTGACCACCTTTTTTCCAATCGCGAAAGCTGCGATTACCGAAAGTATAAAAGCCGGGATCTTGAATGGAACTTTCCGGTTGAATGACGCCTTCTTCGAGCCCGGCGATCGCCATGATGATCTTGAAAGTCGAGCCCGGTGGATATTGACCTTGAATCGCGCGGTTGTTGAGCGGCCGAAGCTGGTCTTTAATAAGGCCGTTCCACTCTTCGGATTTGATTCCGCGGGCAAAAGCATTCGGATCAAACGCCGGAGTGCTGGCCAGCGCAAGTATGGCGCCGTTGTGAACATCCAGCGCAACGATGGTGCCCTGTTTACCGTTGAGCGCTTCGTAAGCGGTGAGCTGCAATTGACGGTCCAAGGTCAGGTGGACCGTGTAGCCGGGCACGTCGGTGACCTCGTGCAGCACTCGCACGCGCCGGCCGAGGGCATCGACCTCGACTTGTTGTCCGCCGCTTTGGCCGCGCAGCAATTCTTCCCAGCGCCGCTCGAGTCCGTATTGGCCAATTTCATCGCCGATGACGTATCCCTGCTCTTTTAGGATCTTGAGCTGTTTTTGATTGATTTCACCCAAATAGCCGAGAACATGCGCAGCCATTGGGCCATCCGCATAGCTGCGCCGCGGCCGGGCGCGCAGAGTCACGCCCGGCAAATCGAGCTGATGGGTTTCCACCGCGACGACCGCTGACCAATCGACATCGCGGCCGATCACCAACTCATCGAAAGCCGCTCGGCTCTTATTCTCTTCGAAAGTTTTGAGCAGTTCGCTTTCATCGCGCTGTAAGTAGCGCGCCAGCAAGCGCAGGGTCGTCTCCGGGCTTTCGCTATCCTCCGGCACGAAGGTGAGATCGAAAGACGGCCGGCTGTCGACCAGCAATTGGCCTTCGCGGTCGTAGATCATGCCGCGAGTGCCGGGCACTCGCTTGATGCGTATACGGTTATTCTCGGATAAAAACGTGTAGCGCTCGCCTTGAATGATTTGCAGAAACACCAGCCGGCTAACGAGCGTCAGGAAAGCCAGAGTTAGAATGACGTAGAGCAGACGGGCGCGCCGGCGCAGCTCAGGCGCACCGTCTTGCTTGTTGATATCGCCAAATGCCAACATCGTCCCTGATTATTGAGCCGGCGCGCGAAATCTGTTGACGTAGCTCTCGCCGCGTCGTAAGAGCGCGAAAACGATCGGCGCAAGCAGCGCCGCCAATAAAGCTTCTTTGATTATATACCAACCCGCGCCGATCCAGAAACCTTCGATGCTCACGAAAATCGCTGACACCAGCACCAAAGCCACGCCCTTAACGAGCGACGCGAGCAGCACGACGAACGACGTCACTAGAGGATTTTGCAGCCAGATTGCGCGCGAGCTCAAGTACACTGTTAAAAAGACCAGTGACATGGCAAAGGCATTGAGACCGATGATCCGGCTCGAGACGATGTCGATCGAGTAACCTAGCAAAAAAGCGCCCAGGGCGGCCCCCACGGTCGGATGGTACAACCCTAAATAAACGCACAGCACGAGCGTCAAATCAGGAACAACGGGGCTGATGGGTAATAAATGAAGCAGGGTTGTTTGCAGCAAGAGCACGAAAATTGCAACTAGGAAAAAGAGCAAGAACAACCGCATGGGAGAAATGGTTATGGTTAGCGGCTCGGTTTGTTAGTTTTTTACCGCGCCGCCGTCCGTGGTAACCACGAGAACGTTCTCGGTGCGTGGGGTTTGCACCGCCGGCAGCACTTCGACGAACTGGAACAGTCCAATGTGCTGTTTAAGCACCTTGATCACGGTGCCAACCATTAAGCCTTTGGGAAATACGCCGTCCATTCCTGACGTAATCAGCCGATCGCCTTCTTGAACGTCTTCGCTCCGTTTCATGTATTTCAAAACTATCCCGTTCTCTAAAGATCCGGAAACGATGCCCCGACTGCGGGTCCGTTGGACGAGCACGTCGATGCCGCTGTTGGGATCGGTCAACAAAAGGACCTTCGCCGTGCGCGGCGTGACGGCAACGACCTGGCCGACGACACCGAGCGGCGTCACCACTGCCATCCCTTTGCGCACACCGTCAGCGCTGCCTTTGTCGATCTGACAACTTTGAAACCAACTCGCGGCGCTGTTGGCGATGATCGTCGCGGTGATCGCACCGGGCGGTATCAGATGACTGCGGAAATCGAGCAGTTGCTTCAGTTGACGATTGGTCGCTTCGGCCTCTAAGAGTTTCTGTCTTTCGATCTCGAGGTTTTGGATGCGTTGCCGCAGTCTCTCATTTTCAGTTCGGAATCCCGCGAGCGTGTCGTAATTTTCCCGAAAATCGGTGATCCAATTAACCGCTCCCTGGGAAGCGATTTGCAGCGGCCGCATGATCCACATCAACAGAGCGCCGAGCGGCTCATTTTTCAACTGGCCGCGCGCGGCCGCGATCAAAATGTAAATCGACAGAAGGAGACAGAAACAAGCGCTCAGCGGAACTTGATTCTTACGAAGAAAAGCGAGCATGGAAGGCTCGATTGCCTCCAATAATCAGAATGCATGCGGACCTCGGTCTAGTGAACGGCGACCTCTCTGAGCAGCGAAATCTCGTCCAAAGCCTTGCCGGCGCCCATTACCACGGCCGTCAGCGGATCGTCCGCCATCATCACCGGCAGGCCGGTTTCTTCGCGCAGCAGGATATCGAGATTTCTCAATAACGCGCCGCCGCCGGCGAGCACGATGCCGCGATCGACGATGTCGGAAGCGAGCTCCGGCGGCGTGCGCTCGAGAGAAAGCCGCACGGCTTCGACGATTTGATTGATCGGTTCGAGTAGCGAGTCGCGAATTTCCTCGTCGGTAATGACGACCGTCTTGGGCACGCCAGCGACCAGATCGCGTCCCTTGATCTCCATCGTCTGCACTTCATCGCTCGGATACGCCGAGCCGATGGTAATCTTGATCAGCTCGGCGGTGCGTTCGCCGACGAGCAGATTGTACTTGCGTTTGATGAATTGGGCGATGGCTTCGTCCATTTTGTCGCCGCCGACCCGCACCGAGCGTGAGAAAACAATGCCGGAAAGCGAGATCACCGCGACTTCGGTGGTGCCGCCGCCGATATCGACGATCATGTTGCCGGTCGGTTCGGTAATCGGCAGCCCTGAGCCGATCGCCGCCGCCATCGGTTCCTCGATCAAGTAGACTTCGCGCGCGCCCGCCGACTCGGCGGACTCGCGCACCGCGCGCTTTTCGACTTCGGTGATGCCGAACGGCACGCCGACGATGATTCGCGGTCTGACCAGTGTGCGGCGATTGTGCACCTTTTGAATGAAGTAACGCAGCATCGCCTCAGTGATTTCAAAATCAGCGATAACGCCGTCTTTTAACGGCCGGATAGCGACGATGCTGCCGGGAGTTCGTCCTAACATGCGCTTGGCTTCCGCGCCCACCGCAAGCACTTTTTTGCCGCCCCGCTCGTTGCGCTGTTGCACCGCGACTACCGACGGCTCGTTGCAAACGATGCCTTGATTCTTGACGTAAATCAGTGTGTTGGCGGTCCCGAGATCAATGGCGAGATCGTTAGAAAAGACGCCGATGAGGCTACCCCACATCAGAAAACTCCTTCTTGTGCACGAAAAACGAACTAAAGCATCGAGAAAATAACAGATTCCCCTGAATCAAGCAAGATAATGAAAAACTTAAAGAAAAATCGTTTTACCACGCTTGGCAGGTTGCAATACGCAGAGTCATTTTTTATCATAATTGGGCCGTTTTTTACCGCATCTTTTTTCGAAAGGTTACAAGTTAAAATGCTCGATTTTTTACGTAAGCGTAAAAGAAACTGGATCATTATCTTATTTTTAGGGGTGATTATTTTAAGCTTTGTCGTGTTCTACGGTGCCGGCAAGCAGCATGATCAGATGAACGTCGAAGTGGCTGAAATCAACGGCGAGACGATCAGCCAGCGCGAATTTGCCCTGGCCTATGAAAGGGCCGTGGAGCGCTATCGCCAAATGCTCAAGGGCTCGCTCACCCCAGAGATGATCAAAGGCCTGAACCTCAAAGGCAATCTGCTCGAGGAACTGATCCAGAAAAAGCTCGTGCTGCAGGAGGCTCATAGTCTTGGACTTACGGCGACCGACGACGATCTCGCCGTGTATATTACCCAAGCGCCGGAATTTCAGGTGGGCGGCCGTTTTAATAAAGAGCGCTATTTGCAAATTCTTCAGGCCAATCAAATTTTGCCCGCGCAGTTCGAAGCCGACCAGCGCGACCAACTGACTATGCAGCGTCTTTACAGCATCATCCTTGACGCCGTCCATGTGACCGAAGCCGAAGTGCGCGATCGTTATCGTATCGACCAGGAAAAAATCAATTTGAATTACATCAAGCTGCCGATCAGCGATCTGGCCTCGCAAGTCAAGCTTACCGAGGACGACATCAATAAATATTACGAGCGTAACAAGGAATCGCTCAAAGAGCCGCTAAAAATCCAGCTCGAATACCTCAGCTATCCCTTCGAGCAATTTGCCTCGTCCAGTCAGGTGAGCGAGAAGGAAATCGAGGATTACTACCAAAGCCATCGTGAGGATAAATTTCATAACCCCAAAGAAGCGAAGGTGCGCTACATTTCGATTCCCCTGGCGCCTGGCGCCGATGCCAATCAGAAAAAGGCCGCTCAGGCACGCGCCGACGGCATCGTCAAGGAAGCGCGTGGCGGCAAAGACTTTGGCCAGTTGGCCAAACTAGAGTCAAATGATCCGAGCGCAGAGAAAAACGGCGACCTCGGCTGGGTGGCTGCGGGCCAATTGCCGGCGCCGATCGAAAAAGCAATCTTTACTCTGAAAAAAGGCGCCGTCAGTGATCCGATCGAAACGCCGGCGGGCTTTCAGATCTTCAAAGTAGAAGATTTCAAGGAAGAAAAAACCCAGAGCCTCAAAGAAGCGAGCGCAGAAATCACCAAGACGTTGAAAGCCGAGAAGGCAAAACGCGAAGCCGCCAAGGTCTCCGATCGCGACCGTGAAAAAGCGCTCTCCGGGGTGGACTTCGCCAAGTTGGCGCAAGACAGCGGTGCTAAGCTCACGGTGACGAATTGGCTTGCCAGCGGCGAGACCTTACCGGAAATCGGCGACAATCAGGAATTCTATAAAAACGCTTTTGCCTTGAACGCGAAAGAGACCAGTCCGCTCGTCGAAGGAAGAAACTCCTATTACATGTTACGTCTCAAGCAGAGACGGGAGCCGGCGATTCCGCCGCTCGACAGCGTGCGCGGACAAATCGAGAAAGGGCTTAGAGAATCGAAGGCCTATGAATTGGCTCTGCAAAAGGGCAACAGCCTACTTGAGCAACTGAAAAAAGAAAATGATATTGCCAAGGTCGCCCAGGCGAACAGTTTGAAAGTCGAGGAAACCGGCTTGTTTCAGCGCGCTGCGGCGCAACTGCCAAAGATCGGCGATCTGGCGGAGCTCAAAGCGGGATCGATCGCGCTGTCGGCGCAAAAACCCGTTCCGGAAAAGCTCTACACGCAGAAAGATGCGGTCTACGTGCTTGCTTTCAAAGACAGCCAGGGCGCCGACATGGAGCAATTCGAAAAAGAAAAAGACGCTTTGATGAAACAAGCTCTGGCCGAAGGTCGCCAACGAGTCCTGGTCAAATTTCTCGAAAGCCTGAAAGCCAAAGCGCAAGTCAAGGTCAATAATTCTTTTCTCGAAGAAAGCTAAGCGCGCTTAAGCCGGAGACATCTGAAGTGCAAATCATCTTGGTGCGCCACGGCGCGACGGACTGGAATCTTCAGGGCCGCTGCCAGGGCTCGAGCGATCGCAACCTCAGTGACGTCGGCATCCGCCAGGCCGAACAGATTGCCGAGCGGTTGAGCGACGAAGGAGTCGTCGCCGTCTATTCCAGCGGTCTTCAGCGCGCGCGGCAAACCGCCGAGCGCATCAGCCGACCGCATAATTTGCCGGTGTTGATCGAGGACGCTGTGCGCGAGCTGGATCACGGCGAGTTGGAAGGGCTGACGTTCAACGAAATTAAATCGACTTATGGCGATTTTCTCGTGCGCTGGCGCAGCGAACCCGCCGAGATTTGCGTACCCGGCGGCGAAAGACTTGCCGATGTCGCCGAGCGCGCATGGAATGGGCTCAATCAGATCGTGCGGCGCCACGTCGAGGCGGAGCGGATCGTCATCGTCAGCCACAACTTTCCAATCTTGGGTATCGTTTGCCGCGTCACCGGCACCCACCTCAACGAATATCGGACGTTTCACCTCGACCCATGCGGCATTGCTAGGCTCGCCTACGATGGCGCCGGTTGGGATCTCACCGAAGTCAATGGGCGGGAATACGTGCCCGCAGCGGTGGTCACTCGCTCTTAAATCGTTATTAAGTTTACGGCGTACCATTTTTTACCCAGAAGCCAACAGCGAAAAACAACAGTGCCAAAAGCAGATAACTTATAAAAAAATCCGGCGCCGCCATGAGCCCGAAACGGCTCGTAATCCCACTGTCAGTGAGATCATAGGCGTGAATAATGCCAACGGCCGAAAGCAGCGCGGCCGCCAGCGCCCACGCTCCGGCGCGCGCGAACTTGCGCTCGATCAACGCCACGCCGATCGCCGCGAGAATCATTGAAGTAAAGATAAACCCGCGCTCCAGGGAAATCATGCCGTGAATCGCCAGACTTGCGCTATCAAACTTTGCTAAGCCGACTTGGAAAAGCGATTTTCCCGCAGCCCGAAGACCCGTCTCAACCATCAACAAGCCCCAGCCCGCCAACGCCGGGACAATGCCGAGGGCGACCGCCGGCGCATGCTCTTTCGGCGTTTCTTGAAACGCCTGAGCGACGATAATGATACCAATGTAAAGCAGAATGCCGATGCCCGCTTCGAGCGGAATCAAGCCGAGCACGGTTTGGATCGTGCCTGTGAGACAGAGAACACTAATCAAGATGCCGTTCAAAGCGGAATAACCGGAGCGCGCGCCGAGCCGCTTCCAGCCCGGATGACCGATGTAGATCGTCGTCGGAAAAACACTGCCGAACAGCGCCGCGACCACCGAACCGATGCCGTTTGCCATCAGGGATGGGAACGTGCGAAAGCGATCGCCGGCCGCCTCGGCGCTTTCGATATTCTGCAGCGAGCCGACGACATTGAAAATTCCCATGGGGAGAATCACCGAGAAATAATTGAGGAACGCCGGATCCGTGAGCGCTTGCCAAAGCGCGCCGCCCGAAAAAATCGGCAAAGCGATCGAATGGCTGGTGGTGATTGCACCGGGGTTCATCGTGCCGAGCGTCCAGCCTAGCAAAGTACCGACGGCGATGGCCACCATGCCGCCGGGCAAACCGAGCGGCAATTTTTGATGGGAGAAGTAGGCGACGAAGATTAACGCCATCGGCACCAGCGCGACCAGCGGCCGGGCGAAAATCTTGAAGGTAAAATCCATGGCGATGAAAGTAATCGCGATGCCGGACAATGCGGAGAGCAACGCCGCGCGCGGCGTGACACGGCGTACGCTCTCAGCGATAAAGGCGCCGAAGATTTCAATTACGCCATTTAAAAAACAGGCGACCAAGCCGACCTTCCAAGCCCAGATGGGATCTTTGGTCTCGAGATAAATCGGCAGCATAATAAAGAAAACAAAAGCGAAGAGGCTGACCGTGTTGATGCCGTAGGGCAGCGCGGTCACGTCTTCGCGTCCCGTTTCGCGCGCCAGTCGGCGCGCCTGCCAAGCGTAAAAAAAGTTGCCGACCAGAATCGAAATCGCCGCGCCGGGAAGAATCCTGCCAAAAATGTAATCGTCCGGCAGATGAATCAGCTCGCGGCAAAAACTGACGATCAGAATAAGTTGAATCAGGTTGTCAATCATCAGACCGAAAAAGCCGTCGAGATCTTTACGCACGAACCAGGGTGGATTGAAGGACGCTTGCGGCATGGGAATCTCCCGATAAATTTTCGCCGACTGTAGCTGTCGCCCCACTTTTCTGTCAAATCGCCGCCCTGTTGCGATGAGCTTGAATCCACTTGGGATGGGCGATAGAAATTAACAAAGCGACTATCATGCTTCTTCACAGAAACCTCGGCCGCATGGAATATCTCGCCGCGCTTGAGTTGCAAGAACGGCTCGTCGAATCCAAGCAGCGCGAGGCCTCGGCCGACATTCTGCTCTTCGTCGAACATCCTCATGTTTACACTCTCGGTCGCGGCGGTAAGGAATCGAATGTGCTCGCGCCAGAAGAAGTTCCGGTCATTTGCACCAGCCGCGGCGGCGATGTGACATATCACGGACCGGGGCAGCTGGTCGCTTATCCGATCATCGATTTGCGCTCCAAGCTGCGCAAGGACGTGCATCGTTACGTGAGGAACCTCGAATTATCCGCCATTCGCACCTTGAAAGATTTCGGACTTGCCAGCACGCGCCGTCCGCCCTTCACCGGCATTTGGATTGGCGACAAAAAGATCGCGGCCATCGGCATCGCGGTGCGCCGGAGTATCACCTTTCACGGCT
>Ga0207701_10001894_pt1 | contig 21736 bp, 17 predicted proteins | sample KBSSwiSSwithPhiX_FD_184294 | JGI IMG/M metagenome (GOLD analysis project Ga0207701, IMG submission 184294) | Switchgrass rhizosphere bulk soil microbial communities from Kellogg Biological Station, Michigan, USA, with PhiX - S5 (SPAdes) (version 2) | ecosystem: Environmental > Terrestrial >... | reverse complement strand
ATCACTAAAACACATGCACATGAGGAAACAATTACTACTCTTGTCCGGTTTTGTGCTTTGCAGCATTATAGCGCTGGCACAACGTACCATTACCGGAAAGATAACTGATGACAAAGGCAATCCAGTTGCCAATGTATCGGTTATTATAAAAGGTACTACTACGGGTACCACATCAAAGACAGATGGCACCTACTCTCTTACTGTTCCTGCAAATGCAAAGGCTTTGATCTTTTCTTCAGTTGACATGGTCTCTGAAGAAAGACTGATAGGCACTCAGACAGCAATAGATGTGAGTTTAAAAGCTGAAGACAAAACACTTTCCGAAGTGGTAGTTACTGGTTATGGCACTGCCCGCAGGAGGGAAGTCTCCGGTAACATTGCAACAGTGAAAGGATCGGTCGTTGCTAACAGACCTATTCAAAGTTTTGAACAAGCTTTAGCAGGTCGTGCAACCGGTGTGCAGATCACGGTTCCGAATGGCGTATTAAATACCCCCCCGGTTTTTCGTATCCGTGGCACAAACTCCATTTCACTTAGTTCTTACCCTTTGATCGTTGTTGATGGCGTGCCTTCACCTACCGGTGATTTCAGTTCTACTGCTGCTGCCGGCAATGCGTTAGCAAGTATTAACCCAAACGATATTGAGAGCATTGATATAGCAAAAGATGCTGCTGCTACCGCTATTTATGGTAGCCGCGCTGCTAATGGAGTTGTATATATCACTACCAAAAAAGGTAAACCAGGTAAAGCAAAAGTATCTTTTAATAGCTCTGCAAGTTGGACAAGCCCTTATGGAATTCCAGAAGTGCTGAATGCTCAGGAATACACAGATTATAAAAATATGGCTGCAGCAAATAATCAAAATGTGAATAGTACAAACTCTGCTGGTTCAGGTTATACAAAATTTGCCTTAGCGACGGATGCGAATGGTAATACTATTAATACAAATTGGGGCGATGTGGTTTATCGTACCGGTTTCTCACAAGATTATAATGTAAACGTATCTGGCGGCAATGATAACACTACCTATTACTTTTCTGCCGGATTCACTGACCAGGAAGGTATTCTCAAAAAGAATGATTTTATCCGCAGAAATATTTTGTTCAATGTTGATAGCAGGGTAAATAATTTCTTAACTGTTGGTGGTAAGATATCTTATTCAAATGAATTGAATCTGGCATCCAATACGTCTGGTTCCCTTAACGGTGAAGCATTTAATACAGGCGGATACGGAAGAATAGTATTGGTGAATGCACCAAACGTAGCGCCTTATAATAATGATGGCTCATATAATATCAATGCTAACAATGTAGTTGGCCCAATGAACAATTCAATAGCGCAGGTTAGTTTTTATAATCCTGTAGTATTATTGGATAATAACAGGCAAAATGCAGAGACCAATCACATTCAGTCTAATGTTTATGCACAGATCAAACCTCTAAAGTGGCTAACGCTTAAAAGTATTTACGGTATCGATTATTTATTTGTAGACAATGAAACATTCCTCACACCTCTTCACGGCGATGGTTTTAGCTCTACTGGTAGTGCATCAAGCACATTAGGAAAATATAAGAGATGGACATGGACCAATACCGCTCAGTTTGATTATACATTCGCCTCAAAACATAATGTAAGTGCCTTAATAGGTGGCGAACAAGATAGAAGAACATCTGTTGGATTTGGTGTGAACAGGCAAACACTTTCTGATCCTGCATTTACTGTAATTCAAGCAGGCTGGGTAACACCTAATACGGCGGGCATGACCTTTGGTGAAAACTATTTAAAATCTGAATTCGGTCGTGTTACTTACGATTTCGATAAAAAATATTTCTTATCTGGCAATATTAGGAAAGATGAATACTCTGCATTTGCAAGTAAAGCCTCAACTTTCTGGGGTGCAGGTGCAGGCTGGGAAATTGGAAAAGAAAATTTTTGGGATAAATCCGCGTTGGGCGACATCTTTAATAACTTTAGGGTCCGTGGCAGCTATGGTAAAGTGGGTAACACCGCTGGTATAGGTGATTATGTTATCTATTCTACTTATGGCTCTGGATTATATGGCGGTCAATCAACATTGGGATTCAACTTTGCTGGTAACTCTAACCTTCAATGGGAAACAAGTACCAAGATAGATGTGGGTGTTAACTTCAGCATGTTTAAAAACATAATCCAGGTAGAGGCTACAAGATATTACAACGATATCAAAGACCTGATCCTGAATGTACCTCAATCTCCTTCTACAGGTGTTCCAAATGCAATTCCTCTAAACGTAGGTTCTATGTATAATAAAGGTTGGGAATTTGGAATTACCGCCAATCCATTAAGAGGCAAAGATTTTAGCTGGTCAACTACACTGAACATCACGACAAACAAAAATGAAGTAACTGCACTGGCGCCGGGTCTTAATGAAATATTGAGTTCCACTGCAGGTCTTGAAACAGTAAGCCGCACTGCAGTTGGTTATTCGTTGGGATATTTATGGCTAATACGTAATGGCGGTGTTGACCCTGCAACTGGAAGCAGGATTTTATTGAATCAAGCAGGTGCTCCCGTTCTGTATAGATTTGCTCCGAATGCTGCCCTTGGTCAATTCCAATGGTCAAATCCTGACGGCACTCAATATAAAGAACTTAATCCGGCTACGGGTCTAATGCAGGCTGCAAGTCTTACGCAGGCAAAAGATGGTGTTATGTACGGAAACACAAATCCTAAAGTATTTGGTGGATGGGATAATACATTCCGTTACAAAAATTTCGATCTGAATGTTTTGTTAACCTACCAACTTGGTTATTATGTTTATTACGGAACATGGTCCGGCTTACATGATCAGCGTTTCTGGAATAATGACAAAGATGTACTGACAGCATGGAAAAAGCCAGGTGATGTCACCACCGTTCCAAGGCCAGTATATCTTGATAATATCTCAAATGGTTCTGGTTTACCAATGTCATACAGTGCATTCAAAGGAGATTTTGTAAAAGTTAAAAACGTCACACTCTCTTATACATTACCAGTGAAACTTATCGGTAAAGCAAAATTGTCTTATGCAAGAATATTTGTAAGCGGGCAAAATCTGGCAATCATTACTGATTATCCAGGTCCGGATCCTGAAGTTTCTTCGAATGGTAATGGTAACACCAACCAGGGTATTGACAGAAATACTATCGCTAACGGAAGAACAATTGCAGTGGGATTGAACATAAGTTTTTAATAAACTAAAATCTAAAAAAGAATGAAAAAGCATTTTAAATATATTATAACCTTTTGTTTGGGGTTGGTGATGATGACTTCCTGCAAAAAGGAGTTGTTATCTCCTATACCTCAGACCTCTGTCATTTTCGAGACAGCTTTTGACACACCTGCTCGTGTGGCCAACCAGGTAAATTCATTATATGCTTCTTTAAAAAGCGGCACCTTTTATGGTGGCCGTGCACAAATAGCCGGCGATATAAGAGGTGAAGACTTCATAAATGAAACAACTAACCTGGTCACGGGTGCTGATGTTTGGCAATTGAATGCTACAGGTACTTCACAAAACTTTGTAAAGAACCTTTGGGCTCAAGCCTATAATGTGATCAATAACTGCAATCTCTTTATTGACGGAATGGCTACGAAAGGAACATCTGTTGTTGGGGCTACTTTGTCTAACAATTATCTTGGTGAAGCAAAATTGATAAGAGCAGTTACTTATCTTAAGCTGGCTGAGCATTACTGCAGACCTTATGCAGATGGTAATGGAACCAAACCAGGTTTACCAATGCGCATTACTGGAATTCGGGAACCGGGATCTTCTGACCTTGCAAGAGGCACTGTAGCACAAGTCTATACACAGATCATCTCTGATCTTGATTTTGCTGAAGCAAATCTTCCTTTGAGTTATTCAACCCCAACGTTAAATACAACCAGAGCACATCGTAATACAGCTATAGCATTAAAAACCAGAGTTTACTTAGCTATGCAGGATTACAATAAGGTCATAACCGAAGCAAATAAAATCGCTCCGCAAAGTACTGCTCCTTTTAAAGCAACTTCCGGAGTGGCTGATTCATTGCAGTCAAACATTGTAAATGTTTTTAGAACACCTTATACCGCTACTGAATCTATATTATCAATGCCGATGACCGGCACCGCTGGCGATAACCCCGGAACTCAAAACCAGTTGGCATTTTATTATTCAAGAACACCAGCACCTGGAGTTGGAAATGGAGAGTTTTCATTAAACTCAGCGTCTGGGATTGCTGCAAATACCGGCTGGACCACAACTGATGCAAGAAGAAGTTTTAATGCAACAGTTGGCGGTAAGCTTTACCTGAATAGCAAATACAGCACTGCTTCGCCATTTACCGATTGGGCGCCGATTATTCGGTACTCTGAGGTAATGCTCAATCTTGCTGAGGCATTGGCTAGAACCAATGCTGGTGTAAATGCAAGAGCTTTGGCTTTATTAAATGCGGTTCATCAGCGTTCGGATGCTGCTACCACATTGGCCCCTGCTGATCAGGCCGCTCTTATCGCCACAATATTAACCGAAAGAAGAATTGAGTTTTTAGGAGAAGGCTTGCGCAATTTTGATTTGATGCGTTTATTACAAACAATTCCTGCAAAGGGATCCATTACCGCGAAAGCACCAGGTGAACAAGGCTATATCTGGCCAATTTCATCCGATGAGTTATCATTGAATAAACTGATGACAGATAATTAAAGAATATTCCACAAATGAGAAAACTAAAAAGGGTTGCCAATGGCAACCCTTTTCTTTTTGAGAGATAAGATTCAATTCAATAGCTCATGTAGTTTTTGTTCCAATGCATTACCACGAAGGTTTTCTGCGACAACCTTTCCACCCGGATCAACTAAAACATTAAAAGGAATACTGTTAAGCTGGTATACAGGCACCACTTCACTTTGCCAAAACTTAAGGTCACTAATATGTGTCCATGTTAAATTATCCTCCTTTATTGCTTTTATCCAGTTCTCTTTTTGGCCGGGACGATCAAGTGAAACGCCAAGGATCGTAAAGTTTTTATTCTTGAATTGATTAAACGCCTGCACAACGTTTGGGTTTTCCCTTCTGCACGGACCACACCAGCTTGCCCAAAAATCAACAAGCACATATTTACCGCGAAATGAACTTAGCGTAACAGTTCTGCCTTCAGTATCTGGCAAAGAAATTTCTGGCGCAGATTTTCCTACCCATAATGTTTTTGGGATTGTAGCTTCTACTGAATTCCGAATACCCGCTATATCTGTACGTTCAGGAAATTTATTAAGCATATCACTTAGTAAAGCAACAACCTCTGTATCAGTAAACCCATTTACTCTGAAATTCTGATCACGGGCCATTCCCTGGTAAGTAGAAAGAATAAATAATGCCAGTGAAGAATTAGTGGCTTGCTGGACAGTTTGCTGAGTGAACGTTTTTTCATCGTTTGAAATTTGCTGCTGATGTTTGTCGAAGTTTTGTGCCAGGGTCGAATCACCATTATTTCTTTTGATACTATCCAGTTGAAAATAAATATTAAACCGATCCCTTTGCATCCCGCTTATTTTAGCAAGATATTCTTGTATCGATTTACTGGCCTTTGAGCCGGTCACATTATAAAAATCAGTTTGTTTGGTGAAGTCTGCATCCACACTGATCTTTGAAGCATCGTTTATCAGGGTTACAAACTGTGATACGTCATTTTGTAAAAGAAGATTGTAAACTGCATCTTTGGGTGCATTCAAACTTATAGTGAACTTACCATCAGCAGCAATAGCAGAAGAATCCTTTAATGTTTTTTTCCCGGTTGTTATATCCGACTCTTCTATATAAACAACTTTTGATGGAGCATTATGCAAAACACCAGAAACAGTAAATGTTTTACTATCCTTTTCCTTGCACGAAGCCAACAAAGAGATCACTAACAATGATAATACGATCTTTCGCATACGCTATTATTTTTAACTATTCAGTTTTTGATTTAAAATTTCATTTACAACTTTTGGGTCGGCTTTTCCTTTTGATCTTTTTATTACTTCGCCCACAAATAATGCCAATAAACCCTTTTTTCCTTTCCTGTATTCTTTCACTTTATCTTCAAACTGTAAAAGTACAGCATCAGCAATTGGCAGAATATAATCCGAGTTACTATCTATTAGCAAGTTCATTTTAGCAGCTTCCTGCAATGGATCTGTGTTTGGATTTGCTATCAACACAGGAAATAGTTTTGAAGAAGCTGTCGAAAAACTAAGCTTGTTTTCCTCTACCATTTTTATAAGTAAACAAAATTTTACGGCAGATAACGGGAATTCATCAATGTTTTTATTTTGATCATTTAACCATGTTCTTACTGGCCCGAGCATCCAGTTTGCGGCCGATTTTGGTTTTACAGGGACGTTACTTACGTTTGCATTATTTGATTGAATAAGCTGCTCAAAATAATTTGAAAAGTCTTTTTCTTCTGTTAACGCAGCCGCATCATATTCGCTTAGCTGGTATATCGAAATATATTTTTTTATTCTTTCTTGCTGTAATATAGGCAGACTTTCCTTTACTGATGCAATGAGGTCATCAGTAAGATCGAATGGAGTAAGGTCAGGCTCTGGAAAATAACGATAGTCTTCAGCATCTTCTTTATCACGAATGGCAAATGTTGTTCCATTAGCCGCATCAAAACTTCTTGTTTGCTGTTGTACTGTATCTCCTTTTTCTAATAATGTGATCAAACGATCCGCTTCATATTCAATAGCGGTCTTTACATTTCGCATTGAATTAAGATTTTTTACTTCCACTCTTGTACCCAGTTTGGTCTCTCCTATCTTTCTTACAGAAATATTTGCATCACAACGAAGACTTCCTTCTTCCATATTCCCATCACAAATTTCCAAATAGCGAACAAGTTTGCGTAGCTCTGTTAAATATGCATAAGCTTCATCTCCACTTCTCAGGTCAGGTTCGGTAACGATCTCCAATAATGGAACTCCGGCCCGATTATAATCAAGTGCGGTTTCATCATCATATACATCGTGCAGACTTTTGCCTGCGTCTTCTTCCATGTGAATCCTGGTAAGCTGTACATTCTTGTCACCAGTTGCAGTTTTAATTGTTACATAGCCTCCTTTGCAAATAGGCGTTGTATGTTGCGATACCTGGTAACCTTTGGGAAGATCAGGGTAGAAATAATTTTTACGGGCAAAATAATTTTGTTTCTCAATTTCAGAATGACAGGCAAGACCAAGTTTTACTGCAAAGCCGATCGCCTCTTTATTCATTTTTGGTAATGTTCCCGGATGAGCAAGCGTTATCGGGCTGATATTTGTGTTTGGCTCGTCGCCAAAAACCGAACTATCTCCGCAAAATAATTTGCTCCCGGTAAGAAGCCTTGCATGAACTTCAAGTCCTACCACTATTTCGTATCCCTGTTTTGCTTCCATTTTTAATAAGATGGCAAAAATACATATCAATTTTTTAAGGCCTTTGAAATATGAAAGCAAAAAGCCGTCCCGATAAATGGAACGGCTTAAAAGGGAAAATTATGTTGATCTTAAAGGTCTGCTGTTTTAAGCTTGCGGGGCATTTTTACTTCAACTGTTTGCGCTTTGCCATCTCTTTTTATTTTCAAACTGATAGTTTGTTTGTCTTTATTTTCTTTTACCAGCTTAGCCACTTCATCAGCGCTGTTCACTTCAGTACCATTGAAGTTTGTTATGATATCATTTTCTTTCAATCCTGCTTTTGCAGCATTGCTTTCATCATCTACATCGATCACTTTTACACCTTTACCGTCATCAGTATCCTGAACAGATAAGCCCAACCTGGGCGCACCACCATTATATGACCATGCCTGTCCACGCATACGTGGCATAGCCTGGATCTTTGGAGCAAGCAGCTCATTATAATCGGGCATTTCCATTTTAAAATTCTGACCAGGGCCAAAACTATATGAGGTAGCTCCTTTCCATTTACCCAATTCTGCTGTCACTTTCTGTTCTTTTTTATCTCTTAAGAATGTAACGCTTACTTTTTCTCCTGGTTTGTGATTGCGTACTGCTTCCGATAATTGATCCGGATCTTCAATTTTTGTATCGCCGATCTTTGTAATGATGTCGCCTTCTTTGATGCCAGCTTTCTTCGCTGCGCTTTCATCAGTAATCTCGGTCACTTTTACACCACCTTCTGCATCTTCAGTCACAACACCAAGCATTGCACGATTTTCATCAACATGATACATGTTCATTCCATCTCCGCTGTCCCAATTAAAACTTTGACCACCTTGACCACTTACTCTTGTTCTTGGAGTACCGTAATAGTTTAACCCTTCCATGGTCTTGTATTTATTACGATGAACTGTAATGTCACCGTCCTTAAGATCTTCGATAGGTTTTCCATTAACTGTTATTTTATCGCCATTGATCTCAACAACCGTTTTTGTTTTATTATCAGTTTTCCTGGTGATAGTGATCTGTTCAACTTCTTTTTTCGTATCCTTATTCTCCTTATCCTTTACTTTTTCATCCTGTGCAAAAGAAGGAATAGCAAATGTTGCGAGCAAAGCAGTGATCGCAAAACTTAGAGCAAATCGTTTCATAAAATGTATTTTTTTATTTCCTACGTTTTTTTTCGTAGACCAAATATAAAGACTTTTTTTGAATTACGAAATGTTTCGGAAGTGTTAAATAGCCAGACTTGGTCAGGCGGCTATTTTATATGACGGACGGGTTCAGGATCTCGTAGGTTTTAACGGGATAACCGTCAACTTCTTCGTCCCCGATATAGGTCATGCCGCATTTTTCAAGCACCTTCCATGAGCCAATATTTTCGATCTCAGCTCTTGCCACTATGCGTTTCAAACCAATTTTTTCAAAGCCAAATTGTATGGAGGCAGAGGCCGCTTCAGTCGCATACCCCTTTCCCCAGCCTTCTTTTTTGAACCGGTAACCAAGATCGATCTCATTTGATTCAGCAAGATATTTTAGTCCGCACCAACCCAAAAATTCAAGCGTTGTTTTTACATGCACGGCCCAGCGTCCATGATTATAAAGAGCATATTGAGGTATGATAACTTTTTCAAGGATCTCTGATGCATGCGTCAAGTCCTTTATTGGATCATGCGTGTAACGGATCACATCCGGGTCAAGATTTAATTCGTAAAGCAGCGCTGCATCATCTTCTGTGAAAGTTCGAAGTAAAAGACGATTGGTTTCAATAATAATATTCATTGTTGGTAAAATTACCAGTCAGAATTTAGTAGCCCTTCTTACCCTAAAATGGTATTGACCAAAAGTATTGATTTCTGATATTTGAAATACAATTAACTCTTGATAATTGTTATGAACGTATTAATAGCAATACTTGCCTTGGTTATATGCATAGTGGTTATTACTGTTGCTATGCGCATTTATAAAGAAAGCCCGAAGATCAGGAAGAATGTAGATGATGATTGATGTGGAACTTTAATCTACCCTTTTTATTCTCGATGGAGTATCCTTTCCTGTTATTAAGCCTGTAGTGCCAATTGCAATTGCACGAATAACTTTCTTCATAAGGTTAAAATCCAGCGTTTTCGTTTCATCATTCAAATTATGATAATATTCATCATTTGAAGAAGTAACCATTATAGTGTGTGCAGGAACACCTTTCACTGCGAAAGAGAAGTTATCTGAACGGTTAAAAAGAAATTCATTTACATTATTATCTATTTTAAAAAATTCTCTTTCCGAATTTTTCCCAGATAATAAACGATAATTACGATTTAGAATATCAAAAAGATTTGATTTTTCATAGCCAGTAACAAATGGACGAGGATTAGAAAATCGTCCTCTTCCGATCATCTCAATATTGATCACTGCAATTATAGAATCCGGTTCGCAATCATCAACAAAATATTGTGAACCTAATAATCCAAGTTCCTCTCCGGTAAAGGCTACAAAGAGCAAGGTCCTTTCATTATTATTTAATGCCTTAAAATATTTTCCAAGACTGATGACTGCGCTTACGCCAGAGGCATCATCATTTGCACCATTGTAAATCGTATCACCTCTTTCTGCTTCTGCGTGGCCACCAAATTCGGGATGTGGATTTGTATTTATTGAACCAACATGATCATAATGTGCTGAAAAAATTATCAGCTGTTCAGGTTTTGATTTTCCTTTTATTGCTCCGATCACATTGAACCATGAAGGTTTTACTTCCTGAAAAAAACCATTATTACCCGCTACAGAACTTAACCCTGCTTTTCTAAATTCATCAGCAATAAATACTGCGGCCTTAAGATTATCTTTTGTACCAGTTAATCTTCCTTTTAAACTATCTGAAGCCAATACACTAACAAGGTGGCGAATAGAATCAGTATGGAACAAAGAATCAATTAAAGACGATTGTCCTTTTGCCATTGAAAATGAAAAAAGAAATTGAATTAAAAGAAATGATCTAATAAAAAACTTCATTTCAAGAGATTCTTAATTGTGTCGATTACCTTTTGCAAATTTGATGCATCTTGGCCGCCAGCAGTGGCCAAAGTCTTTTGTCCGCCACCACCGCCTTTAATGATCGGCGCTACGACTTCCTTAATAATTTTTCCTGCATCAAGTTTTTTTGCTACAACTGTTTTTTCATCTATACTAACCGCAACAGAAGGTTTACCGCCGATATTAGCGCAAAGTACTACTACATAATTGTTGAGGTTATTTTTAAGATCGAAGCAAAGTTTTTTCAGAGCATCAGGGTTACTTACTTCAATTATATCACCGATGAAAGTTATTTCATTAATGATCTCATCTTTCTGCAACAATTCATTGCGAACCCCTACTAGGATCCGGTTCTCAATATTTTCCAATTGCTTTTTTAAAGAAGCATTTTCCACCAGGTTGCTTTCAATAGTTTTTAGAAGATCTTTCGGATTCTTAAATTGCTCTTTTACTGAATTCAGCTCACTCAATTTATTATTGATATACTTTTCTGCAGCTTCACCACAAACAGCTTCAATACGTCTTACGCCGGCAGCCACTGCAGTTTCATGAGTAATTTTAAAAAAACCTAATTCACCTGTTGACCCAACATGTGTTCCCCCGCAAAGTTCTACTGAATATGTTGGATCAATGATCACCACTCTTACAACATCACCATATTTTTCACCAAACAATGCCATTGCGCCCAGCTTCATTGCTTCATCCTTTGGCATTTCTTTTATTACAACTGGAATATTCTCTCTTATTTTTTTATTCACCAATGTTTCAATAGTGGCAATTTCTTCATCAGTAACTTTTGCAAAATGAGAAAAGTCGAAACGGAGATGTTCTTGATTTACCAAACTTCCTTTTTGTGCCACATGCATTCCCAATATTTTTCTCAATGCTGCATGCACAAGATGGGTCGCAGAATGATGAAGCTCTGTATGTTTTCTTTTTAAAGCATCAACTTTTGCAATCACCTCACCAGAAAGATCAGCAGGAATAGCATCTGTAAAATGAATAATAAGATCATTATCCTTTTTAGTATCTGTAATTTTTAATTTTTCATTTTTAATTATCAATTCCCCTGTATCACCAACCTGGCCACCACTCTCTGCATAAAAAGGAGTTACTTCTAAAACGATCTGGTAACCTTCTTTTCCTTTTGCTTTTACTTTCCTGTATTTAACTACTTTGGTTTGTGATTCCAATTCATCATAACCGATAAATTCATTCCTGGCATAATCATCCAACACAACCCAGTCTTCAGTGTCAACTGCAGTAGCGGCCCGGCTGCGTTGTTTTTGCTGTTGCATTTCTTTTTCGAAACCCACTTCGTCAACAGACAATCCTTTTTCACTAACAATTAGTCGAGTAAGATCAATTGGAAAACCATAAGTATCATATAATTCAAAGGCAACTTTTCCAGGTAAAACAAATGCTTCTTTTTTTCCTTTCTCATAATGATCAAGACCTTCAAAAGACATGAAAGCGTCAACTTGTAATAAACCTTTTGCCAATGTTCTCAGAAAAGCATCTTCTTCTTCTTTCACAACCTTTGTTACAAAATCAATTTGCTTATATAATTCTGGAAATACATTTTCAAATTGTTTTGCCAGAAAAGGTATCAGTTGGAAAAGCAATGGCTGCTTATAATCCAAATAAGAATAATAGTAACGAACAGCACGACGAAGTATTCTTCTTATCACATAACCGGCACCTGTATTTGAGGGCAGCTGCCCATCAGCAATTGTAAATGCAATAGCACGAATATGATCTGCTATAACACGAAACGCAATACTTTCTTTGTCATCGCCGACTTTATATACTTTATTTACCTTTTTACTTATTTCTTCAATTGTTCCTGTAAAAACATCCGTATCATAATTTGATGTCTTGCCTTGTATCACTCTCACCAATCTTTCCAAACCCATTCCTGTATCGACATGTTTTGCTGGTAATGATTCAAGACTTCCATCTTTTAAACGATTAAATTGAATGAACACATTATTCCATATCTCCATCACCATCCCGGTATCATCATTATTAACAAGAGAATGTCCATCATTATTGGCTTCGGGCCTGGTATCAAAATGAATTTCAGTACATGGACCACAAGGTCCCGTATCTCCCATCTCCCAAAAATTATCTTTCTTATTACCCATTAATATCCTGTCTTCAGGTATCCATTTTTTCCATTCATTATATGCTTCTTCATCTCTTGGCAATTTTTCTTTTTCATCGCCTTCAAAAATGGTGACATATAACCTGTCTTTATCCAATCCATATACCTTGGTCAACAGCTCCCAACTCCATTCGATCGCTTCTTTTTTAAAATAATCGCCAAAGCTCCAGTTGCCCAGCATTTCAAACATGGTATGGTGATAGGTATCAACACCCACTTCTTCAAGGTCATTATGCTTACCACTAACCCGCAAACACTTCTGTGTATCGGCCACCCTTTTATTTGGTGCAGGTTTATTTCCCAAAAAATAATCTTTGAACTGGTTCATGCCCGCATTGGTAAACATCAATGTCGGGTCATTTTTTACGACAATAGGCGCAGAAGGAACAATCACATGTCCTTTCGATGCGAAAAAATCCAGGAACTGCTGCCTTATTTCACTACTGGTCATCATAAATTTTGATTACCCTGCTTACCGGCTGGCAGGGTTGCTTTTTCTTTTTATAACACTATATTTGTCTTCCCTGTAAAAGTGGCCAAAGGTAATGATAAGCTGCCAGTTGTGTAAGACCCGGCCGTTTACAGGTGCTGATCTTAAAACCAATTATCCGTTACCCATTGAGACCGCACCGGGTTATGAAAAAAATCAAATACTATTATAATACGCATACGCTCCGGTATGAAAAACTGGAGACCCCTTTGCGTGTAAAGCTGCTTCGCGTATTTGGTTTTATTGCTGCCGCATTTGTTACTGCCGCCATTATATCCCTGTTAGCATTCCGGTTCATTGGTTCACCAAACGAAAAATTGTTGCGTGCCGAAAACGAGAGAATGAAGGACCGCTACCGTGAACTCAACAAAGAAACAAAAAAGATCGAGCAGCAAATGAAAGAGTTGGAGGACCGGGACAATGAAGTTTATCGATCCATTTTCGAAGCCACACCAATACCAGACAGCGCAAGATTAAAAGACCTTGAAAAAGAAAAACAGATTGCCAAAGTAGAGGGAATGGAGCAAAACGATCTGATCAACTCTATCGTCACAACTTTAAATAACATGGGCAGCCGCATCAAAGTACAGCAAGCCTCTTATAAAGATCTCCAGGGAATGGTAAAGGATAAAGAAAAATTATTAGCGGCCACCCCGGCTATTCAGCCTGTAAGCAATGCCGATCTTAAACGCATCGCCTCCGGTTTTGGATATCGCATTGACCCTGTATATAAAACGGTTAAGCTTCATCCAGGGCTTGATTTCGCGGCCCCTGCCGGTACTCCTATTTATGCAACAGCTAATGGTACCGTTGAATTCGCCGGCAACCGCGGCGATGGCTATGGTAATAATGTTATCATCAATAATGGCTATGGTTACAAAACTTTATTTGGTCACATGTTTAGGATAAAGGCAAGAGCTGGTCAAAGAGTAAATCGTGGCGAAGTGATCGGGTGGGTTGGTAGCACCGGCAAGAGCACGGGTCCACATTGCCATTATGAAGTGATCAAGAATGGGAACAAGATTGATCCTATTTATTTCTTCTATAATGATCTTACACCAGAACAATTCGATCGGTTGTTGAAACTTGCAGCTGCATCAAATCAGAGTTTCGATTAATGCACAGGGTTCAAGGAACAAGGCACAAGCACAAAACTTGTGATGTCATTTGTTTCTTGAACCTTGTGCCTTGTGCCTTGATTTTTTATAAGCCCAACTTTTCCACACCTGTCAACATCGTTGCGTCGCACTCTTCAACGTCCTTATCTTTACTGAACTATGGGTAAACCACTTTCTCAAATAACTTTTGATTTTTCTTCTGAGGAAGAAAAAGATATAAAGATCACCGGGCATGAAATGCCGGAGGAACAGCAGGAAACAATGGTACAAGAAGAAACCGACCCAAGATTGGAGCCGGAGGATGCTGTAACTACTGTTGTTGAAGCGTTAGAAAAAAGAAGATCGCCCCGGGGACGTTTATCGTTAAAAGATATTCATTTGAATGCTGACCTCATCCAGATCCCCCCGGATGAAATTCTTTTTCAGAAACAATATTATTCAATTGGTGAAGTTTCCAAATGGTTCAGGGTTAATCAATCTTTGATCCGCTATTGGGAAACTGAATTCGATATACTTGAACCAAGAAAGAACCGCAAAGGCGACCGCTTCTTCCGCCCCATAGATGTTAAGAATCTTGTTTTGATCCATGATCTCCTTCGCCGCCGCAAATTCACTATCGAAGGCGCCAAAGAATTTTTAAAGAAGAACAAGAAGGCAGATGAAAAGTTTAAAATGATCCAATCATTGGAAAAAATCAAAGGATTTTTTAATGAATTGAAGGCGAGTCTGGGATAAATTCATTTCTAAAATTTATTTGAGAAGTAAAGACAGCTTCTCTTCTATTTGTTTAGCTACAGCGTATTTTCCTGCACTTATAAGTTTGATTTTACCAGAATCCTTTAATATTAAATTTATTATATATCTCCTGTACATCGGTCGGCCAGAATTAGATATAGTTTCAAATCTTTTCACATCTTTAAAAGGAATAACCCTTCTTTTAACGAATAGAATCAACGTCAAATTAGGTATAATCGAAACTGTTTTATCTGAAAAATTTATAACAACAGTATTATAATACCTTAATTGAACTACTAAAACTATAGGAAGCAATACCACAGATAAGAGACTCCAAAAAATTGTTTTCTCACTCATTTGATGAGACCTGAAATAAATATATATAATAAGAAGAATGCAGATAATGTTTGTAATAAAAGGAAAATTCCAATAGTTAGGAGAAAGAGAAAGAATATCTTTTGAAGTTTTTATTTTGGGGTCTTTTATATCTAATTCTTGAATTAGCTGTTCTGGATTTTTCACGCTAATTGATTTATTGTTCTACTCTAAGGCTTATTTCTAATTATTGTTCCAATCTTCCAGAAATCTTTATATCACTACTTGCACCGGCAAGTTCAATTTTCATTTCTTCCATCAATCTCAATATCTCAAGACTTTTTTGCTGTTTCAGTTTTTGAAATTCTTTGATCGCTATTGGAGCAGTAAAAAAATCTACACTGATAAGAAATGAATTTGATCTTATGTCTGTTAAAAAAGCAGAGCTCTCTTCTATTTGCGGATGAACCAATTTTGTTTTTACAGCTTCTATAAATTTATTCAGCGTTTCAGAAGTAATATTTACACCAGTCTCCAATCTTATTTCAGCTTTGCGTTGTGTACGCAATGTAAGATTGTCAAGTATGGTATCCACCATTTGTTTATTAGGAACCGAAACAAAAGTTTTCTGATCAGTTCTTATCCTTGTACTTCTTAACCCAATTTTTTCAACTGTACCCGTTACCTGCTGCACATGAACAAGATCGCCAACAGTAAATGGTTTATCAAAGAAGATAATAAACGAAGCGATCAGGTTCTCGAGGCTTTCTCTTAAAGACAAAGCAATGGCAGCCGTTGCAATGCTTAAGCCTGTTATCAGGCTGCTGATATTAAAACCAAAACCGGCTTTTAGTATCATTAATATTCCCATGATGCCGATCACCACTTTAAAAAAATCTTTAAAAAAAATGATGAGTTGGTTATCAGTATGACTAGGGGTCAGGTCAGCTTTTTTTTCAAGAATAAGTGCAATAAAATCGATCATCCGTAAAAGCAGCCAGATAAATGAAGCGATCAATACAAGTGTACCAATAATATGTATGATCTCCTTTGTGCTTTTATTATAAACTTCCACATCCCAATACCCGGGAAATCTGAGTTTGTGCAGCGCTATAATTGAAACAAGGATAAAAATGAACAAGCCCAATGGCTTTGCAACAAGGCCGGAAAAAGAGCTTTTGTCAACATCCCTGAATACGATTTTGACCAGCCGATAGATAAGACCTGCGAAATACCGGGAGATAACCCGTTTTAGAATAAGGACAAATAAAATAACGCCGGCAACGATCAAATAATTTTTGACGGGGTTATCAAAGATCATTTTATTCAGAAAATCATTCATGCATGCAAAAGTAAAAAAGAAAGGGCTTAGCGAAGCTGGTAAATCTCCAACTCATCTTTTTTTAATGCGTACGCTTTAGTTGCGGTAAAAAGTATGGATTGAGCTTTTCGGAAAGTTTCCGGCATCTTGACTTCCTGTAAAAGTAAATTCGATGGCTGGTAACGCATCAGGGAATCATGCCGGGTGCCGGTTATATATTTTCCAACAGCATTAAAATTATCGTAACCGGTAAGGGAGAATATATTCTTTAAGCTGCCATAATAATCGAATACATAAACGCCTTTATTTTTATCATATAAATAAAGAAACCCATCCTGGTCGAAGATGGATGTAAAAGAAAATGCTTCACCGAAAAGCTGGCGAAAATCGCTGGTAGCAAAAAGCAATTTGCCATCCTCATCTATTTTTTTCAGTTTATGCTCAAACTCATCATACAACCATATCTTATTATCGTAAGACAAGCAAACGGCCTCCACATGGAAGATATCTTGTTTGCGCAGGTCGATCGTGCTGCGGTTAGTCAACAATCGATCAAGAACGACAATAGTTGAAAAATCTTTGTAATAAAGTAAAACACGCATAGGATTTGAGACATCCATTTGCGCAACCTTACCGTATCTCCTCACATTATTGAAAACTGCCACTGAATCTCCATTAGACGCAATCTTTTTTAATTGATCGTAGGAGCTAAGTAAATAAATATTATCAAAATTATCAGCTGTAAATGCAGCAATATCCCCTTTTATTTTTTTAAACGGCACAAATAATGAATCATTTTGTGCATTGCTGACAAAGTAGAAAGTAAAAAGTAGAAAAATTATCGTTGCCCGTTTTAGCATTTAGCGGCGAATTATTTTTTCATCCTTATTTAAAAATGATCCCAATTTCAATTCATTTCCATCGAATACAGCATAGGTATAATAATGGATCCAATCTCCGAGATTAATATACCTGCTGCTATCAGATAGACGATAATCAATGGCCAGGTGTCTATGCCCAAACACAAAAAAATCAAATTTTTTTTCCTTTAATATCTCCTTACTGTAAATGATCAGCCATTCTTTATCCTCTCCCAAAAAAACTTCTTCAGATGCTCCCGTTTGCGCCCTGCTGCGCCGGCTGAAATAATCAGCGAGGCCCATACCGAAATAAGGAGGAAGAATACCAAACAACCATTTACAAAAAGGGTTGCGAAATATCTTTTTCAAAAATTTATAGCCTTTATCACCGGGACCCAATCCGTCGCCGTGACCTATTAAAAAAATTTTCCCATTTCTTTCAAATTCTTTTGGCTCGAAATAGATCGGAATATTTAATTCTTTTAAAAAATAATCTTTCATCCACATATCGTGATTGCCTACAAAAAAATGCATGGGAATACCAGCATCAGATAATTCAGCAAGCTTTCCTAATAATCTTGTAAATCCTTTAGGAACAACTTTCCTGTATTCATACCAGAAATCAAACATATCTCCAACCAAAAAGATCTCCGCTGCATCTTTTTTAATTTCATCAAGAAACCGAACCACTTGTTTTTCTCTTTGAAGACTCGAAGCTGCATCCGGTGCACCAAGATGAAAGTCTGAAAGGAAGTATATCTTTTTATTGGAAGCTGATATCACGAAAGCGTTTGTTTCTTTTGTTCCATGTATTGAAGCACATCACCTGAATCAATCACTGGTTTGTCTTTCACATCACCAACATACCAGTATATCCAGGCATTGGTTACTTTATTATCAATATGTACTTCAGTTATTTCACGACGATAAAGTTGCATTTCATCAAAATCGACACTCACACCTTCATAATCATCAAGCTGTCCTATTGCCCAGGTAAATTCATTCTCATTCCTGATCCTGTATAATTCTCCAACGATAAATTTATTGTTATCGGTTGGTCTTGCCGCAGGATAAGTTCCAAGATCATATAATTCGCCTTTTACTTTTGCTTCTCCCACAAGATCAAAATAGCGACTGATATATTCATAGGCAGGGCTGCGAAACCCGCTACGCAATGAGCCATACACAAAAAGCTGGTAAACCTCCTGATTTTTCATGCACTAAAAGTACGAAGCATGAAGCTATGCATCAACTAAAAAACAATATACTTCTTTGGGGCCATGAACTCCTACCACTAATGTCTTTTCAATATCAGCCGTGCGGCTAGGGCCAGTGGCAAAGGTTAGAAGTGAAGGAAGATTGTCCTTATATTTTTCTTTCATCAATACCAATGCATCTTTCACGTCATATACAAGCTGGCTGGTAAACGCAATGCAAATATGAATGGGTGCATATACACTCGTTGTTCGGCCTGATGATGCTGCCGCAGTTATTACAATACTGCCTGTGCGAGCCACCAAATATTCGCAACCGGTTACACTTACATCACAATCTGCAAGGTCTTTTTCAGTAAATCTTTCTTCGGCCGAATTACCCACCAGCTCCCTGATCTTAGTTTCAACGCAGTAAACTTTTTGCCAGTCACTTTTTTTAATAAGACTATTAAATTGAAAAGCCAGTTCTTGTCTATTGACGCAAAAAATAAACCGGCCGCCCAATCCATTGAATTGCTCTGCAAATACTACTTCAAGTTCTTCTGATGCCAGAGGAAATATTGGTTGATTGCCCTCGCTTTGTGGAAAAGGAAGAGGCGTTGAATGACTCAACGCCTTTCTAATTTTTTTGAGAATTGATTCTTTTGATGGAGAAAATTTCATTCCCGGTTATTTGTTTAAGCTGGAAGTGGGAACATTCCCGAACCAGCTCCTTCCGCTCCTTCAGGCGAACTTTTTTCTGAAGGTCTTTCAAAAGGTTTTGCCTGCTCAACGATTGGTTCTGTTATCGGAACATCAAGCACTTTCTTTTCTTCATATGGTCTTTTACCGATCAATGCTTCTACATCGCTTTGAAAAAGAACTTCTCTTTCTAACAATGCTTCGGCAACAATTCTAACCTGCTCTTTCTTTTCTATTAATAAATTTTTTGTTCTTACATATCCCTCATCGATCAACTTACGTACTTCCTCGTCTATTAACCTGGATGTTTCTTCAGAATATGGTTTTGTGAAAGAATTTTCCTGCTGAGGATCATAAAAACTTACTCTTCCCACCTTTTCATTCATACCATAAACCGTCACCATAGAGTAAGCGATCTTTGTTATCTGCTGAAGATCATTTTGTGCACCTGTTGAAATTTTATCAAAGAAAATATCTTCAGCTGCACGACCGCCTAATGTCATACAGATCTGATCCATCAGTTGATCAATATTATATAAGTATTGCTCTTTCGGTGTGTATTGTGCATAGCCTAATGCAGCGGTTCCTCTTGGAACGATCGTTACTTTCAATAATGGGTAAGCATGCTCCAGGAACCAACCACATATTGCATGACCTGCTTCATGGAATGCAATAATTTTTTTCTCTTCGGGTAAAATGATCTTGTTCTTCTTTTCAAGACCGCCGATCACCCTATCTACCGCATCCTGGAAATCGGCCATCTCAACTGATTGTTTTCCCTTTCTCGCTGCGATCAAAGCAGCTTCATTGCATATATTGGCAATGTCAGCGCCGGCAAATCCCGGAGTTTGTTCCGCTAGTTTATGTATATCAACTTTTTCAGATAGCTTAATTGGCTTCAGGTGCACTTTAAAAATTGCTTCTCTTCCTTTCAGGTCTGGCTTATCAATTGATATCTGCCTATCAAAACGACCGGGACGAAGCAATGCATTATCCAATACATCAGGACGGTTAGTGGCAGCTAATACTATGATACCCGCATCAGTTCCAAAACCATCCATTTCTACCAGCAACTGATTCAAAGTGCTTTCTCTTTCATCATTGCTCATCATTACATTCTTTCCTCTTGCACGTCCGATCGCATCTATTTCATCAATAAAAATGATACAAGGAGCTTTCTCTCTTGCCTGTTTAAAAAGATCACGAACACGGCTGGCACCAACACCCACAAACATTTCAACGAAATCACTACCACTAAGACTAAAGAATGGAACCTGCGCTTCACCTGCCATTGCTTTTGCAAGAAGTGTTTTACCAGTTCCCGGAGGACCGATCAGCAATGCGCCTTTTGGAATTTTACCACCGAGGTTGGTATATTTTTTTGGATTCTTTAAAAAGTCAACGATCTCCATTACTTCCACTTTCGCTTCATCAAGCCCGGCAACATCAGCAAACGTGATATTCACTTTTGTTCCCTTATCAAATAAAGTAGCTTTTGATTTTCCAATATTAAAAATACCACCGGGGCCGCCGCCTGCTCCTCCTCCTCCACTCATTTTACGCATGAGCAGTATCCATATCGCAAGAAAAAGCAATACAGGTAATATGAAACTCACAGCACCTGAAAACCATGTGCTGTCCTTTTCAATAAAATAAGGATCATAAGATTCATCGGGGAAATAAGCCGGGTTCTGCTTTTTAAATTCAAGGATCTCTTCCCTAAACCGTTCATTTGATTCAAAACTAAATTGCGGGGGCTTTTCATCTTTATTATTTGAAATAGCATTTGTTGGGAGTTTATCTAAATATTCCCTGAGACTATCTTTTTTTATTGATACCCTTACAATATTCTTATTGGTTACTTCAACATATTTTTCAACATGGTGCTTACGCAACATGTCTTTAAATTCACCTACCGTAATAGGTTGAGTCCTTTTGCCAAATGGGCTGAATATGCTAAATCCTATAACAGTTGCAAGTAAGATGGCCCACACCCAGTAATTGCTGAACTTAGGTCCACCCTTTTTATTCTCATCACGATTTGGTTGAAACCGCGGAAATTTTTCGTTTTTATTAAATTGATCTTGTGACATTTTTTCTTTATTCTCCAGGGTAACCTGTTTTCTTTAATGATTAGTTTTTAATTTATATCCTTTAACCTAAGCTGTTTAGTCTTCTTCGTGCTCATGTGCCACTGCATCACTCCACATTTCTTCCAGCTTATAAAATTTCCTTGTTTCCGAAAGCATCACATGAACCACCACATTCACATAATCGATCAATACCCATTGCAGGTTTTTCATTCCTTCATGACGATACGGGTCTTCATCACATTTCTCTTTTATTTGCTGTTCAACAAAATCCGAAATGGCCCTAACCTGAGGCT
>Ga0207701_10001893_pt1 | contig 21737 bp, 24 predicted proteins | sample KBSSwiSSwithPhiX_FD_184294 | JGI IMG/M metagenome (GOLD analysis project Ga0207701, IMG submission 184294) | Switchgrass rhizosphere bulk soil microbial communities from Kellogg Biological Station, Michigan, USA, with PhiX - S5 (SPAdes) (version 2) | ecosystem: Environmental > Terrestrial >... | reverse complement strand
CTTGCCGGTTGCACCGAACTGGCGGCACGGGCGCTGGCGGGGAGGGGAATTCGTGTCTGCGGGATCGCCCCGGCGCTCATGCTCCGTTCACCCGGGCAGCATGAGGATAATTACCGGTCGATGCACGAGTTCAATCCGCTTAAGAGAGGCGTAGAACCATATGAGGTTGCCGCCGCCGTGCGCTTCCTCGCCGCAACGCCGACCGTGACCGGAGAGATTTTGACTATCGATGGCGGGCAGCGCTTCTGGGGCCTGTCCCGCGATGTCCAATATCTGTCGCCCTACGGCGATAGTGACGTTTCGGAGAGACGATGAGCGAGGTCGTAAAACTGGACGGGCTGGTGCCGCGCGAGCTGCAGGTGAAGTCGAGCAGCATCCTGCTCGATTCGCTCGAGGTTGAGGCTGACATCGGCTTCCACGATTTCGAAGTCGGCGCGCCTCAACGGCTGCTGGTCACGGTCGAAATTTGGCTCAACGACCTCGACCGGCCCGCCGGCGACGATCCCGCCAATGCCTGGGATTACGACCTGCTGCGCAATGAGATTCGCCGCATCGCCGGTGGGCGCCGCTACAATCTGCAGGAGACCCTGGTCCACGCGATTTACGAGCGGTTTGCGGCAATGCGCGGTGTCAGGGCGTTACGCGTGAGAAGCTCGAAGCCAGACATTTATGCCGATGCGAGAGCGGTCGGGGTGGAGGTTGCATCCTTCGCTGGTTCCAGGTCGGACTAAGTTTCATGGGCGTAACGGCAAAGGAACAAAATTCGTTGCGCCGCCATTTTGCCTCAATTAAGGAGGCGCGCATTCTGCTGATGATATGTTGATACATCAGTGGGTTCCATTCAGGCAGGACACGCGTCCGTGAGTCCGGTCTTTTCCGTGGTTTACCGCCACGGGTTTTGAGGAGAGTTGCGGGTTAATGGCATACGCCCAACGCAAACAGATGAGCTCGAATCGCACTGCTGCGATCATTATCGTTGCGCTCATCCACCTGGTTCTTGGCTATGCCATTGTGACCGGCCTGGCTTATAACGTCATGAAGAAGGCCGCTCAGGACCTTAAGACGTTCGACGTCGAGGAAGAGCCGCCGCCCCCCGAAGAGCCGCCACCTCCGCCGGAGCCGGTGGACATTCCGCCGCCGCCAATGACGCCTCCGCCGCTGGTTCAGCTGAACACGCCGCCGCCGCCGATTCAGCTCGAGCAGCGTGAGATCACGGCGCCGCCGCCGCCGATGGCGCCGCCGGCACCGCCTGCGCCCCCGCCTCCGCCGAAGCGGTCGGAGCCGAAGAGCCTTTCGGGTAGCCTTCAGGGCCTGATCCGAAACGATGACTATCCGCAGCAGGCGATCGACAGTGACGAGCAGGGCACGACGGTCGTCACTCTGACCATTGGCGCCAACGGCCGCGTCAGCAATTGCTCGGTTTCGTCATCGAGCGGGTCGCGCTCCTTGGACAGCGCGACGTGCAGCATCCTCACTCGCAGGGCCCGTTATGAGCCGGCACAGGACTCGAACGGCAATCCCGTGAGCGCGACTGTCACCGGCAGGGTCACCTGGCGTCTCGAATAGAAACCGCAAAGTCGAAAACATTATCGGATTACGAAAAGGAAAATTGAATTATGGCAACTCCAGCAGCAGCGCCGGCCGGCAACAATCCGTACGGCTTGTTCCAGGCTCTCCAGCAGGGCGGTCTCATTTCGTGGACCGTCTTCATCATCCTGGTCGGCATGTCGATCTTCAGCTTCTACATCCTCTTCACCAAGCTGCTTCAGCAGCAGAAGATCATTAGCCAGGGCAACAAGGTTCGCGCCAATTTCTGGAATTCGGCAAACCTTAAGGAGGCTTCGACGAAGCTGGAATCGCGCAGCGCTTATCGTGCGATCGTCGACGACGCGCTCGTTGCTCAGGACCAGCATGGCAAGCTGACCGATCCGATCGACCAGCACGACTGGATGGGCAACAGCCTCGCTCGCTCGCAGGGCTCGATCGGCGCCCGCCTCGGTGAAGGCCTCGCCTTCCTCGCGACCGTCGGTTCGACCGCCCCGTTCATCGGCCTGTTCGGTACCGTCATCGGCATTTATCGCGCCCTCATCAAGATCGGCGCGTCGGGTCAGGCGGACATTTCGACCGTCGCCGGCCCGGTCGGTGAAGCGCTTATCATGACCGCGCTTGGCCTCGTCGTCGCCGTCCCGGCGGTGCTCGCCTACAACTGGCTGATCCGCCGTAACAAGTCGATCATGGAAGACCTCGCGGCCTTCACGAACGACATCCACGGCTACATCATGTCGAATGGTGCAGTGAAGCCGAAGATGGCTTCGGGACCGGCCCCGAAGTCGGCTCCGGCTCCGGCCCGCGCGGCTGCTCCGAACGAGCCGACCCGCGTCAGCTAAGCCTTAGGCTCGGGCCGGCGTCCCAGATCGCGCCGGCCCGGGTTATTCCAAGGCGAAAAAGTAGTTTCGAGGAAGCCAAAACATGGCAATGCAAGTAGGCGAGCACGACCAGGGCGAAGACGTCCCTATGTCCGACATCAACACCACGCCGCTCGTCGACGTGATGCTGGTTTTGCTCATCATCTTCCTGATCACCGTCCCGGTCGTTCTGCAGGCGATCCCGGTCAAGCTGCCGTCGGTCCGATTCGAGCCGACGACGACCAAGCCGGAAAACGTCAACCTCTCGGTTCGCGCAGGCCCTGGCGGCACGTGCGAAGTCTACTGGAACATTACCAGGGTCACCAGTGACGAGTTGCTCGACCGTGCGGTCAAGAAGCTCGAACAGCTGATCAAGGACGTCGGCGGCGTTCAAAACGTCACCGAAGAGAACATGCCGGAGGCGCACATCCGCGGCGACGTGAACACGCCGTACAAGTGCATCGGCGGTACCATTTTCACCATGCAGCGCGCGGGCTTCGCTCGGGTCGGGTTCATCTCTGAACCACCCCCGGGTGCGGTCACGACCCGCCTGTAACGCCAGGAGACTATCGCCATGGCGATGCAAACGACCAGTGATAATGAATCTGGCGAACCCATGATGGACATCAACACGACGCCGCTCATCGACGTCATGCTGGTGCTTCTCATCATGTTGATCATCACCATCCCGGTCCAGACTCACGCGGTGAAGCTGGACCTGCCGGTGAACCAGGCGAACAACGCGCCGCCGCCGGTCGACCCGATCAAGAACGTGCTGTCGATCACGGCGACTGGGACCGTCACTTGGAACGGTACGGGGGTGAACCTTGACCAGCTGCGCCAGTATCTGGACGTCTCGCAGCAGATGAATCCGATCCCCGAGCTGCACCTGCAGCCCGAGCCGGACGCGCCTTACGGCACGGTCGACGAGGTGCTCGCCGTCACCAAGCGAGCCCATGTCGAGAAGATGGGTTTCATCGGAAACGAAGCCTATATGAAGGCCTTCTAAGCGGTCCACCCGCTTAAGGAGAGGGGCGGTCCGGCGACGGGCCGCCCTTTTTGTTTGGGCCCGCCGCGCCTAGGCTGACGACATGGATCCGCGCGATCATTGGCGGCAAGTGTATGAATCGAGGCGGCCCGACGAAGTCAGTTGGTTTCAACGTTCGCCCTCGCCCTCACTGGACGCGTTCGACCGCATTGGCGCCGATCCGTCGCGGTCCCTGATCGATGTCGGCGCCGGTGCTTCCGTTCTTGCGGATGCGCTTCTCGATCGCGGCTGGTCCGACATCACACTGATCGACATTGCCGAGCCGTCGCTGGACGCGGTTCGCCGAAGGCTCGGTGCCCGCGCCGTCAAGGTTTGTTGGGAGATTGCCGACATCCGCCACTGGCGCCCGGTCAGGGCCTACGACATCTGGCACGACCGTGCGGTCTTCCATTTTCTGACGACGCCCGAGGAGCGTCAACTCTACAAGCGCGCGCTGCTCGCAGGCACGCACCCAGGCAGCCATGTGATCCTCGCTACCTTCGCTTTCGACGGGCCGGACAAATGCAGTGGACTGCCCGTGCAGCGCTACGACGCTGCCGGCCTTTCGACTGAACTCGGCGATGACTTCATGGCCGTCGCCGACTGGCTCGAAACCCATGTCACCCCCTGGGGCTCGGACCAACGCTTTCAATGGGCAGTCTTCAGGCGAGCCTAGAGCGCATGCGCCGCGGCATGCGCGCTCGCCCAAGCCCATTGGAAATTATAGCCGCCCAGCCAGCCCGTGACGTCGACCGCTTCACCGATGGCATAAAGGCCGGGCAGCCGCTTGGCCTCCATTGTCTTCGACGAGAGCTCGGCAGTGCTGATGCCGCCGATCGTGACCTCAGCCTTGGCAAGACCCTCGCTTCCATCGGGCATGAATTGCCATCCGGCCAGCCGCCTCTCGACATCTTCGAGCGTCCGGTCGGGGATGTTGCCGAGATCGCCGCCGGTCCCGACCTGTTCCAGCAAAGTCTCGGCAAGCCGCTCAGGGAGCAGGCGCCCGACGACACGCCGCAACGATACACGCGGGTCTTCCCGCTTAGCTTGCCGCAGCCAACCCAACGGCCGGTCGGGCAGGAAATCGATCGTCACCGGTTCGCCGTGCCTCCAATATGAGGAGACCTGGAGGATTGCCGGCCCTGATAGGCCGCGGTGGGTGAACAAAGCGGCCTCGCGGAACCGGCCCGTTCCGGCGCTGGCGACGACGTCTGCAGATACGCCTGACAGGGTCTTGAACAGGGCCTGCTCGCCCGGCAGCGTCAAAGGGACCAGGGCGGGCCGGGGTTCGATGATCTTCAGCCCGAAGCGGCGCGCGACATCATAAGCAAAGCTGGTGGCCCCGAGCTTCGGGATGGACAGCCCGCCCGTTGCCAGCACCAATGCCGGCGCCTTCGCCGTCTCGGCGCCAAGCCCGACTTCGAAGGCACCGTCGCGATGCTCGATTGTCGCGGCCTGCCCGAAGGCGAACTCAACCCCGCCGGCCGCGCATTCGTCTAACAGCATCGCGACGATCTGCTTCGACGAGCCGTCGCAGAACAATTGTCCCAGCGTCTTTTCGTGCCAGGCGATGCCGTGCTTTTCCACCAAAGCGATGAAGTCCGTCGGCGCGAAGCGGCCCAATGCGGATTTGGCGAAATGCGGATTGGCCGACAGGAAATTCCCCGCGCTCGCGCCAATGTTGGTAAAATTGCACCGCCCACCGCCGGAAATCAGGATCTTACGCCCCGGCTCCGGCGAGTGATCGATCAGCAGCACCCGCCGCCCGCGCTGTCCCGCCAGCGCGGCGCAGAACATCCCGGCCGCGCCGGCGCCGACAATGATTGCGTCGAAGGTGCGGGGAGGGACCATGGCCGCGCCCTAGCGGGTCGCAAGACGGATGGCGACCAAGGCTAGCCGAAGGTGAAGGCGTAGGCCTCGACGCCCGGATCGATGAAAGTGATGGTGAAGGTCCGCTCGGCGGCTCCGTCTTTCTGGCGGATAAGCTGATAGAGGCGGTGGTCCGTAACCTGGCCGTTGCCTGCTGCATCTATATCCATGCCGTGGTCGGCGCCGGGTGCCTTGCCGTCGAGCGTCACACGGAAGCGGATTGGTTTGCCATCTGGGCTACCCAAGACCAGGTGCAAGTCGCGGGCCTTGAAGCGCATGGTGACTGAGCCGCCTGCAGCGTTCAATCGGCCCCGCGACAGCTCGACGGTCCATTGCCCGCCATAGGCCCACTGGCCGAGCGCCATGCTGGCCGGAACCGAATAGCTCGTCGGCTTGCCGTGCACGAAGCCGCCAGGCGATGCGAAGTTCGCGCCTCGTCCGAAGCCGACGTAGGTTTCGCGGGTCGCAGCCTCTCCGGACGCAGCCGCGCTCGCACCCCGGGTCTGTTCCTGCGCCATACCGTCACCCGGATTGCGCCCAGCCTCGGCGAGCAATTTGCGGATAGCCGCCTCCGTCTGACCGGCCCCGCCTTCACCGAAATGGTGGTAACGGATGCGGCCGTTGGCGTCGGCGAGGTAGTGAGCGGGCCAATACTGGTTCTTGAAGGCTCGCCAGATCGTGTAGTTGCTGTCGATGGCGACCGGGTAGGTGATGCCGAAGTCGCCGATCGCCTTGCGGATGTTGGCGGGATCGCGTTCGAAGGCGAATTCCGGCGTGTGCACGCCGACCACGACCAAGCCATCCTTCCCGTAACGTTTGTGCAGCGCTTCGATCTCCGGGACCGTGCGGATGCAATTAATGCAGCTGTACGTCCAGAAATCGACGAGGACGACCTTGCCTTTCAACGCTTTGGCATCGAGCGGCATGCTGTTTAGCCATCCCGTCGCGCCATCGAATGGCGGCATGGGACCTTGGTCGTTGAGGCTGGCGGAGCCGCCGCTCGGCATATGATCTTCCATGCCCAGCGCTCGCGCCAGGCCAGTCTCAATGGAGTTCGTCTGGCTGCTGGAGACCTTGGTCAGCAACTTCGTGTCGAGACCAAGCGCGATGACGACGACCGCAGCGAGCACCAGCACGCCCAGGGCGCGCCGCACCCACTGGCCGGCCCCCAACGACTTCTTCATCGCAGCGAAGACCTTGCCGCCAATCAGCAGCGCCAATCCAAGCGAGGTCGCGGCGCCCAATGCATAAGCGAGGAGCAGCAAGACCGTATTGGCGCTGGCCCCTGACAAGGCGGCGCCGGTCAGGATCAAGCCGAGGATCGGACCCGCGCACGGCGCCCATAACAGGCCGGTCGCAAGTCCAAGGAGTAACGACCCGCCAATGCCTTCCTTGCGGCCCGGACCAGACAGCCGCTCCCCAAGGCGGACCAAAGGTTGCATTGCCCGATCGGACAGGCTCGGAAAGATCAGCAGCAGCGCGAAGCCGGCGAACAGGATCAGCGCAATTGCGCGGCCAACTCGATTGGCTTCCACTGCCCAGCCGCCACCGACCGCCGCCAACGTGGCGATGGCCGCGAACGACAAGGCCATGCCGACCAGCAAGGGCAGGCCGCTCTTCACGAACGGCCGGTCTGCGCGGGCGAAGACGAAGGGAAGCACCGGCAGGATGCACGGGCTGAGGATCGTCAGGACGCCACCTAGATAGGCGAGTAGGAACAACGTCACGCGGTGCGTCCGGTGCCGGGCACGAACTTCAGCGCCAGGCCGTTGATGCAATGCCGCTTGCCGGTGGGGCGGGGTCCGTCATCGAAGACATGGCCAAGGTGACCGCCGCAGCGCCGGCACAATTCTTCGGTGCGGATCATGCCGAAGGTCATGTCGCGGTTATAGACGACCGCGTTCGGAAGGGCATTCCAGAAACTCGGCCAGCCCGTGCCGCTATCGAACTTCGTCGCCGAACTGAACAAAGGCAGGCTGCAGGCCGCGCAGACGAACGTCCCTTTGCGATGCTCGTTCAGCAGCGGACTGGTGAAGGCGCGCTCGGTGCCAGCCTCGCGAAGGATGTAGAAACGCTCACTGCCCAGCCGCTGGCGCCATTGGGCGTCGGACAGCTGGATCTCGAACTTGCGGGCCGGGGTGCGGCTCCAGGCCATCGTCGCAATCGCGCCGACGGTCGTAATGCCGGCCAGGCCTAGAAAGGCTCGTCTGCCAATTTCGCTTCGCATGAACGCCGTTTAGCGGCAAATGGCCTTGCTGCCGACTGAACAGGCGGCATGGTAACGATGCAGAACGGCTATGCCGCGAGCCCATCGAACTGGAGGCGCGCTAGCCGCGCATAGAGGCCCTCGGTGCTGGTCAGCGACGCATGTGTGCCTTCCTCGACGATGCGGCCCTGGTCGAGGACGATGATCCGGTCGGCGGCGCGAACCGTTGCTAGCCTGTGCGCGATGATGATCGACGTCCGCGCCTCCATCAGGCGCTCGAGCGCGTCCTGGACTAGCTTTTCGCTCTCGGCATCGAGCGCGCTGGTGGCTTCGTCGAGCAATAGGAGCGGCGCGCGGCGCAACAGTGCCCGGGCAATCGCGATGCGCTGGCGCTGGCCGCCGGACAGGCGGGCGCCGCCTTCACCCATGTAGGTGTCGAGTCCTTCAGGGAGTGCACGCAGGAAGGATTCCGCATTGGCGTCGCGTGCGGCTTCCCAAAGCTCGTCTTCGGTCGCGGGCCAATTACCGTACCGAAGGTTGTCGCGGGCCGAAGCCGCGAAGATCACCGTCTCCTGCGGCACCATGGCGATCCGCGAGCGAACGTCGGCGGGATCGGCGTCCTTCAGGTCAACGCCGTCAATCGAAACGCTGCCCGATTGCGGGTCGTAGAAGCGCTGCGCCAGCTGGAAGATGGTCGATTTGCCGGATCCCGATGGGCCGACGACTGCCAGCCGTTCGTTCGGCCTGACGGCCAACGAGAATTCGTGGAGAGCCGACACATCCTGGCGTGTCGGGTAACGGAACTCGACCCCTTTGAACTCCAGCATACCCCTGGCTGGCTCGGGCAAGGGCGTCGGCTGGGCAGGCGCCTTGATCGTCGGTTCGGCATTGCGCAATTCGCTGAGCCGCTCCGCCGCGCCGGCAGCCCGCAACAGGTCGCCATAGACTTCCGACAGCGCCCCGAAGGCACCGGCCAGAAGGCCGCCATAGAGCACGAACGCCGCAATCGTGCCGCCCGTCATCCTACCGGCGCTAACGTCGATAGCACCCTGCCAGATGACCCAGGTGATCGCCGAAAACATCAGGGCGATGATGGTGAAGGTCATCAGCGCGCGCAGGAGAATGCGTTTCTTCGCGGTGGCGAACACCGTCTCGGTCGCGTCGCGGAAGCGCTCGGCCTCCCGCTGCTGCTGATTGAAGGCCTGGACGACTTTCATCGCTCCAAGGACCTCGCCGGTAACGGTCCCGACATCGGCGATGCGGTCCTGGCTCTTTCGCGAGATGGCTCGCACCCGGCGGCCCATGACGGTCAACGGGATGACGACCAGCGGAATGCCGAGCAGCATCATGCTCGCCAGCTTCGGCGCCAGTACGAACAGGATCACGGCGCAGCCGATCCCCATGACGACGTTGCGCAGGGCCACGGAAATAGTCGTTCCGACGACCTGCTCGATGATCGTTGTGTCGACGGTGATCCGGCTGGTAATCTCGGCCGGCCTGTTCTCCTCGAAGAAGCCCGGGGCCATCCTTAGCAGGTTGCGATGGACCGCCAGCCGGATGTCGGCGACGACTCGCTCGCCCAGCCAGGAAACGAAATAGAAGCGGACGGCCGTGGCCGCCGCCATCACCAGCACAAGCAGCAGGAGATATTCGAACCAGCGGCCAATCTCGCCGCCGGAGAAGCCTTTGTCGATGATCAGCTTGAAGGCGTAGGGCACGCCGGTCGTCGCCGCGGCTGCCACGAGCAGGGCTATGGCCGCTGCCACGACATGACCGGGATAGCGGGTTGCGTGGTCCCAGACCATCCGCAGGCTCGAGATGCTGCGCTTGGCAGGCGTCGTTGGGTCGGTAGCCATTAGCGCACCGACTAGCAGTGTGGCGGGCAAGCCTCAATTGCCGCAACGCAAGGGGTGCAGTGCAGCATTTACCTTGCATGCGGACCCGTTCGGCCCCAATCTCGTTAATTCGTGATCGACAATCATCATCCCAAGGACATTTGATGCTCTACGACGCCTATGAGGTGCAGCGCTCGCTCCTGGCCGGCGCAAGCCGGGTCGCTGCAATGGGCGCCGGATGGCTGAATAATCCTGCAAATCCTCTTTCGTACGGCCAGATGGGCCCGATTGTCGCCGCAAGCCTCGACGTTTTCGCCCATGCCGCCGCGTCGCGCGGCAAGCCCGAATTCGGCCTCCACGAGACCAAGGTCGGCCGCAAGATCGTCCCGATCCGCGAGGAAGTCGCGCTCCGCAAGCCGTTCGGCCAACTTCTGCATTTGGCCAAGGAAGGGGTTACCGGCCAGCCGAAACTGCTGATCGTCGCGCCCATGTCGGGTCACTATGCGACCCTGCTGCGCGGTACGGTCGAGCGCATGCTGCCCAAGCACGATGTATTCATCACCGACTGGCGCGATGCCAAGCTGGTGCCGCTATCGGACGGCAGCTTCAATCTCGACGATTATATCGATTACCTCGTCGAGTTTCTTGAGGCGATTGGTCCCGGTGCCCACATGCTTGCGGTCTGCCAGCCCGCCGTCCCGGCCTATGCCGCCGTGTCGCTGATGAATGCCGACAAGCATCCTTGCCGCCCCAAGACTCTGACGATGATGGGCGGCCCGATCGACACGCGCGAGGCGCCGACGGCAGTGAACACACTGGCGACCCAGCGTCCCCATGCCTGGTTCCAGCGCAATGTTATCGCCACCGTGCCGATGATTTATGCCGGGGCAGGGCGGAAGGTTTACCCGGGCTTCCTGCAGCTCGCCGGATTCATGACGATGAACCTCGGTAACCACCTCGTCAGCCATTGGGAGATGTTCAAGCATCTCGTCGACGGCGACGATGAAGGCGCTGACGCGACCCGCCATTTCTACGACGAATATCTCTCGGTCTGCGACATGGCCGCGGAATATTACCTCCAGACGGTCGATGTCGTCTTCCAGCGTCACCTGCTGCCAAAGGGCGAGATGATGCACCGCGGCCGCTTCGTCGATCCCAAGGCGATCAAGGACACGGCGCTCCTCGCCATCGAAGGTGAGCGCGACGACATCAGCGGCATCGGCCAGACCCGCGCCGCGCTCGACCTTGCTTCGAAACTGGCAGGCTCGAAGAAGGAATATCTCCTGGCCAAGGGCGTCGGCCACTACGGCATCTTTAACGGCCGCAAGTGGCGCGACCAGATTGCGCCCGTCGTCGAGAATTTCATCGCCGCCAACGCCTGAGCGTCTGGCGGATTTCTTTATCTAGAGCGGCCGGTCGTCCTCGACTTCGCGGCGGTCCTTCAGGGCCGCGCCGCGCAGGCTGTCCTGCTCGCGCCATTCTTTTTCGCGCGCCTCGTACTGCCGGCGATGTTCGGCGTGCTCAGTCTCCAGCGCCTCGCGGCGCTCGGTTTCTGAGCGATAGCGGTGCTTCCACTTGCGGCCGCTGCCGGCGAACAGGAATGCGCCGATCAGCAGACCAAGGACGAAGACCAGGGCGATGATGACCCATTGGTCGGAGGTGAAGGCGATCATTGTACTGTCCCCTTGTTCTTCGGGGGACAAAAGCCTCAGCGCGCGGAACCGTTCCATAAGCGAAACCGCCGCCACGGTTTCCCGTAGCGGCGGTTCGTCCCCCCAGGGCTTTTGGGGCTTAGTTGTTGATGAAGCTGTCGCTGATGGAGCAGCTCGCCGGACCCAGGATGACGATGAACAGGGTCGGCAGGATGAACAGGATCAACGGGACCGTCATGATCGCCGGCAGGCGGGCGGCCTTTTCCTCGGCGCGCATCATGCGCTCGTTACGGAACTCGGCCGACAGGACGCGCAGGGCCGAGGCCAAGGGCGTACCGTATTTCTCGGTCTGGATCATGGTGGTCACGACGCCGCGGATGGCCTCAAGGTCGACGCGCGTGGCGAGATTCTCGAAGGCCTGGCGGCGCTCGTTGAGGAAGCCCAACTCGATGGCCGTCAGGCCGAATTCGTCGCCCAGCTCCGGATAGGCCTTGCCTAGTTCCTTGGCGACGCGGCCGAACGCTGCATCGACGGTGAGGCCGGCCTCGGCGCAAATAACCAGCAGGTCGAGCGCGTCGGGAAGGCCCTTGCGGACCGCATGGCTGCGCTTGGTGACCTTGTTCTTCAGCCAGATATCCGGTGCCTTGTAGCTACCGACCAGCGCGCCTGCCGTGACTGCATAGCGCTTGAACGCTCCCCAATCGGGCATGAAATCGAAGACGTAGAGCGCCAGCACCACGGCCGAGCCGATGACCAGCGGAAGCACGAAGCGCGCGGCGATGATGAAGAAGGCAAGATCCTTGGCGCGGATGCCGGCCTGCATCAGCTTGACCTGCGTCTTCTTTAGCTGATCGTCCTGGATCATCTTGAAATTGCTCAAGAAGCCCCGGACGCGATCCGCCGCCACATTCTTGTTGGTCAGCTTCTTGCGCTTGTTCGTCGAGGCGACGATGCCGGCTTTCAGCTGCTCGCGACGCTCGTTCAGCGCCTTGACGCGACGTGCCATCGGATCCTTGACCGTAGTCGCCGCATAGATAGCGGTGAGCACGGCAAAGGTTGCGACCGCCGACAACAGGGTCGCGATCCAGACGACGTCGAAGCCAAGAATGGTTGGGCCTGCAGCGTGCATTACATGATCCCTAGATCTCGAAGTTGACCATCTTGGCCATGATGAACACGCCAATGCTCATCCAGATGAGGCCGCCCATGCCGGCGATCATCAGCCGCTGGTCGACGAAGAAGCCGGTCATGTAGTTGGGGTTCACCATCCACACGAGGACGAAGACGATGAACGGCAAGGAGCCGACGATCATGGCCGAAGCCTTTGACTCCGAGCTCATGGCCTTGATCTTCAGCTTCATCTGGGCCCGCTTGCGCAGCACGTCGGCAAGGTTCGACAGCGTCTCGGCAAGGTTGCCGCCTGTCTCGCGCTGGATCGCCAAAGTGATGACGAAGAACTGGAATTCCGGCGTGCCCATACGGTCGGCCGTGTCCTGGAGCGCGGCTTCCATCGTCCGGCCGATCTTCATCTTGTCAGCAACGGCGCGGAACTCTAACCCGACAGGACCCTGGATTTCGCTACCCACGATCCCGAGCGTTTCGGTGATCGGCAGGCCTGAGCGAAGCCCGCGAACCATCAGTTCGATGGCGTCGGGGAAGTTGGAGTTGAACTTGGCGAGGCGCTTCTTGATCAGGAAGCCGATCACCATGTGCGGTACGCCGATGGCCACGAAAGCAGCAAACATGATCGCCAGCAGGATGGGGGCGCCCTTGAACGCGAGGCCGGCGACGATCACGACGAAAATGCCGATTGAGACGCCGGCATATTTGCCCAGCGGGATCTCGCGGCCGGTCTGTTCCAGGCGCAGCTTTAGGAGCGCCGGCTTCGGTACGAGGCTCGAAAGAGCGCTCTCGACCTTGTTCTGGTTGCGGTTCGCGAACAGCCTGCGGATTTGCGCCTGGGCGCTCGCGGTCATGGCGTCGCCATGGCGCTCGCGAAGCAGTTCGAGCCGGCGCTTGACGCTCTTCGCCGGCGATGGGCCACTAAAGGCCATGTAGCCAAGTGCGAGAACGCCAAACACGGCAACCGCAAATAGGATCGGCATCAGCATTTTGGGTCCGTCCGTTCCTTCTGCCGGCAGCGCGGGTGCCGCCGGAAAACCGATTTACGCAGCTTTGTCTTTCGACTTCGAAAGCATGGTCTTGAGATTATCGACCAGGCCCTTCGCGCTCGTCTTGGTTTCGGCCAGGCCTTCTTCGCTTGCGTGGCTGAGAACCATGTTCGACAGCTGGCCGAAAGGCGCCATAATCTTGCTGCCGGCGACTTCCGCCATCGGCTTGCCGAGCTTCGCGGCCTGGGCCGCCAGCTTGCCGTCGTCCGGGAAGACGACATCCACGCCACGCTCGATCGACTGCTCGAAGTCCTTGCGGCTGATCTCCAGCGCACCGCCCGCGGGCATGCGGTTGGCGACCACGACCACCTTGGTCTGCGGCGCATTCGACTTCAGCCAGGCGAGGATGCGGATCGTATCGCGCGTCGCCGCAAGGGTAAGCTCGCTGACCACGACCGCGACGTGAGCGTCGTGCACCAGGTGCGGATACTGGATCAGCATGTGGCGCGGCAGGTCGAGCACGGTCGACTCAAAGGCATTCCGCATTTCTTCCTGAAGTTGGAAGAAGGCGGTGCCGTCGGTCACGAGAGGCTGGTTGATCGGAGCTTCCGCCGAAAGCACGGACAGGCGCTCGTTGGCGCGGACCATCGCGCGCTCGATGAACAGGCCGTCGATGCGGCTCGGATTCTCGATTGCGTCGGTCAGGCCGCGGCCCGGCTCGAGGTCGAGGGCAAGGGCGCCGGTGCCGAAGTGGACGTCGAGGTCCAGCAGGGCGGTCGTGCGGTTCGCCTTGGCGCCAAGCAACCAGGCCAGGCTGGTGGCGATGGTCGACGCACCGACGCCGCCACGGACGCCGATGACGGCGGCCATGACATGCGGCTTGTCGACCTGCGCTTCACCGCGCGGGCCGGACAGGATTGCCTGCGCATGCGCGAAGGTGTCGCGCAGCTGGTCAGCGGTGAACGGCTTCAGCAGGTAATCGTGGATGCCGCTGGCGACGAGGTCGCGGTAAAGGCGGACATCGTTCACCTGGCCGGCGGCGATCACGATCGTGCCGGGCTCGCAGACTTCCGCAAGCGCGTTGATGTCGTTGAGCGGGTCGGCAGACTCCGACAGGTCGACGAACAGGATGTTCGGGCTGGCGGAGACCGACAGGGACTGCACGGCATTGCGCAGGCCGCCCTTGTTGACCTTCTCCGGGGACCAGCCGTGCTCGACCGCGACGGGCCGCAGCATATCAGCCGTGGCATCGTCGCAGACGAAGGCGGTGAAGGGGTCGCGCAAACCGGCGCGTGCCTGGAACGGAGCGTTCATTACTTGCCACCCTTCTGCTTCGTATTGACGTCCTGCAGGCCACCTTCGCCCGTGGGCTTGCCTGCACGATACGACTGGACGGCTTTGGCGGCGGCGGCGGCGTCGACGACGCTGCCGGCCTCACGGCCGTAAACCAGGTCCTGGGGATCGGCGACCATCGCGGTCAGGTTGCCATTCACGGCGCAGCCGGTGCTGGGCATCTGCTGGTTGTCGAAGTCCGGGGACGCCGGGCGATCCCAGTTCGGGCACCCGGCCATGCTTGCTCGGGTCCGGCTGACAACGACACGGATGCTGCCGGGCTGGACGGTACCGGCAGTGACCGGGGCCGCGCCAGTGTTGACCAGCATGCCGTAGCGGCCAGCGACGCGGGCGACATCGGCGCGAGCAGCGCCGCTATAGTCGCCGTCGACATAGATATTGTCGCCATAGCCAAGGCCGAGGCCGCGGAACCAGCCATCAAGGCGAGCTTCCTCGGAGGTCGGCAGGGCGCCGTCAGGCGCGACCACGTCCATCGCATAGTCTGACCGTGTGACGACCGGCTGGTTGGCGGCAACCATCCCGCGGGTCGGCTGGTCGAGAGTCGGCGTGGTGCAGGCCGCAAGAGCGGAAGCCAGAAGCACGATTGCGAAACCTTTGCGCATCTTCATTCTCCTCGCGTTGCGGTTCACTGCTTGAAGCCGGGGGAGGCGGTCACGGCCGCGCCGGCGCTCATGCCCGGCGCGGGTGCCGGAGCGACGGGACGCGGGCCCGAAACGCCGGTGTAAGCCTGTCCGCCAAGGATGCCTTGGGCATCGTTCGGCGTGCGGTAACCGTCGGTCGGCAGTACCAGCTGGTGCGACGACGGCCGCACGAGGTATGGCGTGACGATGATCACCAGTTCCGTTTCCGACCGCTGGTAGCTGGTCGAGCGGAACAGTGCGCCAAGGATCGGCAGGTCACCGAGGAACGGCGCCTTGTTGATCGAGTTCGTATTCGAGTTGCGCAGCAGGCCGGCGATCATGAACGACTGGCCGGAGCCGAGCTCCACCGTCGTTTCCGCGCGCCGGGTGATGAGCGCCGGGACGATAAAGTCCCCGGTCTTCACCGAGCCCTCGTTGCTCAGCTCACTGACTTCCGGGCGGACGCGCATCGAGATGCGGCCGTCTGCCAGGACGATCGGCGTGAAGGCCAGGCCGACACCATATTGCTTATATTCGATGGTGACGGCGTTGTTGCCCTGCCCAACCGGGATCGGGAATTCGCCACCGGCCAGGAAGCTGGCAGTCTCGCCCGAAAGCGCGGTCAGGTTCGGCTCGGCGAGGATGGTCACGAGACCGTCCTTGGCGGCAAGGTCGATCGCGCCGGCCAGGTCGAGCCCGAACAGCTTGCCTGCGGCGCCGAGCGTGGTGCCGCCGGTGAGGAGCGATCCGACGTCGAAGGGTGAACTTCCCGGACCGCTCGTCGCTCCGCTCGAACCCTGACCGATGCCGAACTTGAAGCCGCTGGTCGGGTCCGACGAGAACAAGTTCACGCCGATGGACTTGGTGAGCGACCGGTTCACTTCGGCGATGCGGACCTTCAGGTTGACCTGAAGCGGGGTCGCGACGTTCAAGCGGTTGACCACGCAGATCTTGCAGGTCGCGCCATCCTTGGACATATCGACGCCCGGGTTCAGCATGGCTGCAACCAGCTGCTGAGCCTGCGCTGCCTCGTCCGGCGAACCGACGGTGCCCGTAAGAACGGCCAGCTGGCCGGCGTTCAGGACCTTGATGTTCGCCTGGGGCATGGCAGCGCGCAGCATCGCGTCAACCGACGTAATGTTCTGGCTGACCCGGACATTGGCCGAATAAACGACCGTGCCGTTGGCGGATGTCGCAACGACCGTTGCCTCGCCATCCGCCTTGCCGAACAGGTTAATCTGGCGCTGGTTGCTGACATAGACGTCAGCCACGGCCGGGTTCGACGTCCAGACGTCGGAGACGGCCGCCGGGAGGCGAACGACCTGGCCTTCACCGGTCGACAGCAGGACTGTCTGGCTGGGGCGGAAGCTGCCGGCCTTGGGCGCTGCCGAAGCGGGAGCCGAGGCGGTGACGCTGCCGAAGCCGATGGCCAACGCGGCGAGGGCGGTGCCCAGGCGGACGCGGCTCTTCTTGGTGATGCTTTTCATCTTAACGGGCTCCCACCGGAACGACCATGACAGCATTGCCACGGGCGACACGGACGACTGGACCGACCGGGACAGCGGCGGACGCGCCGCCGGAACCGGCCGGAGCCGCTTCCGCCTGACGCTGCGGGACGCTGGTGCGCTGGAAGCGCGACACGTCACCGCCGGTCACGAACGTGGTGTTATTGTCCTGAGGACGGTTGGCGACGGCCAGCAGCAGCTTGCGCTCTTCGGCCGGGTTGGCATTGGCCGGAAGCTTGACGTCACCTTCGGCGACGGCGCGCTCCAGATCGGCGGTATTGTCGGCGATCGAGCGCAGGGACAGCGAGATCGTGCCCAGCGACTGCGACACCGCAATCTTCTCGGCGAGGCGCGGAGTGGCCTCGACCGTGACCATGGAGAAGGCCTTGACCACGGTCTTGCCTTCCTCGTCCTTGCTGTCCGTGCGCTGGTCTGTCGCGAGCACGCGCAGGTTGCGGACGATCGTCTCGGAAACCTTCAGCGGCGGGCCATCGCCACCACCGGTGACTTCCTGCGTCAGCACCAGGTCGACACGGTCGCCCGGGAAGACGAAGCCGGCGACGCCGGTCGTGCCGGAGACCGGGACGGTCACGGCGCGCATTCCCGGGCTAAGCGCCGCGGCCAGGAAACCGCGATCGTTCGGGCCGACAAGTGCGCCCTGGGTGATCGGCTGGCCGGCAGTGATCGGGTTGCGAACAACCGTGCCGATCAGCTTGGTCATGTCAGACTCGGGCTGGCCCTCAAGGTAGTAGGCATTCTGGATCAGCTCCTTCGGCCAGGCCTGGAAAGACAGGCTTTCCTGGTCGATGATCGTGCCAACCGGAAGCGCCTTGCGGGCCACCAGCACCTTGGGTCCAGTCGGGACCTGGGCAGCCGCAGCTTGCGGTGCGGCAGCCCCTGTGAACATGTTCTTGGCCATGACCGCGGTGATGACCGCGATGACCAATGCTCCGACGAGCAGTGCGACTTTCTTAGCGTTCATGGCGAACACGCCTCCCCCAGATGGGTCCCTCAATCAGCCTCACAAATCAGGCAAATTGGTTAAGAAAGCGTTGGGCGAGAATCCAAAGCGCCCCGGCGGCGATGGCGACTCCGTACGGAACCTCGACGCGCGCGGGCTTTTCGCCTTCAGCAATTGGCGCTTTTCCGCGGATTTTGTGAATAAGCAGCACGATGATCGTCAGCAGGCCGCCGGCCAGCGACATCATCACGAGGAATCGCAAAGTCGTGAATGGCGGGAACCAAAGCGCGATCGCGGCCGCCAGCTTGACGTCGCCTCCACCCATCATTCCCATGTAGAAAGTGATCGCGAGCAGCACGAAGACTCCGACGGCCACGCCCACCTGGATTGCCGCGTCCGGCCACAAAGGCAGCCCGATCGACCACCAGAAGAGCGGCGCCATCAGCGCCACGGCGGCGTTGAGCCCGTTCGAAATCGTGTAGGTCCTGACGTCGACGACCGCGGCGACGACCAACAGAATCGTCAGCAGGCCAAGCAGGAGTTCGGTGAATCCGGCGTTTATCATGACAGTCCCCCTAGACGGTGCGGCTTTCCAAACCGTAACCAGCCGCCGCGATGGAGACTTATGACATTGTCATCGTCGGAGGCGGAATCGCCGGTGCCAGCCTTGGCGCCCGGCTAGTCCCCGACGCTCGCGTGCTCATCATCGAAGCCGAAGATTTATGCGGCCGCCACGCGACCGGCCGGTCGGCGGCCTTCTGGCAGGCGAGCCTCGGCGGCGACACGCCGGAACGGCGGCTGACGCTCGCTTCGAAGCCTTTTTTCGACGCTCATTGGCCGGACAGCGAAGCGCCCCTCCTAAGGACTCGCGGCGCCATCCACCTTGTCCGTGCCGGGCACGTCGATATCGACGGTGTCAGCGATCTCGGCGGAATCTACGAGCCCGCATACCTCGAGCGCGCCGAGCTGGAGCGGATCGTCCCGGGCCTCCGCGAACAATGGGCCGGCGCCTGGTTCGAGGGCACCTGCGCCGACATCGAGGTCGCAGCCTTTCACGGCGCTTGCCTTGCCGCCGTCCGCCGCGGTGGCGGCATCGTTCGCACCGACGCCGAGCTGCTACGCGCCCGTGAAGCGGACGGCGCATGGCACATCGAAACCAGGGCTGGCGAGGTCAGCGCCCCGATCCTCGTCAATGCCGCGGGCGCCTGGGCCGAGCAGGTCGCGTCGCGCGCCGGAGTCGCGGGCCTGGGCCTCGTCCCCAAGCGCCGCACCGTGGTGCAATTGCGAATCGGCCGCACAGGTCTTCGCGACCTGCCGTTCGTCACCGACAGCCACGAGAGCTTTTATTTCAAAGGCGAGGCCGACAACAGCGTCTGGGTCTGCCCGCTCGACGAAACCCCGGTCGATCCGTGCGACGCGGCTCCGGAAGAAATCGACGTCGCGACCGCCATCGACCGCTTCGAGAAGGCGGTCGATTGGCCGGTCGAGGCGGTCGAACGCAAATGGGCGGGTCTGCGGACTTTTGCCCCCGACCGCCGAATGAAGTTCGGCTTCGCACCCGGCAGCCCGCGCTTTTTCTGGTGCGCAGGCCAGGGAGGCATGGGCATCCAGACCGCGCCGGCGGCATCGCTGCTCTGCGCGAGCCTGATTCGCGGCGACGAACTGCCCCGAGAGCTCGACGGAATCGATCCCGCTGACTTCATGCCCGCTTCCCGCTGAGGCTCGACTAACTTATGTGCACCGCTCCTCACGCAGGAGATGCGGGCATGGCACATCGCTTCGTAATCGAGCAGAACAAGGCCGGCGAGTATGTCGCCAAGTTCAAATATAATTCGGAGACGATTTTCTGGACTGAGGGCTATTCCAGCCGCTCCGGGGCCCAGAACGCCATTGAATCGGTCCAGAAGAACGGCCCGTCCGCCCCAACGGAAGGCTGATCAGCGCCGGGCGTCGGCTTCGGCACAGGCCAAGGCGTCGACCCGGTCGTTCTCGACATGACCGCTGTGGCCCTTGACCCAATGCCATTCGACTCGGTGCGGCTCGGCTGCGGTGCATAGCTCCTGCCACAGATCGGCATTCTTGACCGGTTTCTTGTCGGCTGTGCGCCAGCCGTTGCGCCGCCAGCCGTGGATCCATTTGGTGATGCCGTCGCGGACGTAATTGCTGTCGGTGTAGAGCGCGACGCGGCACGGCTTCTTCAAAGCCTCCAGCGCCTGGATCGCCGCAACCAGCTCCATGCGGTTGTTCGTGGTGTGCGCCTCGCCGCCGCTGATCTCACGCTCTTTGCCGCCCGTGCGCAGCAGCGCCGCCCAGCCGCCGGGACCCGGATTGCCCCGGCACGCCCCGTCAGTGAAGATTTCGACGAGCGGGAGTTCGCTCAAGCCACGAGCTCGCGCGGCAGCTTGAAGATCATGCGCTCGGGCGTGTGGTCGGCGATTTCCTCGGTCACCGTGAACCGCTCGCTCAAGGCATCGACGACCTCGCGAACCAGGACTTCCGGCGCCGAGGCTCCGGCGGTGACACCCACGGTCTCCGGTTCGCCCAGCCAGTCCCAGTCGATGTCGGCGGCGCGCTGGATCAGTCGCGCTTCCACACCCTCGCGCTCGGAAACCTCGGCAAGGCGCAGTGAATTGCTGCTGTTGGGTGCGCCTATTACCAGCATCCGGTCGCATTCTTGGGCGATCGCCTTCACCGCTGCCTGTCGGTTGGTGGTCGCGTAGCAAATATCCTCGCTGCGCGGCGACTGGATTGCCGGAAAGCGGGCTTTCAGCGCGCCAACGATTTCCGCGGTATCGTCGACCGAAAGGGTCGTCTGCGTCAGGAAGGCGAGGTTGGCGGGATCTCCCGGCGCCAGGCCGGCGACGTCCTCGACGGTCTCGACCAGGGTCATCGCTCCCGCCGGCGCCTGGCCAAACGTGCCGATGACCTCGGGATGGCCGGCATGGCCGATGAAAATGATGTGCCGCCCGGCCTCGATCAGCCGCTCGGCCTGCCGATGCACCTTACTCACCAGGGGGCAGGTGGCGTCGAGATAGTCGAGCCCGCGATCCCGGGCAGCCGCCGGCACCGATTTCGGCACGCCATGGGCCGAGAAAATCACCGGACGGCCATCCGGCACTTCGTCCAATTCCTTGACGAACACCGCGCCAAGGCCCCTCAAGCGGTCGACGACGAAACGATTGTGGACGATTTCGTGGCGGACATAGACGGGCGGTCCAAAACGGCCGATCGCCAGCTCGACAATCTGGATTGCGCGGTCGACACCTGCGCAGAAACCGCGCGGGGCTGCGATCAGGACGCGAAGGTTAGGCTTGGGTTCAGGCATTGTGGTGCGATGTAAGGCATCGCTTGCAGGCTTGGTAGGGGCTACCTATGACTGCGGGCCAACGACGCCCTCTCCGAAGGATGATTGCATTGCGCCCTGTGAAGTTCGGTCTGATCGCTTTCGCTGCTCTCGCCACCTTATCGGCCTGCCATAATGCCGGGACCCTTGACGATACCGGCGTTTACGTCACTCGCTCGACCTGCCCGCAGGTCGGTATTCCCGCCGGCACCGGCGACATCACTTTGTTCAACCCGGCGAGCAGCAAGGACGCGTCGGCCATCGACGTCGTCGCAACCATCACGAACCTGCGCGCCAGTTGTTCGGAAGATGCGACCAACGTCGTTTCCACTGCCACGTTCGACGTCGTCGCCACCCGCCGGGACGCTGGTGAGGCGCGACAGGTGACGCTGCCTTATTACGATGTCATCGCCCAAGGCGGATCCGACGTCGTCGCCAAGAAGGTCGGGTACGTCGCGCTCAACTTCGCCGCCGGAAGCGTTCGTGCCCAGACCAGCGCGCAAGTGACGGGCCGGGTGAACCGCGGCGCAGCGGCGCTGCCGGAAGATATCCGCGCGGAACTTACGCGCAAGCGCAAGTCTGGTGAGGCGGATGCGGCTGTCGACCCGCTGGCGGATCCCCGGATCCGCGACGCCGTGGCCCGCGCGACTTTCGAGCAGCTGATCGGCTTCCAGCTGACTCAGGATCAGCTCCGCTACAACGCAACGCGCTAGGCACGCGCTCCGCCGCTCACCATGATTGACTCGGCTCCGGTGGCGGGCCAAGGCAGCCGGGTCTTCTGGTGGTTTCCCCTCCAGAGGCGCGCGACGGGAGAGTGCCGGTTCCTTGGATCGGCCGCCGAAGGAGCAAC
>Ga0207701_10001892_pt1 | contig 21741 bp, 17 predicted proteins | sample KBSSwiSSwithPhiX_FD_184294 | JGI IMG/M metagenome (GOLD analysis project Ga0207701, IMG submission 184294) | Switchgrass rhizosphere bulk soil microbial communities from Kellogg Biological Station, Michigan, USA, with PhiX - S5 (SPAdes) (version 2) | ecosystem: Environmental > Terrestrial >... | reverse complement strand
CCGCCGCGCGCGCCGGCGCGGAACCTGGTTCACCTGGCGTAGCGGACCGGCGGCACCTAGAGCCGTCGCAGCCAGATGTTGCGATAGCGCACCAGGTGCCCGTGATCCTGCAACCGCAGGGGCAGGTCGCCGTGCGGCCGGTAGCTGGGCGCGCCGATGTACGTGGTAGCACCCTTGAGGGCGGAGTCGTTCTGCACCAGCACTCCGTTGAGAAGTACCGTGAGCCGCGCCGGTGAGCTGAGCGACCCGTCGGTCGCGAAACGCGGCGCGGTGTAGATGATGTCGTAGCTGTTCCAGGTCTCGGCGGGCCAGGTCGCGTTGACCAGCGGCGGGAACTGCTTGTAGATCGACCCCACCATGCCGTTGACGTAGGTCGGGTTCTCGAAATTGTCGAGGACCTGAACCTCGTAGACGTCCTGCAGGAAGATGCCGCTGTTGCCGCGATCCTGATTCACCTTGTCGGGCGGCAGCCTCGGGGCGCGCCACTCCACGTGCAATTGCACGTCACCGAAGGCTTCCTTGGTCTGGATGTCGCCGGTGCCGGGCCCAACGACCAGCTCGCCCTTGTCGATCTTCCACCCGGGAGCGGCGCCGGTGCCGGCGCTCTTCCAGCGCTCGAGGCTCTTGCCGTCGAACAACACGACGGCATCCGAGGGAGCAGCGCCGACGGTTGCCCCCGGCGTGACCTTGGCGGGAACCGGGAACCAGATCTCGGTGAGCCTGGGATCCGGCGGCAGGTCGTCGTCCTTGGTCAGCGCGCGCATCCGGATGTTGCGATAGAAGACCTCGGCGCACTCTGCCTGCAGCAGGACCTTGCCGTGGTCCACCTTGACCCAGCGGTTGCTGGCGGCGTCCCACCCCTTGAGGTCGGTGACGCGCATGTTCACCAGACCGTTGACGATGTGGGTTGCGCGATCGCCGCGCACGATGACCGCCAGCGTGTTCCAGCCCGGGTACTCGTTGGTGCGGCTGTGACGGGTGCGCAGAAAGTCGCCGTTCTTGCCCACGGTGACCGGCACGCCGCCGTTCTCTGGCAGTGCATACAGTCCGGTCTTCGGATCGACGAAGCTCGACACCTGGGCGGACACCGCCCACGAATCGCCGGTGTCGCCTTCCTGGATTTGCGCTTCGAAGCTTGCCGGCCAGCTGGCCGGATTGTCGCGATGAACGTGATACAGGAACCCTGCGTCGCGCAGGTGATCGACCCGAGGGGCGAACTTCTTGTCGCCCCACTTGTATTCGAGGCTGATCACGTAGTCCTTGAGGTCGGCGTCGCTGAGCAAGTAGGCATTCGGCTGCGGGGTGCCCGCGGGCTGCGTGGGATAGGCGTGGATCTCGCCGTTCTTCACCGCGAAGAGGCTCGCCGCCGCTGGCGCACCGTCAGCGGTCTTCGACGCGTAGTGCACGCTCCATCCGTTGAGATTCTTGCCGTTGAAGAGCGGCTTCCACGGTGGGCCGGGGTCCGCGGCGCTTGCCGCCGAGTGAACCAACAGCCCTGCGATCCCGGCGGCGACCATTGACGCCACGATTCTCATGTCGGCCGGCAGGGTAACACGCTGGTCGGATAGGGGAGGGGAGTCGCGCCAGATCGGCGATACTCACGGCGGTGCCGCGGATTGTCCTCAACGTGATTCCCCCCGAGGTGGTCGTCCACGACGCGGAGGAGGCCTGTGAATACCTGCCGGGGCGCCGCGCGAGGCGCCCTCTGCGCCTGCCGCTACGCCACCTGACCCCCGCCGAGTTCGACGGGCGCCTCGAGGCGGGTGACCGTCGCGCCGGCCGGTTGCTGTACACCCAGGCGTGCCCGGCGTGCATCGCTTGCGAGCCCATCCGCGTCGACGTTGGCGCCTTCGCCAGCTCACGCTCGCAGCGCCGAGCGCAGGCCAGGGGTGACGCCTGTATCGTGACCCGCATCGGGCCAGTCGAAGCGGACGATCGGCGCGTGGCCCTGTACTTACAACACCTGGAGATGCGTGGTCTCGGCCGAGGGGCCAAGCCGATCGATGTGCGCGAGTACGCGGCCGCCTTCGCCGACAGCTGCGTCGACGGGTTCGAGATCCGCTACTTCCTTGGCGACGAGATGGTGGGGCTGGCGATCACCGATCGCGGCCAGCGCTCGTTGTCGGCGGTGTACACCGCCTGGGACCCGGCCTACGAAGCGCTTTCGCTCGGCACCTACTCGATCCTCACTCAGATCGAGCTGGCCCGGCGCGAAGGCCTCGACTGGGTCTATCTCGGTCTCACCATCGAAGACAGCCCGCCCATGGCCTACAAGACCCGCTTCCGTCCGCACGAGCGCCGGATCGGTGGCGTCTGGCGGCGCTTCGACCGCGGGTGATCGCGGACCCATCACCGGAGGTCGCCGACACGGCAGGTGATTCGTGAGAGGCTGGTGGTTGGTGGTGTTGAAGTGATATCGATCGTCATCTGCAGCGTCGACGCTGCCCGGTTCGCCGCGATCAGCGCGCGCTACCGACAGCTGCTGGCCGCGGAGCCGCACGAGATCATCGGCGTACACGACGCCAAGTCGCTCTGCGAAGGCTACAACCGCGGGTTCCAGCAAAGCACGGGTGAGATCGTCGTGTTCTCTCACGACGACATCGAGATTCTGACCGAGGCGTTCGCGGAGCGCGTGAAGCGCCACCTGGCGAGGTACGACGTGCTAGGGGTCGCTGGCACCGATCGGCTGGTCGGTCCGGGTTGGGTGGGCGCGGGTCCCCCCCACCTGTTTGGCCAGGTGGCCCACCGCAATCGGCTGACGGGCGAATGTAGCGTGTACATCTACGGCGTCCCTAGCCGCGTGGTGTCGGGAATCCGGGCCATGGACGGGGTGTTCCTGGCGTTTCGCAGGTCGGTCGTCGAGCGCTTGCGTTGGGACGATGAAACCTTCACGGGCTTTCATCATTACGACCTCGACATGACCTTTCGTGCGCACCTGGCGGGGTATCGCCTGGCCGTGGTCAATGACATCCCCATCGTGCACGAATCACGAGGTGATTACGGTCCCGAGTGGGAGGTCCATGCGGAACGCTTCATCCAGAAGCATCTGCACAATCTCGAGGTGATGGCTCCACGGAAGTTTCAGCTCTCCTTCGTCGCGACGCCCACCCGCGACGACCTCCTCGAGGTCATGACGCCTCGGTACTGGACCGACTGACGCGCTCACGCTTCGCTAGCGAGTGATCGGGCGTCCAATCACAGCGTCGCGGGCTCGCTCTTGGCGCCGTTGCTCTCGCGCGCGGGCGCGGCGTTCGGGCGCGACCGCCCGGGGCCGTCCTCGCCGGCGCTGATCTCCTGCGCCGGTGCCGCGCTCGGGCGCGACCGCCCGGCGTCGTCCTCGGCGGCGCTGATCTCCTGCGCTGGCGCGGTGTTGACCCGCGGTCGGCTGGCCGCCGTCGCGTCCCTGACGGCCTGGGCCTTGTCGGGCGCATCGCCGACGTCCAGCTCGCACTCGCCGAAGACCATCTCGACCCGCCCGTCGCCGCGCTCCAGGCGCACCTCCAGCGAGCGGGCGCGGATCACGGTCTTGTCGCGGACGCGCCCGGACAGCTCGACTACCTGGGCGTCGAACTCGCCGGCCAGCTCGCCGCGGGAGCGCAGCTCGTTCACCTTGGCCTTGCCGCACAGCACGCCGCTCTCGGTCACCTCGACGGACGGGCCGGTCATCTCCCCCTCGACGCGGCCCATGACCACGATCGGGCAGGTGGAGGTCAGCGTCCCCTTGAACGCGGTCCCCTCCTCGATGAGGGTCTTCTTGGTCTCGGGTGTCGTCGTCATGTCGCTATCCACCTTTCTCGGCCGAAGCGTCCTGCTCGGCTTTTACGATCTTCACGCGCAGCCGGCTGCCGCGCTCGAATGAGAAGCGCGTCAGCGCCGCGCTCTGTTTCACCGACGCCACCAGCGCCCCCTTCTGGCTGACCACCAGCTCGCGCGGCCCGATGATGCCGGGGCTCTGGCGCTCGAAGAATTGCCCGTGCACGGTGATCGATCCGCCGCCGGCGATGGTGCAGTCGGCCAGCACTCCGGTGTCGCCCACGACCAGCTCGGTCCGGTCGCCCAGGTTGATCGTGCAGTTCTCGAACAGGCTGTCGATCTCGACGCGCGCGCCGGGCTCGAAGTCCAGCGTCGCGTTGCGCAGCACGTCGCCGTGGCCGAAGTAGCGGCGCGGGCCCGCGGGCGCCGTCGCACCGACGCTGGCACCCAGTCCGCTCAACAGCGAGGAGATCTCGCCGTTGCTGACCCGCCCGGTGCCGTCGCCGGCGGCGCTGGTATCCAGCCATCCCGCCTGCACCTCGCCAAGCGGCGCCCCGGTGCCGGTGAGCCCCGCGACCTTGGCGCCGGTGAGCTTGGCGCCGCCCACGCGGGCGCGCGCCAGCGTCGCCTGGCGCAGGTCCACCTCGGTCAGGTCGGCGCCGGTCAGATCGGCCCCGCCCAGATCCGCCTTGGTCAGCGAAGCGCCGGGCAGTCGGACGCGCGCACCCTTGACGTCGACCAGGGTGGCGTCGGCGAAGAGGGCGCGCGAAAAATCGCCTTCGGTCAGGGTCGCGCCGCGCAGGTTGGCGGTGCGGAAGTCGGCCTGCGCCGCCCGCACACCGGCCAGCGCCGCCTCCTCGAGGTTGGCGTGCGTCAGCACAGCGCCCCTCAGGTCGGCGCCCGTCAAATTGGCGGAGCCGAGCTGGGCGAAGGACAGGCGCGCGCCGGTCAGGTTGGCGCCGGCCAGGCTGGCCCCTTCCAGGTTCGCGCGCGACAGGTTGGCGCCAGTCAGGTTGGCTCGATCGAGCTTGGCGTCTTCCAGATCGGCGTTCTCCAGATTCACCTCCTGCAGGTCGGCCCCGGCCAGATAGGCTTCGCGCAGGTTGGCGTTCTTGAGGACCGCCTTGCGCAGCACCACGCTCTCGAGGTTGGCGCCCTCGAGGTCGGCGCGCGACAACGCCGCGTTGGGCAGCGTCGCCTTTGACAGGTCGACGCCGCGCAGATCGGCGCGCTCGAGCTTTTCGCCTCGGCGCAGCTTCTGCAGCACTTGGTCACGGGTGAGCTCGGCCATGTTCCTGGTCTCCTCGGGTCAGGGTGCGGCGGGTGCGGGCGATTCCCGCTGCGCGCCGTCGGTCTCCTCGGGTGGGCGCCAGGTCGAAGCGGCCTGCGCCAGGTAGCGGTCCATGCTTTCGATGCGACGGGCGAACGGTAGCTTGTCCAGGCGCAGGGCCAGGTCGACCTCGCCAAGGCGCGCCAGCACGATCACAGACTGCAGGAACGCGCGCTCGCGGCGGCGCCGGAGCTGCTTCTTGGTGTCGCGCTCGGTCTCCGACCAGCCGCGCGCCGCCTCCTCGAACGCACGGTGGTCGACGCCCAGCGCCTGCACCAGCGCGCGCAGCTCGCGCACGGCGGCAGCCGGGTCGGGGGCGGCCAGCGCGCCAGGGGTGGCGGCCCGGAAGGCCTTCACGTGCGACGCTACCGCGGAGGCCACCTCGGCGGGGATGGCTGCCACCGCCGTGATCTCGTCGGCGCGCGCCCGGTACAGGGCCTCCAGCCGACCCAGCCCGGCGGCGATCATCTTCTCGGTCATCAACGGATCGAGCTCCGCCACCTGCTGCAGCAGGGCGCGCACGATCACCGGCTCGCGCCGGTCACGCTCCCCCTCGAGGGCGAAGGAAGGCGGCAAGGCCGCGACCAGCGGGGCGTAGGCAGCCAACAGCGCGTCACGCACGGCGGCCGTCACCGTGGGCGCCGCCCCGGCCGCGAGCGCGGCGTCCAGTGCGGCGTCGAATCCATCGAGCGCGCCGGTCAGCGGGCCCATGCCGATCTGGTCCGCCATGCGGCGCAATGAGCGCAGCGCCGGGCGCGCCAGCGCCAGCCAGCTGGTGGGCGGCTCGCCCCATTGCACCTCCAGCATCAGGCTGCGCACCTGGGCGGTGTGGGGCACCGCCAGATCCGCGAAGGTGGCGATCAGCGCCTCGCGGTCGGCCGGCGTCGACGTCCCGTCGCGCGCGGGCGCGGTCGCGGTCGCGGTCGCGGCGGGAGCGAGCGGCGCGGCAGCGGGCGCGCTGACGGCCGCCGCCGCCACGGGACTGACCAGCGCCGGGGTGCCCACCAGGGTGCGCCCGTCGTCGAGCTCGTCGACCACGACGTCGTCGACGTCGTCGCTGGCGGGTAACGGGGCGGATGAGGCAGCGGGGGCGGGCGGCCGGGATGGGGCAGTCGCCGGCGCGCTGGGTGGCACGGGCGGTACCCGCGCGACGAAAGCAGCTCCCGGTCGGGGGGGCACCATCCCCGGCGCGGGCACGGTGGCCGGGTCGACTTTCCCGTGGCGCTGATAGCCGTTGGTGTTGGTGCGCGTCCGGCCGGCGAGCGGGGGCGTGGCAGCGGGGGGCGCGGGCGAGACCGGCGGTCGGATGGGGGCCGCCGGCGACACCGGTCCCACCGCCTCGCGCGGGGGCTTGCCGATACGGGGCGGCGCGGAGTCGCGTTCGGGAGCGGCCGGAACGGTTCGCGAGAGCGGTGCGGCGGCCGCGGCCGCGGGCGCGATCGGCGCCACCACCGGAGCGATGGGCGGGGCCGCCGGCGGGGGGCTGGGGGAAGCCTGCGGCGGGGCGACGGAGCTGGCGGCGGGCGCAGGCGGGCTGGAGACGGTCGGCAGCGGGCTCGAAGCTGGAACCTCGCTCGCCGCAGGGTCGCCCTCTTCTGGGCCTCGCTGAAAGATTTTCGAGAAGATGCTCATTCACACTCCTCGACCGTTCCCACCTCCCCGCGCCCATTGCGCGTTGAGAGCTGGTTCCTTCATCGACGAACCAGGGGAGGGACTAAAGCGTCCGGGGCCCCGACGGGGCCCCGGTGCTGCGATCGGGGTGTGGCTAGAACTCCATCTCGCTGGCCGCGAGCATGACCGCGCCGAATCCCTGCGGGACGTTGTCCCGCACATAGGCGTACCTGCAGGTCAGCGGCGGCGACTTGAACGTGCTCCCGCCATAGCCGGTGCCGGTGCACTCGGCGCCGCCCTGGGGGTTGATGCCATTGGCGACGTCAGAAGGCGGGGACACGTTGGTGTACGCGTTCCAGGTGCCGCCAACGCTCAGGCCGACCACGGTGTCCTTGATGGTGACCTGGTCGCCAGAGATGATCACCTTGCTCTTCACGCCCGCCCAGCCCTTCTTGGCGACCGCGTGGTACTGGCCGTGGAAGATCCCGATCCGCTGGGCCTTCGCCAGCGCGTAGACGAACAGGGCGCTGGCGGAGGTCTCACGAAAGTTCGGCTGGGCCGCGCGGCCCTCGCCGGGGTAGCCGCCCTCGGCCGGGACGGGACCGTCCATCGCGTCGATGATCTGGAACCACAGGCCGGTCGCCGGATCCTGGTAGGCCTTGAGCCCCTCGGCGATGCTCACCACGATCGCCTCGAGCTTTTCGCGATCCGGGTGTTGCACCGGGAGGAATTCCAGGACGTCGACGATCCCGGCCAGGTACCAGCCGATGGAGCGCGACCAGAGAATCGGCGAGACGCGGGCTCCCGTGGCCGGCGGAATCTTGTTGGCGGTGCAGAGCCCGCAGCCCATGAGGGCCCCAGTGGTGGGGTTGGGCAGGTTCAAGGTCCAATCGTGCGCCTCGTCGCCGTTCCAGGCGTGGTGGTGAAGGCTCTTCTGCGGATTGAAGGCGACGGCGTCGGCCAGCTTGATCTGGGTCGTGGCGGTCTGGAAGCAGGAAGCCGAGTCACCCGGCTTGACCTGGTCGGCGTAGAGCGCGCCGAACCTGGTCAGGAACGGCTGGGACATGTAGAGGGCGTCGAGCCATTGCTGGCGGGCGTAGTTGGGCTTGTGCCAGAAGGCGCCGGCGCTGTTCTGGAACAGGGTGTCGAACACCGCCCGCGCGTTCTTCATCGCATTGAGGTACTTCGAGTCGCCGGTCGCCGCGTAAAGCTGGAAGAGCAGCGTCGCCGGCTGCATCGTGTCCTGAATCTGCGGGTTGTTCTTGGAGGCGGTCTGAGTGGGCGGCGTGCCGAAGTTGATGGTGCCGTCGGCGCCCACATAGTAGTCGACCCATTGCTTCACGTAGTTGTAGTAGGCGCCATTGTGCGTCCTCTCGAACAGCTTCTGAATGCCGTAGAGCGGCACGCCGTTGGTGTACTCCCAGTACTTCGGCGACGGACCCGGCACGGCCAGCGCGTAGTTGAGGCTGAAACAGTCGGTGCAGGTGTTGTCCTCCAGCTGGAGGTTCGGCCACCTCGCGATCATGTAGTTGGCGACGGTCACCCCCACGTGGCCGTGGTCGTGATCGTGATCGCCGATTTTCAACTCCGCCGTCGTCACCTGATCGATGACCGCCGCGTCTTGGCGATTCACGCATGCCAGCACCGTCGTGAGCGCTGCAGATCCGAGTACCACCGAACGGTTCATTCTCATACCTCCACTGGTTGTCATGCCTCGACTCCATTGTTGAGATTCGCTGCCTGCGGGACATTCCCGTAAGCGCAACCCTGGTCGCCAGAAGAGCCACCAACGTCACCAAGCCAAGCGAGAGCCCCCAACCCCGCCAAGACCGCGTCTCCGCAAAACACCGGCGCGACGCAGAACGCGAACTGACCAGCAATCCACCGGTCAGCTCCCCAAGCTATGAAACGCGCTTTTCGACTGTCGCCCGACAGCTGCTGCCTTGGCAAGCAAAATTAATGTTTGTTTTGCTTACATTGTTTTGGCCTGTGTGCCTTGTTTGCTGGCCTTGTGTTGCTCACCTTCCTTTGGGTACTCGTGGGGTATTCGTGGGGTATTCGTGCACTGCCCGTACCTCGGGTACTTCGCCAGCCGCGTTTGCTTACCTGGCCGGACAGCGCCAGACAGCCTGGGCCAGATGTCCATGCAAACCGAGACAGGCGATTGGTACCGATCCCTATTTGGCGCACGGCCAGTCGTTGGCACCCAAACCGCGCCAGCATTTCTCGTAATCGGGCCGCGCGCGCGTCGCGGCCGCGTCGCGCGACTTGCGCCGGCGCGGGCGGGGCTTACGTCAACTTCATGCGTCTGGCTCTTGTCTTCGTGGCCGAGCTCCTGGTGTTGTGCAGCTGCGGCGGTGGGGATGGGGGCGGCACGACACCGACCGATACCCGCATCGTCAAGGGAACCGTCAACAACAACGTCGTGTCATTGCCGGTCTCGATCGAAGGGGTGGCCACCATGCCGTTCATCGCCGATACCGGCACGCCGCTGACGCTGGTCGATCCCAGCCGCTTCGCATCACTGGGCCTCGACGCCGGTGTCGGGCAGATCACGACGCTGGACGTGGGCGGCGTTCATCTGCAGAACGTCAACATCGTCGCGTTGAGCCCGTGCGGCCAGATGGTGTGCAGCGGTTCGCAACCAGCTGGCCTGCTGGGTGGGGCGGTGTTCGTCGATTTTCAGCTCACGTTCGACTATCGCGCCGCCACGGTCGGATTCGGCGCCTCGGCCATCCCCGCGGGCGCCGGCGCGCCGGTCACGATCGCGTTCGATCTGGCCGGGGGCCATCCCGCGGGCTCGGGACTGACCCCCGCCGTCGCCGTGCCCGCGACGCGCATCGTCGTCGACGTCGCCATCGAGGGCACCACCTATCCGTTCGTGCTCGACACCGGTTCGAGCCCGATGGTGCTCAAGCCCGATCTCTACGACACCCTGGTCGCCGACGGTCGCGATCAGGGCATGACCCAGATCTCGACGGTGAACGGCACCGTCAGCCAACCGTCGACCAGCCTCAAGATGGTCGCGGTCGGCGGCGCCAGCCAGTCCGGCGTCCATGCGGTCCGCTCGCCGCTCGATCTCGACAGGGTGGGCGCCGAGGTGGGCGTCCCGGTCGCCGGCCTGCTCGGTGGCTCCTACCTCGCGAACTACATCGTCACCATCGACTACCCCGGCCGTCGCCTCACGCTGCGAACGAATCCGTAGCGCGCGCGCCCCATCGAAGACGATGGCCAGGAACCGGGCCGGAGTCATATGATGTTCGCGAAAGGGGCGAGCGATGCTGAGGCGTGTCAGGCTTCGGGCCTGCGGTGGAATGATGGTGGCGACGGCCCTGTCGGCCTGCGGCGCGGGACAGATGACGCCCAGCACCGCCGATGTCGGCACGGCCTGCATCGTGGTGGTGAATCCAGCGGTGCCCGCCGTGCAGGCGAGCCGCGGGGACTGCGGGCCGTCTCCTCCGGCCGACCTCAGCCTGGTGAACGGAGCCAGTGACGCGACCGAACCGTGTCCAAACCCTGCCCCCGCCGGACCCTCGATTCTCTGGTGCTCGTCGCCCAACGACATCTGGGCCACCGACCTGCCGACCCAGGGATGGGCCTGCTCGCCCAGGACCAGGCTGATGCACTGGGATGGCGCCGCCTGGACGATGATGACCCAGCGCGACGACTACTTCTTCGAGTCGGCCTGGGGTCGAAACGCCGGCGACGTCTGGATCACTGGACACGCGGGCAGCGTCAGCTGGTTTCACCAGTTGGTCGCGCTGCACTGGGACGGAACGCGGCTGCAGCAGCTGCTGATCACCGACCCAGGGACGTCCAACGATCCGGCGTTCCAGGTCTGGCAGGCAGCCGTGTTCGGAACCGCCGACGGCAAGATCTGGATCAGGGCTGACGGCGGCGACGGCAGCACCTGGATCGGCGGCGACCGCAGCTGGCGCATCCCCACGCCGCTGGCCGCGTCGTGCTTGATGGACTCGTCGATCTAGGATTTACTCCCGCGCGGTGGCGTTGCGTGGGACAGGTGCCCGTGAGGTACTCCGGTCATGACAAACCGGCAGCAGGCGCTCGCGGCCCTGCGGGACCAGTGCCGGGCGATCGAGAGTGCCCAGGACCAGGCGGAGCTCTTCGATAGGCTCACGGCGCTGAGTCAGCTGGCGGGCGACCTGGCGGCCGGGTTCGCCGAACGACGGGCCGCCTCGCCCCCGAAGGTCGAGGACGATGGTCGGGAGCGGTTCAACCGCATCCTCAACAGCATGGCCTCTTTCCTGGGGTTGGTTGCTCTGGACGGATCGGTGCTGCACGTGAACGAACCCGGCCTTCGGGCCGCCGGCATCCCACTGGAGCAGCTCCGGGGCACGCCGATCGCCGACCTCCCTGTCTGGGATCGACCGGACATTACCCGGCCCATGCTGATCGACGCTGTCGCACGCGCGGCTCGCGGCGAGACGGTGCGCGAGGATCTGCGCGCCCGCGCGTCAAACGGCGAGGCGCTGGTCCTGGACGCTACCTTCAGTCCCCTCCGCGACCACCAAGGCAGGATCGTCGAGATCGTGGTCTCGGCGGTGGACGCGACCGAGCGCGAGCGCGCCCGGCAGGAATCCAAGGCCAGCGAACAGAGGCTTCGCCAGCTGGCGGAGACGATTCGCGAGGCATTCTGGTTGCGCGAACCGAGCGGGAAGCTCGTCTACGTCAGCCCGGCCTACGAGACCATCTGGGGCAGGAGCTGCCAGAGCCTATACCAATCGCCGCAGCAGTGGTTCGAGGCCATCCACCCCGACGACAAGGAGAGGGTGGCGAACGCCACCAGCAAGGACATCGCGGTCGCCGACCTGGACTGCGAATATCGAGTTGTCCGCCCTGATGGGATGGTCGTATGGATCCGCGATCGCGCCTTCCCGGTGCGTGACCCCGAAGGGCGCATCCTGGGCATCGCTGGCGTGGCAGACGACATCACCGAGCGTCGGCGGCTGGAGGAGCAGATGCGGCAGGCCCAGAAGATGGAGTCGGTGGGGCGCCTGGCGGGTGGGATTGCCCACGACTTCAACAACCTGGTCACGGTCATCCTCGGCAACGCCGACCTCATCGCGTCCCTGGTGCCGCCCGATCACGAAGCCACCCCGCTGGTCGGAGAGATTCTCCAGACCGGCAGGCGGGCGGCCGCGCTCACCCGCCAGCTGCTGGCGTTCAGCCGCCAGCAGGTGCTCGATCCGAAGGTCGTCGACCTCGGCGCCATCATCGGCGACACGGAGCCGATGCTGGGCCGGTTGCTCGGCGAGGATGTCGATCTGCAAACGTCGCTTCGCGCGCAAGGGCTGGTGCGGGTCGATCCCGGCCACCTGGTTCAGGTGATCATGAACCTGGCCGTCAACGCTCGGGATGCCATGCCCAAGGGCGGGCGCCTGACGATAGCGACCTCCGATGTTCTGCTGGACTGCGTGCCCGGCGCGGGACACCTGGCGCGGGGGAGCTACGTCATGCTGACCATGAGCGACACCGGCTCCGGGATGACCTCCGACATCCGCTCTCGCTTGTTCGAGCCGTTCTTCACGACCAAGGATCCCGGCAAGGGGACGGGGCTGGGGCTGGCCGTGGTGTACGGCATCGTCCAGCAGAGCGGCGGGCACATCGACGTCGACAGCGAACCCGGGGTCGGAACGAGGTTCCACATCTACCTGCCCACCGTCACCGGCGAGGCCGACGGCGTCCGACCCACACTGGAGGCAGCCGGCGGAGGGGCGGCGTACGAGACCATCCTGCTGGTGGAAGATGACGAGGACGTTCGGCGGACGACGGCGCGCACGCTGAGGCGAGCCGGGTACCAGGTGATCGAAGCAGCGGATGGCCGCGACGCCATCGAGGTTCTCGACCGCGCCAGCGCCGACATCCAACTGGTGTTGACCGACGTCATCATGCCCATCCTCGGTGGTCGCCAGATCGCCGAGCACGTCGCCGCTCACTTCCCGCGCATCAAGATCGTGTTCACCAGCGGCTATACCGACGACGCGGTGGTGCGCCAGGGTATCTTCCGCTCCGACGTGGCGTTCCTGCAGAAGCCTTACCCCTCCGAGGCCCTGCTCACGAAGCTGCGCCAGGTGCTGCACAAGCCGGTCTGAGCGGTTGTCGCCCAATCACGCGCACGGTTGTCGCGGGCGCCCGGTCAAGTTACTGTAGAGCCAAATTTAGCGGTCGGCGTCCGATGCCGTCGGCGCCAGCAGGGGAAACCGCAGCAGACGTGGCAGAGAAGATCAAAGTCATCCTCAAGCGGGTCTTCGTCAAAGACGACGCCGACTGGTTCGGCTCGGGCGAGTTCTTTTTCACCGCCAGCATCGACGGCAAACCCGTCGGCGACCCGAAACACATCTTCGACGCGCGCGAGGGCGCCTGGATCGACCTGCCCCCCGATCGCTGGTCGGCGGTCGTCGACGTCACCGGCAAGAACAAGGTGGTGGTCAAGTTCAACGGCAAGGACGACGACCTGTTCTTCGACGACGACCTGGGCACCATCAACCGCTACCTGGCCCCGCCCTGGTCGGAGCGGACCTTCCGCCACGACACCGAGTACTTCACGCTGGAATGGTCGGTCGAGCTGCTGATTGACGGTCACTTCGGGCACCACCCGCCCAACGACGTGTTCGTGTGTCGAGCGGCCGGCGGCAACGCCAACTGCACGACCGTGTCTGGCGTCCCCATCGTCGCGCGCATCGAGATTCACCAGGTCCGCCCGGTCCCACCGGTGCTGCCGCCGCGCGGGCTGCCGGCCGGTCCCGTGCTGGGCGTGAACAACAGCGGTGGCACCAACATCACGCCGGCGTCGGACATCAACGTGGTGCCCAACCCGGCGGTGATCCCGATCCTGACCGCGCCCGGCGGCGCGGCGCCGGCCGCCGGCGCGCCTCCCGTCGCCGACCCGACCAACGCCGCGCGCATCGAGGTCACCTTCTACCGTCCGAACACGCTGGCGTTCACGCCCAACGATCCGCGGCTAGAGTGGACGGTGCGTCCGATCGCGGGCGGCGCGGTCAGCTTCATCGGTCCGCCGCACGGTCTCGGTGTCATGGTGTACGGGACGGCGGCGGGCGAGGTGGCGCTGGATCTCAAGTTCCGCGGCGAGCTGATGGCGACCTACCGAGCGCTGGTGATGCCGATCAAGCGGATCCCCTGCCGCATCAACATCCTCAACGGTCCCTCGGCCACCAGCCGGCCCCGGGTCACCCCCGCCAACGCCCAGGACCACCTCGACATCGCCAACCGGTTCTTGCGGCAACTGGCGCTGGAGCTGGTGCTGGACACCAACGCGCACCACTCCGACGGCGCGACGGCGACCGGCACGCCCGGGATCTTTCGTATCTCGGTCGCCAAGGGAACCACCTGGCACATCAACTCCAGCGTCACCGCGTTGAAGGCCACCGGGCTGAATTACCGCCCCGGTGTGATGAACTTCGCGTACGTCCACTCCGAGGTGACGCCCAACGTGCGCGGTGCCGCCTCTGACTTCCCGGCCAGCAAGATCGCGCCGCCGGCTCCCGGGGCGCGGCCCACCATCACCGACAACGGCACCCCGAGCACCTCGTGGATCAGCCCTTCGGGGGTCGCGCCCGAAGGAGCAGCCGGTGCGGTCACCATGAGTCTCATCACCCGCATCCAGCGGCCGGGGCATCCGCGGCTGTTCGCGATGTTTCTGTGCGACACCATCGGTGATCCGGCCAACCCCGCCGCCCAGCAGCTGTACGCCAAGTCGATGTGTCACGAGCTCGGGCACATCCTGAACCTGGGCCACCGCATCGAGCGGGCCGATCCCGCGACCGTGAGCGGGTGGGCCTTCGATGGCATCTTTCGTGACGGTCTCACTCACCCGCCGCAGGAGAACATCATGTTCTGGGCCGGGGTCCAGGCGATCTGTCAGGACTTCGACATCATCCAGGCGCGGGCGGTCCGCCAAAGCCCGCTGGTGCCGCCGTGACCATGAACCCCGAGACCAAGGCCACGCTGCGCGCGGCGCTGGGCGAGGCGCGCGGGGACGACGCCGGCGCTCACGCCGATCTGCTCGCGCGCCTGCAGACCCATCCCGAGCTCGATCGCCTCGACTCGGAGGGCGACTACCAGGAGGCCGCCAGGTTCCGCCTGCGCGTCGCGCAGGTGGTCGAGGCGCTGGCTCGCAATCCGGCACCCAGCGCCCGGCAAGCCTTCCTGACCCTGACGGCCAGCCCGCTGTTTCTGGAGCACGACGAACGCACCATCGCGCTGATCCGGGCCAGCGAGCACCTGCGCCCGGCTCCGCCCGAGCTGGTGGCCTTCTGGGACCGCCACTGCCAGCCCGACGACGGCTTCACGCCCACCACCATCGTGGCGCTGGTCGCCAATGGCAGCCCGGGCGCGATCGCCCTGCTCGAGAAGAAGCTCCAGGATCCGACCCACGAGGACGACGAGAAGATCTCGTGGATGCGGACCGACATGCTCTCGCATCGCAACGACCTTCTGCTGCTGCAGGCCTGCGAACGCCTGCTGTCCGGGGGGCTGGCCGAGCACCTGCGACCGCCGCTGGTCGACGCGCTCTTCGACTACCGGCCGGGCGAGTGGTTCAAGCCGGCCAAGGGATACTCGCCGCCGCCGCTGGACAGCGCCTCGCGCCGGGAGCTGGAGCAGCTGATCCGGACCGCGGTGGCCGCGCTGACCATGGTGCGGCTCAGCGACGAGCAGCGGCGCACGGTCCAGGACCGCATGCAGGCCGCCGAGGCCTTGAAAGAGCGGTTGCCGCCGTGACTTCGCTGCTGTTCTCGGCGCTGGCGGCGCTGGCGGCCGCGGCGGCGCCGCCAGCGCAGGCGCCCGCGCCGCCGGACGCCGGTCCGGGGGCGGCCCTGCCAGCGGCGCTGCAGGATGCCGGCAGCGCCGAGGCGCCGCGGCACCAGCAGCTGCTGGCGCGGTTACAGACGCAGGCCTATCTCGAGACCCTCGACGGTCCAGCCGACTACGCCGAGGCGGCGAGCCAGGGGTTGCACGTGGGGCAGATCCTCGACGCCTTGGCGCGCAACCCGGCGCCCAGCGCGCAGCGCGCCCTGAGGTCGCTGACCGGCAGCAAGACCTTCCTGGCCCATGACGAGCGGGTGATCGCGCTGATTCGGGCCAGCGCCAGCGTCAATCCGGCGTCGCCCGAGTGGGTGCGCTTCTGGGATCGCCACAGTCGGCCCGACGATGGCTTCACCCCCACCACCATCGGCGCGCTGGTCGACAATGGCTCCGATCCCGCGCTGCGCCTGCTCGAAAAGAAGCTGGCCGATCCGGGCCACCGCGACGACGACAAGCGGGCCTGGATGCACCGGGAGATGTTGCGGCATCGCAACGACCCGGCGCTGTTGCAGGCCAGCGCGCGCCTGCTCAAGGGGAAGTTGCCGAGCCGCCTGCGGCCCGCGCTGGTCGAGACCCTGTTCGACTACCGGCCCGGCGAGTGGTTCAAGCCGGGCTACGGCGTCTCGGCGCCACCGCTGGCATCGGCCTCCGCGGCGGCGCGCGTCGAGCTGCGCAAGCTGGGCCCGCTGGCCTTGCGCGGCGTGGCCCTGAGCGCGAGCCAGCGCGCCGCGGTCACCCGGCGGTTGCAGGAGCTGGACACCACGAAGGACGTCCCACCGGGAGGGCCGGGCTGATGGCGTCGCAGTACCAGGTGCAAGCGGGCGACTGCATCTTGTCGATCGCCCACGATCACGGATTGCCGTGGGAGAAGATCTGGAACCACGCCAACAACGCCGAGCTGAAGACCAAGCGCAAGGACCCCAACATCCTGCGCGAGGGTGACCAGGTGTTCATCCCCGATCGCGAGCCGCGCTCGCTGTCGCTGTCGACCGGCGCGCGGCACAAGATCGTCGTCAAGCGCCCGGTGGTGAAGCTGCGCTTGCGAGTGGTGATCGATCTCGGACCCAAGCCGCCGCCCCCGCCGCCGCCGCCCGCGCGGCCACCCGCCGATCGACGCAACATCACCGAGGAGGATCCTCCGCCCGACAGCTCGCCGCGTACCGACGAGCCACGCAAGAACCTGGCCTACAAGCTGATCATCGACGGCGTGACCACCGAGGGAACCACCGACGGCGACGGCTATGTCGACTGCGAGATCCCCGTGCACGCACGCGCCGGCCAGCTGGTGCTGGCCCCGGGCACACCCCACGAGACCGAGGTGGCGCTGAACCTGGGGCACCTCGATCCGATCAGCGAGATCACCGGCATCAAGCAGCGCCTGCGCAACCTCTGCTTCGACTGCGGTGACCAGTCCCCCGAGATGAACGAGGACCTCGCGACCGCCCTGCGTGCCTTTCAAGCCAAGCACGGCCTGTCGGTCAGCGGCCAGATCGACCAGGCGACCCGCGACGAGCTGCAGAAGCAACACGGCTCCTGACGCTGGCGGCTTCGCGATTCCGATTCCGCCTGCGGTCAGGCGCCGCTTCCTCCGGCGCCCGACCAGGATCGGACATTGATGGCATACCTGGCGCGGGGCAGGGGCCGCAGGTGGCCCTTTGTCGCGAGTTTTCCGCAGGCATCGGAATTGCTACAGTTGCGGGGCGAGGAGACCTTCTGTTGAAAAAAACCAGCCGGATCCGGATCGCGATGGGAATGGCCGCGGCGGTGCTTCTGGGCACGGTGGCATGCACCAGCGTCCGACGGCTGGAGACGATGCCCGGCGGCGGGGCGGGCGGCGGCGGCGGCGGCGGCGGCGGCGGCGGCGGCGGCGGTTGCGCACCGGCCTCACAGATCTTCTGCATCCGCAGCCAGCCAGTGTCTCCAGGGGGACCGGTGTGGTGTACCGACGTTCTGGAACGTGGGATCTGCGTCGGCGGCCAGTGGAGCTGTCCCGCCGGCACTGCGCAGAACCCCCACTGCGACTGCAACGGTGCCCCGAGCGGCACCTGCAACGTCTGCACCTTCCAGGGCTGGGCCTGCCCCGATGCCGGCTCACCCGATACGGTGCACGCCGATACGGTGCACGCCGACACCGGAAACCCCGACACCGGAAACCCCGATACCGGCCACGCCGACACCGGACCGGTATGCGGATCGCCGAACCCAGGCGCATCTTGCGTCAGCGGATCGGGTTCCCCCGGAGCGGTCATCTGCGATGACGTCGCCTACCCCGCGATATGCGGCAGCGATGGCGGCTGGATCTGCGGGGCGGGTCGCATCCCGACCAGCTCGTGCAACTGCTTCTATCCGCCCTTCTGCCCCGGCTGCAGCAGTCCCTTCGCTTGCAATGCGACCTGCGGTCTCCACGGCTGGATCTGCCCGAGCCCGCCCGACGCCCGCCCCTTTGACGCCGCCTCCGCCGACGCCGGACAATAGAACGCGCGCCGGAACCCCGAGCGGGGGGCGCGCCCCCGCAAGCGCCCTGGCCCGCAGTCGCCGCTCCCGATAGAGCGATCCCGCCGCGGCCGGCTGACATAGAATCGGGCGCGGAGGACGTGATGGTAACTTGCGGCACGCTTCCGGAGATTTCGTGACGACGTCGGAGTCCGCGCTGGCGGTGCCGCGGCCCTGGCACCAGGCGCTCAATCGCGCGCAGTGGAACGCGCTGGTGGCCTCGAACCTGGGGTGGTTGTTCGACGGGTACGAGGCCTACGCGCTGGTGCTCAGCGTGGGCACGGCGCTGAACCAGCTCCTGGATCCGGCGCGGGCGGCGCAGGCGCCGGTGTACGCGGGGGCGGTCGTGGCGCTGACCTTGTTCGGGTGGGGCGTGGGCGGGATCCTGGGCGGGCTGCTCGCCGACTACATCGGGCGCAAGCGGACGATGATGCTGGCCATCGTCGCTTACTCGGTGGTGACCGGGCTGTCGGCGCTGGCCTGGAGCTTCCCCTCGTTCGCGGTGCTGCGGTTGCTGGTGGGGATCGCCATCGGATCAGAGTGGGTCACCGGCGCGTCGATCGTCGCCGAGCTGTGGCCAGCGCGCTTGCGCGGGCGCGGCATCGGCTTCATGCAGTGCGGGCTGGGCATGGGGTTCTTCGCCGCCTCGCTGGCGTGGGTGGCGGTGGGGAGAATGGGACCCGCCGCCTGGCGGGTGATGTTCCTGCTGGGAGTGCTGCCGTCGTTGCTGGCGCTGTGGGTGCGGCGCACCATTCCCGAGTCCGAGCCGTGGGCGCGCGCCGACTTGCGCCGGCGCGCCGCCGCCGAGCGGGTGCGCAACGGGGAGACCGTGGGCGCGCACGAGCGCGCGCTCACGCGCTTCACGCTGTCGGCGCTGTTCCAGGCACCGGAGCTGCGTCGGCGCACGCTGGTCGCGTTCGTGATGTCACTGGCCACCAACTTCGCCTTCTGGGGCATCACCACCTGGGTGCCGCCGTACGTGGCGGCGGTGGCCGCGCGCTCCGGGCTGACCGGCCCGCAGTGGGCCGGCTACGGCGGCCTGGCCTACAACGGCGGCGCCATCGCCGGCTACATCGTGTTCGGCTTCCTCGCCGACCTCTGGGGTCGCAAGCCCGCGACAGTGTCGTACTTCGCCGGCGCGCTGGCCATGGTCCCCGTCCTGTTCCTGTGGACCACCGACCTCCACCTGCTGCTGGTGGCTGCGGCCTTTCAAGGCTGGTTCGCCGCCGGCCAGTACACCTGGATGTCCACCTGGCTCCCCGAGCTTTACCCCACGCACCTGCGCGCCACCGGCGCTGCGCTGGTCTTCAACGCCCCGCGCTTCGTCGCCTGTCTGGGCCCGGTCGTCTCCGGCGCGCTCATCGCCACCTTCGGGGGCTACAGTCAGGCCGGCCTGGCCGTTGGATCGATCTACGTCCTCGGCCTGCTCGCGACGCCGCTGCTGCCCGAGACGCGCGGCCAGCCGCTGCCTGACGAGGCGTGAGCTTCCAGCCCGCCTTCGGCCCGGGAACTTGGATACAAATCAACCTGGGAGGGGGGCTTAGGTGGGTCCGGTATCGGTGCCAGTCCCTAGGGAGCGGTGACCAGGAGGGGAGATAGCTGGGCGTATTCGAAGCAGATGTCGCCTCGATCGCGCCGCGCCCGCGAAAATTTCACGCCCCAGCGACTCTAAGGACACGCGGGTCGAAGGGCTCGCGGGACATTCCATTTCTTGTGGAGGAGGCAGACATGACCAGTCAAGGGCTGCGGTTGTCAGGGACCAGGGGGGGCACGTCGCGATTCACCAACATCGTGCGGGCGAGCATGACGTTTGGACTGGGAGCCTTCGTCGCAGGGTGCGGCGAAAACGCTTCCGACCTCTACGTCGTCGAGCATGCGCTGGCAGCCGCCGATTGCGCGACCATCGTGCTCACGCCGCCCGCGGACGTGACCACGCAGACCTGCCGGGCGTCGCGCAGCATCGCCGTCGGGCAGGCGACAGCGACCGGCTGCGGGGCCTCGTTCGCCGTTCGCGGCGAGCTCATCGCCTCGAACGGCGTCCTGGTCTCGCCTCCCGTCGAGGTGGTCAACGGCGCGCTCACGCTGGTTCCAGGCCGACACGTCATTCGCTGGACGGTCGTCGGCCAGGGGAATGTGCCGCCGGCTTTCCAGACCGTGGTCTCCAATCCAGGCTTGCAGGCAGGCGATAGCATCATCGTCGGCGATCGCGGGAGGGTCGGCATCGTGACCAGCTCCGAAAGCGGTCCGGCCGGGATGATCGCGCTCGGCCACGGCGGGACCACGCTGGGGCACGACAGCCTCGCTGGGACCGCCGTGAGCGTCGGAGCGATCACGCTGCTCGATCGTTCGCGACTCCTGGGCGACGCGACGTCGGGCCTGACCGTCACCGTCGCGCCCACCGCTTCGGTCGCTGGCACCATCACTCAGTTCTCGACGACCCTCAGCCTCCCCTCTCTCTTGCCGGCGCTGCCCGCGTTTCCGCCGCCGGCGAACGGGAACGTCACGGTCAACTCCAACGCGCTCGTGAACCTCGCGCCTGGATCTTATGGCTCGCTGGTCGTGAACAGCGGCGGCATGCTGGTCATGAGCACCGGCAACTACTTCTTCCAGAACCTGAACGTGAACTCGAACACGACGGTCGTGGTGGCCCTGCCGCCTCCCGGGTCGTTGGGGACCTCCGGAAGCCGGATCTTCGTTGCGAACCAGCTGTCACTGCAAACCCAGTTCCAGAGCCCGGGCGGCGGCCTCGCCCTCACCCTCACGGGCTTCGCGGGAAGCAGTAGCGTTGCCCTGAACCAGAACTACCTCGGCACCTTCGTCGCCCCGAACGCGGAGCTCACCCTGGGAACCGGTGGCCCCAAGCAATTCATCGGGGCGTTCTACGCGCACAGCCTACGCGTCGGGAACGACACCCAGCTCCTGTGCAATCCGGGAAGCGCCGTCGGGGGGCAGCTCTAGGGTTCGCCGGGGCGGTGGTGCCAGATCAGGCGGAGGCGGACGGAGCCGGGGACGGCTCTGTGTCGAGGAGCTGGGATCGCCCAAGCAACGCCCGATCGAGCTGCAGGATCTCTCGATAGAGAGTCTGCCAGTCGTCCCACTTGACCTGCAGGCTGCGCAGGTCGCGCGTGATGCTGTCCAGCTCGCCGGCGACCGGTACCTCGCCGTTCGCCCCGGCGCCGTCGGCATCGAAGCGTTTCCAGAGCGCCCGCAGGCGCTGTTCCAGCTGCTGCGCCTTGGAATCGGTGGTCTGCAGCCCACCGGTTCGCACGACGGATTCGGCGATGAGGCCGTGCGCCCAGGTCAGCCGGTCGGAACGCCCGCTCATCACCAGCCCGGTCGGGTAGAAGGAAATCGCCATGTCGTCGGTGACGAAGTGTTCGAGTCGCTTGGGGACGTGGGAGCGCACGTCGGCGCCGCCCAGCCAGCTCAGCAGGCGAATCGGCGCGGCCACCCACCAGGTTGCCCGGGCCGAGCGAAAGCCAAACCCGTGCCGGTTGAGGACCGCGCAGACCTTTGCCGCCACCTCGTGATAGGCCGAGGCGGTCATGATGAGCGGAATCTCGGCGCCCTTTTGACGGTGCGCCCACCCGACCATCCGCATGATGGGGACACTGACCAGGATGATCCCGAAGGCCGCCGACAACCCCAGCGTGATCGGGAAGCCGCGCAGGACGTGCAGCCATCGCGACCGGCCCGGGCGGCCCGTCGTC
>Ga0207701_10001888_pt1 | contig 21772 bp, 17 predicted proteins | sample KBSSwiSSwithPhiX_FD_184294 | JGI IMG/M metagenome (GOLD analysis project Ga0207701, IMG submission 184294) | Switchgrass rhizosphere bulk soil microbial communities from Kellogg Biological Station, Michigan, USA, with PhiX - S5 (SPAdes) (version 2) | ecosystem: Environmental > Terrestrial >... | reverse complement strand
CCGACGGCAAAATCGAGCCCGCTGAAACCGATCGGCATCGCCGCGGTGGTGGCCGCCGGCGCCGCCGCCATCGGCGGCACCGTCATGTTGCTGCGCTCCAAGTCGATCTACGACCAGGCAAAGAAGGACGGTTGCCCGTTCCCGGGCTTCACCTCCTGCACCTCGAAAGCCGACTCGGTGAGCACCGCCAACACCATCTCCAAGATCCTGTACGTCACCGCCGGCGCGCTGGGCGTCGCCGGCGTGGTCATGATCGCGGTGGCGCCGGCGCCCACCCCCGACGGCCGCGTGGGCCTGGCGGTGAGCGGTCGGTTCTAGTGTCCGCTAGGGCGTGAAGGCGAAGACCCGGGTGTTCGACGCCACGAAGATCCGGCCGTTGGCGACGATGGGGGTCTGGTGCGCCACCACCGTGCCCAGCGCGGTGGTGTCGGCCCGCACGCTGGCGCCGGTGTCCCCGTTCAGGCCGTGCAGGCGCGCATCGTTACCGACGTACCAGACCACGGCGTTGGCGCCCTGCGCGTCGGTGACGCTGACCGCGGGCGAGCTGGTGGCCGTGACCCCGGCGCACCAGGCGATCGACATCGCCGGCGGAGAAGCGGCCGAGATCCGGATCGCGGTGAGACCGCCGGTCTGTCCGGCCGGGCATCCGACCCCGGCGCCGCGGAACACCACGTAGCTGCCGGTCGCCGTGGTGTAGGCGACCGCGGCCTGGATGATGACGCCGTTGGCGACGGTCAGACTGGTGAGCGGCGTCGCGTCCAGCCCGCCCAGGTTCCCGGCATCCAGCAGGTAGGCCTTGCGATCCTTGCCGAGCGCCACGATCAGGTTGCTCGGCGTCGCCCCGGGGACGCGCATCAGGATCGGCCCGGTGCCGCCGATGTCGGCGTCGGTGATGTCCAGGTTGGTCCAGTCGCCGGGCACGAAGTACTCGCGGGTCGCGGTGGGCGCCGGCTGCACCAGCGTGGTGGGAAAGCGAATCACCGCCTCGCCGCCGCCCCAGTTGCCGTCGCCCGGCGTGGTGCCGTTCCCGCCGCTGTTGGCAGCCAGCTTGGTGTTGCCCGTGGTGACGACCAGCGAGGTACCATCGGAGGCGATACCGCTCGATCCCCAGATGCCGCCGGCGAACGCCGAGGTCGCCCAGGCGCTGACCTGCGGCGTGCCGGTGGTGGTGATGCCCACGATCCAGCCGTGATAGCCCAGGCAATCGCCGATGTGCCCGCCAAAGGGGATGAAGACCTTGCCGCCGAGCAGGATCAGCGCCGCACGCTGGTTCTGCACCGGCGAGTCGAAGGTGATGTTGCCCGATCGCGCGGTCGCGGTGAGATCGATCGGCCAGCCGGTGCGCTCGGCGCCCTGGGTGTCGATCGCCAGCGCGTGAGCCATGTGGCGCGCGCCGTTGGTCGCGGTCGCGGTCATCGCGTTGAGATAAACGGTGCGCGACGCCGGATCGATGACCGGCGTGCCCACGATGCCCAGCGGATTGAGCGGCCGCCCGCACAGACCGGCGGTGACCGGCGTGCCCAGGGTGACCTCCCAGACGGACGCGCCGGTGGAGGCGTTCAGCGAGGTGACCCGGTTCTGGGCCGAGGCCACCACCACCACGTCGGGGCTACCGCCACTGCCCGCCAGATACAGGGGCTGCGCGTAGACCGGGCCCATCAGCGCGGTGTTGGCGAACGTGGTGTCCACGTGCATGGTCGCGGCGGCCGCCCGGGTCAGGCGGGTGTCCAGGTACACGCCGTCGCGCGAGGGATTGTTGTGGTGCAAAAGCACGGAAGCGCCGGCGGTGGTGCCCGCGCCGCCCCCAGTTCCCACCGGCGCCCCGCCGGTGCCGGCGCTGGCGCCGCCGGTGCCCACCGTGACGCCGCCGCCGCCGGTCCCGGTCGCGCCGGCGGTGCCTCCGGGCGTGCCCCCGCTTCCGGTCCGTCCCCCTGTCGACCCGGTGGCGCCACCCAGCGCGCCGCCGCTGGTACCACCTTCACCGCTGGCCGCGTCCGGCGTGGCGCCGCCACTGCCAGAGTTGCTGCAGGCCGCCAGGCCCGCGCTCAGAGCCACCAGGGACAGGACACGGGACAGGTTTCGCATGGGGTCACCTCGGGATGAGAAATAAGGACCGCCTCGCCCGTCCGCCAGCTCGCCCAGGTTGAAAAACTGACCGAAAACCAAGGACAAAACGACGCATCGTCCACCAGACGCCGTCGCGAAAAGCGAGCGGAACTATCGCACGCTCGCGCGACCGGATCGAGCCCGGAAGCAGGTCGCCAGATGATCGTCCACCATCCCGACCGCCTGCATGAACGCATAGATGATCGTGCTGCCGACAAACCGGAAACCACGCCGTTTCAGGTCCGCCGACAGCGCGTCCGAGACCGGGGTGGTGGCGGGGACATCGCCCCGCTTGCGCGGGCGCGCGCGGCGCGCCCCACCCGCAACGAAGGACCGCAGGTAGTGGTCGAAGGAGCCGTGCTCGCGCGCCAGCTCCTGCAGGTGGCGCGCGTTGGCGATGGTCGACTCGATCTTCAGCCGGTTGCGCACGATGCCGGCGTCGCCCATCAATCTTCTGACATCCGTCGCGCCGTAGCGCGCCACGCGTGCCACATCAAATCCCGCAAAGGCCGCGCGATAGCCAGCGCGCTTGTGCAGGATCGTCGACCAGCTGAGCCCGGCCTGCGCCCCCTCCAGGGTCAGGAATTCAAACAGGGTGCGGTCGTCGTGGACCGGCACGCCCCACTCTCGATCGTGGTAGGCGATCATCTCGGGATCGTCTCCGGCCCAGGGGCAACGAACGCGCGCGGCGGCTTTCACGGCGCCAGCATAGCGCGCGGCAGCGAGAGGGACGGCGCGCGCGACGCGCGCGCCGTCAGGGCGCCGGGTCGGAGGCCGCGCCCAGGGCGCCGGGCTCGGGCATCAGGATGCGGGCCAGGCTCTCGAGGTCCCAGGGCTTGGCCAGCACCGCGTTGGCCCGCACCGCCACCGTCGACAGCGCGTCGCGGCCCAGGCCGCCCTCGTCGGACATCAGCACGCGCCGGATCGCGGGACGTTCCTCGGCGAGAAAATTCAGGAGATCTTTTCCCTCGTTGACCCGCACCAGGTCAACCAGCGCCACCCGGATGCGCGACTCGGGCCGGTCCAGGAAATCCAGCGCGTCCAGCGAGGTCGAGAAGCAGGCGACCTCCCAGCCAGCGCGGCGGATGTCGCGGGTCAGGCTCTCGCGCACCAGCAACGAATCGTCGACGACCAGCACGGTGGGCTCGGGACGCGACGAGGAATCGCGCGCCGCCTCCTCCAGGGCCTCGGCGACGGCGGCGCCGATGGTCTCGCGCGCGCGGCGCGACAGCATGTGAAAGCGCAGCGCCAGCGCCGCGTCACGGGCGCGCGCGTCGCTGCGCAGCACCAGGCCACGGACCTCGACGGGACCGTGCGGCAGCTCGAGGATGAGCTTGATCTCCTCGCCCACGCGGATGGCCGGGCCGCCCGACAGCTGCGCGCCGCCCAGCGACAGGTTCTCGACGATGTAGGATCCTTTGCAAAGCCCGCGCACCCAGGCGGTCGCCGTGGCAACCACCCGCGCGCGCACGAATACTCGGCGATCATGACCGGTCATCTGCGGCTCCCCCAGGTGGCATCGGCGGCTGGGCGACCGCTCTTGAGCGCCGCGCCCCCCCTACAGATAACCCCGTGAGCCGGGGGCCGGCATGCCGTAGACTGGGCCTGCGGCATGCTCTACCGCGCGCACCTTCAGGACCCACTCCTCAGCGAGGGGACGTCCCCCACCCACGCCATGGACGCGCTGCTGCACGACCTTGGCCAGGCGCGCGCCCGCAAGCGCCCGCGGGGGCGACCCTTCGTCACACTTGCCTACGCGCAGAGCGTCGACGGCAGCATCAGCATCGCGCGTGGCCAGCGCTCGGCGCTGAGCGGCCCGGATTCGCTGCGCTTCACTCACGCGCTGCGTGCCGGTCACGACGGCATCCTGGTCGGCGTGGGCACCGTGCTGGCCGATGACCCCGAGCTGCGCGTGCGGCTGGTGGACGGACGCGATCCGCAACCGGTGATCGTGGACAGCCACCTCAGCACGCCGCTGCAGGCCAAGCTGCTGGCGCGCGCGCCCTGGATCGGAACCACCGTCGGGACGACGGCCCGCCCGGCGGCGCCCGGCACGCCCCACGCTCGCCCCAGCGACGGCGAGCGCCGCGCCGAAATGGAGGCTCGCGGCGCGCGCATCCTGACTTGCGACGCGCAGCCCAATGGCTGGGTCGATCTGGGGGCGCTGCTGAGCCAGCTGCACGACGCTGGCATCGAAGACCTGATGGTCGAGGGCGGCGCCCGCATCATCACCAGCTTCCTCGACGCGCGGCTGGTCGACTACGTCACGGTGACCATCGCCCCGATGTTCATGGGCGGGCTGCCCGCCGTCGGCCGATTGAACCGCCCCGCCTTGCCCGCGAACACCCCGGCGTCCGAACCGACCAGCGCCTGCGGTCCGGCGCTGGGGCGCTGGGTCAGCGCCCGCCTCGGCCACGACCTGGTGTTGTCGGGTGAGGTCGCGTGGCCGACCGACTGAGGGCCCCGGAGGTTCGCGCGCCCGGGCGCCGGAGCGCGCTGTTTTTCACCGGTCCGCGCCAGGTCGAGGTGCGCGACGAACCGCTGCCGCCCCCGGCGGCCGGTCAGGCGCTGGTGGCCAGCGAGCTGTCGGCGCTGAGCGCGGGCACCGAGCTGCTGGCCTTTCGCGGCGAGCTGCCGCCCGAGCTGCCGGTCGACGAGACCCTGGGCGCGCTGGCAGACGGGACCTTCCGCTATCCCTTCCGCTATGGCTACGCGTCGGTGGGACGGGTGATCGCCGGGGGCGCCGGCGTCGGCGGCGACTGGATCGGGCGGCGGGTGTTCGCCTTTCAACCCCACGCCAGCGCCTTCCTGGCCCCGCTGGACGACCTCCTGCCGGTGCCCGAGGGGCTGCCGGCCGAACGGGCGGCGCTGTTTCCGCACATGGAGACCGCGGTTAACCTGATCCTGGACGGTGACCCTGGTCTGGACGACGCGGTGCTGGTGATCGGCCAGGGCGTGATCGGCCTGCTGGCGACCGCGCTGCTGGCGCGCTTTCCGCTGGCCCTGCTGGCGGTCGCCGAGCCGCACGCCGCGCGCGCCGCGCTGGCCCGGCGCTTCGGCGCGGGCGCGGTGGTGGACGGCGCGGCGGCCTGGAACGACCTGGCGGGCGCGCGCGGCGCCGATCTGGTCTACGAGCTGTCCGGAGATCCGCGCGCCCTGGACCTGGCGGTGGCCGCGGCGGGACACGAGGCCCGCATCGTGGTCGGGTCGTGGTACGGCGCCAAGCGCGCGCCCATCGACCTGGGCGGGCGCTTTCACCGGCGCCGCCTGAGCATCGCCAGCAGCCAGGTCAGTCACATCGGCGGGCCGCTGTCGGCGCGCTGGGACCGCGCGCGCCGGCGCGAGGCGACCTGGCGCGCGCTGGCCGCGATCGACACCACGCCGCTGATCGGCGATCGCGTCCCCTTCGCGGACGCGCAGCAGGCCTACCAGCGCGCCGACGCCGGCTCGGCGGGCGCGCCGCAGATCTTGCTGACCCACGCCGGGCTGGCGTAGAAGACCGACAGCATGGCACACCCGCTGTTCACCGTCGGCATCCTCCGCGACTTCGTGGCGCAGCACTTCCTGATCGGCGGCGACTGGGGCCGCGAGAACCAGCCCCACTCGCACCACTACCGCCTGGAGGCGATCTTCGAGGGCGACAGGCTGGACCGGCACGGCTATCTCCTGGACATCGCCGAGGTCGAGCCGCGGCTGGACGGCATCGTCGAGCGCTACCGCGACCGCATGCTGAACGAGCTGCCCGAGATGGCCGGCCTGAACCCCTCGCTGGAGCGCTTCGCCAACGCCATCGCCGATCGGGTGGCGCAGGACCTGCCCGCCGGTCAGGTGACCATTCTCACCGTGAAGCTGTGGGAGAGCGCGACCGCCTTCGCGACCTGCCGCCGGGAGATCGCCCGCTAGCGCCCCCGCCAACGATCACCTGGACGTGGACGTCGACGTGTGTGCGTCGGGCGAGCTCGCCTTGTGCTACTGGCAGACCGCGGTGCCGGCGTTGCAGGTCAGGCCGGGGCTGCAGGTGCGGGTGGCGATGGTGCCCGCGCCGCAGCAGCGCTGGCCAGTGGCTCCGCAGGGCTCGCAGGTGCTGGCGCCATTGTTCGCCACGCAGCTGAAGCCCGGGTTGCAGGTCGGCCCGTTGTTTCCTCCGGGAGCGGGACAGCAGCCCTGCCCCGCGCCCCCGCACGGCGCGCAGGTGCGCGGGGCGCCGCCCGCGCCGCCCCCGCAGGCGAGACCGGAGTTGCAGGTCGCGCCACCGCAGCAGCGCTGCGATAGACCACCGCACGCCACGCAGGTGGGCGTGGCGCCGGCCGCGGCGTTGTCGCAGGTGAACCCGTCGTTGCAGCCATTGCCGCAGCACATCTGGCCGCCGCCACCGCAGGGATCGCAGGTGCCACCGACGCCGCCGACCGCGCCCCGGCAGGTCCCGCCCGCCTGGCAGACCGCGCCCACGCAGCAGGTGGCGCCCAGCCCGCCACAGTCCTGGCAGGTGCGCGGCGCATTGCCCGGCGGATCGGCGCAGCCCAGCCCGCCGTTGCAGGCCGCGCGCGCGCAGCAGCCCTGGCCAAGGGCGCCGCACGGCGCGCAGGCCGGCGCGCCGCCGGCGTCGCCGCTGGCGTTCTGACAGGACAGCCCGCCAAAGCAGCTGTCGGCGCCGCCACCGCCACAGCACCCCTGGGTGCTCGCGCCGCAGGCGGCGCACGAGCCCATCGAGCAGGACACGCCCGAAGCCGTGCACATCGCGACGCCGGTGCCGTTGCCTCCGCAGCAGGTCTGACCGAGGGCGCCGCAGGCCACGCCGGCGGCGTTCTGACAGGAGCCGCTGGTGCAGGTCCCGGTCGCGCCCACGCCCCCCATGCACGCGGTACCGGCCGCGCGACAGACCCCACCCACGCAGCAGCCGCCGCCGTTGCAGGCGTTGGCCGCGCAGCACGCCTGGCCCGCGCCGCCACACACCGGCGCGCGCGATCCGCCCGCCGGACCACCGCTGCTGCAGCCGACCCAGACCAGGGTGAACACGAAGGTGGCCACGGACCAGCGCGCGAAGAGGCGGCGCTCGCGATGGGCGTCCATGCGTCAGATCTCCCCCTGTTGGAGTTAGAGTGAAGCGGCCGAGACCGGCGTCAAAAGATTTTGGCCACCGTAACCTCGGGCGAGCGGTGACGTAGCATCCGTGAAGTCAGCGGCCTCGTCCTGACAATTGCCGCGGGCCGCTCGCGAAAACGACAAAGGAGAACGCACATGACCATCAAGGGAGCCATGATTGCCGCATCGGTCGCCGGGCTGTTCGCGGCTGGATTCACCGGGATTCCGTCGGCCAAGGCCGGCGAGGACGTCAACTGCACGGGCATCAACTCGTGCAAGGGCAAGGGCTCGTGCCACGGCGCCGGCAACTCCTGCGCCGGCAAGAACGGGTGCAAGGGTCAGGGCATCACCAGGACCACCAAGGAAGACTGTCAGGCCAAGGGTGGAAAGATTCTCGGCGCGGAGAAGAAGAAGTAGTCGTCGTCGTAGCCGGGTCGCGAAGGGGGGCCCGCGGCCGCGGCCCCTCTTCGCCTCTCTCGTCCACAGTCATTGTCACATCGCACATTGTCGCGAAAGCGAGTCAGGAGCAATCACCAGCCATGACCGAAGACGGCGATCACCGGCCGGCGCCGCTGTTTCCCCAGCTGGGCGCGGGGTTGGGCCTGCGGCGCGAGCACTTCCAGCACGTGCTGGCCAACCACCCCGCGGTGGATTGGTTCGAGGTGATCTCGGAGAACGTCATGGTGCCCGGGGGAAACCCGCGGCGCGTGCTGGAGGCGGTCCGCCGCGACTACCCGGTGGTCCTGCACGGCGTGTCGCTGTCGATCGGATCGCTCGATCCGCTGAGCTCGGCCTACCTGGACGACCTGGCTGCTCTGGCGCGCGCCATCGAACCGGCCTGGATCTCCGATCACCTGTGCTGGGGCTCGGCGCACGGCATCTACGCGCACGATCTCCTGCCGGTCGCCTACACCGAGGAGTCGCTGGCCCACATCGCGCGCCGGGTGCAAGCGGTGCAGGAACGCCTGGGGCGCCGGATCTTGCTCGAGAACCCTTCGACCTACCTGCAGCTGCCTGGCGCCGAGATGACCGAGTGGGATTTCCTGGGCGAGCTGGCGCGACGCGCCGACTGCGGAATTCTGCTGGACGTCAACAACGTCTTCGTGAGCGCGCACAACCACGGCTTCGATCCGCGCGCCTACCTGCGCGCGCTGCCCGGCGAGCGCATCGGCCAGATCCACCTGGCCGGGCACAGCGCCGACGGGAATCTTTTGATCGACACCCATGACGACCACGTGCGGGCCGAAGTCTGGCAGCTGTACGCCGAGACCGTCGCCCTGTTCGGCGGGCGCGCCACCATGATCGAGTGGGACGCGCAGGTGCCGGCGTTCGAGGTGCTGGAGGGGGAGCTGGCGCGCGCGGCCGAGTGGGGCGCGCGCGGAACCGGCACGGCCGGCACACCCCCGGGGAAGGGCCGCCGCGATGCCGCCTGAGGCGCCACCCGGCCCCGCGCCAGCGTCGCTGCGCGCGCTGTACGACGGTCTGCTGGCGCTGATCATCGGGCGGCCCGCGGGCGCCGGAGGGCCGGATGCCGCCGGCGCCGCGGCGCCCGACCCCACCAGCGTGGCCGTCGGCGACGCGCGCGCGGACGCCGCCGCGCGCGTGCACGTGTACCAGCACATGTACCGATCGCGGATGATCGAGGCGCTGGAGTCGCAGTTCCCCAGGCTGGCGCGCTGGCTGGGCGCCGAGCGGTTCGCCGATCTGACCAGCGACTACGTCGCGGACCACCCCTCGCGCCACCCCTCCCTGCGCTTCCTGGGCGCGCGCTTCCCCGACTGGCTGGCGGCGCGAATCGCGGCCGATCCGGCGCTGCATCCAGAGCTGTCCGACCTGGCGCGGCTGGAGTGGGCGCGCGCCGACGTGTTCGACGCCGCCGACGAAGCGCCGCTGGCGATCGGCGTGCTGCGCGCCTGGCCGGCGCAGCGCTTCGCCGAGCTGCCGCTGCGCCTGATCGGCGCGCACCGGCGGCTGGTGCTGGCCCACCCGGTGGCCGCGCTGTGGGACGCCATCGGCCCGACCGGCGCGCCGCCAGGCAGCGCTCTCGCGCTGGGCGCGCCCGCCGCCCGCCCGGAATCGCTGCTGGTGTGGCGCCAGGGCGTGGCGGTCTATCACCGCGCCACCGGCGACGCCGAGCGCGCGGCGCTGGACGCGATGGCCGCGGGGACCACCTTCGGCCTGGTCTGTGAATCACTGGCCGGCGGTCGCTCCGACGAAGAGGCCGCGGCGCAGGCGTTCGTCTGGCTCTCCACCTGGAGCACCGACGAAGTTCTGTCCGCAGCGTAGCGAAGCGCCGCCGGCCAGTTAAGAGAGTATGACTAAGCCAAGCTAGGGAACCGGCAGCTCGAAGGCCACCGCGTAGTTGGGTTGCGCTCTGCGGGTGATGGCACCCAGGAAAGGATCGGAGTCGCGCAGCTGGCCCCAGCGGATGGTGCCGGCAACAGGCGCGGCCATCGCGGCGGCGTCGCCGGTCAGCGCGTAGCCGACGAACACGCCGGTCGCCGGCAGGTCGGTGGCGCAGGTGATCTGCACCGCGTCGCCCGCGATGGTCACCGCGCTGATGGCGACGCGCCCCGCGCCGCTGCGCACCTCGAAACCGCGGCCCGCCGACCACTCCGGGATCGCGGCGTGGGGCGTGCTGAAGCTGTTGTCGAAGGCCAGCGGCGGCACCGGGACGTGGAAGTGCACGGTGATCACCCGCGCCGCGCGCTCGACCGTGGTCGGCTGCAGCGGCTGCCAGGCGTGCCCTTGCACCACGCGCTCGAAGTAGACCTGTCCGTACTTCTCGCCCAGCTGGCGATAGCCGTCGGTGACCAGGTGCACGTGATCGGTGGCGTAGGGGTACTGATACTTGGGGCCGGCCAGCACCACGTCCGCCGGGTGATCGACGCCGATGCGCCACTGCGCCAGCGTCGATGGCGAGCGATCGTTGACCGACTGCTGCTGCGACACGATCAGCTGGATCTTCTGGGTCTGGCCGGTGATCGCCGGCAGGTCGGCGTTGTAGTCGCTCCACAGCTGATAGAGATCGGCCTCGTAGCTGGCGTTCCCGGCGTCGCACTCGCCGTGGGTGATCACGATGGCGCCGATGCCGTAGCTCTTGCCGGCCAGGCGCGCCAGGCGAGTGATGGCGCGGGTCTCGATCAGCGTGGCCTCGAAGGCGTGGCCGTTGACCCCGCTGGGGACGGCGTTCTTCTTGAGGAAGGTCATGCACTGGCCGTTCTCGCCGACCTCGCCGTGCACGCCGACGTAGTCCCCGCCCAGCGTCGCCCGCACCAGGGCGGTCACCTGGTTGGCCATCGAGGAGTGGGCGGTCTCGCCGGCGATGTTGGTGGGCCACGAGCTCGGATAGGTCGGCGCGAGGCGCCCGACCGGCTCGACCAGGGGCGCCATCGCCAGCACGGGGTTGCTGGCATCGACCGGCCAGGCCAGGTTGCCGGTGGTCAGCCGCAAGTTGTTGTAGGGCTGGGTCAGCGAGGCCACCGGGGTGCCGTGGTCGCCCACCGCCAGGCTTTGTCCGGTCCCGACCACACCCACCCAGTCCCAGGGAGAGCTGGCGGCGCCCGAGCCGGCGCCGCCACCGCTGCCGGGGGCGCCGCCCGTGCCGCGCCCGCCGCTGCCGGCCGTGTCGGCGCCCGCGTCGGGGCGACCGCCGCTGCCGGACCCGGCCGCGCCGCCCAGGCCTCGGCCGCCGGTCCCGGCAGGAGCATCGGGGACGCTGCCTCCGTCGCGTGCGCCGCCGGTTCCACCGGGATCGCCACCGCCACCGCTGGCCGCCCCGCCCTGCCCCGCACCGCCGGTGCCATCCGCCCCACCCCCGCCCGCCGTGCCGCAGGCAGCACCGAGCATGGCCATCGCCAGCCCGACAACCAGGGAGGCCGGAACCGCGGGCGCCATCTGTCGGGTTAGGGCGGACGCGGGCCGATTCCTTCAAACATTCGAGCGCCCCTTCGTCCGTCAGCGCGCGGAGCGGGCCAGCAGCGCGGGCAGCAGCAGCGCGCCGGCCAGCGCCGCCAGCGCGACGCCGCCCACGTGCCCCAGCACCAGGTGGGCGCGGCTGGCGATCGGGCAGTGAAACAGCAGCGCCAGGCCGCCCATGGCGCCGCCCGCGGCGCCCAGGGCGATGCCGATGCGCGGCGCGCCCATGGGCAGCACCCGGCGCAGCGCGACCGCGCCCGCGATCAGGTAGATCGCGGCGATGGGCAGCAAGACGCCGACGCAGCCCAGGCAGGAACGCAGCAGCGGCCAGCCCCCGGGCGGTGCGGGGGCGCTGACGCCGGGCGCGTCCAGGGTGTGCAGCAGGTAGAACAGCGCCAGCGCCGCGATGATCCCCAGCGCCAGGCGCGAGGCCCGCCCCGCCGACGGCAGCACGTCGCCGCGCGCGGGGACCAGCGCCACGGCCAGCGCCGCGGCGCAGGCAGCCAGCCACAGCGCGCCGTCGAGCAGCAGCAGCGCGGGCGGCAGCGCGGCCAGGTCGCCGCGCAGCGGCCGCAGCACCAGCAGCAGCAGCGGCCCGATGGCCCCCAGCGCCAGCACCGCCGCGAACGCGCCGAAGCGACCGCGGGTCCGCACCCCCTGCATGCCGCCGACCGCGCGCAGCAGCGCCGCGGCCGGCGGGGGCGCGGGCGCGTCCAGCTTGCCGGTGATCGCGGGCAACTCCCCGGGCGCCGGCGCGTCGTCGTCCTGGGCGGTCATGCCAGCTTCTTCTCCCGGGGACGCGCCATCAACTGGCGCAGGGTGACGTAGGCCCGGTGGGCGCGCAGCTTGATCGCGCCTGGCGTCGTGCCGGTGATCATCGCGGCCTCGGCGTGCGAGCGACCGTGCACCTTGGTCAGGATCAGCGCCTCCCGCTGATTGCCCGGCAGGTGCTCCAGGGCGGCCAGCGCCGCGGTCGCGGCTTCCCCGTCGCGCTCGGGCGGACGGCTCTCGGCGGCGGCGCCGGTGATGTCGGCGGACGGCTCGGCAGCCAGCGTGCCGTCCTTGGTCAGACGCACCCGGCTGCGCTTGCGCCGGCGCATCTCGTCCAGGCAGGTGCGGTGGGCGATGGTGTAGATCCAGGGGATCGGGTTGGCGCCGATCACGTACGACCCGCGCGCCTCGTGCACCTTCAGGAAGGTCTGCTGTAACAGATCTTCGGCGGCGGGTTTTTCCCCGATCAGGCCCCATAGATAGGCCAGGATCCGCGGCGCCAGCAGGGCGTACAGCTTGTGGAAGGCAGCCTGCTCGCCGGCGCAATACCGCCTCATGAGCTCACTGGCTTCAAGTGCCTCGCCGTCCATGACCGTGGTTGACCCGATCCGCGCTCCCCTTGTAGACCGGCCTCCCCGGCGGCACAACTGGCCGCGCGACCCGGCTCCCAGCATCGGTCGTACCTGGACAAGGACACCCAGTGAGCCTTACGCCGCCCAGCGGGCGGTGGTTACGGTCGCGGTGCTCGCGCCCGGCGGTGACGCGGCTCAGCTTTCCGACTAAGTTCCGCCCATGAGCCAAACCTCGAAGCCGGGCGCGCGCCGGCGGCGGCGGGGCTGGTGGGCGGTGGGTGGTGGGTCGGCGCTGATCGCGCTGCTGGCCGTCGGGGCCGCGCGCCAGCCGCCCGCGGACGCCGCCGCGCCACCCGCGCCGGGCGACGCGGCCCCGCGCCCCTACCGCGACCGTTCCCTGCCCATCGCCCGCCGGGTGGCCGACCTGCGCGCGCGCATGACCCTGGAAGAAAAGATCGCCCAGCTCTACCCGCCGCGCGACCCCGACCGCGGCAAGCTCTCGCCGGCCGAGCTGATGCAACGCCACCCGCTGGGGTTCGGCGCCTTCGGGCGCGTGGGACTGCACCGGGGCCCGCGCGAGACCGCGCTTTACACCAACGAGCTGCAGCGGCTGCTGGCGACCCGGACCCGTCTGGGAATCCCGGCGCTGTTCATCGACGAGGCGCTGCACGGGCTGATGAACCAGGGCAGCACCAGCTTTCCCCAGGCGATCGCCCTGGCCGCGACCTGGGATCCTGCCCTGCTGGGCGAGGTGTTCGGCGTGGCGGCGCGCGAGATGCGGGCCCGCGGATCGACCTGGGCGCTGTCGCCAGTGCTGGACCTGGCCCGCGACCCGCGCTGGGGCCGCACCGAGGAGACCTACGGCGAAGATCCCTACCTGGTCGGACGCCTGGGGATCGCGGCCATCCAGGGCCTGCAAGGTCCCGGCGTCGACCCCGAGGGTCGCGTGGATCGCGCGCACGTGCTGGCCACCGCCAAGCACTTCGCCGGGCACGGGCAACCGGAGGCGGGAACCAACGCCGGACCGGCCAACATCTCCGAGCGGGTGCTGCGCGAGCAGCTGCTGGTTCCCTTCCAGGCCGCGGTCACCGAGGGACACGTGGCCAGCGTGATGGCCTCGTACAACGAGATCGACGGCATCCCCGCCCACGTCAATCGCTGGTTGCTGGGCGACCTGCTGCGCGGCGAGTGGCGCTTCGGTGGATTCATCACCTCCGATGGCGGCGGCATCGACGACCTGGTCAAGCTGCACCACGTGGCGCACGACCGCCCCGATGCCGCGCGCCAGGCGCTGGCGGCCGGGATCGACTTCGAGCTCGGCGACAACTTCGCGACCCTGCCCGGCGAGGCGCGCGCCGGGCGCGTCGCCGAGGCGGCGATCGACGCCGCCCTGACCCGGGTGCTGGCCGCCAAGTTTCGCCTGGGGCTGTTCGACGATCCCGCGGTCGACCCCGAGGCGGCGGCCGCCGCCACCAACTCGCCCGCGCACCAGGCGCTGGCCCTGCGCGCGGCGCGCGAGGCGATCGTGCTGCTGCAGAACCGGGGCGGCCTGCTGCCGCTGGCGCGGGCCGCGTTGCGCACCATCGCGGTCATCGGCCCGGACGCCGCCGATGTTCACCTGGGCGGTTACAGCGTGGATCCCGGGCGCGGGGTCAGCGTGCTGGAGGGGATCCGGCGCAAGGTCGGCGCGGGGGTGCGGGTGCGCTACGCCGAAGGTTGCCAGATCACCGCCGCGCGCGAGACCTGGCAGGGCTGGTGGCAAGACCGCGTCGACCCGCCCGACCGGCGCGGCGAGGCGGCTACCATCGCCGAGGCGGCGCGCGCGGCCCGCGGCGCCGACGTCGCCCTGGTGGTGATCGGGGAGAACGAAGCGACCTCACGCGAGGGCTGGTCGGCGCAGCACCTGGGTGACCGCGACAGCCTGGACCTGCTGGGCGGCCAGCTGGCGCTGGTGCAAGCCGTGGTCGCCACCGGCACCCCCACGGTGGTGCTGCTGATCAACGGGCGCCCGCTGGCGATCCCCGAGGTGGTGGCGGCCGCGCCCGCGATCCTGGAGGGGTTCTACCTGGGGCAAGAGACCGGGACCGCGGTGGCCGACGTCCTGTTCGGCGACGCCAACCCCAGCGGCAAGCTGCCGATCACCATTCCGCGCTCGGTCGGGCAGCTGCCGGTCTACTACAACCAGAAGCCCTCGGCGCGCCGCGGGTACCTGTGGAGCGACAAGGAGCCGCTGTTCCCGTTCGGGCACGGCGGCAGCTACACCACCTTCGGCTACGGCCGCCTGGCGGTGACCCCGGCGCGCATCGGGCCCGACGGCAAGACCACGGTCAGCGTCGAGGTCAGCAACACCGGCCGGCGCGCCGGCGACGAGGTCGTCCAGCTTTACCTGCGTGACCGCGAGAGCTCGGTCACCCGCCCGATCGCCGAGCTGGCCGGCTTTCAGCGCCTGTCGCTGGCGCCGGGCGAGACGCGGACGGTGCGCTTCGAGATCGGGACCGCCGCGCTGTCGTTCCTCGACCGCCAGATGCGGCGGGTGGTGGAGCCCGGGCTGTTCGACGTCATGGTCGGCGGCAGCTCGGCCAAGACCATCGCCACCGTGCTGGAGGTGACGAGCCCGCCGCCCTGAAACGATCGCGTCGGGCGTAGGCGGGTCCCCCGCCGGAGCCCATCGTGGGGGGGGCGGGACCCTCTCAGGGTCCCGAACTTCAAGGCGGTTCGATGCCCCAGATCAGCACGCCGTTGCGGTACATGGTGACCTGGGTCCAGTCGGTGAAGGCGGTCTTGGTCCGGTCGAACGAGTAGTCGCCAGGCTGGGTGAAGGTGATGCCGAAGGCGGGATTGGCGCTGTTGAAGCGGGACTGGACCACGGTTCCGGCGGCGTTGGTCAGGTTGCCGGCGGCGCCGTTGAAGGCCAGCTGCATGTACTGGTCGGCGCCGGTGCGGGTCACCGGTACGAAGGTCGCGCTCACGTTGGCCTGGATCTGGACGTTGGCGCTGTTGGCCGCGAAGTCGATGGCGGCCTGGTAGCTCTGCGCGCCGTCGCCGGTGAACCAGTAGCGGATGGTGAGCTCGGACAGCGGCACGGCCGTCCCGGTCAGATTGAGGATCCGGAACTGCGGGTGCGGACTGCCGGTGTTGGTGTTGATGTCGGCGCAGATGTACTGCAACCGCAACGAGCCGCAGATGTTGCCGGTGCACACGTTGGGCGCGGCGCAGTCGGTGGCCTGGGTCGCGATGGTGCAGCTGGTCCGGCACACGTTCGCGCCGGTGTTGCAGTTGAATCCGCCCGGGCAGGTGCCGGTGGCCGAGGTCTGGCAGGTGCCGGTGCCGTTGCACAGCCGCGGCTGCACCACCGTCGCTCCGGTGCTGCAGCTGCCGGCGACGCACTGGGTCCCGCTGGCGAACAGCCGGCAGGCGCCCGACCCGTTGCAGGTGCCGTCGTTGCCACAGGTCGCGACCGCCGCCAGCGGACACTGGCTGGCGACCGCGGGCGCGCCGCCCGCGGGGACCAGCGAGCAGATGCCCACCTTGCCGGCCAGCGCGCACGACTGGCAGGTCCCGCTGCAATCCCGGTCGCAACAGAAGCCCTGCGAGCACACGTTCGAGTTGCACTCGCCGCCGATGGTGCAGGTGCCGCCGTTGGCCTTCTTGCCGCACACCATGCCGTTGCACGAGTTGGGCGCCAGGCAGTCCGCGGTCGAAATGCAGGTGTTCTTGCAACTGCTGGCGCCGTCGCACAGGTAGGGATCGCAGGGCGCGGTGTTCACGGTCAAGCAGTGACCGATGCCGTCGCAGGTACGGGGCGGCGTGCGGATGGCGGTGCCGGCCGGGCACGACCCGGCGACGCACTGGGTCCCGACGGAGAACAGGTGACAGGAGCCGGCGCCATCGCAGGTGCCGTCGGTGCCGCAGCCCAGGACCGCCGTGGTCGGACAGCGGCTGAGGAGATCGGGCTGTCCGAGGGGGATGTTCGAGCAGGTCCCCAGCGTCGCGCCCGGAAGCGCGCACGACTTGCAGGTGCCGCCACAGGCGCTGCCGCAGCAGACCCCTTGCTCGCAGAAGCCGGAGGCGCACTCGGGTGCGCTGGCGCAAGCGACACCGATGCCCTTCAGCACGCAGGCGCTGCCGCTGCACACCGCCGGAGCCACGCACTCGCTGGGCGCGGCGGTGGGCGAGCAGCTGGTCTTGCAGGCGGCGCCGGCGGCGTCGCAGGTGAACAGCCCCGGGCAGGGTGCGGTGGTGGAGGTCAGACAGGTCCCGGCGCCGTCGCAGCTGCGCGGCAAGGTCAGCGACGCGCCGGTGCACGACCCGGCCACGCACTGGGTGCCGGCCGAATAATTGCGGCAGGCCCCCGCGCCGTTACAGAACCCATCGCGCTTGCAGGTCGAGGTGGCGTCGACCGGACACTGATCGAGGGGATCGGTCCCGTCCTGCACGTTGGAGCACTTCCCGGCGCTCCCCATCAGCGCGCAGGACTTGCAGATCCCCGAGCAGGCCATGTCGCAGCAGACCCCTTGCTCGCACAGGTTCGATCCGCATTCCCCGGCAGCCGCGCAGCTGGCGCCGAGCGGCTTCTTGCCGCAGCTCATGCCGGTGCAGGTGTTCCCGGCGGTGCAATCGGCATTGCCGTTGGCGGCGTTGCACACCGACAGGCAGCTGCCCCCGGTCCCGCACTGATACGGATCGCAGGTCTGGGTGGTACCGTTCACGCACACGCCGGCGCCGTTGCAGCGCGCCGCCAGCGTCTGGGTCGCCAGGGCGCAAGTGGGCAGCTTGCAGGTGGTGCCCAGGGCGTGCAACCGGCACTTGCCGGCGCCGTCGCAGTTGCCGTCATTGCCGCAGGTGCTGGGGTCGGCCACCGGGCACTGGCCAGCCGGCGCCGACCCCACCGGCAGCGGCGTGCATCGGCCGAGCGACGACGCCTGATTGCACGCCATGCAGGTGCCGGTGCACACCATGTCGCAGCACACGCCTTGCTGGCAGGTGCCGGAGGCGCACTCGTTGCCGAGCGTGCACGGCGCGCCCTGCACCTTGCGGCCGCACACCGTGCCGTTGCACACGTTGCCGCCCGAACAGTCGGCGGTGGTGGCGCAGCTGATCAGGCAGCTGCCGGCCGCCCCGCACATGTACGCGTTGCACGAGACCGCGCCGCCCAGCACGCAGGTGCCGGCGCCGTCACAGTGCCCCGCCGAGGTGCCGGTCGAGCCGCCGGTCGGACAGGTGGCGTCCTTGCAAACCGTGATGCGCGAGTACAGCTCGCAGGCGCCGCGACCGTCGCAAAATCCGTCGGTGCCGCAGGTCGTGCGGCCGCTATCGGCGCATTGACCCAGCGGATCGGTGCCGGCCGGCACCGCGGTGCACACCCCCTCGCTGCCAGGGACCGCGCACGACATGCAATTGCCCGAGCAGGTCTCGCGGCAACAGACCCCTTGCTGGCAGAAGGTGGAATTGCAGTCATCCCCGGTGGTGCACGACCCGCCCAGCGGCTTGCGACCGCAGCTGCCGTTGGTGCAGACGTTGCCGCCCCCGCAGTCGCTGTTGGTGGTGCAGTGGCTCAGGCAGGTGGTGCCGGCGCGCGCGTCGCAGACGTAGGGATCGCAAGGCAGGCCGCTGACCGCCTTGCAGACGCCCCCTTCGCAGCGCGAGGCCAGGGTCAAGGTCGACCCGCTGCAGGTGGCCGGGCGGCAGGTGGTACCGGTGGAATAGCGGCGACAGGCGCCCGAGCCGTCGCACATGCCGTCGCGGCCGCAGGACGCCACGCCGTCGTCGGGGCACTCGTTGCGGGGGTCGGACCCGAAATCGGCCGCCGTGCAGGTACCCACGCTCCCCTGCACCGAGCAGCTCCAGCAGGCCTCGGCGCAGGCGGTGTGGCAGCAAACGCCGTCGGTGCAGAAGCCGCTCAGGCACTCATTGTTGCTGCCGCACGGCTTGCCTTCGGCCAGGGTGCCGGGATGGTCGGTGGTCGACCCGCTGTCGCCGGCGCTGTCCGCGGGGGCGTCGCGCCGCGCATCGGTCTCACCACCACCGGTCCCGGCGACGCCGCCGTCGGTTCGGGGGATCGGTTGACTGGTCTTGCTGCAGGCCAGGGAGCCCGTGACCATCGCCGCCGCGAACGCCACCAGCGCGATTCGGGCCACGCCCGCCAATCCCGACGTTGGGCTATTCTGGAACATAAGCTGACCTCGGTAGTAAGAGACCGACCGCCCACCGCGCCCGCTGCGCACGCCTTGTTCGGGCGGAGCGTGGCGGACCCGATCGAGAGAACCTGGGTAAGTACTGGGCAGGTCGATCCTCCCAATGCGCGAGGGGCCTGGCGCCCATGAGGCGGTTGAATCAGACCCCTCCCGCCCATTATTAGTACAGCGCGGGCTTGGTACAGGTCAACTCATCGACCAGTTGACGCCGATCGACGAACGACGCGTCAGCGACGGCACCGGGTTTCCGCCGGTCGCGGCGCCCTGGCGCCGGCCCACGCTGACGCCGGCGCCCACGCCAACGGGGAGGAGAACGGCGGGGTGGGCGGTGGGTCGCCCAGCCCGTCGCGTCGGCGTCGGCGCCGCCGTCAGCGTGGGCGGCGGGCAACCCCGGCCGTCCCCTGACGCGACGATTCAGGCGGGGCGCTAGCCCAAGCGCTAGCCCTGCAGCAGCTTGAGCGCGACCTGGGGGATCTGGTTGGCCTGCGACAGCACCGACACGCCGGCCTGCAGCAAGATCTGGGTGCGGCTCATGTTCGAGGTCTCCTCGGCGACGTCGACGTCGCGGATCCGGCTGTGCGCGGCGGCCAGGCTGACCGCGGCCTGGGTGGCGGCGTTGATCGCCTTCTCCATCCGGTTGCCCTGCGCGCCCAGCGTGGCGCGCGTCGAGGAGATCGACTGCATCGCGGTGTCGATGATGCCCAGCGCCTGCTGCGCGCCGGTCAGCGACGACAGGGTCAAGGTGCTCAGGCTCAGGTTCGCCACGGTCGAGCTGCTGGTGGTCACCACGATCTGGTCGTTGGCGGCGACGTTGCGGATGCCGATCTGGAAGGTCAGCGAGGCGTTGGTGTTCAGCAGGGCCACGCCGTTGAACTCGGTGGCGTTGGCGATGCGGTCGATTTCACTGACCAGCCCGTCGACCTCGTTCTGGATGTAACCGCGCTCGGTGTTGCTCACGCCCGAGGACGCCGACTGCGACGCCAGCTCGCGCAGGCGGGTCAGGATGTTCTGCGACTCGTTGAGCGCGCTGTCGGCGGTCTGCACGACGTTGAGCGCGTCGTTGGCGTTGCGCACCGACTGGTTGTAGCTCTTGATCTGCGCGGCCAGGTTGACGGCGATGGCCATGCCGGCGGCGTCGTCCTGCGCCTTGGTGATGCGGTAGCCAGACGACAGCTTCGCCAGCGAGTTGTTGAGGTCCAACTCGGTGCCCATCAGGTTCTTCTGAGCATCAAGGGAGCTGATGTTGGTCTTGATCGACATCGCCATGGCTAGGGTTCCGTTCTCCCGGGTGACGGGCTTGGTTGAGATCGCCGCAGTGGGTGGTCGCGACACCAATCAGCAAGGCCCGCGCCAACCGGGGACGCCACGATCGTGTCGCGAAATCGGGCCGGTCCGCGCGCGGCCCGGCCCGCCGCTGGCGAGAAATTACCGGGTCGACGCGGGATGGCCCGGCAAAAAATACCCAGCACCGTCCAGCCGAGGCCGCTGCCCTGCCAGGAACCTGGCTCGATCGCCGGGGCGAGATTGCCTCCTCGGCCGGCGTCTCGCAGACTGTCAGGAGTATGAATCGTCCCCTCCGACGACGACCGCTGCGGTTCGCGGCCATGGTCGGGCTGATCGCGATCGGGGTGCAGATACCGGCGCTGCTGACCCTGACGCTGCTGAGACGCGGGGGCCCGGTGCTGGCGGGCGCGGCCCTGCTGACCCTGATCTTTCTCTACAGCTCGGTGCGCAACCCGTTCGACCGGCAACCGAGATCGCGGCTGCACGTCACCCTGGTGCTCTGGCCTTTCTATCTGTGGTGGACGGTGTGTCTGACCTACTTCCTGTTCGCGCCCCCGGCGCTGCTGGCGGCCCTGGTCACCCCCATCTCGCTGGACCATTCGCTGGCGCTGGCGGGCGCGCTGTCGGTGGTCGCCGGCCTGGCGGCCTTGCGGCGGGCGCCGCGCATCGTCAGGCAGCCGGTCGCGATCGCCGATCTACCGCCCGAGCTGGAGGGTTACCGCATTGCCCAGATCTCCGACCTGCACTGCGGGCCCTTCACGCCGCGCGAGCGGGTGCGGCGCTGGGTGGCGCGCACCAACGCGCTCGGCGCCGACCTGATCGCGGTCACCGGCGACCTCATCACCTCGGGCGAGAGCTACGTGGCGGCGGTCGCCGAGGAGCTGGGCAAGCTGAGCGCCCGCGATGGGGTGTGGGCCTGCATGGGCAACCACGACTACTTCACCGACGGCGACCAGCTGGCCGGCGCGCTGGAGGCCAACGGCCTGCGCGTGCTGCGCAACCGCGGCGAGACCCTGGCGCGGGGGGCGGCGCGGCTGTACCTGGCCGGCGTCGACGACACCTGGACGCGGCGCCACGACGTCGCCGCGGCCCTGCGCGCCCGGCCCGCCGGGGCGCCCGCGGTGCTGCTGGCGCACGATCCGGACCTGTTCGTCCAGGCGGCCGGCCACGGGGTCGATCTCACCCTGTCCGGCCACACCCACGGGGGCCAGTTCGCGGTGCCGGGCGTGACCCGGCGCTGGAACCTGGCGCGCGTCATGACCCGGTTCACCGCGGGCCTGTTCCACGAAGGTCGATCGACCCTGTACGTCAGCCGCGGCCTGGGCACGACCGGACCGCCGGTGCGCCTGGGCGCTCGCCCCGAGATCGCCCTGCTCGAGCTGCGCCGCGCGCCGGTGGCGGAGGCCCACTTCCACGACCTGGCCGAAGAGGTCATCCGCGAGGCCAGTCGCGCCGGATAGCCGGGATGAGTTAGGGTCCTGCCCATGCGCGTGCTGATCATCGGAGGGACCGGGCTCATCTCGACGGCCATCGTCGACCAGCTGCTGGAGCGCGGCGACCAGGTCACCCTGTTCAACCGCGGCGTCAGCGAAGCTCGCTTCGCGACCGGGGGCGCCGAGCGGGTTCGCACCCTGCGCGGCGACCGGCGCGACTTCGCCCCCTTCGAGGCCGAGATGGCCCGCCACAGCTTCGACGCGGTGATCGACATGGTGGCCTTCGCGCCGGCGGAAGCCGAATCGCTGCTGCGGGCGTTTCGCGGGCGGGCACGCCACCTGGTGGTCTGCTCCACGGTGTGCGTGTATGGCGGGCCGATGACCCGCCTGCCGGCCGGCGCCCCCGACCACA
>Ga0207701_10001887_pt1 | contig 21782 bp, 17 predicted proteins | sample KBSSwiSSwithPhiX_FD_184294 | JGI IMG/M metagenome (GOLD analysis project Ga0207701, IMG submission 184294) | Switchgrass rhizosphere bulk soil microbial communities from Kellogg Biological Station, Michigan, USA, with PhiX - S5 (SPAdes) (version 2) | ecosystem: Environmental > Terrestrial >... | reverse complement strand
CTGTGATGTGACTATGGACAAATTTTCCTACCGTTCCGGCTAATGTTTGAGCTGAGACCGAGGCGAGAATGTTTGCCGAAACCGTTTAATATGTCACGACGGTTGAAAATCACTGATCTGTTTAATTGGCACGGGCCTATCGATGATCTCGAGCGAAGTGTTACAGATCTCAATACCCTGCAAGCCAGTTATCGATCACCATATCGACGCATCAGCTATTCTTAAGTGACCGTGGGAACGAATGGCAGTTCCCCGATCAGCAGATACCGAACCTAATGTTGATTAAACGCATCGACGAAAGTCATTTCTTGCGCTGGAATCTCTAGGATCTCGCATAAGTCAATTGATTGCATATCATAAAAGAAGAGAACGGTCCGTATAACGCGATGCTGCTGAGCTCACTAACAGAAAAAGGTTCAGTTACCACGATGGTCGCCCGTCGGTTCAAGCGACGAGTTAGACGGCAGGGGGTACGTCACCGGGTCTCAGCCTCTTGTTGTATAGACACCGCCGTCTAATAGTGAAGTGACCAATATTAGGACAGCCACCAATCGGATAGACAGTTTGTTGGGTTTCATTTCGAACCTCCCTTCCGGCCAATAAGATTTTGTGAGAGGTAAGTCGTAAGGATAAGGGTCGGACGCCTCATACCTAACCCTTCACTCCTCACGTCCGTTCATTCCGCTAGCGCGGCGGCAACGGTCCCTGATCGGCCATCTTCTTATACAACGCAACGGTCTCTGGATCGCGCGGCAGATCGCGAATGGCGTTTTCCATGTCTTCACCCGTGAGCGGCGTCGGATCGTTGCTCATGAGCTTTTTGAATTCCTTGTGAAACTCCGGATCCTTGAAAGCCTTCGCCATGGCGCCCCGCAAAGTTCCGACGACTTCTTTGGGCGTTGCCGGCGGCACGATGTATGGCCAGCGCGGATAGAGAAAGGAACGAAACAGATTTACTATCTGTCGCTCCTTATCGTTCTTGGCAAAACTTTCCAGCTCCGGGGCCTTGGGCAAGCCCGGAATAAATTTTCCCTTGGGAACCGTGATGTAGGCGTGAAAGTTGAGCGATGCCTTGTCGAGACCCTCGCGGCTGCGCTGAAAAATAGTGTCGGCGCCGTTGGCGCGCAAATCCACTTCGCCCTTGGCCAGAGCAATATCGATTTCCGGGCCGCCGTAGCCGACGACCATGCGCGGATCTTTCAAACCCAGGAGGTAGGCGAACATGCGACCGCTGATAAACACAGGGTGACCGATTGCCTGGGCGCCGATCCGCAAGCCCGTGGCAGCGCGCAATTTTTCCAGACTGTCGAAACCCGCTTCCTTGCGGCTAACAAAAACATAGGGATCGCCGCTCTCCGTTGAGCCGAGATAAATGAGCTTGTCGATATCGTATTGCGAACCGGGCAGCCCCAAGATCGGACCCGCGACAAGGCCCGCGCCGACTGCGCCGATGGCCAAACCGTCGGGCTTGGCCGTTGAGTAAATGTAATTTACCGCCTTTCGGCCCGCGGCTCCCGGCATATTCTCGACGATGATCGTTGGATCGCCGGGAATATTTTTTTTCAAAAAAGGAATCAACGCTCGCGCTTGCAGGTCACCCGAGCCTCCGGGCTCGCCGCCGCGGATGATCCTGATGGTTTTATTCTGGTAATAGGGTTGTTGGGCGAAAGCGTTCTGCGAGGCAAAGCACGAAAGTAATATGGAAAAAATTCCATAGACGATTTTCCACGAATTCATATCGTTCTCCTTGCCGGCGAAAAGCGAGCGAGCCGTTGGTCAACTGAAGAGAATTCCGGGCGGCCATCGAGTCTCGAGCATGTATTCGAAAAGACCCCAGACGAGCGCGTAGGTGCAGGCGCCCATGATCAGCGCGGTGAGCCATTTTTCCTTGCCTTCGATGAGACCATAGAGGAAAACCAAAAGTGGCAGGGCAATAACCAGCCCAAGGAGCCAGATGCCGAGCGCGCCAGCAATGAACCACGCGAAGTAAGTCACCGTGCGCCGAATTTCGGTTTGGCGATCGAGAGTGACATCGGTGACTTCATCCATATCGATGCCGCCCGAACCGCGACGCTTTTGCTCCCATCCAGTGGCGTCTCGGTAAAGCTGCAGGCAGACGAGCAGCAGCCCCGGGATTGCGGCGACGTAGACCGGCATAATCTTGGCGATGTTCGGCCAATCCCAGCCGGTGATAGCTGCCGAAAGAAAGACAACGAGAAAAAACAGCGTGAAATCAGCTTTCATCTTCCGACCTCGCCATTGCGCCGGTGAACGAAGCGGGAGCCGCTTCCTCTTTCGCTCTGGCGTTGGCTTTCATTCTGCCTCGGAGCGTCAGCAGGAACGATGCCGTCGAGATGATCAGCAGTCCGATCACCGCAGGCCGTGAGAGCCAGGTAAAGCCGTAGCTCGCCACCGACCGATAAAGATATTTTTCCATCAGGTCTCCGAGCACGAGTCCGAGGATCATCGCCGGACGCGGATAACCGTAGCGCCGCATGAAATAGCCGAGCAGACCGAAGGCGACGACCACGATAAGATCGACCGGATCGCGATTGACACTGAAGGCGCCCATCAGAATGAAAATGAACATGATGGGAACCATGAAGCTGTAGCGGACTTCCGCCAGCTTGGCGAGCTGCGCGGCCAATCCGAAACCGATCAGCGTGCCGATAATTCCCGAAATGCCTTGAAGCCAGACGATGCTGTAAATAATTTCCGGGTTTTTCTTCACCATTTCCGGACCCGGTAGGTAACCCCACGCGAGCAATGCGACGATAAACAGCGCGGTTACCACGCCCTGGGGAAATCCCAGGAGCAGCGTCGTCACCAGATCGCCGCCGTCTTTAGCGTCGTTGGCGCTTTCCGGCGCGATGACGCCGCGGACATCGCCCTGGCCGAACGTTTGTCGTCCGCCTTTGCAGGTTTGCGCCGCATGTCCGTAGGCGAGCCAATCCACGACCTGCGAGCCGAGGCCCGGAACGATGCCCACCCAAACGCCGACAAAGCTGCAGCGCACAACGAGCCACCATTCGCGCAAAGCATCTTTGGCGCCGTCGAAGAGACTGCCTTTCAGTGGCACCGGTTGCTGCTCGACGCCGAGTTTGGTGAGAGCTAAATCGAGCGCCGATGGAATGCCGAACATCGCCAACGCAATGATGCTGATGGAAATCCCGTCGAGCAAATATGGGATGTCGAAGACAAAGCGCATGACGCCGCTTTGTGCCTGCTGTCCTACCGTAGCGAGCAGAAGACCGAAGGCCGCGGCGATGAGTCCTTTCACCGGACGCCGGCCCGCGAGCACGGCGACCATGCTCAAGCCCCAGAGCATCACGACGAAAAGCTCCGGCGAGCCCATCAGGTAAATCAACGGCCGCGCCGCGGGAATAGCAGCGGCGAGCGTGAAGGTGCCGATCAGACATCCCATGCCGCCAGCCATGAAAGATGCGCCGAGCGCGCGCCGCCCTTCGCCCTTCTTCCCCATCGGATAGCCGTCGAGCACCGTCGCCTGCGAGCCTGATCCGCCAGGAATCCCGAATAAGATCGGCAGATAAGCGGCACAGATCGCGCTGACGGAACTCGCGCCGATAAGGAGCGCGATGCCAGTGATCGGCTTCCATTTAATGACAATGGGAAGCGCAATGGCATACACCAGCGGCATGCCCAAACCCTGAGGCGCCACGGCGGTAAAGGTGCCAATGCTGACGCCGAGCAGCATCGCCAGCAAAATCTGGAACTCGAGCAGATTCAAAAATCCCTGGGCGGCCGCGCTAAAGAGAGAAATTTCCATGCTAAGTTTTTGCCGCGTTTGTTGTTACCTTGCTATACGTTGCCTCACAGCGTCGGTAGCGGACCCGCACCAGCAAATTTTTTGAACAGTTCCACTGTTTCCGGATCACGGGGCAAGTCGCGTATAGCGCGTTCGTTTTCATCCGGCAATAGCGGCGTCGGATCTTCACCGACGACTTTTTTGTATTCTTTGACAAAGTCCGGGTCTTTGAAGGCTTTGCGCAATCCCTCTTTGATGATCTCCGCGCGATCTTTAGGTGTTGCCGGCGGCAGAATGAACGGCGAACCGGAGAGCCGGAACAGTCGGAACATCGAGAGCAGCTTGCGCGTGCGCTCGTTTTTCGCAAACGTGTCGACCTCCGGCAACTTGGAAAATAGCGGATGCTTTTCGCCTTTGGGGATCTCCATGACGATGTGAAAATCGACCAGCTCTTTTTGGACCCATTCGGGATTGCGCGCGTAGAAGTCATCGGAGTTGGTGATCGCGTCGATTTCACCGCGCATCAAGGCCACATCGCGCTCGGGAATCGAATAGCCCGTGACGTATTTAGTATCTTTCAATCCGAGAACAGCCGCGAAGATCCTGCCGAGCGTGTAATTGGTGTGACCTACGGACTGCGCGCCGATTCGCAGGCCGCTGTAGCCACGCAGCTTTTCCAGATTTCTCAGGCCCACATCTCTGCGCGTGACAAACATGTAATGAGTCGCGCTGTAGGGCGAGCCGATGAAGGGCATCTTGTCGAGATCGTACTGCACGCCCTGCTCACCGAGAATCGCGTTAGCAACCACGCCGCCGCCGACATTTCCGACGTTCAGGCCATCGGCGCGCGCCTGCGAGAAAACAAAATTGGCGGCCTTGCGACCGCCTCCGCCGTCCATGTATTCGTGTACAAAACTCGGATTGCCAGGAATATATTTTTGCAGGAAGGGAATCACCGCGCGGACGCGCAGGTCGCCCGATCCGCCCGGCGCGCGGCCGTGAATAATCGTGATCGTCTTGCCTTGGTAGAACGGTGTCTGGGAATAGACGGGAGTAGCGAAAATAGCAATCAGAGTATAGAGGGCGGCCGAAACGGTCAACCAAGGTCGCAGTTCATCTATTTTCATTTCGATCTCCGTTTCATGAGAGGTTCAAAGCGTACAAGTTGTTCAACCGCTAGCTCTGTTTCAACCCTACCTCTGTCCTTCCCCGCGACGCGGGGGAAAATGAAGGAGGGGTTTGAACGGCTCGAACTTTTTTGAACGACTTGAACTCCCAATTACGATCTTGGCGGCAGCGGTCCTGCACCGGAAAGAGCTTTGATCAATTCGATGATTTCGCTGTCGCGTGGAGTTTCTCTAATGAGCTTGGTCAACTCCTCGGGCATCATCGGTTCCACTTCCTCGCCGACGAGCTTTAAAAATTCGCGCTGCATCTCGGCATCATTGAGCGTCTTGCGCATCGCTTCCTGGAGAACGGTGACGCGTTCCTTCGGTGTTCCGGGCGGCACTACGTAGGGCGAGCCGACGGACCTGAAAACGCGCCAGACATCGAGCAGCTTCTTTTCTCTGCCGTTCCGCACAAAGCTTTCGATCTCAGGAAGGTGGCCCAGCCGAGGATGTTTCGCGCCCTTGGGCACTTCCATGATGGCGTGAAAGTCCATCACGCCTTTGTCGAGCCAATCGGGATTGCGGCGCAGTACCGACACGGCGGCATTCGCGCGCGCATCGAGCTCACCGCGCAAAAGGGCAGCATCAACTTCGGGAGCGGTGTAACCTGCGATGAACTTCGGCTCTTTGAAATCGAGAAAGTAGGCAAAAAATCGCCCAGCGATATACGAGACGTGACCCACCGTTTGCGCACCGATGCGGAGGCCGGACTTCGCCCGAAGTTTTTCGAGATTGTCCAACCCAAGTTCTTTGCGCGTGTAGATGGTTTGGTGGCCCGCGGTTTCCGGCGCGCCGAGATAGATAAATTTATCGAGATCGTAGAGTACGCCGCTTTCGCGCATAATGTTGAGTGAGATAACGCCGCTGCTCATGGCGCCGATCGTCAGGCCGTCGGGTCGCGCTGTGCGGAACATATAGTTGGCCGCTTTGCGCCCGCCGCCGCCGTCCATATATTCGAGCACCAGCGCGGGATTCCCGGGAATGTGCTTGCGCAAGAAGGGTATCAGCGCTTTCACGCGCAGATCACCGGTTCCAGCCGGCGAGGTGCCGACGACCACAGTGACCGTCTTACCCTGGTAGAATGGCGCTTGGGCGTGTGCGCTATTCCAAAGCAATCCCACGATGAGCCCGCAGGCGCCGAGAAGAATCCAACTCTTAGGTCTAACTTTTGGACTAGTCATGATCATGCACCGTCCATCAAGTTCAGTCAGGAGTGAGCTAGTTTTTATCCGCGCGGCGGCAATTTTTTTGGTCCTACCAGTACTTTGAATAGCTCGATAATTTCCGGGTCACGGGGAATTTCTCTGATCGCTTTCTCGTGATTTTCCGGCAGCAGCGGCGTGGGATCGTCGGCTGTAAGTTTCCTATATTCCTTGGCGAATTCGGGATCGCGGTAAGTCTTGCGAAAAGCTTCCTGAAGAACCTCGACCCGATCTTTCGCCGTGCCCGGCGGAAGAACAAACGGCGTTCCGGCAATACGGAAGGCGCGTTGCAGGGCGATAATTTTGCGCTCTTTATCGTTTCTGGCAAAGCTCTCGATCTCGGGAAGCTTGGCGAAGAAGGGATGCGGATGTTTGTCGCCTTTCGGCGTTTCCATGATCGCGTGAATGTCGGCCAAACCTTTGTCGATCCAGTCGCGATTACGCGCCAAAATCGTATCGGGTCCGGTCGCGCGCGCATCGATCTCGCCGCGCATGAGTGCGGGGTCGAGCTCGGCGCCGCCGAAGGCCGCGATGAACAATGGATCCTTGAGTCCTATCATGTAGGCAAACAAACGCCCTTCGGTGTAGGTGGAAAATCCCAGCGACTGAGCGCCGATTTTTATACCACTAGCGGCGCGCAGTTTTTCGATCGTGTTGAAGCCGGCTTCTTTGCGGCTGACAAAAACTGCATGATAGGTGCTGTAGGGAGAGCCCAAGTAGTGGAATTTGTCGATGTCGTATAGAACGCCCGATTCGCCAAGGACGGCAAGCGAAACCATAGCGGAGCTAAAATTGCCGATGGTCAATCCGTCCGCCCGGGAATTTCTGAAAATGTGATTGGCAGCCTTTCGACTGCCGCCGCCAGGCATGTACTCGCTTACGATCGTCGGGTTGCCGGGGACATATTTTTGCAGGAATGGGAACAGCGCTCGTACTCTTAAATCTCCTGTACCGCCGGGATCGCGCCCTTGAATGATGGTGATGGTTTTTCCTTGAAAGAATGAGGTTTGGGAAGCAGCGGGCCTCGGCAAGAGTGACGAAGCAATTGCGACAAGAAACATCGACTCGAAAAACGATAGCGACTTGCTTTTCATAAGCGCTCCCTCAGAAATACTTCGTAAGAAGGTGCATGCGTGCGGGCATCCCAGCCGAATGGCCAATCAATTACCCAGTACCTTTTTCAACCGATCGATAACCTCCGGCGGTTGTGCGATCACATCCTTAGCCAACTTGTCCAGTTCTTCGCCGCCGACCGGGTCGAATTCATAATTGCGCTTTTTTACTTCGGCGCGGAATTGTTCATCCTGCATCGTTTTTGCGAACGCTTGGCGAAGCAGCGTCAGACGGTCAGCTGGCATACCCGGCGGCCCAAACATCGGCCTTCCCATGTCGTCGGCTCCGAGTAGCACAGTTGCGAGCCTGCGGCTTGACTCCGGCGTCTTGTATTGATCCATGAGCTCGAAGATGGTCGGGGTTTGGGGCAGCCTGGGGTCGCGCTTGCCGCCGCTTTGAAATAGATGATGGACGAAATTTTTTTTGCGCCACGTATGGTACGGCTCGCGACCGAAAAAGGCTTCGATAGTGAAGGCGCGGCAGTGAATCTCGCCGCGTTCCACGCCGAGGTCAATATCCGTTCCGCCGGGATAGCCGGTGACAATATTGAATTTCGCCCCCACGGTCTCGTTCAGCAACTTCGGGAAATATGAATCGGGTCCGGTCACGCCGGTTGCGCCGCACTTCGGCGGGTCCTTCGCGGTGCGCACGTCTTCGATGGTTTTATAGGGTGTGTCGGAGCGCATATACATTTGGCTATTGCCGCGAGCGGGAGAGCCGATCCATTCGAACTTTGACCAATCGAATTGAATTTCCGGCCGGCCGACGAGCTGATTCAAATAAAGCGATGGAATGACAGAGCCGATCAGCGTCAATCCGTCCGGCTTTACCTGGCTGTAGAGATAATTCACCGCGACGACGTGACCGGCCCCGGGCATATTCTGCACGACAAAATTTGGATTTCCCGGTATGTGTTTGCCGAGATGTTCTACGATGAGGCGCGCCCAGAAGTCATAGAGATTTCCCGGCGGTGTGCCGACGATGACGCGAATTGTTTTCCCCTGATAGAACGGGGCTTGAGCGCTTGCGCTAATGGTCCACAGGAATGAGCAAAGAATCACCAGCAAAGCGTGCTTCATGTTGCGCCTCCTGCAACCGAAAGTCGCTGTCGATGAAATCAGCTCGACGCTAGTGTGGAAATGAGCCGGGCCAACGCTTATCGAAAACGTACGCTTGGGTCAAGTAGCTGAAAACAGAAAACCTATCGAGATCAAATCCGCTGATCTACCCCCTCGATTACTTTGAAGAATCGAACTGGACAAAGGTTTCTGACACTTACCCTCGAATGGGTTCGAGATGACAGGCATTGTCGTTGCGGGCGTCAGCGGATGTGAAAACTAGTGGTTCGTCCTTCGATACGGCAGCGTAACGCTGCCTACTCAGGATCGTCGGTTTTGGCGGAAGCGATGCAATTTTTTCATCAGGTTATTTTCTGTGGGCGAACGTAGGCTCAGTAATCACTTCGTGGAGAATGAAATGGCCGCCGTCGCTCTTGGCGGTCTGATATTTTCCGGTCAATTCTCTCATGGCGTTGTAAGTCGGCGTGCCGCGGATCTGCGTGTGTGCCTCCACCGTGTCCCAATCGATCATTAAAATCACCCGTCCCGGATCTTCGATGCTGGCGAAAAATCGTATTCCGTGTGAGCCGGGATAGTTCGCGTTTTTTAGAAATTCGCCGAACGCTTTGATGTATTCGTCGCGTCGTTCGGCCTGAACATGCTGGATAACGATTTCATGGATCATCGCCGCCTCCTTGACAGTCACAAATCTTCATTGGCCTGCGTTTGAGCTGTCAGGGCCGATTTTAAAATTTTTCCGGTCGGCCCTTTCGGAAGCTCACTCAGGATGCAAAGTCGACGGGGATATTTGTAGCGAGCGAGATGATCGCGGCAATGGGCAAGCAGTTCTTCAGCCGTGACATTGGCGATCGGCTTCAAACTGACGAACGCCGCGACTTCTTCGCCGAGATCTGTGTCCGGAACAGCGACGACCGCTGCCTCGGCGACTGCGGGGTGAGATGTGAGCACCGCTTCGACCTCCTGAGGAAAAACTGAATATCCACCGCGCAGAATCCGTTCACGAACTCGGCCGACGATCTGCACGTAACCGTCCGGAGAGATCGTCGCGACATCGCCCGTCTTGAACCAGCCAGCCGAAATCACTTCGGCTGTTTCATCGGGAGCATCCAGATAACCATCCATCATCGCCGGGGATTTGATCCAGAGCTCGCCGATGCCGTCGCTGTTTGCGGCGGCAACATCGAGTCGTATTTCTACGCCTGGCACTGCCTTGCCGACGGCGTTGGGAAGATCAGTGTTATCAGCGCAGCGAAACGAAAGGGGGCGAAACAGTTCTGTCATGCCGTAACCGCTAACGATGCGCGTTGAAGTTTTCTCTCGCCATTCAACTGCCAACTCCCACGGACAAGGCGCGGCGCCCGAAACCGCTAGACGTAAGCTCGAAAATTCGCCATCAGTAAAAGCCGGCGAATTCAGCAAACGGCGAAATATTGTGGCGACGGCCGGTAAAACGGTTACGCGATTTTTTTCGATTGAAGCAAGAACGGCTTCAGGTGTGAATCGTTCAAGAATCACCACCGTTGCGCCGGTGAGGAGCGGCGCTAAAAGACCGCCGTTCAAGCCCAGGGAATGCGCTAACGGGACTGTTACCAAGACAGTATCGTCCGAAGTAAGCCCCATAACTGGCTCAGCCCATGAATGGTTAGCGAATGTCAGGGCGTCATGGCTAAACACGGCGCCTTTCGGACGGCCGGTGCTTCCGGAGGTGTATAGAATCAGTGCTGGAGTGTTCTCCTGCTCGGCTGTTTGCCAGGAACCGCGAGTCGTCACCACCTGATCGATGCTCGCTTTGGGTTTCAGGTCGGTCACAAATGCGGCGAGCTCGTCCTGTTTAACTTGCGGATTGAGCGGCGCCGGCGTGGCGCCGAGCTTGAGAATGGCGAGAAAGGCGATGACAAATTCGAGGCCGTTCGGCAAAAGAATTGCCACGCGGTCTCCGGCGGCAATGTTTTGACTCGAAAGATGCTGAGCGAAACCGGACGCGTAAGCATCGAGATCCGACCAGCTGAGTTGATTCCCCGCGCAAATGACCGCTGGCTTGGCAGCGAATCGGCGCGCGTTGTCTTCGATGGCGCAGACGAAATTCGGTGACACGATTGTAGCTCAGCTCATGAGTTGTCATTCCCGCAGGTTTTAGCGGGAATCCAGGTAATCGGAACTGGACCCCCGACAAAAACTTTCGGGGGTGACGATTCCCGGATCAGTTCAGTCTTTAGTTAAGTCTTGCCACAAATCCTTCCAGTTAGGATTGTGTTTTTCGATCAGTTTCAACTTCCACGCCCTATTCCATTTCTTTAACTGCTTTTCCCTCATTATTGCTGACGTCATATCCCGGTGTAATTCGAAGTAGGCGAGCCGGTGAACTCGGTGTCGTCTCGTAAACCCGTCGACCAGATCATTCTTGTGTTCTCAACATCGCTTCATTAGATCACTGGTCACCCCGGTATACAGCGTACCGTTTCGTTTGGTGGTGAGGATGTACACCGCGGGTTGCTTGGGCATGTTTTGCTAGACTGATCGCATTTCGTTATTCCCGCATGTTTTAAGCGGGAATCCAGGCGAATCCGAGTCAAGCGACAACGTTTATGTTGGACTATTGTATTTCGGTTGCACAGTTTATTGGCCGAGGATGTCTTTCATGTCGATCCGTTGCCATACGTCGCGCGGGATGCGGTGTCTCGGCGTGAACGCGGCGAGGGACGGTTTGGCGGTGGCGTCGACGCCCCATTTTGCGGTGTTGCCGTCTTCTTTCGTGGATGGATCGAGGTCGGAGCCGCGGCTATTCGTGATGATGGTGATATCCCGGTCCGGTTGGCAGCGTGTCGCGATTGCCCAGTTGACCTGCCGATCGTTGAAAATGTCAACGTCGTGATCGACGATGACAACGCGCTTCATGTACAGATCAGCGCCGAGCACCGCCAGGATTGCATTCTTCGCTTGCCCCGAAATCCGCTGTTCGATCGACACGTAGCAGGTGAAAGGCGCCGGCACGCGCACGGCCTTGACGGTTGGCACCATGGCGCGCACGGCGCGATAAAGGTTGGCTTCGATGGGTGTAGTCGAAAGCATCAGGTGGTCGAGATGCCCGACGGTAATATCTTGAAACATCGCATCATGCCGGTGGGTGATCGCTCGTACTTGCAGGAGTTCGCGCTGGCGCTCGCCAAGGCTGTAGCCGGTGAATTCTCCGAACGGACCTTCAGCGGTGCGTTCACGCGGTAAAATTTCTCCTTCGAGAATCATCTCCGCCGCGGCCGGCACCAGAACATCGGAAGTTTCGCACTTCACCAGCTCCAGCGGCTCACCCAGCAAACCGCCCATGATTGCGCGCTCGTCTTCATCGATGGAGCCAATCGCAAGACAGCCGAGCGCAATCGCCGGATGAACGCCGATGGCGAAGGCGACCGGCAACGGCTTCCCTTCGGCCTCGGCATAGCGCTGAAATTCCCAGAGGTGTTTTGCCAAGGTGAGGTGAATCGAGGTCCGGTTGCGGCCTTGGATCATGAGCCGATTATAAGCGCAGTTCCAGCTTTCGCTGTTTGGATCTTTGGCAAACGAAATAGCTGCCGTGATGTACGGACCGGCGTCGTCCTGATGATGCCAGATTTGCGGCAGCTTATAGAGATCAACCTGATCGCCGGTAAAAATAACGTCCTTGACCGCCGCTTTGGCGACGAGCTTGGGCGAAATCGGTTTTTCCATGGCACGTAAATAAGCTCGCTGCATTTCCTCCGGTTTGGCACGGATCGCCGCGGCTAATCGCGAGCGGCCGGCGTGAAGATTGGTGAGAACGGGAAACTTCGTGCCTTTTACTTTTTCGAAGAGCAAAATCGGTCGCCGTTTGGCTTCCTGTTCGAGCTTCACCGTAATCGCCGTGATCTCGAAAGCCGGATCGACTTCCCGGGAGATGACCAGAAAATCTTGCGGATTGTCGCGTTTGACTTGATCTAAAAAAGTTCTGAGATCTTGCGGCATAAAACTAACCGATCCTCACTCGACAATCTTTGCGCTTTCCTCGTCAAAAAACTGATGATTGCAATAGGGGCAGAGTAGCTTGATCTTCTTGTGGCGAAGCTCCTGATAGTGACAATAGAATTCGCCTTTGCATTGCGGACAGGTTACCCAGAAGATTTTCGTCACGGCGCCTCCACCTAAGAACAATTTATACCGCAGAGACACAGAGTGCCAAGTTCCTTACTTTGCTCCTCCGCGCCTCGGCGGTGAACTCTCCGGCTTCTTTTAGCCGCGCGTCAATTAGGCCTTGGGCACTCGGTCAAGCACATGACGCGGAATGAAATCTTCCAACCGCGTTTTTTCCATCGCTGGCTTAGGAACTGCCACGCGTGCTTCATAGGGACGCTGCACAGGTTTCGTGGCGTCGATAATCATTTTGGTGGTCATGATGTTGTCGGTCTGCGAAGGATCGAGAGTGTTTCCTTTGACGTTCTTGATGATGTCCACGTCTTGATCCGCTTGCACACGCGTCGCCGTCGCCCATAGGACTTCTTCTTCGTTGTAAATGTCGATGTCGGCATCGACGACGATCACATGTTTGACGAAGTCGCAGCCGCCCAGCGCGGCCAGGGCCGCCTGTTTGGTTTCTCCATCGACTTTCTTGTCAATGGAGATGTAGCAGTTAAAGCGGCAGGCGCCGGACATCGGGAAGTGAACGGCTTTAACTGTCGGGACCACCCCGCGGATCAAATTGAATAGGCTTCCTTCTTTGGGAATGCCGCCGAGCACCCAGGTGTCCCGATGACCTGTGAAGATGTGTTGGAAAATGGCGTCGCTGCGATGCGTGATGGCGGAGACTTCAATCACGTTGCGCATCCGCTGCGGGCCGTAATAACCAGTAAATTCGCCAAAGGGTCCCTCGACTTCTTTGACGTTGGGAAGTACATGACCTTCGATCACCATCTCGGCGTCCGCCGGCACCATGAAATCCTCGCCGAGAGTTTCCGAGGGCGTGAGCCGAAGCGGCGTGCCCATGATCGCGCCCACCTTGGCATAATCGTCGACGCCGAACGGCGAAACATTCAACGAGCCCAAATAAAATGCCGGATGGTGGCTGATGACGATGGCCACCGGCGTCGGCCGGTTTTTCTCTTCGTTCTTGCGATGGATTTGCCAGTTGTGGCGCGGCGACATGTGCAGGCCGAGCTTGCGCGGACCCTTCACCATGTTGCGCTGGAAGGCGATATTGTAAAATCCTTCGTCCGGATCCTTCATCACCGGCGTCATGTCAATGTACGGCGCCGGGTCCATGGCGTGATGCCGAACCACGGGCAAGTCGTAAATGTTCGCGTCGTCACCGCGCTTGATGACTTGTTTGACCGGCGCCTCGCTCCGCGGAACAGTGATCGGCGCAAGCATTCGGTCTTCTCGTCGCGCGTATTCAAGGCTCAGCGGCAGGCCGCCATCGTTGGGTTTCATGCCGAGAGACAGTGCGCAGCGCTGCCGGGCGGCGAAGACATTGCTTAGCAATGGGAAGGCCGAGGGTTTGCCGTTCAGATCGAGCGGTTTTTCAAAGAACAAGACCGGAAATTTTTTCTGATTTTCCAGGTGCTGAAGCAGAGCGGTCACCTCGAACTGCTTAGGAGAGACCGGCCGCTCTACGCGGATGAAATCGTAGGGCAGGCGTTCTTGCAGATCGTCGAGGAAAGTCCGCAGATCTTTGTTCATGCAAAACTCCCTTGGACTCCTTCGACAAACTCAGGATGAGCGGAGAAAGAATCAAAATGACACGTAAATATCCGCTCATGCTAAGCTTGTCGAACCATGCAGTTCCTTTTCGTAATACCCCTTTACGTACCAGGTGCGGTCGCTGACTCGAGCCCCGCCAATTGCGCCAGCGCTCTCTGCGTAAACACTTTGGCCATACGCTTTCGATACCAATAATCCAAATCGGCATTGTCGAGCGGATGCGACGCTTTCGCCGCGGCATCCGCCACGGCGTCGATCAGCGCGGAAGTTATTTTCTGCCCCTGTAATAACCTCGCAGCTTCGGTGATGACCTTGGGCGCCGATGCGACGGCTGTCAGGACAACACTCGCGTGCCGGCACTCTCCGCTCTCGCTCGCTTCCATCGTCGCGGCAACACCCAAAATCGGAAAATCAAAGGAACCCCGGCGGCGCAACTTGAGATAGACATTTTGCCGCTTCAAACTCTCGCGCGGGATCAGCAATCCTTTGAGCACTTCATCTTGGGCTTTGGCTGAGTAATCGATGCCGTCGTCGCGATATAAATCTTCGAGCTTGACGCGCCGTTCGCCCTGATTGCTGACAACAATCGCTTCCGCTCCAAGGCTCACGAGCACTGGCGCGGTGTCCGACGACGCGATGGCCAGGCACTTCGCGCTGCCTGGAGCGACCAAGCAAATGTCGCCGTCTTTTTTCATGCAAAAGCCGGCGGCCTGGCGCCAGAAAAAGGTTTGATCGTAGTAATTGCAGCGCGTATCGACGAGGATATTCCCCCCAATGGTTCCCATATTCCGAAGCTGCGGCGTCGACACCGACTCGGCGGCGTGCGCAAGTGCGGGAAGATGCTGTGCGATCAGGCGGTGCTGCGAAACTGTGGTTAAACTCTCGCCAGCGCCGATCCACAAACCTTCGTTGTTTTGGCGGATGCCTCTTAGCTCGCGGAGCGTTCTGAGGGATATCAAGTTGCGCGGCGTAAACTGCCCGCGCTTCATCTTGGGATACACGTCCGTACCGCCGGCCACAAGCATCGCGTCGGGACCCAAATCGGCCAACGCTTTCGCTGCTTGTTTCAGCGTTCGAGGCTGGATGTAGTTAAATTCGGGGAGTCGGAGCATATGCTTCAAGTTTTTCACCCTCACCGTTCCCTCTCCCTCAGAACGAGGCCGAGGGTGAGAAGTCTTCCTCTCTCCCACTGAGAGAGGGTTGGGGTGAGGGCGTTTGATGAACTAGCTTTTCTGTGTCACCTCAATTCCTTCGCCCGGGTGCCACTTGATCGGCGCGGGAAATTTGAAATCCGGAACCGAAATCGGTTTCAGCCGGCCGTCGAGGGCGCGGAGAATTTTGTCCGGCGTGATCGGAATTTCGTGAATGCGCACCCCGATCGCGTCGTAAAGCGCGTTGGCAACCGCAGGAACCACCGGCAGCAGCGGCCCTTGGCCAGCTTCCTTGGCCCCGTACGGACCTTCAGGATCATCCGTCTCGACGAGAATCGTCTCGATCTCCGGTGTCTCCAGTGTCGTCGGACTCTTGTATTCCAGGATCGAGGGAATTTTGTGCAGCCCGCTTTTGCGAAAGATCTGTTCTTCCATCAATGCCTCGCCCAGCGCCATGTAAACGCTGCCTTCCGTTTGACCTTCGACCAGCAGCGGATTGAACGCGCGACCGCAATCGTGGGCGATCCAAACTTTGTCGATGTTGATTTCACCGGTGGCCCTGTCGCAATGAAGCTCGACGATGCTCGTAGAAAAACTATACGCTGGCGTTGGACCGACACCGGAGCCTTTGAAGTCGCGTGGATTTTTCGGCGGCCAATAACTGCCAGTGGCGCCGAGGGTGCCGTGTTTTCCTTCCGCTTTGGTTACCGCCTCTGCGAAGGTGATGGCGCGCTGATGCAAGCTGGCACTGCGAATCTTGCTATCGGCGAATTCCAGATCGTCGACGGGAATTTCCAGCGCTTCGCTCGCCGCCTCGAATAGTAACGGTTTGAGTTTACCGCAGGCTTGAACCGCGGCATTGCCGGTCATCACTGTCACTCGGCTCGAATAGCTGCCGAGGTCGACCGGAGTGAGATCGGTATCGGCGGTCAAGACTCGAATATCCGCAGGATCGATACCGAACTCTTCGGCGACCGCGTAAGCCAGAATCGAATCGGAGCCCTGACCGATGTCGATGGAGCCGCAGAACACCGCAACGCCGCCGCTCCGATCGAGCTTAATCTGCACACCCGAATGCGGCATGTTGTTCCAGTAAATCGGCAGGCCGGCGCCGCTGATGTAGGAACTGGCGGCGAAGCCCACGCCGTGACCGAACGGGAGCTTGCGAAATTTTTCGCGCCATCCGGCCCGCTCGGCGACCCGCTCGATGCATTCTCGCAACCCCGTGCTGCTGACGCGGAGACCATTTACGGTAACGCTGTTCGGCTCGACGAGTTGCTTGAGTCGCATGTCGATGGGATCGAGGCCAAGCTTCTCGGCGATTTCGTCGAGTTGAATCTCCATCGCGAAGCGCGGCTGCGGCGTGCCATGACCACGCTTCGGACCACAGGCGGGCTTATTGGTAAAGACCCGCACGCCTTCGAATTTGTATGCGGGTACTTTGTAGGTGACGGTTTGCAATGCGCCGGTATAGTAAACACTCGCTAGGCCATAGCTGCTGTAACCGCCGCCATCGAGAAAAGTTTTGTATTGCATCGCTTGAATCGTGCCGTCGTTCTTGACGCCGGTTCTGGCGAACATTTTGACTGGATGACGGCCGCGGTGCACATAAAAGCATTCTTCCCGAGTGAGGGTAATTTTTACCGGCCTTCGCGTGATCATCGAAAGTTTCGCGGCGCAGATCTCGTGCGAAAACGGGTCGCTTTTGCCGCCGAAGCCGCCGCCGACGGGGGTGGCAATGACGCGGATCCGGCTCGCGGGTATTTTCAGGACCTTGGCCAAAGCGCGATGGAGATAGTGGGGTGTCTGGGTCGATGACCAGACGGTGAGCTTGTGGTCCGGGCCGTAAAAACCGACGGCGCAATACTGCTCCATCGGCAGATGCGTGTTGCCCTGGTAAAAATAGGTGTCTTCAAAAATATGATCCGCCTGAGCGAAGGCCGCCTCGACATCGCCGAATTCGAACGAAACGGCTTTCTGAATATTGGCCTGCCGATTCCAGGTATGAATTCGCTCGCTTTCTTCGGTCGAGGCTAGCGCGTCCTCGATGGTGAGAATGGGCTTCAGCACTTCATATTCGACATCGATGTAGCCGAGCGCTTTTTCCGCAATCGCTTCGCTTGCCGTGGCGACCGCAGCAACAGGATCGCCGGCGTAGCGCGCCTTGTCGGTCACCAACGCTTCTTCGTCTTGTGTCGACGGCATGATGCCGAACTTTTCCGGCATTTCTTCGCCGGTAATGACTGCGAACACGCCGCCCAGCTTGAGCGCACGCGCCGCATTGACGCTGAGAATACGTGCATGAGGATAAGGGCTGCGCAGCAGCTTTGCGTAAAGCATGCGCGGCAGGTTGAGATCATCGGCGTAGATCGTTTCGCCGACGCACTTAGCCATTGCGTCGATTTTGCGTAGCGGCTTGCCGATGACCGAGAGATTCTTCTTATGCATGACTCGTCCTGCTGAAAATCGCCGCTTTTCAGCTTTCGCCGTCTTGCTTGATATCATTCACTAGCAAGAAGACGAATACCTTCCGTAAACACGCGAACAGGCGAGCGAGATCCTTCGCTCGCGCTCAGGATGCCAGACGAAGTGATTCGCCGCTGGAGTGTCATTCTGAGCCGGAGGCGAAGAATCTTGCGTTTCACTCATGACGAAACACCGACATTAGCATCCATTTCCTTTACTGCGAGCTCGACCGCTTGAATGATCTTTGTATAGCCGGTGCAACGGCAAAGATTGCCCGATAGAGATTGTCGGATTTCGTCGCGTGTCGGTCGCGGGTTGTCTTCCAATAGCGCTTTTGCAGTGAGAAGGATTCCCGGGATGCAGTAGCCGCATTGCGCCGCGCCGAGATCGGCAAACGCGTTCTGCAACGGATGCGGTTTCCCATCCCGCATCATTCCCTCGATCGTTGTTATCTCGGTATGCTCCGCTTCGATGCCAAGCATCAGACAAGACAGCACGGGCTTACCTGCGACCAGCACGGCGCAGGTGCCGCACTCGCCGAGCTCGCAGCCGTGCTTCGTGCCGGTCAGGTTCATGTCCTCGCGCAAGACTTCCAGCAGCGTCTTGTTGATCTCGGTGGCGACCTCGTGAATTTCGCCGTTCACGCGAAGACGCAGGAGAGTTTTCGTTGGTTTTTTTTCGGTGTCGGCTTTCTTGCTCATTGGCTTGAGCTTTTGTCTCGCACGTTCACCCGCTAAATCAAACGTCATTCCGGCCAAGCCGGCGACAGCTGGCGCGAGCCGGAATCCAGGAATGGCGGGGTGGTCTGGATTACCACTTTCGCGGCAACTAACCGCGGCACGGAGGTTCCGTCACTGGATTTTTTCAACAAAACATTACAGCTTGAAAAATCTTTTCGCCTTCAATTCAAATCGCGGCAAAGTCCCGGGTGAGACGAGTTCGATTTCGGGACGCAGTCCAATGCGTTCACGCATACGCTTGATGACTTGATCGCCAAAGCCTGTAATGGACTCCCCGGCCTTCAACTCTAGGACAAGCGTGATTTCACGCATGGCGTGCCTTTCGAAAATTTCGACGCGAAACTCCTCAACCTCGGGAAACTCCCGGATTACGTTTTCAACCGCGCTCGGAAAAACATTTACACCACGCACCACCACCATATCATCCACTCTGCCCAATACACCACCACGCAGCAGTAAGAACGCTCGACCGCATGGACAAGCTTCGCGGCTTGGTGCGACGAGATCTCCTGTACGGTAACGGATCAGGGGACTGCCGACTCGGCCCAGGTTCGTGATCACCAGCTCGCCTTGCTCGCCCTCCTTGCTTGCCATGCCCGTGAGCGGATCTATGACTTCAGCGATGAATTCAGTCTCGTTGATATGAATGGCTTCAGGCTGAAATAGGCACTGAAATCCGAAGGCGCCGACTTCAGTGGCGCCGGCGTGATCGAAGCACTTGGCGCCCCAGAATTCTTCAATAAGTTTCTTGGTGCTGGATATGCTCGCGCCAGGCTCGCCGGCGTGGATCGTGGTCTCTACCGCAGAATCCTTGGCGAGATCGATGCCGGCTTTTTTCGCCTCCGACGCCATATGCAGGGCATACGTTGGCGTGCAAACGAGCACCGTCGCGCCGTAATCTATGATCGCTTTGATTCGCTGAGCCGTAGATTGCGCGCCGCCGGAAATTGCCAAAGCGCCCACGTGCCGTGCGCCTTCCCAGCCAGCCCAAAAACCGATGAAAGGTCCGAATGAAAAAGCGAAGTAGATCCGATCGCGGGAGCTTACGCCGGCCGCTTCGAAAACGAGCTTCCAGCAGTTTGCCCACCACTTCCACGATTCCTCCGTGTCGAGCCAGTACATCGGTTTCCCCGTCGTGCCGGAGGTCTGGTGGATGCGTATGTAGTTTTCCAACGGATAGGTTAAATCGCAGCCGAATGGCGGATGATCGACTTGATTCTGAACGAGATCGCTTTTGGTCGTAAATGGCAGCGTTCCGAGCTCTGCCGTTGACTCAATTTGATCGATCCCTTGGCCGGCATATTTGTCGCGGTAGAATTTGTTTGTCGCCAATACGGCGCGCAGCATGCTGTGCAGCCGCTCGCTCTGCAGTTTCTCTCGCTCGGCCGAATTGTTTATTTTATCCACGGCGCTCTGGGCCTTATCGCCCTCAGGTGTGTTTACCAAGCCTAGGTTGAACGAGCAATCATCCTGCGGATGCGCCGCCACGCTTCGACGAGGCCGCCGGGGAGAAACAATACGACAAATATGAAGAGAATACCGAAGATGATCAGATGGAACTCTACCAGTTTTACGGCCAGCAGTTCCCTTAAGATCACGTAAAAGAGCGCGCCGAGGACGGGGCCATGCACTGTGCCCACGCCGCCGATATAGGCCATCAGCACGGCGTCAAAGGTCCACGCGGGGGAAAACGTGTGCTGCGGGTAGTAGCTGACATGGTAATAGGCGAAGGCGCCGCCGGCCAGGCCGGACAATGCCGTCGAGAGCGCGAGAGCGAGAAGCTTATGGGAAAGCGCGCTCACGCCTGTCGCTTCGGCCGCGGCTTCGTCCTCGCGCACCGCGCGTATTCCCAATCCGACACGAGAAGGCATCAGCAAGGCAACCAAGACTACACACAGAATCGCCATCCCGAGAGTCAGATAATAGCGCGGTAAAATGTTGTACGAGGCCAGCTCTCTTGCCGGGATGGTAGAAATTTGCGGCATCAGATTCCCAACGGTGATGCGCAATATCTCGGCGAGTCCCAATGTGCCGATTGCGAAATAAGCGCCGCGCAGGCGGAAAGCCGGTACACCGATAATCAAACCAAACAACATTGCCACGAGCGCGCCGGGAAGAAGAGCCAAGATAACGGGAGTGCCGCCGACCCACAGCGTACGCGTGACCAGCGCACCGAGTCCGAAGAATGCCGCGTGCCCGAGATTGATCTGGCCGGCATAGCCACCCAGCAGATTCCAACTCTGCGCGAGGACAATGGCGAGAAAAATTTGCACGCCAAGATTCAATAAATCGTTCCGCGTCGTGATAAACGGCAGTGATGCGAATGCAGCGATAAAGAACATTCCCGCGCCGAGCGATTTCACGCGCGCGCTCCAAAGAGTCCTTGCGGACGCACTACCAAGACAATGAGAAAAAGAATCAGTCCGACGACTTCGCGATACGGACCGCCGAGAAACACCACGCTCATCGCTTCCGCGAGGCCGAGGATGATGCCGCCGGCGAAGCTGCCGAAGAGCGATCCGAGCCCGGCGAGAACGATCACCACCAGCGCCTTGAGCGTCCATTCCAGGCCGATGGACGGACTGATCGCGTAGGAAACGCTGACCAGTCCACCGGCGATGCCGGCGAGCACGGTGCCAAGCGCGAAAGCGAGCAGATAGGTTTTTCCGACAGGGATTCCCATCAACGCTGCCGCTTCCCAGTCTTCGGCGGTAGCGCGGATCGCGCGGCCCCAGCGCGCTTTGGCAAGAAACAGGTGCAGCGCGACTAGAATCGCGAACGCGAACAGAAGGCTCGTCAGACGCAGCCAGGGAAGTGCCAAGCCGCCGAGTCGCAGCACCGCACCCGAATACGCCGTTGTCACCGCGCGCTCGTCCGCGGTCCAAAATCGAATCGCAAGCGCATGCAAGACCAGAGTCAGGCCGAAACCGATCAGCAGGGAATTCTTGATGCGTGTTTCTTCATGCGCTTTGACGACGAACTGAAACAGAGCCCAATAGAGCAACATTCCGAGCAGGAACATGGCCGGGGCGACGCCGAGCAAAGAAACAAACGGATCGATCTGCCAGAGTGTGAACATCCAAAACGTGCCATAACCGCCGAGCATGATCAGCTCGCCATGGGCCACGTTCAGAACGCGGAGCACGCCGAATGTCAGGGACAGTCCGGCAGCGGCCAATCCATAGAGGCCGCCGACGAGCAGACCGAGGATGAGTTGTTGGGCGAGAATCATCGTTCAAGCATCATAAGGCGTAAATTGAGGGGTGCTCCTTCGCCCATTGTGTCATTCCCGCGCACGCGGGAAGGTGGGTTCACATTTCAAGTGCAACAGTTCGTAGCAGAAGACCTCTGCTGGAGTTTTGTAGTTAAGGCATTTTCTCGGAGTGTGATTAT
>Ga0207701_10001886_pt1 | contig 21787 bp, 13 predicted proteins | sample KBSSwiSSwithPhiX_FD_184294 | JGI IMG/M metagenome (GOLD analysis project Ga0207701, IMG submission 184294) | Switchgrass rhizosphere bulk soil microbial communities from Kellogg Biological Station, Michigan, USA, with PhiX - S5 (SPAdes) (version 2) | ecosystem: Environmental > Terrestrial >... | reverse complement strand
GCGCCAGCGTCAGCTGCTGCGCGAGTTCGAATCGATCAGCGCCCAGGACAGCGCGCGCCACAACCCGCGCGCCAAGGGCTGGTTCGACAAGGTCAAGACCTTCTTCGAGGGCTAGGCGCTACTGCGAAAACCCGGTCGCGAAGCTCTGTAATGAGGCATGCAGGGTCGCGTCTGCACCGCTCGAGGGCGCCTCCGCGAGCCACAGATCGACGCCTTTCAGCTCGAGGTGCGCGCCAAAAATCACCGCGCTTGAGAGGAGAATCGCGGCGATCGCCAGCCACGCGACCACCGGATGTTCGCTGGGCCCGCTTCTAGGTCGAGATTCCACGCACGGGAGTAACGCAAACCCCGTGCCAACCTTCTAGCCGGGCTTAACCCCGGCCTTCTGCACCACCCGCTTATAGCGCTCGGCGTCGGCCTTGATGCGCGCCAGGAACTCGGCCGGCGTCATGCCGACCGCTTCGCCGCCCGCGCTCTCGATGAAGCGCTTCTGCACCTCCGGCGAGTTGAGCGTCTCGCGCACTTCTTTATTGATGCGATCGACCACCGCCTGCGGCGTGCCCTTCGGCGCGAACAGGCCGACCCAGATCGAGGCGTCGAGGTCGGGAATGCCCGCGTCGCGCGGCGTGGCCCACGAGGGATCGAGCGGTGACTTCTTCGCGGTGGTGATGCCGATCACCTTGCCGCGCCCCGACTTGATGTGCGGCATCGCGCCCGGCGCGGCCATCACGCCGAACTGCACGTCACCCGCGGCGACCGCCGCTGCCGCCGGCGCGCCGCCTTTGTACGGCACATGCAGCAGCTGGATGCCGGCAGCCTGCGCCAGCCATTCGCCCGCGAGATGATTGATGCTGCCGTTGCCGGCCGAGCTGAAGCTGATCGCGCCCGGCTTGGCTTTCGCCTGCGCCACCAGCTCCTGGAAAGTGTTGAACGGCGCGTTCGCCGTGGCGAGGTAGAGCATCGGCGAGTCGCTCACCATGGTGATCGGCATGAAGTCGCGCTCGAGCTCGTAGGGCACGTCGTTGAAGAGCGCTGGGTTCACCGCGAACTCGCCGGTATGCGCCATGAGCAGCGTGTAGCCGTCGGGCGCGGCCTTCTGCACCGCGGTGGTGGCGATGAAGCCGTTGCCGCCGGGACGGTTCTCGATCACGAAGTGCCACTTCACGCGTTGCTCCATCGCCTGCGCCAGCACGCGCGCCGTGGTGTCGACCGCGCCGCCGGGGGCGAACGGCACCAGCATGCGAATGGGCTTGTTGGGGTAGTCCTGCGCAGAAGACAGGCTCGCGCCCAAGGCCAGTGCGATTGCAAGAATGAATCTCATGCTTTCCTCCGTTTTCTCGCGGCGAGCTTAACCGCTTCGATGATCTCGGGATAGGCCGCGCAGCGGCACAGGTTCCCCGAAAGGTAATGCTTGATGGCTTCGTCGTCCGGATCGGGCTGCTCGTCGAGCAGCTGGCGCGTCATCAGAATGAATCCGGGCGTGCAGAAGCCGCACTGGAAGGCGCCGGACTCGATGAACGCCTGTTGTACCGCATCGAGCTCCTCGTTGCCTTCAATAGTGGAGACCGAAGCGCCCTCTGCCAGCGTCGCCAGGTAAAGGCACCCGGAAACCGCGCGTCCGTCGACCACCACGGTGCAGCAGCCGCACATCCCCTGGCCGCAGCTCTCGCGCGCGCCGTAGAGGCCGAAGCTCTCCCGCAGCACTTCGACCAGGCTCTCGTGCGGGGCGACTTGCGCGGACACTTCGCGCCCGTTCAGCTGGAATTGAATCTCACGCCTCACTTCAGCTTCTCCCAGATACTCTCGGCGCTCAAAGGCAGCGCGGTCAGCCGCACGCCGACGGCGTCGTGGATCGCGTTGGCGATCGCAGGCGATACGCCGAAGGTGCCGCTCTCTCCCACGCCCTTGCCGCCGAACGGCCCGGTCTTCTGCTCGGCCACCACCGCCTCGTTCACCATGCTCGCCGGCAGGTCGAGCATCCCGGGAATCTTGTACTCGGCAAACGACGCGTTGCGCAGCTGCCCTTGCGCGTCGAACTGCATCTTCTCGTGCAGCGTGAAGCCGAGCTGCATGATCGCCGCGCCCGAGATCTGGGTCTCGACGATCTTCGGGTTGATCGGCGTGCCGACGTCGGCGACGTTGACCAGGCGCGTGAGGCGCACCTTGCCGGTCTCGGTGTCGACCTCGAGCTCGACGCCGCTCGCGCCCACCATCCAGAACGGCGTCGCGTTGTCGGTGAGCCCGTTCGCGTCGGGCGACTTGTAGCTCGGGATGTAGCTGCCGGCGCCGGCGACGTTGCCGGCCTGCATGCCGTATTTCTTCTTGAAGATGTCCGGGATCGGGCAATCGGCGGCAAGGCCCAGTTCTTTTCGGAGCACGTTCAACTTGCTCAGGGCGTCCTCGGCGGCCAGCTTGACCGCATTGCCCATGTGGAACAGCGAGCGCGAGCCGAGCGTCGCCATGTCGTAGGGCGTGACGTCGGTGTCCGAGTGCACCACCGTGATCGACTCGGCCGCCATGTGCAGCACCTCGCCGGCGATCTGCGCCATCGCGGTGTCCGATCCCTGCCCCATGTCCGCGGTACTGCAATAGACGATGCAGCTTCCGTCCGCGTTCACGTTGACCGCCGCGAGCGAGGTCGTGGGCGAGACGCAGGCCTTGAAACCGATGGCAATGCCGCGTCCTTTCCTGATCGTCCCCGCCCCCCGATCGAAAGGCTTGCCCCACTCCATCAGGACGGAAATTCTTTCCAGGACTTTTTCCAGCGCCGCGTCCTTCATCACCGTGCCGGTCGCCTGCGGCCGGCCCTCGCGCAGCAGGTTCCTGCGCCGGAACTCGATCGGATCGATGCCGAGCTCGCGCGCCATCAGGTCGGTGTGGCCCTCGTAGGCCCACACCAGCTGCGGGATGCCGAAGCCGCGCAGCGCGCCCGCCGGCGGCAGGTTGGTGTAGAGCGCGTAGGAATCCACCGCGACGTGCTCGATGTCGTACGGGCCGGGCGCGGTGAAGCCCGATTTCTGCGTCACGCGCGGGCCGATGTCGGCGTACGCGCCGCCGTTCCACCAGACCTCGCATTCGCGCGCGAGGATCCTGCCCTCCTTCGACACGCCGCTCTTGATGCGGAAAGTGCTGGCGTGCTTGGTGATGGTGAAGAACTGCTCTTCCATGGTCAGGGAGATCTTCACCGGCCGCCTCGCCAGGAGGGATAGCACGGAAACCAAAGCTTCGAGCTTGATGTAGAGCTTGGCGCCGAAGCCGCCGCCGAGGAACGGCACGCGCACGCGCACCTTGTTCTCCGGCCAGCCGAGCAGCCGCGCGATCTCGATGCGCACGAACGACGGGCTTTGCGAAGCCGTGTGGATGGTGAGCGAGCTTTCGGTCGACTCCGCCACCGACACCAGCGGCTCGAGCGGCGTGTGCATCACCTGCTGCGTGCTGAAGCGGTGCTCGAACACCCGATGCGCATCCCGGAAAGCCTTTTCCGCATTCCCCCGTCGCAAACGGAATTCCAGGGCGACGTTGGTGTTCTTGCGGTCCTTGAGGTGCTTGAGGTCGGGGAACGTCCCAGCCGGCCTGAGGACCTCGTGCACGATGGCCTTGGAGGTCATCGCCTCCACTTCGTCGTACACCGCCGGCAGCTCCTCGTATTCGGCGGTGATCAGGTGCACCGCCTCTTCCGCCACGTGCGGATCGGACGCGAGCACCACCGCGACCGGCTCGCCGACGTAGCGCACCTTGTCGATCGCGAGGATCGGCTGGTCGTGGAATGCGGGACCGTAATAGGGATCCGGGATGACCTCGCGCACTTCCCGTGAAGTGACCACGCGATAGACCCCTGCCAGCGCCTGCGCCGCTGCGACATCGATGCGCTTGATGCGACCGTGCGCCACGGTGCTGCGGAAAATCTTGCCGTACAGCATTCCCGGCAGGCGCAGGTTGTGCACGTACTCGGCGCGCCCGGTGACCTTGAGCCACGACTCGAGCCGCGGCACCGAGCGCCCGACCTGCGGCGTTTCAGTGGACTGCGTTGCGCGCTTCATCGATCGCCCGGCGCAGATAGACGCGCACCAGATGCTTCTTGTAATCGGCCGAGCCGTGCAGGTCGCCCTCGATCTTCAGGGCGTCAATGGCCGCTTCGTCGTTGATGCGCACGGGGCGGTCGGTCGCGGCGCTGACGAAGATGCGATCTTCTCCGCCCAGGACAACCGCGACACCCACGGCCGGCCAATCGTCGGCCGATCGCGTGGTGCACTTCAGATATGCCGCGCCGCGCTTCCCGAGCGCCGGAATCTCGACATGGGTGATCAACTCGTTTCGCAGCGTGTTCTCCAGATAGCCGGCGTACAAATCCTCCACCGGCAGTCTGCGCTCGCCGCCCTTCCCCGCGACCACGACCTGAGCGCCCAGCGCGCTCAACAGCGGCGGCAGGTCCATGTGCGGATCCGCGTGCGCGAGCGCGCCGCCGACGGTAGCGACGTTGCGCACCCGCACGTTGGAAAGCGTGCGCAGGGTTCGCGTGATGACCGGCCAGCCCTTGCGCACCGCTTCGGAGCGTTCCAACGCGCGCAGTGTGGTCATCGCGCCTATGCGAAGACTGCCGTTCGCTTCGATCGCATCCAGCCGGAGATTCCTGAGAGAAACCAGGCGCTGCGGGCGCAGCACGCCCGCTTTCATCATCAACATCAACGCGGTGCCGCCGCCAAACGGGCGCGTATCCGCACCATCAAGGAGAGCAAGCGCTTCGCCGAGCGAGCCCGGCTGCAACAGTTCGAATGGTGTCATCGTGCCGAAAGACGAGCGGCATAGTTTAGCGCGGTGTCGCGCCGCGACGACGCACATCGAGCTTACTAATCGAAACGGTCAGGAGTAGAGTCGGACGCGTCGGCCTGATTTACCTCCTTCCAGATCTCGAGGCACCAAATGACATCACCGTTTTCCGCCGCGACCACCTATTGGGTGGACGCTTGCCAGCGCTTCGTCCTCACGCTTGACGTTCTGCGCGAGCGTGGCAACGAGTATCTGGAGCACGAGAAATCCGGCAGTCCCCCGGTGCTGGTGTTCGACTTCGAGGTCGTGGCCGACGGGCGCAGCCTGCCGAAGCCCGCCAACTACGCGCTGGTGCGCATCAAGCCTCCGGTGGACTACCCGGCCACCGACACGCGCCTGCGCCCGTTCGTGGTGATCGACCCACGCGCCGGGCACGGGCCCGGAATCGGCGGCTTCAAGATCGACAGCGAGATCGGCATCGCGCTGAAGTCCGGCCACCCGTGCTATTTCGTCATGTTCTTCCCGCAGCCGCTGCCGGGGCAGACGATCGAGTCGGTGTGCTCGGCGGAAATCGCCTTCATGCGCAAGCTGAACGAGCTGCATCCCGACCCTGACAACAAGCCGTTCGTGATCGGCAACTGCCAGGGCGGCTGGGCGCTGATGATGCTCGCCGCGCTGGCGCCCGACCTGGTCGGCCCGATCCTGCTCGCCGGCTCGCCGCTCTCGTACTGGGCCGGCGTCGGCGGCAAGAACCCGATGCGCTACTCGGGCGGCCTGATGGGTGGCACCTGGCTCGCCTCGCTCATGGGCGACCTGGGTCACGGCAAGTTCGACGGCGCCTACCTGGTCAACAACTTCGAGGGGCTCAACCCTTCGAACACCTACTGGAGCAAGCTGTACAACCTCTACGCCAAGATCGACACCGAGCGCAGCCGCTTCCTGGAGTTCGAGCGCTGGTGGGGCGGGCACTACCTCCTCAACAAGGAGGAGATGGAATGGATCGCGCAAAACCTGTTCGTCGGCAACAAGCTTGCCGCGGGCGAGGTCGAGTCGTTCGACGGCAAGCACCGCGTCGACATGCGCAACATCCGCTCGCCGATCGTGGTGTTCGCATCGTGGGGCGACAACATCACGCCGCCGCAGCAGGCGCTCAACTGGATCCTCGACCTCTACGCGACCGACGAGGAGATCCGCCTCAACGAGCAGACCCTGGTCTACTGCCTGCACGAGAAGATCGGCCACCTCGGGATCTTCGTCTCGGCGAGCGTGGCGAAGCGCGAAACCGCCGAGCTCGCCGGCGCGCTGGAGCTGATCGACACGCTGCCGCCCGGGCTCTATGAAGCGATCATCACCGACACCACGCCCGAGATGCCCGGCCTCGAGTACGTGCAGGGCCGCTACCTGATCCAGTTCGAGCCCCGCACGCTCGACAACTTGCGCGCGCTGGACGACGGCCGCGCCGACGAGCGCGCGTTCGAGGTCGTGAACCGCGTGTCAGAGATCAACCAGGGGCTGTACAACACCTTCGCGTCGCCGGTTGTGAAGGCGATGTCGAACGAGGCGATGGCGCGTTTCACGCGCGACACCAACCCGGCGCGCCTCGAGCGCTGGGCGTTCTCCGACCTCAATCCCTGGATGTGGTGGGTGCGGCCGATGGCCGAAGCGGTGCGCGCCAATCGCCAGCCGATCGCGCCCGACAACCCGTTCCTCAAGGCCGAGCAGAAGGTGTCGGGGCAAATCGAGGACGGGCTCGACCGCTATCGCGACGTGCGCGATGACCTCATGGAGCGCGTGTTCAAGGGCCTGTACGAGTCGCCGTGGCTCGCCGCCGCGGTCGGCATCGAGCCCGGCTTCCACAGCAAGCGCGGCGCCCGTTCCGCGTCCTGGGAGCGCGAGGAGCTGAAGCGCCTGAAGCGCCAGGACGTCGAGTCGTGGATGGAGAACGGCAGCCTCGCCGACGCCTGGGCACGGCTCGTCCTCTATCTCCGCCCCGAGGGCAAGGGGGTCGACGAGCGCCCGTTCAACATGGTGCGCCGCCTGATCGAGGAGACGCGACCCGAGCACATGCCTTCGCTCGCCGTGCTGAAGGGAGCGGTGAAGCGCCAGGCCTTCGTGCTCGCGCTCGACGAGGAGCGCGCGATCGCCGCGCTGCCCAAGCTCGCGCCCGACCTGCAGCTGCGGCGGCGCGGCTACGAGGCTGCGCGCAAGGCGATCGGCGTGCGCGGCGAGCTCACGCCGCGCCAGGTGGAGCGCCTGCGCCGGGTCGCCGCCACCCTCGGCCTCGAACAGCCGGTGCAGGAGCTGAGGTCCGCATGAGCCACGAGAAATACCAGCGGCTGATCGATACCGCGAAGGCGCTGCCGCCGGTCGCCACCGCGGTGGCCCACCCTTGCGACGAAAGCTCGCTCACCGGCGCGGTGGATGCGGCCAAGCTCGGCCTGATCCGGCCGTTGCTGGTCGGGCCGAAGGCGAAGATCGACGCCGCGGCGCGCAAAGCGAAGCTCGATCTCGCGGGTTTCCAGATGATCGACGCGCCGCACAGCCACGGCGCCGCCGCGACGGCGGTCGAGCTGGTGCGCTCGGGCAAGGCGGAAGCGTTGATGAAAGGATCGCTGCATACGGACGAGCTAATGGCGGCGGTGGTCAAGCGCGACACCGGGCTGCGCACCGCGCGGCGCGTCAGCCATTGCTTCGTGATGGACGTGCCCTCCTACGAGACCGCGCTCATCATCTCGGACGCCGCGGTCAACATCGCCCCGACCCTCAAGGACAAGATCGACATCGTGCAGAACGCGATCGACCTGGCGCACGCGCTGCGTTTTCCCGAGGTGCGCGTCGCCATCCTCTCGGCGATGGAAACCGTGAATCCCGACGTACCCTCGACGGTCGAGGCCGCGGCGCTGTGCAAGATGGCCGACCGCGGCCAGATCACCGGCGGCATCCTCGACGGCCCGCTCGCGCTCGACAACGCCATCAACCTGGCGGCGGCCAGCATCAAGAAGATCGTCTCGCCGGTCGCCGGGCGCGCCAACGTGCTGATCGTGCCCGACCTCGAGGCGGGCAACATGCTCGCGAAGAGCCTGTCGTTCCTCGCCAAGGCCGACTCGGCGGGCATCGTGCTCGGCGCCAAGGTGCCGATCATCCTCACCAGCCGCGCCGATTCGGTGATGGCGCGCCTTGCCTCGTGCGCGGTGGCCTCGCTGGTGGCCGCGACCCGGCGCGAAAGCGTCGCGAAAGCGATCGCCGCGTGAACCCCGCGATCCTCGTGCTCAACGCCGGTTCCTCGAGCATCAAGTTCTCGCTCTATGCCGAGGGTCCGGTCGCGAGCGGGCAGATCGGCGGCATCTATACGCAGCCCCGCTTCGTCGCGGGGTCGGTGGAAAAAACCTGGCCGGCCGGAACCAAGCTTGGGCACGACGGCGCGCTCGCGCACATCGTGGACTGGCTAAAAGCGGCGCACGGCGCGGTGCACCGTCTCGCCGCCGTCGGCCATCGCGTGGTGCACGGCGGCCCCGATTACGCCGCGCCGGTGCGCGTCGACGCGGCGGTGCTCGCCAGGCTCGAGAAGCTGGTGCCCCTCGCCCCGCTGCACCAGCCGCATAACCTCGCGCCGATCCGCGCGCTTCTCGAGCGCTCGCCCGAGCTGCCGCAGGTCGCCTGCTTCGACACCGCGATGCACCGCTCCAACCCGCCGCTCGCGCAGATGTTCGCGTTGCCGGCCGAGCTCACCGAGGCCGGCGTGCGGCGCTACGGCTTCCACGGCCTGTCCTACGAATACATCGCCTCGGTGCTGCCCGAAGTCGACGCGCGCGCCGCGCGCGGCAAGACGATCGTCCTGCATCTGGGCAACGGCGCGAGCATGTGCGCGCTGCAGGCCGGGCGCAGCGTGGCGAGCACCATGGGCTTCACCGCCGTCGACGGGCTGCCGATGGGCACGCGCAGCGGCGCGCTCGATCCCGGCGTGCTGCTCTATCTGATGGACGAGCGCGGCATGGACGCGCGCGCACTGGAGAAGCTGCTGTACCAGCAGTCCGGCCTGCTCGGCGTCTCGGGCGTGTCGAGCGACATGCGCGTGCTGCTCGAATCGCCGGAACCGCGTGCCGAGCTGGCGGTGAATCTCTTCGTCTATCGCATCGGCCGCGAGCTCGGCTCGCTCGCCGCGGCGCTCGGCGGGCTGGACGCCGTCGTGTTCACCGCCGGCATCGGCGAGCGCGCCGCCGCGATCCGCGAGCGCATCTGCCGCCAGGCGTCGTGGCTGGGCGTGGAGCTCGATGCCGCGGCGAACGCAAAGCATGGCCCGCGCGTCAGCAGCCCTTCGAGCAGCGTCGCGGTGTGGGTGATCCCGACCAACGAAGAACTGATGATCGCGCGCCATACGCGCGACGTGCTGCAAAGGACCGAGCAACATGCCTCAGCCGCATAACCCCGTGCTCGCCGGCCAGAAGGCGCTGGTCGTCGGCATTGCCAACGAGCATTCGATCGCCTATGGATGCGCCGGCGCGTTCCGCAGCCTGGGCGCCGAGCTCGCCATCACCTATTTGAACGACAAGGCGAAGCCGCACGTCGAGCCCCTGGCGCGCAAGCTCGAGGCGCCGATCTTTCTTCCGCTCGACGTCGAGCGCGCGGGCGAGCTCGAGGCGCTGTTCGACGCGTTGCGCGGCCGCTGGGGCCGCCTGGACATCCTGGTGCATTCGATCGCCTTCGCGCCGAAAGCCGACCTGCAGGGCGGCCTGATCGACTGCTCGGCCGAAGGCTTCAAGCGCGCGATGGACGTCTCGTGCCACTCGTTCATCCGCATGGCCAAGCTCGCCGCGCCGCTCATGGCCGAAGGCGGCACGATGTTCGCCATGAGTTATCACGGCGCGCAGAAGGTCGTGCCGAACTACAGCGTGATGGGGCCGGTGAAGGCCGCGCTCGAGGCGGCCTGCCGCTACCTCGCCTACGAGCTCGGCGAAAAGCGCATCCGTGTGCACCCGATCTCGCCCGGACCGCTGAAGACACGCGCCGCCTCCGGGTTGAAGGACTTCGACCTGCTCCTGAACGAGGCGGCGAGCCGCGCGCCGATCGGCGAATTGGTCGACATCGACGACGTGGGATACGCCTGCGCCTACCTGGCGACGCCTTATGCGCGGCGCCTCACCGGCCAGACCACCTACGTGGATGGCGGCGTGAACATCATGGCCTGAGTCAGCGCCCCGGCCAGGGCACCGGGCCGCCGCCCAGGCTGCCCTGGTAGCCGGAGAAGCCGATCGAGGCGATGGCCTGGAAGGTGGCCTCGTCCTCGACATGGTGCGCGAACACCGGGATGTCGAGCTGCCGCGCCGTGCGCACCAGCGATTCGGCGAAATAATGGGCGCCGGCGTCGGTGAGGATGCGCCCCAGCTTGGCGCCCGCGAGCTTGACGTACGCCGGATGCAGGCGTTGCAGCAGCGCGAGGCAATCGCGGTGCACGCCGAAGTGATCGATGGCGAACCCGGCGCCCGCCGCGCTGACCGCCTGCGCGAAATCCGCGGCGGCGGCGACGTTACGCACCACGCCGTGCTCCGGGATCTCGAAGGCGAGGCGTGCGGCGAGCGCGCGGTCGCGCGCCAGCCGCTGCGCGAGCCACTCGATGAACGCGGGCTGCTCGGTGGAGCGCGCGGACACGTTGATGCTGATGCGCTCCTCGCCGCGCGGCGTTTCACGCAGGACCTTCTCGATCACGGCCCGGTCGAGCTCCTCGGCGAGCCCCTGCGCGACGACGAACGGCATGAAGCGCGCGGCGCTCATCTCGTGCCCGGCGGCATCGTCCAGCCGCACCAGCACCTCGGTGTGCAGCGCGCGATGGTCGCTCATGCGGTAGGCGGTCTGTCCGACCAGGCGCAACCGGCGCTCGGCGAGCGCGGCGCGCACCACCTGGGGACGGTCGTCCGGCGCCGCATCGGCGGCGACCTCGGCCTCGAGGACCACCACGCCTTGCGCCGTTGCGCGTGCCTTGCGCAGCGCATCCTGCGCGCCCCGTACCAGCGCCTGCAGGCTCGGCCGCTCGCCGCCGGCCTCGGCGCCGCCGCAGTACACGCGGCCGTGCCCAGGCAGGCCAGCCTCGCCCAGCACGGCCTGGACGCGCCCGCGCAGCACGGTGAGCGCCTCGCGCGCCGCCCCGGCGCGCAGTCGCGGCAGGGCGAGCACCGTCACCGCCCCGCCCCAGCGCGCGGCCGATCCGCCCGCCTGAACCGCGGTGTCGTCCATCTCGAGCAGCAGCGTGCGCAGCAGCTCGTCGCAGCGCTCGCTGCCGATCTCGCGGTTGATCCCGCCGAGATCGGCGAGGTCGACCAGCGCGAGCACGCCGCCGAAAGCCTCGTCCTCGCCCTCGTAGCGGGTCTCGAAGCGCGCGGTGAACCCGAGCGCGTTCGGCAGACCGGTAACCGGATCCTGGTAGGCGGCGACCTGCAGGCGCTCGGCGCGGCGCGCCTCCGCGTCCAGCGCCTCGCTCACCTTGAGCGAGAGCGAGTTCATCGCTTCCACCACGCGCGCGAGCTCGCGCGTGCGCGGGCGAATCCGCAGCGTGACGAAGCGCCGCGCCGAAATCGCCTGGGCCGCCTGCTCCACCGCCTTCAGGGGATGCAGCACGCTGCGCAGCACCAGCCGCAGCACGAGCAGCGCGGCGGCATAGATCAGCACCAGCAGGATCACGGTGTCGCGCGCCGTGCCCCAGAGCTGCTCGTAGGCGAAGCGCGGATGCACGGTGACGCGCACGCGCCCGGCCTGCTGCCAGCCGGCGCTGACGAACGACTCCGCGGTCGGCGCGTGCAGCTGGAATGTTCTCGCGAACCACGCCGGATATTCGCCCTCGCGCGCCGCCAGGTGGCGGCTGACGATGCGCTCGCCGCTCGCCGAGATGTATTCGATGCGCTCGTAGTGGCCGCGGTCGAACGCCGGGTTGATCACGGTCTCGGCGAGCGCCGGGTCGCCGCCGCGCAGCAGCACGCCGAGCGACAGGCCGAGCGAGGTGGCCGCGTCCTGCGAGATCGACTCGAGCTGGCGCTGCAGGTGGCCCTGCGCGCTGCGCAGGATGATCGCTTCCACGCCGACCAGCGCGAACAGAAAGATCGCCGAGATCGCCGCCGCGAGCAGCCGGCCGACGGTCACGTGCGCCGCTCCCAGTCGAGGCGCTCCATCAGCGCGCGCCAGTTGCGCAGCTGCTGCGGAGTGCCGACGCGCCCGCGCATCTCGACCCACACCTCCTCGTCGTTGAAGCTGTAGACCGGCACCAGGTCCCTGCGCTGGGACGCTGGACGCACCGTGTCCTCGAGGTTGTCGAGCACCAGCGGCTCGGCGTTCGGGCTCGCGTAGTACGCGAGCACCATGTGCGCCTGGTTGAGCTTGAGCGACTTGACGTACGTCAGCCGCAGCTGCGCGATCGGCACGCCGAGCTCCTTCAGCAGGAAGTACTTGGCGATCGAGAAGTCCTCGCAATCGGCGCCGTTGCTGCCGATCGATTCCGCCGGCGTGGCCCAGTAGTCGTCTTCGCGCCAATGCACGGCGTCCTCAACGAACGGCACGCGGTTCAGCATGCGGTTGACGTCGTTGAGCAGAGCAGTCTCCACTGTGGGGGAGCGCTTGCGCTCAGTGGCATCGCGCTTCCAAGCCTCGAGCCGGGCACGCGCCTCGCCGCCGAAGCGCTTGCTGTAGATCTCCACCAGGCGCGGCGAGACCGCAGTGGTGTAGCCGCGCTCGATGCGCGGCTGGCCGATCGCTACCGCGGTCGCGGCCGCGAGCAGCAGAGCGATTACGAGGTAATTGGAAAAAGCTTTCAGATGCCGAGCGAGCGACGCATGAACGCGAGCGGCTTGCGCAGCAGGTAATAGGCGAGGGTCACGCGGCCGGCGTAGATCTTGGCGGTGCCGCGCAGGCCGATGCGCGGCAGGCCCTGGCCCTGGGCGAGCTGGGCGCGGATCACGTAGGCGAGCGTGCCGTCGGGCGCGAGCGTGGCCTCGTAGCTCGAGCGCTCGATCTTCGCCTCGAGCGGCGACAGCGGGTCGACGTGCAGCAGCAGGTTCACCGGTGCGCCTGCTTCCAGCTCGACCGCGTCGTCCGGCGGCAGGTAGATGGTGACGTCGATGAGCGAGGGGTCGGCAATCACCATCACGCGCTCGCCGACCTGCACCGGACGGCCGCGCCAGTCCTCGGGGCTGGAGAAGATCGCCACCCCGCCTTGCGGCGCGGTGAGCTTGGACTTGGCGAGCAGCTCGCCGAGGAAGGCGAGCTCGGCCACCTTTTCCTGCACGCGAGCGTTCAGCACCTGCAGCTCGAAGCGGCTGGCCTCGTCGGTAAACGACTTGAAGGTGGCGCGCTGCAGGTCGGCGCGCGCGATGTCGAGCGAGCGCGAGGCGAGCTCCAGGCGGCTGCGCAGCGCGGTGTCGTCGAGCACCACCAGCACCTCGTCGGCCTTCACGATCTGGTTCGGCTTCACCACGATCTCGCGCACCACGCCGTCGAGCGGCGAGGTGATCGGGATCGGGCGCAGCGGGGTGATTTCGGCCGGCGCGAGCGCGCTCAGGCGCACCGGGATCAGGCCGGCGAGCGCCGCGAGCACGCCGACGATCGCGAGGTTGCGCCAGGTGGCGCGGCTCTTGAGGAAACGCTTGAAGCCGTGGCGGTCGCTGCGCCACGCCCAGAGGCCGTAGCCGGCAGAGCGCGCCACCCAGTCCGCGCGCGCACCCTCGGGCTCGCTGAACGCGGTGCCGCGCAGGAACAGCATGCCGCCGAGCGGCGTGCCGGTCGGGCCGCGCAGCGGGCAGTGCAGCAGGTGCGCCGGGCACCACTCCGCACCGTCGGTGACGACGGCCTCGGGCAGCTCGCCGATGGTCCAGGCGCGCGCCTCTTCAAACTCGGCGGGCGTGATCGACTGCACCAGGCGCACCAGCCATTGCTGGAACGGGCTGTCGGCCGACACGTCGGCCAGGCCGGAAGCCACGGCGATCAGCGGCCGCCCGAACACGTCCACGCGCCAGAGCACCGCCTGGTCGAAATCGAACACTTGCGATGCGTCGTTCACCGCGCGGAACGCGACCTCGCGGTTCGAGGTGGCCGACTGGATGCGCCGCTCGAACTCGAGAAGCGCCAGAGCGGGGTTGGGGCTTTCGCTCATTTCAGTGCGCTAGGGCTTGGCCGGCTTCGGGAATACCGCGGTGCCGACCATGCCGGGCAGCAGGCTGCCCGCGCCTTTCTCGACGCGCGCTTCGACTTCGAGCTGCTGGCTCACGCCGTCGATGCGCGAATTCAGCTTGGCGACCCGCGCCTCGAAGCTCTGGCCGATCTCCTTGACGTGGATCGTGACCAGCGCGCCCGGGCGCAGCCAAGCCGTCCAGGACGCCGGCACGAAGATCTGCGCCTTGAGGATGTTGGTGTTGACCAAGTCGATCAGCGGCTGCCCGGCAGGCACGCTTTCCGACGCTTTCACGCGCAGCCGCGCGACGTTGCCGCCGAACGGCGCCTTCACGCGGCAATAAGCCATCTGCGCGCGGCGGAAGTCGACCTGGCTGCGCGCGCGATCCGCCGCCGCGGCAGCGAGCATGACGTCGAGCTCGCCCGCGGCGCCGAGCGCCTGCAGGCGCAGCCGCGCCAGATGGGTTTCGCGCGCGCCGCGATATTCGGCGTCCGCCGCCTGGAGCTGCGCGCGCTGCTCCGAGCAGTCGAACTCGATCAGCGCGCTGCCTTTCTTGAAGCCGTCGCCCAGGCCGACCTTGATCGAGCTGATGCGGCCCGCCATCTGGCTGGAGAGCGTGCCTTCCTCGCCCGCGAGAATCAGCGCGGCGATTTCGGCTTGCGCCGCGGCCGGCTTCTCGGGCTGAGCGAGGACCGGCGGCTTCGCGGGCGTCGGTTCCGGGGTGACCGATTTCGGTGCCTGCGCGAGTACGTTGCCTGCAGCAAACAGAAAGCAGAAAAGAAGACGCGTGTTCATCGCGGCGCGATCCGTTGCTCGAGCCTCAGGTCGAGCGGCTCGGCGGGTGGCGCCGCCGACACGGCCGGCGAAACGGCTTTCTGCATGCCTAGCGCAGGCTCGATGCGCAACGCCGGGCGCGTGATGCGGGTGTTGGCGAGGTCGGCAACCACGCGGTAGGCCGCGCCTTCGCCGAGGGTGCGCCATTGCTCGTCGTCGACCGGGTCGCTCAGCGTGGTCCTGAATTCGCGTAGCGCGGGCGCGCTGAAAGCGCCGGTGCGGCGCGTGCCGACCTCGATGCGCACGGTGCGGCGGCCTTCCTGCGCACGTTCCACCTGCAGGCGCAGGTCCAGCACCAGGTCGGCGCCGCCGCCGGCCGACTTCATGCGCCCGCCGGCGAGCACGCGGTTCGCGCCCTCGCCCACCAGCGCAGCCAGGCGCGGCCGCACGCCGGAGATTTCCCCGATCGCGACCACCGGCCGCTCCAGCTCCGCGCGCGGCGAGAAGCTCGTGCGCTCGTACTCTGCGTATCGCACCTGCACCGCGTTCGCCAGCTCGGCGAGCGGGCGCTCCTCGTCCTCGCGCGGCACGATGTCGTAGCCGATCGAGTTGTAGAGGCGCGCGATCACCGCCTGCACGTTGGCGTAGGCCAGGTCGCGGTTGATGTGGCTCGCCATGGCGCGCGCGCGCGCCCGTACCACTTCAAGCTCGTTGTCGATACCGGCTGATTCGCTCGACGCGAGATGCTGCACGATCAGGTCGTCGTCGCGCGCCGCCTCGTCCCACACCATGAACTCGTCGGCCACCAGCGTGTAGCGCACCGCGGCGATGCGCGTCTGGGCGAGCACCGCCATCGCCATCGCCTGGCGGCGCGCGTCGTCGGCGCGCTTCTGCGCTTCTTCCGAGCGGTTCATCGCCGGTATCGAGAACACCTTGGTGAGGTTGAACGCGACGTTGAGGCCGAGCGAATACCAGTTGTTGTTCACCAGGAAGCGGTTGCTGTCGTAGTTGCCCATCACGTTCAGGCTGACGTTGGGCAGGATGCCGACCATCGCCTTGCGCGCCTCGTCGGCCGAGATGCGCGCGCGGTAGCCCTCTTCCGCCATCTCCGGCCGCTGGCTGAGCGCGAGCGCTTCCAGCTTCTCGATGTCCGTCGTCAGGTCCGGCACATCGCGCGCATCGCTCACCGGCGAAGCCACGCGCAGCTCCACGCCCGGCGGCGAATTGATCAGCGCCGCGAGCTCGACCTTGGCCTGCGCGAGCTCCTGGCGGCGCAGCGCGATCTGCTGCGCGAGGTCGAGCAGCGCGCGGCGCAGGGTCGCGGTCTGCACCGGCGGCAGCAGGCGGCTTTGCTCGACCAGGCGTGTCTTCTCGATCGCCTGGTCGATCTCGCCAAGCAGGCGGTCCGCCTCCGGCAGCAGGCGCTGCGCGGCCTCGGCGCGCCACCACGCGATGCGCACGTCATGCACCAGCGTTTGCACCGCCTTGCGCCGGCGCTCCTCGGCAATCAGCTTCTGGTCGGAGAGCTGCTTGGCGCGGAAATAGCTGACGCCGAAATCGAGCAGGTTCCACGCGACGCCGACGCTGCCGGTGCGCAGGGTCTTCTCCTGCGCCGCGCTCGGCGTGGTGGTGATGGTCCCGTCCGGGGTTACGCCGAAGCCGAAGGCTTCGTTGTTGCGCGTGCTATAGCCGGCATTCGCCATGAAGCGCGGCAGCAGGTCGAACTGGGCGACGTCGAGCTGCGCTGCTGCGGCCGCTTCTTCCATGCGCCGCTGGCGGTGCTCGGCCTGGTATTTGATGGCGCGCGCAGTCGCGTCTTCCAAGGTGAGGGGGCGGGCTACGGCTTCCTGCCCGGCGAAGAGCTGATCGCGCGCGTCCAGCCCGAGGCGCTCGCGCGCCGCAGGGTCGAGCGGGTCCGTGGTCACCGCGCAGCCGGCGAGAAACACCGACAGCAGAGCGACGAGCACCCCGCCGGAACATTCCGGTTTTTGTTGAACTAAGGAACGCATGCCTTTGTTTTACCGCGTCCTTATACCCCCTAAAGGACGCATCATAGCCCACCCGGGGCTTTTCAGCGCCGGGCGCCGGGTTTGGCTTTGTCAGAAGGCGCGATTCGGTCCAGCAGGGGGTCCCGGTTGGTCTTGGCGGCGCTCACCTGGTCGCTAAAGGAGGCTGCCCCGGGCTTCCCGGGCCGTACGCCGGCCGTGGCGGTCGCGGCCTTGCTGGCCACCCGGCCCTCGCCAGCCTGCTTGGCGGCCTCCAGACGGGCCTTTTCGGCCTCTTCCTTGTCGACATCCATGCCGAGCGCGAGGCCGGCGGCACCCGGCCGCAGGCGCATGGCGTCGATTTCGAGCGTGAACTGGGTGCGCGCTTCGCGCCCTTCGGTGTCCCGCGCCAGGATCTCGACCTCGAGGGTCTCCCCGATCCCCTGCGGCGGGGTACCGCTGAACACGCCGCGCAGGCCGTCGAACCTGAGCCAGCCGGGCAGCGGGCTGCCATTGGCAAGGCGCGCTTCCAGCTGGACGACCGCGGAGGGATCGGTGTGCGCAAAGGCATCGGTGGGCACGCGCAGCATCGCGAGGCCATCGGCCAGCAAGCGCATGTCCGGCACGCCGTGATAGACGAACAGCCGGTGCCCGCCGATTTCCGGCGTCAGCAGCTCGTCCATCCGCAGATACGGAAGGGCCTGCTCGCGCGACAGGCGCGTCAGGGCGAAGGTCGAGGGCTCGCCGGCCGCCGTCGGCGGCAGCGAGTTCAGGTCGAAAATGCCCGGCGCGCCCGAGGGCGCAGCGCCGAGCGGCGCCGCGGCCGGAGCACCGGCGAGGTTCGCGGCCGCCACGCCGCCGTCCACCGGCAGGCCGAGGGTCGGGACCACGAACTGCGGCGCGAGCGGCGGCAGCGCGGGCGTTGTTTGCGGGGCCGTCGGCGACGCCGGTACCGGCGTCGAAGGCGCGGTGCCGATGCTGGGGAGTTGCGGCTGGGCAATGTCTGCCGCCGGCGTGACGGGGACCTGCGTCAGCGTGAGCTGCACATTGCGCTGGTCGAATTGGCCGGCGCTGTCGGTGGCGCGCACGGTGATGTCGTAGATCCCGTCGCCATTCGCATCCGCCGGCGACGCGAAGCTCTGCGCCGCGTTCAGCGTCACCAGGCCCGTGGTCGGATCGATGGTGAACAGCGCTGCATCCGGTCCCGTCAGGGTCCAGGTCACCGTGTCGCCGGCATCGGCGTCCGAGCGCGTCGCGGTGTACACCGCTCCGCTCCGGTTTTCGACGAACGTCCCGCTCGCCGGGCTGCTCACCGCGGGGGCATCGTTGACCGCGGTCACGGTGATCGCGACCGAGTCGGAGTCGGTGGCGCTATTGGCGTCGGTCGACAGCACGGTCAGGGTGTCCGACCCGCTGAAGTCCGCGTTGCCCTGATACGAGAGGGTCGCGAGTGCGGCGTTGATCTGCGCCTGGGTGCCCCAGAGCGTGAGGCTCGAGCTGCCATTCGCGCCCGCCATGATGCTCGCGCCGCCGGCCAGGCTCACGTTGAGCCTGCCGTTGGTGACCGTCAGGCGTGTGCTCGAGAGATCGCCGTCGACGTCGTTGACCGAGATACCGGCGAGCGCGAGCGGGGTGTCCTCGTTCACCGTCTGCGCGCCCGGCACCGTGTTGACCGGGCCGTCGTTCACCGAGCTGACCGTGATCGACAGCGCGACGGAATCCGTCACGCCATTGGCATCGGTCGACAGCACCGTCAAGCTGTCGGCGCCGTTGAAATTCGAGTTGCCCTGGTAGCTGATCGAGGCGAGCGCCGCGTTGATCTGGGCCTGCGTGCCCGACAACGTCAGCGTCGAGCTGCCGTTCGCGCCCGAGCTGATGGTCGCGCCGCCGGCCAGGCTCACGTTCAGCGCGCCGTTCGAGACCGTGAGCTGCGTCGTCGACAGGTTGCCGTCGACATCGTTGACCGCAACGCCGCTGATCGAGAGCACCGTATCTTCGTTGACCGTCTGCGCGCCCGGTACGGTGTTCACCGGGCCGTCGTTGACCGAGGTTACGGTGAGGGCCACGGCATCCGAATCCGTCGTTCCATTCGCGTCGGTAGACAGGACGGTCAGTATGTCGGCGCCATTGAAGTCGGCATTGCCCCGGTAGCTGACCGAAGCGAGCGCGGCGTTGATCTGCGCCTGCGTTCCGGCCAGCGTCAGCGTCGAGGTGCCATTGGCGCCCGCGCTGATCGTGGCGCCGCCGGCAAGCGAGACATTCAGCGTGCCGTTGGTAACCGTCAGCCGGGTCGTCGACAGGTTGCCGTCGATGTCGTTGACGCTGATCCCGGCGAGCGGCAGCACCGTGTCTTCATTGGCGGTTTGCGCCCCCGGCACGGTGTTGACCGGACCGTCGTAGAGCGGGGTGACCGTGATCGCGATCGCGTCGGCGTCGGGCACGCCGTTGCCGTCGGTCGACAGCACGATCAGCGTATCGCCGCCGCTGAAGCCGGGGTTGCCCTGGTAGGACAGGCTCGCGAGCGCGGCGTTGATCTGCGCCTGCGTGCCGGAAAGGGTGAGGGTCACGGAACCGTTCGCGCCGGCGCTGATCGTGGCGCCGCCAGCGAGGCTCACAGTGACCGTGCCGTTCGTGACGATGAGCTGCGTGGTCGACAGGTTGCCGTCGACGTCATTCACCGAGACGCCGCCGATCGAGAGCACGGCGCCCTCGGTCACCGTCTGGGCGCCGGGCACCGTGTTCACCGGGGCGTCATTCACGGCGGTGACGGTGATCGCGACGGCATCGGCGTCGGTCACGCCGTTCGCATCGGTCGACAGGACCGTGAGCGTGTCGCCGCCGTTGAAGTTCAGGCTTCCCCGGTAGCTGAGCGAGGCCAGCGCGGCATTGATCTGCGCCTGCGTGCCCGACAGGGTCAGGCTGGACGACCCGTTGGCGCCGGCGCTGATCGCCGCACCGCCCGCGAGGCTCACCGTCAGCGTGCCGTTGGTGACGCTGAGCTGCGTGCTCGCCAGGTTGCCGTCGACGTCGTTCACGCTCACGCCGCCGATCGACAGTGCGGTGTCTTCGTTGACGCTCTGCGCACCGGGCACGGTGTTCACCGGCGCGTCGTTCACCGAGCTGACGGTGATCGCCACGGTGTCGGAATCCGTCGCACCGCTGGCGTCGGTCGACAGCACGGTCAGCGTGTCGGCGCCGTTGAAGTCCGCATTGCCCTGGTAGCTCAGCGAAGCGAGCGCGGCGTTGATCTGCGCCTGCGTGCCCGACAAGGTGAGGCTCGAGGAACCGTTCGCACCGGCGCCGATCGTCGCCCCGCCGGCGAGGCTCACGTTCAGAACGCCGTTGGTGACGGAGAGTCGCGTCGTCGCGAGGTTGCCGTCGACGTCGTTCACGCTCACACCGGCGATCGACAGCGCGGTGTCTTCGTTCACCGTCTGCGCTCCCGGCACAGCGTTCACCGGCCCGTCGTTCACCGAGATGACCGTGAGGGCGACGCTGTCGGAATCGGTCGCGCCGTTGCTGTCCGAGGAAAGCACGGTCAGCGTGTCGGCGCCGTTGAAGTCCGCGTTGCCCTGGTAGCTCAGCGAAGCCAGCGCGGCGTTGATCTCGGCCTGCGTGCCCGACAAGGTGAGGCTCGAGGAACCGTTCGCCCCGGCGCTGATCGTCGCCCCGCCGGCGAGACTCACGTTGAGCACGCCATTCGTGACGCTCAGCTGAGTGCTCGACAGATTGCCGTCCACGTCGTTGACCGAGATCCCGCCGATCGAGAGCGCGGTGTCTTCGTTGACCGACTGCGCGCCCGGCACGGCGTTGACCGGCCCGTCGTTCACCGAGCTGACCGTAATCGCCACGGCGTCGGAATCGGTGGCGCCATTCGTGTCGGTCGAGAGCACGGTCAGCGTGTCGGTACCGTTGAAGTCGAGACTGCCCTGGTAGCTGAGGCTCGCCAGCGCGGCATTGATTTGCGCCTGGGTACCGGAGAGGGTCAGGGTCGAAGAGCCGTTGGCCCCGGCACTGATGATCGCCCCGCCCGCCAGGCTGACGTTCAGCGTGCCGTTGGTAACGGTCAATTGCGTGGTCGAAAGATTGCCGTCGACGTCGTTGACGCTGATCCCGCCAATCGAGAGCGCGGTGTCCTCGTTGACCGTCTGTGCACCGGGCACGGCGTTGGCCGGCCCGTCGTTCACCGAGCTGACCGTAATCGCAACGGCATCGGAATCGGTGGCGCCATTCGCGTCGGTCGAAAGGACAGTCAGCGTATCGGAACCGTTGAAATTGGCGCCGCCCTGGTACGAGAGGCTGGCCAACGCCGCGTTGATCTGCGCCTGCGTGCCCGAAAGGGTGAGCGTCGAGGAGCCGTTGGCACCGGCGCTGATGCTCGCGCCGCCCGCCAGGCTGACGTTCAGCGCACCGTTGGTAACGCTCAGCTGCGTCGTGGCCAGGTTGCCGTCAGCGTCGTTGACCGAGATCCCGCCGATCGAGAACACGGTGTCCTCGTTGACCGTCTGCGCACCCGGCACGGTGTTCACCGGCACGTCGTTCACCGAGCTGACGGTGATGGCGACCGCGTCGGAGTCGGTCGCACCATTGGCATCGGTCGAGAGGACGGTCAGCGTGTCGGCGCCGTTGAAATTGGCGCTGCCCTGGTACGAAAGGCTGGCCAGCGCCGCATTGATCTGCGCCTGCGTGCCGGAGAGCGTGAGCGTCGAGCTGCCGTTCGCGCCCGCGCTGATCGTCACGCCGCCCGCCAGGCTGACCGTGACGGCACCATTCGTGACCGTCAGGCGCGTCGTCGACAGGTTGCCGTCGACATCGTTGACCGAGACGCCTGCGATCGAGAGCGAGGTATCTTCGTTGACCGTCTGCGCGCCCGGCACGGTGTTCACCGGCCCGTCGTTGACGGAGGTGACCGTAATCGCCACGGTGTCGGAGTCGGTGGCGCCGTTGGCATCGGTCGAGAGCACCGTCAGCGTGTCGCCGCCGTTGAAGTCGGCATTTCCCTGGTAGCTCAGGCTCGCGAGGGCCGCGTTGATCTGCGCTTGCGTGCCGGACAGCGTGAGGGTCGAAGAGCCATTCGCGCCCGCGCTGATGGTGGCGCCACCAGCCAGGCTGA
>Ga0207701_10001885_pt1 | contig 21801 bp, 26 predicted proteins | sample KBSSwiSSwithPhiX_FD_184294 | JGI IMG/M metagenome (GOLD analysis project Ga0207701, IMG submission 184294) | Switchgrass rhizosphere bulk soil microbial communities from Kellogg Biological Station, Michigan, USA, with PhiX - S5 (SPAdes) (version 2) | ecosystem: Environmental > Terrestrial >... | reverse complement strand
GATGGCAAAGGCAACGCATATACTTCATTCTTTGTATCAAGCGAAGTGGTGAAATGGAGCGTAAAGGACCTGAAAGTGCTTGACAGGGTTCCAACATATTATTCAGTTGGCCACCTGAGCATTCCCGGCGGTCCGACGAAAAACCCTCATGGTAAGTACTTGATCGCTTATAATAAGATCACTAAAGACCGTTACCTGCCCACAGGACCCGAGCTTGCTCAAAGTGCGCAGCTTTATGATATCAGTGGCGAGAAAATGAAATTGCTGCTCGATTTTCCTACCATTGGTGAACCACATTATGCAGAAGCGATCCCTGCGTCACTTATCATCAAGAACAGCCAGAAGATTTATAAGATTGAAGAAAATAAAAACCCTAATGCCGCACTGGGTGATAACCATGCAAGAGTAGAACGCAAGGGTAACGAGGTACACGTGTATATGACTTCAATTCGTTCTCACTTTACTCCTGACAACATCGAAGGAGCAAGAGTTGGAGATAACATTTATTTCCATGTTACCAACCTTGAGCAGGATTGGGACGTTCCGCATGGCTTTGCTGTAAAGGGCGCCAATAACGCTGAATTGCTGATTATGCCCGGTGAAACTCAAACGCTAAAATGGGTACCCGAGAAAGCAGGTGTATACCCGATGTACTGCACCGATTTCTGTTCTGCGCTGCACCAGGAAATGCAGGGATATATTCGTGTCAGTGCTGCTGGCTCGAATGTTCCTATATCATTCAGTACGGGCAAGACGGCACCTATTGCGTCCGCAACCGAATCAGCTCCTGTGAAAACCGAATAGCAAGAAAGTAGAGTCGTCCCACGAGGGACGGCTCTTTCTCAAAACCCTCTCACTTTAAAACGAGCGATATGAAAAAGATAGTTAGCATATTGATGATTGGAGCTGCAATGATCATGTTTGCATGCAGCGACAACAAAACCGCAGTCCCGGAAGAAACAGCGGCAACTACCACGGCCGGCGGACAGGAAGCCGTGCAGGATGATGAATCCCAGAAAGACGTAGTAAAAGTTGCAGTTGGCTCAAAAGATCATACTACACTGGTTGCTGCTTTGAAGCAGGCTGAGCTGGTTACCTCGCTTTCCAATGCGGGACCTTTTACGGTGTTTGCACCTACCAATGCCGCGTTTGACAAATTGCCCGCAGGTGTATTGGATGGACTGATGAAAGACGATAAAAAAGCCGACTTGCAGAATATTTTGCAATACCATGTAGCGGTAGCTGTTTATAAAACTGAGAACCTTACCGACGGGCAGGTGATAGGACAGGCGAATGGAGATAACATTACAATCAATGTGAAGGATGGCAAAGTTATGGTGAACGGCACTGCCAACATCGTGGCGTCTGTCCCAGCTTCCAATGGTATCATTCATGTGATCGATGCAGTATTGCTGCCCCCGGCAAAAAAATAGTTTCGTTTCACTGTGATTTTTTCCCGGGGTGAAAGTCCCCGGGATTTTTAAAGTTTCGTTATGAATAACAAGTTAACCGTTGTCTCAAGAATTCTAGTTGCTTTTGCATCGGGAGCGCTTGTTGCTGTTTTCTTTTTACCGGCATGGCGAATTGATTTGTTTGCTCCCCAATATCCCGAAGGGCTGGTGATGAATATCTGGATCAATAATATAACCGGTGACGTGGATGTGATCAATGGATTGAACCATTATATCGGGATGAAACATATTACTGTTGATATGTTCCCGGAATTTAAATACCTGCCTTTCGTGGTTGCTTTCTTCATGTTGCTGGGCGTTGTTGTTTCGATAACAGGTAGTCGAAAGCTGCTTTTTGTTTATGTGGCACTAACTGTTGTTGGCGGTGCATTGGCCATGTATGATTTTTACCAGTGGGGTTACGACTATGGACACAATTTAGATCCAAAGGCCCCGATACAGGTCGCCGGGCTTTCTTATCAGCCGCCATTGATTGGCCATAAAAGATTATTGAATTTTGATGCCTATTCCTTCCCGGATGTGGGTGGATGGATTGTGATCGCGGCCGGTTTACTTGCAGCAGGTGTATGGGTCACCGAGTGGTATTTAAATAGAAAAAAAATGAAAAAAGCGATGCCCCAGGTTGCAATTTCTTCATTTCTTATTTTATTCCTTGTTTCCTGCAATACTAACCCCGAGCCATTTGTACCGGGAAAAGACAATTGTTATGCCTGTAAAATGGCGATCAGCGATACGAGGTTTGGCGCCGAGCTGATTACTAAAAAAGGTAAGATTTACAAGTTCGATGATCTGCATTGTTTGGCCGGGTTCCTTGGATCAAAGACCGTAGAAAATAAAGACATAGCCCAAACCCTGACTATCAATTTTGATAAACCAAACACTTTCCTTGATGTAAATAAAGCTGTGTTTCTTACTGGCGAGGGAATGAAAAGCCCGATGGGAAGCAACGCAGCGGGTTTTTCGACGAAAGAAGAAGCAATTAAAACAATGAAAGGTGAAGTAACCGATTGGCCAACATTGCTCAAACATTTAAAATAAAGTGCGCTTATTTTTTATCATATTATTTATTTCGCTAAGCCGGTTTTCTTTTGCACGCACCATTGTTGCTGGCCATGGACAACAGGTAACTACTCTTTCAAAGGCGGTGAACCTTGCAAACGACGGCGACACAATCCTGTTGAAAAACGGAGTTTACCTGGAAGGAAATATTTTAATCAATAAATCCATCACATTAATAGGAGAGGGCAATTCGATACTTGACGGAAATAACAAAACAGAGCTGCTGACCATCACCGGGAGGAATATCACGATAAAAAAGATCATTCTTCAAAATGCCGGCTACTCGGCAATGAATGATTTCGCCGCCATTAAAGTGATCGACGCTACCGGTATAGTCCTGGAAGAAAATAAAATTTTGCATGCCTATTTTGCCATTCATGTTTCCAATACTACTTATTGTACAATCCGCAACAATAGCATCATAGGCAATCCCAGGTCGGAACAGCTTACAGGCAATGGCATTCATTTGTGGAAGTCAGCCCATGCGCTGATTGAGAATAACAAGGTACAGGGTCATCGTGACGGTATCTATTTTGAGTTTGTGACCCAGTCCGAAATAAGAAATAACCTGAGCGAGAAAAACATCCGGTATGGGTTGCATTTCATGTTTTCTCATGATGATCATTATATAGGAAATACATTTCGTAAAAATGGGGCAGGCGTGGCTGTAATGTTTTCGAAAAGAGTGAGGATGGAAAATAACACGTTTGAAGAAAACTGGGGCGCATCAGCATACGGGATCCTCTTAAAGGAAATTACTGACAGTTATATCACTCATAACATCTTTTTAAAGAACACAGCCGGGATCTATATGGAAGGAACCAGCCGCATTGAAATAGCTCAGAATGAATTTAATTATAACGGCTGGGCAATCAAAGTACAGGCCAGCTGTGACGATAATACTTTTCATAATAATAATTTTCACGGCAACAGCTTTGATGTAGCCACTAATGGCACCATGATGCTTAATAAATTCTATAATAATTATTGGGATAAATACGAAGGGTACGACCTGAACAGGGATGGATTGGGCGATGTGCCTTACCATCCCGTGAGCATGTACGCGATGGTGGTCGAGCAGAATCCCACCACGCTGATGCTGATGAGAAGTTTTATTGTATCGCTGCTGGATAAAGCAGAAAAGGCAATACCAAGCCTTACACCCGCAGACCTGGTGGATGAAAAACCATTAATAAAGCCCGGAAAGTTATGATACGCATTGAAAGCCTTGGGAAACGTTTTAAAAAGCTGCAGGCATTAGAAGACATCAATGCACTGTTCACCAATGGACAGGTGGTTTCATTGATCGGACCCAACGGTTCCGGTAAAACCACCCTCATCAAAAGCCTTCTGGGATTGGTCAAGCCAGATAGCGGTAGCATTTTCGTACACGGCAAACAGATCAATGGTGACCCTTCTTACCGGAGCGATATTGGATATATGCCGCAAATTGGCCGCTATCCTGACAATATGAAAGTGGGTCAATTATTCAAAATGATCAGGGACCTCAGGAAAGTGCCTGAAACTGACCTGGACACCGATCTGCTCGTAAAATTCAACCTTGTTTCGATATTTGAAAAACCGATGAGAACACTAAGTGGTGGAACAAGACAAAAAGTGAGTGCGGCACTGGCATTTTATTTTAACCCTGATATTTTAATCCTCGACGAGCCCACCGCAGGTCTCGATCCGCTGTCGTCCGAAATATTGAAGGAAAAGATCATGCAGGAAAAGAAAAAGAACAAGCTCATTCTTATCACGTCACATATTCTCAGTGATCTGGATGAGCTGACCACGCATGTCATGTATTTGCAGGAAGGCAGGATGATATTTATGATGGATATCGAAACGCTTCGCAAAGAGACAGAAGAAGATAAACTTGGAAAGGCCATCGCCAAAGTGATGCGTGGTGGTAAAAAAGAGGCATTATGGATTAATGAAGTGTTGTTATCACAAAAAAATAGACCGTAGACAGGAAATAAAACTGATTTCTATGTTGAAATTATCACGATACGTTTTATACGATATACTCCGCAGCAAAGTGGTAATTGCGTACACCCTGTTTTTGCTGGTTGTTTCTTGCAGCCTTTTTCAGCTGGAAGAAAATCACAGCAAGGCCATCCTTAGCCTGTTAAATATTGTCCTGATCGTAGTTCCGCTGATCAGCATGATATTTACCACCATTCATTATTATAATTCGTATGAGTTTATCGAATTGATGCTTTCCCAGCCGCTGAGCCGTACCAGGATATTACTGAGTGAATATGGTGGTGTGAGCTTGTCTCTTCTAAGTGCATTCTTTATTGGTGTCGGGCTTCCGGTGTTAATGTTTGCTTTTGATGAAACAGGAATGGCCCTGCTATTCACCGGCGCGGCTTTAACAATGGTGTTTACTTCAATCGCATTCCTCGCTGCAGTAAAGGCGAGAGATAAGGCAAGAGGAATTGGTGCGGCGTTATTGCTGTGGTTTTATTTCGCATTGATCTATGACGGGCTTATTTTGCTGATCCTGTTTGCCTTCAGCGATTACCCTATGGAAAAGTTCACTTTGCTTCTTTCAGCTCTCAATCCTGTTGATCTTGGGCGCATTTTCATTATGCTGAAAATGGACGTAAGTGCACTTATGGGCTACACCGGCGCCTTGTACAAAGATTTCTTTGGCAGCGGAATGGGAGTCTTCTTCACGGCAGGCATAATGCTTCTGTGGGCGACTGTTCCACTATGGCTGGCTGTGCGATCCTTTAAAGGAAAAGATTTGTAAACAATTTTATCAACCCCTATAAAAAAATGACGTTATGAACAATCAAATAACTAAAAGCCTGGCACAAATTGTCAACGATAATCATAAAGCTGCTTCCGTATTCGAAAAATACGATCTCGATTTTTGCTGTAAAGGAAAGCGCTCGTTGCAGGATGCTTGCATCGAGAAATCATTGCCAGTCGAAAAATTGCTATCGGAATTGCAGGCGGTCAACGACAATTGTGAAGTGCCGGTTGATTTTCAGAAAATGACATTGACCCAGCTTGCAGATTATATTGTTACTAAGCACCATGCTTATGTAAAAGCCGAGATGCCGCAAATATTCTCCTACCTGCAGAAGGTGGCTACCAAGCATGGAGACAGGCATCCTGAAATGCGTAAAGTGTTTGAATTGTTTTCAGTTATTAAAAGTGAGATGGAAGAGCATATGGATAAGGAAGAGCTGATTCTTTTCCCGAGAATCGAAGTAGCTGAAGAAGGTGCATTAGCAGAGAAGACGGCTAATATGAATGTCTTTTACATCCAGCATCCGATCCAGATGATGGAAGCGGAACACGAAAAGGCCGGTCAGTTGATGACCGAAATTCGTGAGCTAACCGGAAATTATACGCCACCCAACGATGCGTGCACCACCTATCGGTTAAGCTTCGCGGAATTGCGGGCTTTTGAAAGTGATCTGCACCAGCATGTACACCTGGAAAATAATATTCTTTTCCCAAGAGCTATTGAACTTTTTCAGAAGGCCACCGGTTAGGCTTAAATCGTGTCACAGTCAAAAAAATTCTCTTGTAATGGCAGAGACAGGAGCTGCAGGCAAAACTGATCTTTTAGTTGAAGTTTTACAAAGGAGGCTGTTTGGAGTTGCAGTATTCAACCTTTTTATTTCATCAATTGTTGGCGTCATACTGCGCCTTTACCCTATCGTTAGCGTTCCTTTTTTCGACTATAGAAACGTGATGCATGCGCACTCCCATTTTGCCTTTGGGGGCTGGGTAATGCCGATGTTGCTCGCACTTATTCTTAGATATTTTCCGGAAATCACAAGGCGAATTCCTTTCCGGCATTTGCGAAATATTTCCGTATCGATTTTAGTTTCGGCTTATGGTATGCTATTAAGTTTTCCCTTCCGGGGATATGCGCCCATCAGCATCGGATTCTCGACGTTATCAATTTTTGCCGGCGTTTATATGGCAAGTGAGTTATGGAAAGCAACCCGGCAATTGCATGCTGTTTCTGTGCTATTTTTAAGAGCAGGCCTTGTTTTTTTGGTTCTTTCTGCTTTAGGCCCTTTCGCTACCGGTCCCCTTATTGCGATGGGTAAAGCTGGAACACCGCTTTATTATGACGCGGTTTATTTCTATTTACATTTTCAATATAATGGCTGGTTCACTTTTGCGATCCTTGCTGTTTTGTATAAAATGATCGAAAAAATGGGACCGCCGGTCAATGGGAAGCTTGTTTATGGCCTCTTCGCTGTTGGCTGCATCCCGTCCTATTTTCTGTCGGTATTATGGAGTCATCCGCACGGGATATTCTATGTCATATCAATGGCCGCTGCACTAATGCAACTAATAGCCGCCGCCTTTCTTTTAAAGGACCTTAGGCAACTGAGGGCGAGTAAGAATCTTGTCGATCTGCTTTTTAAGGCGGCGATTCTTTTCTTTGTTGTCAAAAATGTTTTGCAGGCGCTCAGCGCTCTGCCAGTCATTGCCGATCTTGCCTACTTGCATCGCAATTATATCATCGCTTACCTGCACATGGTCCTTGTTGGATTTATAAGCTTTGGCGCATTGTCTTTGATGTTGAAAAGCAGAGTTAATAATTTACAACCTCTGGTGAAATCAGGCCTCGTACTCCTTGTCATTGCCTTTATTCTTACCGAAACTTTCTTAGTGCTGAACGCTGCGGGAATCAACATCCAAATTAGTGGGTTCAGTTTTCAGCATTCGATGTTTGTCACCAGCTTGCTGTTCCCATTGGCGATATTGTTGATATTGATGCGAATTGCATCATGTACCGGCACCTCAATGAACTACTAATCCAGCGTGACAGGAAGCGCAAGATGCCATCAAATTTATTATTTGATTGAAGCGCAATGGTTCAAGGAGTTCTTCAGCTACTTTTGCGTAACCAAAAAATGCAGAACACCAGATGAACAAAGAGCATTACATCAGCGCGGAACAGGCGGTACAGGTAATAAAAACGGGTGACAGGGTTTTCATACAGGGTAGTGCTGCAACGCCGGTGCACCTGGTGCTTGCCTTACAACAACGGCATAAAGAACTAAACAACGTTGAGCTCGTAAGCATCACTAACATGGGGCACATTGATTTTGACAAGCCGGAATACCGCAAGAGTTTTTTTTTCAATTCATTATTTGTTTCTGCCAATACAAGGGCAATTGCTAATAGCAGCGATGGAGATTATGTGCCCATTTTCCTGAGTGAAATACCTCTTTTGTTCCGGAGAAACATCCTTCCCATCAATGTGGCGCTTATTCATGTCTCGCCACCCGATCTTCATGGGTATTGTTCATTGGGCACTTCGGTGGATGTGGCAAGAGCAGCGGTTGATACTGCTAAACTCGTTATTGCGCAGGTAAATCCGAAAATGCCACGCACGCATGGCGATGGCTTTCTTCATGTAAGTAAGATATCAGCCCTGGTCTGGCAGGAGGCGGATCTTCCCGAAGTGAATTATTCATCCAAAACAACCGATGCTGTCAAACAAATAGGCCACCACGTTGCATCGCTGATTGAAGACGGGGCAACACTGCAAATGGGGATCGGCAGCATACCTGACCAGGTTTTACAAAACCTCCATCATCATAAAAATCTCGGCATTCATACTGAAATGTTATCGGATGGCATTATTCCATTGCTGGAAAGCGGGGTAATCAATAACAGCCTGAAGAAAATAAATGCAGGACACTCCGTAACGGGTTTTATGGCTGGCACCAGGAAGCTTTATGATTTTGTAGACGATAATCCGCAAATGAGGGTCATGGATATTGCTTATGTAAATGATACAAGCGTGATAAGAAGAAATCCAAAAGCAACGGCCATTAACAGCGCTATCGAAATTGATCTTACGGGCCAGGTTTGTGCTGATTCGATTGGCACCTATCAATATTCGGGGATTGGCGGGCAAATGGATTTTGTACGCGGAGCCTCTTTATCAGAAGGGGGCAAGCCTATCATTGCTTTGCCGTCTGTGACGTCAAAAGGAGAATCGCGAATCGTTCCATTTTTGAAGCAGGGGGCCGGCGTCGTCACCACCAGGGGACATATACATTGGGTAGTGACGGAGTTTGGTTCTGTGAATTTGTTTGGCAAGAATCTAAAACAACGTGCAAAGGCATTAATTGAGATTGCACATCCTGATCATCGCGAGAAACTACAACGGGCTTACCATGAAAGGTTTAAATGACAAACAATTCCAAAAAACGAACTCGCTTGCCAGGCCGATTAACATCCCTGTTTTTGACCGTCGAATACCTTAAATCGCTTTACTGAATGTCGGTTTATTTAAAAACGCTTTATCCCTTTGCAAATAAAGGTCAAAAGCTGCGCATATGTTTCGAATAAAGAAATATCCTTCCTCCGTTAGTTCTAATCCTGAATTATCATATTTCAATAACCCGTCTGCGGCTAATGACTCTAATTGAGGAAAGGTAAATTCCTGCAACAGGCTAAGATGCGCCTTTTCGAATGTTACAAATCCCTTACAGCTTATGCCCTTTATGTATTTACGGAAAGCGATGTCCTCATCATTCAGGAAGAAACCCCTGTTCACCGGAAGTCTTCCTTCATTTATTGACTCATAATAATTATGCAATGCTTTATCATTTTGAGCAAACGCATTACCGAGATCACTGATGGCTGACACTCCCAGCCCCACAAGCAGCGATGTGTTTTGCGTGGTATAGCCCATAAAGTTGCGGTGCAGTGTCCCGCTTTGGCGTGCTTGATACAGGTCATCGTGCGGAAGGGCAAAGTGATCCATGCCAATGTCAGCGTAGTGATTACTCGTGAGCATATCCTTTCCTTCAATATATAATTGCAGTTTCTCTTCGGCCCCTGGAAGATCCGCTTCGTTAAACAGCCGCTGTACTTTATTTGTCCATGGAACATGAGCATAGCTATAAAAGGCAATTCGATCAGGTTTTAGCCCAATCACCTGGCTTATGGTATTGCGAATACCCGGCAATGTTTGCAACGGGAGTCCATAGATCAGGTCGAAATTGACCGATGTAAAACCCACTTGCCTTGCTTCTTCGGTGGCCCTCTTTACATTTTCTAAAGGTTGTATGCGATTAATCACTCTCTGTACTTCAGGGTCAAGATCCTGCACGCCGTAGCTGATCCTGCGAAATCCAAGTGAATATAAAGTTTTTAGATGCTCCTTTGTAGTATTGTTAGGGTGACCTTCAACGCTGAATTCATGCTGCGGGTGGACAATGCTGTTTTTCACCAATCCATTGATAAGTCGTGCCAGGTTTTGAGGAGAAAAAAACGTAGGTGTCCCGCCTCCCAAATGTATTTCCCTGATGATTGGGGTTTGTTGCATCAGGCGTCGGTAAAGTTTCCATTCTTTTTCAATGGCTGTTAAATATTCCTCCTCTACCGAATGGTTTTGAGTGATCTTTTTGTTACATCCACAATACGTGCAAAGCGATTCACAGAAAGGCAGGTGAACATATATGCTGATCCCGCCTGACGCATTATGCCTGTGGAATTGTTCCGTGAAGCTGGCCTGCCACTGGTCCGCGGAAATATCGTTCTTCCAGAACGGCACGGTAGGATAGCTGGTATACCTTGGTACCGGTTGATTATATTTTCTTATTAGCAGGGGATTTATCCTGGTACTTTTCATAATAGCAAATATGAGGAACAAGAAATCCGATCTTGTTGACTTGCATTATAAACATGCACGATTTTGATCAGGTTTTGTCGTTTTTGTTCTGTTGCAGTGCAGAAATGATTTTCCTCATATCTCCGGCTGACCAAAATCATATTCCCTAAACATGTATCATCATCCCGGCTCGGGTGGCCGCACTATAATTTTGGCGGCGAATCAATTAAAATATTGCTTATGGAGTCGCCACAGGAAAAAAAATTCGTCCCAAAAGGAGCCATGGCTTTCTTCCTCTTACTGGTTCTCCTTGCGTTGCTTTTCTGGTATGGTATCTATTTATTAATGATTGACAGGGTTTAAAAAATTCTCCTATGACCATAGACAAGTCAGAAAAAAGAGTTGTTGGCATCACACTTTTGGTGATCGGCCTGTTTGTGTTTTCACTCTTATATGCCAAAGGGAAATATAAATCGGATGTGCCGGAATGCCTGCCATACGACAAGGCTTATTCAGAGCCCAAAATAAATAAGCTGGATGAGAAGACCTACCAGGTTTTTTCGGTGGCTTCTATGTGGCAATTTCAACCAGCCGAAATCTATATCCCTGTAGGCAGCGAAGTGGATTTTTATCTCACTTCAAAAGACGTGACCCATGGCTTCAACATCAGTGAAAAAAATGTAAACATGATGGCTGTTTATGGAGCCATCAATAAGACAACTGTCAAGTTCGACAAGCCCGGTGTTTATGACATAGTGTGTCACGAATACTGCGGAGTCGGGCACCAGAATATGCGGGCCCAGGTTATTGTCAACTATCCTGATGCCAGGTAAAAACCAACTATCATGAAAGTATCAAAATCATTTAAACAGGTCATTATTCTTGAACTGGCGATACCCGTTGCATTGCTCATTATCGGGATCTATCATGGGTTGATGCAAACCATCTATCGTGCCGGCGTCCTTCACCAGACTGCCTTTGCTAAGCTTGATTATTACCAGGGGCTCACGCTTCATGGTGTCATCAATGCGCTCGTGCTGACTACTTTTTTTGCAGTTGCCTTCGGACATGTTACGATAGCATTTTATCTTCAGAAGGAGCCGAATAAAAAAGTTATGTGGATCAGCTTTTGGCTGATGCTGACGGGTGTGTTAATGGCCGCATGGGCAATGCTGGCAGGCAAGGCATCCGTCCTTTATACTTTTTATCCTCCCTTAAAAGCCCATCCATTATTTTATCTTGGTGCGGCTCTGCTGATTGTCGGTTCGTGGTTGCCTTTGTTTGACTGGGCCATAATGTATAACCAGTGGAAAAGAAAAAACCCGCTGACCAAAACACCATTGGCGGTATTAGGGACGCTGATCAACTTCGTCATTTGGTTTGTATGTACACTGGCCGTAGCTTATGAAGTGCTGGTACTTCTCATTCCCTGGTCAATGGGCTGGACCGATACAGTGAATGTTACACTCGCAAGAACTCTATTCTGGTTCTTCGGGCATGCTTTGGTATATTTCTGGTTGCTGCCCGCGTACATCATGTTTTATACCATTCTCCCAAAAGTGGCCGGTGGAAAATTGTATTCTGATCTTGCCGGAAGAGTAGCGTTATTCCTGTTCCTTTTATTTTCAATCCCCGTTGGCGTTCACCACCAATACAGCGACCCGGCGATTACACAAGGCGTAAAATTCTTTCATGGCATGCTGACGTACGGTGTAGCCATTCCCAGTTTCATTACCGCGTTTACCATTGCTGCATCACTCGAATATGCTGGAAGGCAAAGAGGAGCGAAAGGCCTGTTTGGATGGATGGGCAAGCTCCCGTGGTTTGATGAAAACAAGTATTTGTTTGCGTATTTCATCAGTGGTCTCATCCTGTTCATTTTTGGCGGAGTTACCGGTATAATAAATGCATCTTATTCGCTGAACAGTGTCGTGCACAATACTGCATGGATGCCCGGGCATTTCCACATGACCGTAGCAGGTCCGGTGTTCCTCGGCATCATATCCATGAGTCTATATATATATTCAAAACTTAGCGGCAAGAAAGTCTTTCTTCCACGGCTTAATACCATAATACCTTATTTGTGGGTCATCGGGATGCTGATCTTTTCCTTCGGGATGAGTTGGGGAGGTCTTCGTGGCGAACCAAGAAGAACGAATCTCGGCACTTCATACCTGAATCCCGACAATGCTTTTTATCGCAGCGACTGGGTGCCAACAACATTGCTTGCATTGTTGGGTGGGATCATCATGTTTATTGCTGCAATGATGTTTATAGTAATATTCTTTGGAACCATCTTCGGAAAGAAAAAAGACGAAGGCGTGCTTGAGATTCCTGTAAGTGAAGCGTATCATGACGAAAAACGGATCGCCATTTTTGACAAATTCAAACCGTGGCTCGTTACAATGATTGTTATTCTCCTGCTGGCATACATACCCGCATTGCTTAACGTAAATAAAAACAGCGGACCTAAAGCGCCGCGGTTCAATATCGATAATCCGGTGCCAGAAGTATCAGTAAAATAGCTATGACGAATAAACGAACGATACTACTATTTGTTTTGATGGTATTTGTGTTACCTGTTACCGCCTGGTCATTGCTGAATTTATACGAGAAGAAATTAGAAAAACTCCCGGTACTTGGCAAAACGAAATCGCATCACATCGAAACTTTCAGCTTAACGAACCAGGATGGCCAGGAGCGTGGAACGGCAAATTGGGCGAATAAAATCGTAGTAGTCGATTTCTTTTTCACCCGGTGCCCCGTTATCTGCCCTGCAATGACCAGCAATTTAAAGAAGGTGAACAGGGCGTATGAGGCCGATAATGAAATCTTTTTCAATTCCATTTCCGTTGATCCCGATAGAGACAATCCTGGTCAACTAAAAGCTTACGCCAAGCGCTTTCATATCGAAACATCCAACTGGGATCTTCTGACGGGCAATAAAAAGGATATCTACAAGCTTGCACGGAACAGCTTTATGGTGGTTGCAACGGATGGGGATGGTGGACCCGATGATTTTATTCACAGCGAAAGGCTCGTGCTGATAGATAAGCAAAGAAAGATCAGGGGATATTATAATGGTACCAGCGAAAAGGATACCGATCAACTAATAGCGGATATAAAGAAATTAAAAAATGAACACTAAAAAATTACTTACAACTCTTTTTGCGATATGGGCAATAACCATCGTATATGCTAATCCTCCGGAAGAGGAGGGGAAAACAATATTTACCAGCCGTTGTGCGGCTTGTCATAATGTAAATAAGGTGCTCACTGGACCGGCACTGGCAGGTGTCGACCAGCGTCGCTCCATTGAATGGATCGTCAAATTTGTAAAATCTTCGCAGGGATTGGTTAAAAGCGGGGATAAGGATGCCGTTGCGCTCTTCCAGAAATTTAACAGGATAGCGATGCCTGATCACCCTGACCTGACCGCGGATAATATAAAAAGCATAGTGGAGTTTATTAAATCTGAGGCTAGACCGGATGATGCAGAGAAAGCTCCTTTTGCCAAGCCAACTAAAAAGGAAACTTTATATAAGCCGTTATCCCTGCAAGAGGACTATTTGTTTTTCCTGGTTTACCTGGCAGCAGTGGGCATGCTGATAGCTGTTTTACTCTTTGCCGTTAAACTCACTGGTTTTAAATCAAAAAATGCAGATTAGTAGTTTCAATCGTTTTTTGTTAGTGGAACTTAGGCTCCCGTTTCTACGGGGGCCTTTAATTTAAACGGCAAGAGGGCCTGGCTGAAGTATTTGTTTATAATTCCGGCCGTGCGGATCGCCCGATTTTCATGTCGTGGAAATCTTATGTTTTTTTCCATACAGGCTCAGCGGCCCGTTTTCGTAGCAGGATGTAACATGCAATTGCCATGATTGCCGTAGACGGAAAGCCGGCGCCGACCCCAAGAGGTAAGATGGCGAGCAAAAAGATAATTGCCGCAACGCAACCGGCTGAGTAAATCCAACTTTTTAACAACATAGCAATGGCTATCAGGGCCTGGCAAGTAGCTACAAAACCTACGGCGAGCGTAATGTTATTGGCGAACCATCCGTTGATAAAGCTTGCATACCAGCTACTCCACGCCAGGTCAGCATATTCAAGATACGCCGATGGGTTATACAGGCAGGTTTTCCAGTTGGTCCACGATGCCCATGCAAACAATAAGAAGAACGAAAGCCGTGCAATTCGCGGCCATTTAATCGCGGTAACCAGTTGTAGTAACGCGATCAGATTAGAGACTACCAGTAATAAAACATACGTTTGATTTTCGAGACCTTTCATAACAGTATGCTTCAAAATTGTTGCGATTGAGGGGAAGCGTGCTGCAAATGCTGATTTCCAGCCCGATCACTGGTCATCTTTTTGTGATTGCCTTCTATTGTGTTGATTATAAAAAGTACAAGACTGGCGAAAGCAACAATGATCATCATAATTGTCACCCGCGGTCCCGACGTGAGACCTGCGTGGTTCATCTTAACGGAAAGCCAGGCTATGGTGATATCCATTAATAAAAAGAAGCAAAGCAGAATATTTGCAAATACAAAAGCCATCGGTTTTCTTTTGAGCACAAAAATGCCGGTCAGGAACATGGCAGGCAGGAAAATGGATATGTCTATCACGTGAACGGGATTGGTGGGTAGCCCGGATTTTGCAACGCTATCAGGAATTGTAGACAAAAAAATGGCTTTACCGATCTCTGAAAGCCAAAGCAGGTAAAAAACCACGGAAAGCATGATAAAGTAGATCCCATTAACCCTTACGAGGTGCATTCCTTTTGCATGGAATTTTGGTGGGTACCCGGCCAGCTTATAAATAACCCAGAGGAAAGAATAAAATGAAAGGCCCAAGATAACACAGTAAACAGGAAACAGGTAATTAAAGTGAACGTCAAAACAATAGATGGCAAATGTATAGACAAGGTAGAGTAGTGTGCCCGCCCACAACAGTGTCGAGATTTTGTTGTTTTTTGAAAAATTTATTCCCGTTATCAGCAAAAGGGGCGTGATGATAAAGAGGTCAATTTCATCCTGTCCCAATGCCTGGATTTGCCAGTTGAAAGACTCTTTTGCATAAAAGCCGTTGGAAAACATTCCGACAAGGCTCACCGCACTGATAAGGACGGCAAGTAACACGGTTATTCCTGGTAATACGGGATGGTCTTTTCCGGGTTTCATGAAAATGTCGCTGGTAATTTGGCAAACTTAGCGGACTCCGGAATTGATTTTATTGATCCCCGTTACGGGCTTGGCTGATTGTCGTCAAGGATTGGACCGAGTCTTAAGGGTAGTTTTATTTTATGAATTTATCTGAAAATTTTAAGCACACCTTTGAACCCGAACTGCTGCAAGAAATTGACGCGAAGGCGAAGTTTATCTCTGCAAAGGAGGGTGATGTAATTGTTGCCATTGGTCAGACGGTGCGTGTGATCCCACTGCTGCTAAAGGGAGTACTGAAAATTACAAGGGAGGATGATGCAGGGAAAGAATTACTGCTGTACTATGTCCATGCCAATGAAAGTTGTGCCATGACTTTTACCTGCTGCATGCAGCGATACCCAAGCGAGATTCGGGCTACTGCCGAAACTGACGTAGAGTTTATTGCAATCCCGATTACTGTTATGGATGAGTGGTTGGCAAAGTATCCCTCCTGGAAGAGTTTTGTAATGCGAACCATACGCAATCGTTTCAACGAGCTGCTTCAGGCGATTGATCAGCTTGCTTTTCAAAAATTAGACGAACGGCTCGTGCACTACCTTAAAGAAAAGTCGAAGGCAACAGGTTCATCACTCGTCAATCTTTCCCATGAAGAAATTGCAGCCGAAATGGCCTCGTCAAGGGAGGTGATTTCGCGGCTGTTGAAAAAATTAGAGAACGACAAGAAAGTTTTGCTCCTTCGCAACCAGGTAAAGCTGCTCAGGGATCTGTGATCAAAGTCACCGTGCAGCAATTTTCGATGACGGACATTTGAGGTATAAAATTCAAATACATATATACAATGAAAAAGAATCTTAACCCTGGTGACCGATTTGCAAGATTGCTGTTTGCGGTTGTTGTTGCTGTGCTTTTCATTACCGGCAAGATCAGCGGAACCACAGCTGCTGTTTTAGGCATTGCAGCATTTGTTTTGGCAGTAACTGCACTCTTAAATTTCTGTCCCATTTATTATGCCCTTGGCATATCAACAAGAAAAAAAGCAACGTAACAATGAAACACGAAATAGAAACCCAATGGATGGGCAAAATGCAATTCAACGCTTTGGTGAACGGTCACACAATAATTATGGATGCGCCGGAGCGGGTTGGTGGCGAAGATCACGGGCCCATTCCAAAACCTTTTGTGCTCACCGCACTTAGCGGTTGCACAGGCATGGACGTGATCTCCCTGTTGCGGAAGCAGGGAAGGCAATTAAAAGATTTAAACCTGAAAGTTTCAGGCGAAATCAGCAAACATCCACCAATTGAATATGTATCGGCAAATATTGTGTACGAAATAAACGGCAATGACGAAGACCAGCAGGCTGCCTACGATGCAGTAATGACTTCGCAGGAAAAAATTTGCGGGGTTAGCCACATGCTAAAAAAAATTATCCCGGTCACGTGGCAGATCATTTACAATGGCTCGGAAATCTTTAATAACCAGTTACAGGCAGTGGCCTGACCTAATTAATGAAGTTCGTTTCAAAATATAAGTTTTCCCTCATCGGGATAATTGTGGGTGCAATAGCAGGGTTTGCTTACTATCGATTTGTTGGCTGCAGTGGCGGTAGCTGCCCGATTACTTCACATCCGTTAAACAGTGCGGCTTACGGCGCCCTGCTCGGAGCCTTGCTTTTCACAAATTTCAAAAAAGAAAAGTCGGACGATAAAGGGCTCAATGATAAAAACAGAGCAGACAGTTGATTAATTATAGATTTCATAAATAACAAAAACTGATTTTCAAAAATGAAACAATTACTTAAGAAGATTTTTGGCTCTGGCCAAAAGACGGAAAAAACAGATTTACGGGAACTCGTGAAAACCAGGGGCGCCCAGATAATTGATGTGCGGAGCAAAGGAGAATTTCAAGGCGGACACGTTCGCGGTTCAATGAATATCCCGTTGGAAAGTCTCGCCCACAGTCTTAATAAAATAAAAAAAGACAAACCCGTCATCACTTGCTGCGCTTCAGGAATGCGGAGCGAATCGGCAAGAAGCATTTTGAAAACACACGGATTTGTTGACGTGCACAACGGTGGGGGATGGATCGGTTTGCAGAATAAGATTTCGTGAAAAACGCAATTACATGGAACTCCATAGTACCTGCCAGCAAGAAACCCGACGATTGAAAATAATTCACCAGTAACTGAAGGATTATCTAAAAAAGTAAAATAACGAATGAATGGAAACAGCATCTCAATCGAAAACATTTTCTGAAATTATAGCAGAGGACAAACCTGTGCTCGTCGACTTTTATGCAGATTGGTGTGGGCCTTGCAAAATGATGAAGCCGGTCCTGGAAGAGCTGAAACATAAAATTGGGGAGAAAGCCATCATCATTAAGGTGGATGTGGACAAAAGTCCTCTTGTTGCCAGCACCTACCATATCCGTGGCGTACCGACGCTCATCCTTTTTAAAAACGGGGAAGTGAAATGGCGGCAATCCGGAGTGGTGCCGGCAAATTACCTGGAACAGGTTATTCAACAACATCTTTAGCAAATGATGCGGCCGCCTGGGTTGCGGCCAATAATAGTTTGGTTTATGAAGATAATTAAGCTTATTTCATTTATAATAATTGCAATTGATTTCAGTTGCAGCAGCATTCAATCGCAAAACCTGGGTGCCAGGCTTCCTGCAAACGAGTTTGCGGAAAAAATAAAGCAACTTCCTTCGGCGGCGGTTATTGATGTGAGAACGGCGGAAGAATTTTCTAAAGGACATTTGCTGAACGCCAGGAATATTGACTGGAATGCAAATGACTTTATGAACCGGCTTTCCGGACTGGATAAATCGAAACCGGTTTTTGTCTATTGCCTGAGCGGCGGAAGGAGTGGTGCAGCAGCAAGCCACATGCGTTCAGAGGGCTTCATTGAAGTTTATGAATTGCAGGGAGGTATCATGAAATGGAGAGAAGCCAGACTTCCGGAAACTGAAGAGGCACGCAACCAGCCTCCACAAATGAGCAGATCGCGATTTGATTCTCTCACAAATTCGGACAAAATGGTACTGGTGGATTTTTATGCAGAATGGTGTGTTCCGTGCAAAAAAATGAAGCCGTACATTGACGAAATTTCAACAACAATGACTCAAGAGGTTTCGGTCATAAGGATCAATGCAGATGACAGTCCACAACTTTGCAAAGAACTTGGGATAGCGGAACTGCCTTTTTTGCAGCTTTACAGGAATAACGTATTAGCCTGGACAAAGTCCGGCTACGCAAGCAAAGAGGAACTGTTTTCGAAATTGCGGTGAGGGAAGTTGCATTTCCGGAAAAGTTTATAAAGCTTGTATTTAGCTTAGTATGGAGACAAAAAAGATAAACAGGATATTATTATCAAAGGTGGCAAAATAATAATCTAACCACTTGCACCTGGAGACTCGAAAGAAATTCAAAATAATCACCCGTTGCATGGGTTAGCTAATATTGCATTTAGAATAATAAGGATAACCACAGGATCCTTTCTTGCTATCGACACAAAGAACAAGGAATTCGACATTTGCAAAATCCCGACTTCTCTCCACCTGGCCGAGAGCTTTTTTATCGGGCTACCAATCATGAATCATTAACTGATAAATTTTCGATTTTTGTAACTTTAATTGGTTCAATTCCGGGCTGAATGCTGATGAAAAGGCATTTTTAAAACTAATTTATATGACAACTAAGATTATTTTCTTCTCTTTAATCGTATCCCTTACAAGTTTGCTAAGTTGCAAAACCAGCCAGGCGAATCACTCATCCGCCCCCGAAACCGGAATGTTTAAGGTAGCCATATTTTATCCGAATGGCGACGATAAAACCTTTGACATGGACTATTATGAAAAGAAGCACATGCCTATGGTAGCTGGGTTCCTGGGAAAAAATTTAAAATTTTATGAAATTGATAAGGGCATTGCCGGCAGGACACCAAACGATAAAGTGCCTTTTGTGGCCATCGGTTATTTTTACATTACTGATGTTGCTGAATATAATAAAGCGATAGCACAAAACAGAGATGCTGTTGTCAATGACTTTAAAAATTATACAAATATTCAACCTGTCGTTCAGGTAAACGAAATTAAAAAGGTGGTATATCCCGACACAAAATAAAGAACATGAACAGGATATTCAATTATTGGAACCATCCCAATTGCTACCTGGAGCCAACACCCGGCTTGGTCAAGACGCAAGTGTAAAAGGTTATTTTCTTTAACACCTTACTCATTCTTAAATGGACTACCTGCAAAAAATCATTGGGGATTTTGAAACCCATTCCGTCGAGGGAATCAAAGAGTGCTTCGAAAATGGTGTTGATCCCAACCAGCTATATAAAGGCAAGCCCCTTATTTACGAGATGATAAATATGTATTTGCGCGGGCCCGGATTTAAAAACTGCATTCAAACTTTTGTGGATTTTGGTTTGAAATTCGATGATGAAGTGTTATTGGCAGTGTTGCTTGACGATGCAACGTCACTTCACGGACTTTTAACTAACGACAAAGAATTATTATCTAAAAAATACTCGTTAGACTGCACTTTTACCCCTCTCTATGAGGCATCTCTTTTACACATTTGTGCTGAATACAACCTTCTGTCTTGCGCGAAAATTCTTGTAAAACACGGAGCAGACGTTAACGCAAAAGCAGGAATTGATACTAATGGATTTGGAGGCCAAACCCCGATTTTCCATACGGTTAATCAACATGCAAATAGTAGTATTGAGGTCCTGGAATTTCTTGTTTTACAAAATGCTGATTTGTCTCTGACCGTGCCCGGACTTATTTGGGGAAAAGGGTACGAATGGGAAACATTTATTCCTTCAGTCAACCCGATAAGTTATGCAATGATGGGATTGCTCCGCCAGTTTCAAAGAACAGAAAAGCAGATTTATAAAGTAGTATCCATATTGCTGAAAGCTAAATATGGGATTGATTATTTTCCTGCAAATGTGCCAAATAAATATTTAGGCAGCTAAAAATTACCCGCAAAGCAACCTGGCGATGAATAATTGTCAATACAAAAGACACCCACAGGTAGACGAACTGCAAAGTAACGTTAAGCAAGTACCTGGCAGATCCTTGCCACATCTCGGGTCAACTTTCTTAAATTTGATCCTTTAATTAAAATCATTTCGTGAACATTAATGGGAAAGCTTTCCGGACTATCTGGTTAAAACCAGGTGATGAAAAACTAGTTCAGATTATCGACCAGCGTCATTTGCCTCACCAATTTGTTATAGAGGAACTGAAAACTGTTGATGACATGGCTACAGCAATTAAAGACATGCACCTGAGGGGTGCAGGATTAATTGGGGCTGCGGCTGGCTTTGGGATTTATTTAGCTACCCTCGAAGCACCAAAAAATGATTCTTTTGATCAATATATTTTACTGGCGGCCGGGAAATTAAAAGCTACCCGTCCCACCGCTGTAAACCTGGCATGGGCAGTCAACAAACAATTGAATGCTATACAAGATGGAAATACAATACAGGAAAAAATAAACATCGCCTTCACCGTGGCTAATGAAATTGCTGATGAAGATGCTGAAAATTGCCGGCGAATTGGCGAACATGGAGTGAAATTAATTGAAGAAATAAGTCAAAAAAAGCGCGGGGGGATCGTTAATATTCTTACACATTGTAATGCAGGATGGCTGGCATTTGTGGACTATGGCTCCGCGAGTTCAGCTATATATGCCGCGCATGACAAAGGGATTAATGTTCATGTATGGATAGATGAGACTCGCCCGAGAAACCAGGGATCGAGTTTAACCGCCTGGGAAATGGCACAACACGGAGTTCCCAATACCATCATCGCCGACAACACAGGAGGACATTTGATGCAGCATGGTATGGTGGATATGGTCATCACGGGCTCAGACAGGACCACATATACGGGAGATGTAGCTAACAAAATCGGAACCTATCTGAAAGCCTTAGCTGCCAATGACAACAAGATTCCTTTTTACGCAGCTCTGCCCTCATCTTCTATCGACTGGGAAATAGAAGATGGGCTGAAAGAAATAGTTATCGAAGAAAGAAATGGCGATGAAGTAAAATATATTGAAGGGCTTTGTGATGGCGAGATAAAAAAAGTGCTGCTCACTCCTGGTAATAGCAAAGCTGCCAATTATGGCTTTGATGTAACACCGGCAAGGCTGATCACACGCATCATCACCGAAAGAGGGATTTGCGCGCCCAATAAAGAAAGCATCCTTAACTTGTTTCCGGAAAAAAAATCAGATGGATGAAGGGTACATAAAATTTAACTGCAATTGGATTCTTTCAAACGATATCCCATTAGACAAAGTTGCTGAATTGAATATGTGGCGTGAAATCATGTATGACAAGGGATGGATTGGCCTGTATCCTGATGGTATCGGATTTGGAAACATCAGCATGAGATGCAATGAAAAGACCTTTTTGATATCCGGCACAGCTACCGGTGGATTACCGATATTAACAAAATCTCATTATTC
>Ga0207701_10001884_pt1 | contig 21815 bp, 17 predicted proteins | sample KBSSwiSSwithPhiX_FD_184294 | JGI IMG/M metagenome (GOLD analysis project Ga0207701, IMG submission 184294) | Switchgrass rhizosphere bulk soil microbial communities from Kellogg Biological Station, Michigan, USA, with PhiX - S5 (SPAdes) (version 2) | ecosystem: Environmental > Terrestrial >... | reverse complement strand
CTCGAAGGGTCTTGACCATCTGGTCTTCCGTGAACGTCCCTTGCGCATCGCTCCCTCACTCTCGGCGGGAGCATCCTCTCAAGTTTTCGCTGGTCCACGAAAGCCCGGGCAGATCACTTGGACTGGTCGTTCTCAGCCGCTCACGATCTTCATCTTGAACCAGACGGTTGTGTCAGCGGCGGTCGAGTGGGAAGCCGAAGGCGTACACAGCACCGTCGTTCCCGCCGACGTAGACCTGCGAATTGGCCGTCCACAACGCGCGCCCAGGCATGTACGACTTGATGGCCGTGCCGCTGTTCCACAGCGCCTTGCCGGTCATCCCGTCCAACGCATACAACACGGCCGGCGTGCCGCTTCCAGCCGCTGCTGCGGGCTTCCCGGAAGAGACGGCGAACACGACGTTGTTCACGATCACCGGCGGCACCGGAGAGCTGAGCGTGGGTGATGTCCAACCCGGTTGCAGGGTGAGCTTGCCCCCGTCATCGGCGATTTTCCAAGCGACGACCGAGTTGTTCGTGGCCGCGAGTAGCCACGCGCGACCTGGAATCATCGGCACCGCCGGAGCCCCACCGCCGCCGCGACCGAAGGCCGGCGCCGGCGGAGCAGCGGCTGCTGCCGGATCCACCGGGCCCGGGGAGTACTCCTGCCAGAAGGAGAGCGCCTCTCCGGCAAACGTCGCGCCCGCCGTGGTGAACGCCGGCGTCGCCGACGAGACCGCCATTGTGTTCGCGTCGAGGAGCAGGATCTGCCCGTCCTTGGTGCCGACCGCCACCATGTCCTTGTCATTCTGTCGGAACACGAGCGGACCGGTGACCATCGTCTTCGCCGGGTCCGAGTACGAGTGCCGGACCGCGAGCGTCTTCGGATCGAGCGTGACGACGCCGTTCGTGACCGCGACGACGACCGTACCATCCGTCGCCAACGCGAGCGTGCCGACCGGGCTGCCGGTGGTCTTGTAGCTGACGACCGTCTTGGCGTCCCCGGCAAGATCCATGGCATAGACGGCATCGACCGTGCCGCCGCACTTACCGGTCGTCGACGTGTACAGGATGTCATTGACCGCGATGGGATCGGTCACCCGTGCGCCCGCGGGCACCAACTGCGCCGGCTTCTGTATGTCCTTGGACGACGGCAGTCCGACGACATGCAACATGCCGTCGCGCGCGATGACGTACACGACGCCTGATGGGCGGCCGAATCCGCCACCGCCGCCCCGACCAGGTGCCGCCCCGGGCGCTCCCGGGGGCGCGCCGGGCGCTGCCCCGGCTCGTCCCGCTTGACCCGCGGGTGCGGTCGCCGGCGCCCCTGCCGGAGGTGGCGCAGGCGCAGCACCCGGTGCCCCTGCTGGTGCCGGTGGACCCGGCGCGACGACGCCTCGGCCGGCACCGCCGCCACGAGCCGGAACGGGGGCGCCTTCGCCGGGACTCCCAACGCTGCTCGAGTACCCTCCACGTCCGCCACCCGCGCCACCCCCACGCGCGGCGGTGGGCGCCGGCGACTCGAGCAGTGCGACTCGTGTTGCGGCCACCGGTGCGGCGCATGCCGACGTCGAGGGAGCGGCGCCGAAGGACCTGTACCAGAACGTCGCGCCCGTGTCGTTGTCGATCGCAACCACGTCGTTGTCGCCCGTCACGATGGAAAGAGGCGTAAACAGCGTGACGCCGTTGACGGAGACGCCCTGCACGGCGGGCTTCATGCCCCGCTGGCCTTCGAGTTCGGCTTTCCACTGCAGCTCGAAGCCGGGTTTCGAGAGCGTGTCGACCGAGATGTTCGGATCGGACCGCAGCCAGTTCGTGCGCTGCGCGTCGCCCTGCGCGGTCGGCCATTCGTTGCCGATATTGCGTGACTGCGCGAAGAGCGCGACGGCCCAGATTGAGAGAACCGCAACGAACAGAGGCGTCTTGTTTTTCATAAGCTCCCACGCTCGCAGGCCGAGCTGCTGCTTGGCTCCGCCGAGGCGCTAGCCGTCAGGGACCGCACGAACGTGCCGTCACTTCACGCCGAAGCAGTACATGTAGCCGTCGAACGTGCCGAGGTAGGCGCGGCCATTGGCGACGGTCAGTCCACTGAAGTGGTTCCACGACGCGATCTGCGTCCCGCTGGACCAGAGTTCCTTGCCGGTCTGTCCGTCCAGCGCCACCAGCTCAGCGCGTCGCGATCCCGGAATGCGGCGTTTCGCACCGCTCGAGAGGCCACCACCCATCGTGCCCGGGGTCGGCTCGTCCCACGCGCTGTCCTGGACGGTCTGCGTCGAATCCTCACCCGCGCCGTAGGCGAAGACGACGCCGTTCGCGATGATCGTCTCTTCAGCCATGTCGATGTCGCGCGACAGCCACGCCGGCGTGAGCTTCCAGTTGCCTGCGACCTGCTGCAGCTTTAGCGCCGCCACGCCGCCCATCTTCGGCCGACCGTATTGGATCGGGGGAGTGAACTCCCGGCTCACCGGGCCCCAGAACGGCGCGAGCACCCACTGCGTGCCGCTCGCGTCCTGCCACGTCGACAGCGATCCCCAGATACCCTTGGCGTCGAACGCCTGGATGTCGTTGCAGATGAGGGGCGAGGTGTCGAGCGGTGTTCGATGGTCCTCGCCACCGAGATTGTCGCGGTCGAGCAGCCACAGCCGGCACTCCTTGCTGGTGCCGACGAGAAACTTCTTGCCCTGGTAGTCGAACACCATCGGCGTCACGTTGACGTCGAGATCGCGGCGCTGCAGCCAATTGGCGTTTTTCGGCGCGAAGTAATCGGCGAGCTGCAGCTGCTTGTTGGCGTCGATCTTCACCGCCACGATGCCGTTGCCAAGGCTCTTGGTTCCCGGGTCGAAGCGCGCGTCGCCCGTCCCGATATACACGCGCCCCTCCGGATCGATCGCATCGCCGCGCCGGCCCCACAACCCGCCGCCAGCGGGCTGGAAGATACTGGCCTTCCTGGTGGCCAGGTCGAACGAGTAGAACGCGTTCGGCTGGCCGCCGCATCCCTGCGCGCTCGCCGTGTAGATGACGCCGTTGACGAGGTTCAACGCGTACGGCTTGCCGTTGCCCGGCAGAAACTTCTCCGGTGGCGCCGTGTCCTGACCGGTCGCAACGTCCACCTGCCGCAGACGCCCGTCCCACGAAATGACGTACAGGGTGTAGTTGCCCGGCGTCGGGCCAGGGGCGATCACCGGCACATCGGTGAGGCCGCCAGGACAGAGCACGTTGTCGACCGGCGCCAGCAGGGCCTCCGGTAGCACGTTATCGAATTGCCGGTGCCACAGCTGCTGGCCGTTCGCCACGTCGATGCCGAACAGATCGTCGTTGACCCCGGCCACCAGGGCCATCTCGCGCGTGCCCTGCGGGGTTGTCACCTTCTCGACGATGAGAGGGTTGAACAGGTTGTGCATCGCACGCGTCTTGGTGTCGAGCTTCACCTTCCACAACAGCTTCATGTCGCGGACGTTCGTGGTGTTGAAGACCTTCTCGTCCTTCATCCAACCCGTGCGTCCGGGATCGACGCCGTGCGTCAGATAGTCGGCAGCCCAAAGTGTCGCGCTTGAGAGGATCACTGTCGCGACAAGAGTCGTTCGCAATCGCATGGAGGCCTCGCTCGAGGGGTGATGACCGACCGCGCGCATCTTACCAGTTGGCCAAGGCGGATCAAGATCATTGCGTGCGGACCCTCGCGTCTCGCACGTCGAAACGTATGGCCGCTGCGATGATCTTGGAACGTCTTGCGCTACCGAAAGGATCCGAGGTCGTGATGCCGGATCGCCAGCGAAAAGCGTTCGTCCTCGGGCCGCAGGTGCAGTTTCGCTCTTCGATACAGCGCGCAGCCGTTGTGCGGCCCGGTCAGGCCAGCGCTGATCTCCGCTAGACTGCCGAGAATTCTGATGACCACAGTCGTCGGGCGGAAGGACGCCGGTACCTCCATGAACATCATGTCAACGCTTCGCCCGATCCTCTTGCTGGTCTCGTGCGGCTGGGCGGCCGCTGCCAGCCTTGACGCGCAACAGGCCCCAACCGCGCCACCGCCCGCTCCGCCGCCCGCCGAACAGGCGCCGGGCGGGCCGACGGGCCGCGGCCGCGGCGGCCGGGGTGGCGGAACGCCGCTCGATTACGCCGACAATGAAGGCTGGGTGTCGCTCTTCAACGGCCAGAACCTGAACGGCTGGGACGGGGACCCGAGGTACTGGAGTGTCAAAGACGAGGCCATCGTGGCCGAGCCCTCGTGCGAGAAACCGACCGGCACGATCTATCTCGTCTGGCAGGGCGGCGAGGTCGGCGACTTCATGCTCAAGTTCGAGTCGAAGGGCACGGGCAATGTCAACGGCGGAATCCAGTACCGCAGCTATCTGACCGCGGACAACAACGTGCCGCTGAAATATCCGGGACGAGGCGGCGGCGGGACGCTCGGCCGCGCCGCGGGTGCAGCGGCGGCGGGTGACGGCCGGCTGGGTGGAACCGCCGCGGCGCCGGGTGGCACGCCGACGCCGGCAGCCGCCAGTCCCCCGGCGCCCGGCGGGGCGGGCGCGCAGGCAGCGCCAGGCCCCGGAGGGCCTGGCAGTGGCCGCGGCGGTGGACGCGGGCCACAATGCGCAAACCCCGGTACGCCGCCGACCGCCTCCGAGCGCGCGAAGTGGGACATGGCTGGGCCGCAGATTGACTTCGACGCCAACAACACCTTCACCGCGATGTACTACGAACAAGCGGGACGCGGCATTGCGGCCACTCCCGGCCAGATCGTCCTCGCCGAGCCCGGGAGGCGGACGGTGCTCTCGACGATCGCGGATAAAGCGACGCTCGATTCGTGGTTCAAGAAGGAAGACTTCAATCAATTCCTGCTGGTCGCCAAAGGGCACACGCTCCTGTCCTATATGAATGGGCATCTGATTTCTGTGTTCATCGACAACGATCCGTCGTACTTCCGCGCGAGCGGGAAGATCGGGTTGGAAGTGGAGAGTACAGGCGGGTACTACACGAAGAACATCTGGCTGAAGCGGCTCAATTGACCGATTGAGGTTCGGCGTTAATGATCGCCCGATGATGACCCGACGTGACGCGATTGCGGCGCTGGCGTCGACCGCGGCGTTGCCCGTGATGGCCAGTTGTGGCGGTGGCGGCGCGCCGGCGGCGTCCACTGGTCCGGCCACGCCCGGCGACGCCGACGCGCTCAAGCTGCTCGACGAGGTGGCGGACAACCTGGTGAAGCTCGGGCCCGAAGGCGCGACATCGCTCGGGATCGACACCGGCGCGCGCGCGGGCCTGCGCTCTGAGCTGACCGATCGCTCCGAAGCCGGGAAGCAGCGCACCGCGGCACAAGTCCGGGCTGACCTGGATCGAACGAAGGCGTTCGACGCGAAGGGGCTCTCGCACGCCCCCCGCACCAGCATCGACGTCGTGCGCAGCGCGTACGCCACCGCACTCGAGGGCTTCGCGCTCCCCTATGGCGACATCACCGTCGGCGGCTGGCGCAACACCCCCTACGTCGTCATCCAGAACGTCGGCGCGTATCTCGACGTCCCGCGATTCCTCGACAGCGACCACCCGATCGAGAGTGCGGCGGACGCGGAGGCCTACCTCGCGCGGTTGCAGTCGTACGGCAAGCAGCTCGATGGCGAGTTGGGCCGGATCCAGGCGGCTCGCAGCGCCGGCCTCGTGCCGCCGGCCTTCCTGATCGACAAGGCCATCGCGCAGATGACGCTCTCGGCCAAGAACGCCAGCGAGGGCGGCTCCGTCGTCGAGTCAATTGACCGCCGCACCAAGGCCAAGAACATCGCTGGTGACTGGGCTGCCCGCGCGCGCGCCATCGCCACCAAGGAGATCGCGCCTGCCCTCGAACGTCAGCTGGCAGAATTGCGGCGGCAACGCGCCGTCGCGACGAACGAGGCCGGCATCGCGGCCCGCCCGCATGGCGAGGAATTCTACCGCTGGGCGCTCAAGGCATCGACGACGACGGGGATGTCGCCGGACGAGGTCCATGAGTTGGGCCAGGACGAGCTGAAGCGGCTGCACGGGCAGATGGACGCGATTCTCAAAGAGATCGGCTACGCGCAAGGTTCGGTCGGCGACCGGATGAAGGCGCTGGCCAACGACCCGCGCTACAAGTTCCCGGAGGGGGACAAGGGCCGGGCCGAGATCATGGCGTTCATCAAGGATCGCCTGGACTGGATCACGGCGCAGATGCCGCGCGCCTTCAACACCGTCGTCCATCCGAACATGGAAGTGAAGCGGCTGCCGCCCGAGGAGGAGCCCGGCGCCCCCGGCGCCTATGGCGGGGCCGGATCAATCGACGGCAAGATCCCCGGCCGATTCTGGATCAACCTGCGGACGACGGCGCTGCACAGCAAGTACAGCCTCGCCGACCTGACCTTCCACGAGTCGATCCCGGGGCATATTTGGCAGGGCGAGTACACGCACCAGATGCCGCTCGTCCGGCAGCTCCTTGCCTTCAACGCCTACTCGGAGGGATGGGGGCTCTACGCGGAGCAGCTCGCCGACGAACTGGGCGCCTACGACGACGATCACGTCGGGCGGCTGGGCTACCTGCAGTCGATCGCCTTCCGCGCCTGCCGCCTCATCGTCGACACCGGCATCCATGCGAAGCGCTGGACGCGCGAGCAGGCGGTCACGTTCTTCGTCGACGTCAACGGCTCGAATCCGGAAGAGGTCGCCAGCGAGGTCGATCGCTACTGCGCGTGGCCGGGTCAGGCCTGCGGCTACAAGGTCGGTCACAGTGAGATCAACCGGCAGCGCGACAAGGCCAAGACGGCGCTGGCGGCGAAGTACGACCTGAAGGCGTTCAACGACACGGTGGTACGCGGCGGCAACGTGCCCCTCGACGTGCTGGCCGGGAACGTCGAGGAATACGTGCGCACGGCGTAGGCAACGGAGCGAAGGCGGCGCGCAGTGAGCCGCCACCGCGACCGAAAGATCCTGGCGGTGCAGAAGGTCCCTCATCGGGGCGCCGCCGATAAGCATCAGCGCTCGTTCGCCCTGGCGCACCACCTCACGGTCGGACATGCGCAAGGTGGCGTCGCGCCCCCCCGATCGAGGCATCCTTTCCCGCGTCTATAATCGCGGCGATGCGACACCTCGCACTCGCCGCGGCCGTGGCCGTCACCGCGGTGACAGCCCGCGCCGCTGCGCCGCAATACGCCAGTGAGCTGATCTTTCCGCTGGAGTCCTGGCACAACCATTCGTCCTCGATCGTAGAGACGCCGAAGGGCGATCTGATCGTCTGCTGGTTCCACGGTTCCGGCGAGCGCACGGCCGATGACGTGCTGATTCGAGCCGCGCGATGGAGCAGGTCGACAGGCCGTTGGGGGCAGCCCTTCACCTTGGCTGATACGCCGGGATTCCCGGAAACGAATCCCGTGCTGTTCGTCGATCGGCGCGAGCGTCTGTTGTTCTTCTGGCCGCTCATCATCGCCCACCGCTGGGAGACGGCGTTGATGAAGTACCGCGTGTCCACCGACTATCAGCAGGCCGACGGTCCGCCGACGTGGGCGTCTCAGGACAACATCGTCCTCGTCCCGAAGAACATCGTCTCGAAGACGAAGGCCTTCGTCGCCGGTGCGGTGGAGGGCAACCCGCAACTCGCAGCGGCCGGCCAACGCCTGGTCGAGCAAGCGGAGGACGAGTACTTCTCCCGTATGGGCTGGTTCACGCGCACGCATCCGCTGGAACTGCCATCCGGCCGCCTGCTGGTGCCCATGTATTCGGACGGGTACTCGTTCGGCATCATGGCGATGAGTGACGATGGGGGAACCACTTGGAAAGGCAGCGAGCCGATCGTCGGCCTCGGCGGCGTACAGCCATCGGTGGTCCGGAAGAACGATGGGACGCTCGTCGCGTATCTCCGCGACAACGGACCGGCGCCGAAACGGGCGTTGATGAGCGAATCCAGCGACGACGGTGAGTCCTGGTCGGTGGCGCGCGACAGCGACATCCTGAACCCTGGAACGAGTCTCGAGGTCGTCCGTCTGCGGAACGGCCACTGGATCATGGTCTACAACGATCTCGAGCGGAATCGTTACTCGCTCGTCGCCGCGATCTCCGAGGATGAGGGTCAGACGTGGCCAGTTCGCCGGCATCTTGAGGGTCGCCCTGACCTCGAGGTGGCCGACCAGTATCACTATCCTTCAGTGATCCAGTCGCGCGACGGTGATATCCACGTGACGTACAGCTACTTCACTGCCGGCGGGAAATCGATCAAGCACGCCCGTTTCAACGAGGAATGGGTGAGGAGTCAGCCGTAGCGCCGCTAACTTGTGAATGCGGTGCGACGGGACGCCGGGCGGTCGGGAGTTGAACACCAGGTCCCGGAGCCTACTGCGGCTGACGAGGAGAGCACGACCGCAGCCGGCTCGTCGCAGTCGAGCTAATGGGATGGCGCCTGGAGCAGGGCTCAGAGCGGCCGCGTTGCCCGCCGGCCGGAGAATCGTTCCGCGTCGATGCTGTACAGCACCACGTCAGGGTGCTCGTAGTCGGCGACCTTCCCAGCAGCTGGAAGCCACCATTGCGGACGTTTCTGCAGCAGCCCACAAGCCACGCGGCGTTCTTCGGCATGGTCCGGCTCGCGCCGCAACTCGCGATAGCGCCCGAACACGAGAACCGTGGTCCAGCGATCTCTGTCCGTGATGTCGTCGATGGCCAGACAGACGGCGGGGTTCTGGCGCATCCACTCGATCTTCTGACCGACCGTCGAGAATGCGTAAAATCGACGCCAATCGGACCCGAACGAGAAGTAGATCGGAACGATGTAGGGCTGATCGCGGTACGAGCAGGCCAGCTGGCCGAACGTACGGTCCTGCAGGAAGTCGACACACTCTTCGGTGCTTAGCGTGTGGATCCGCATGATGCTCGCCACACAGGGCAGTCGTCGGCGGGACGGCCGGTGCGCTGCCGAGTGTACACAATTCGAGAGCGGAAATTCGAGCCTACGATCCCGGCAGGGTCACGACAGCGTGGCTGCGCAGGGCAAGTCGTCGGGCGAGCAGGGGCGGGGTACGCCCGGGAAGCGGTCAGGACCAGCTCCATGAGGGTGCTTCTGGCGTCGCGGCACCCTCGACAGGGAGTCGGGAAACGTCCCACACTGCCGCGCCGCTCTCGTAAGGCACGGGTTGGTGTGTGCGGCTGGCTCTATCACTTTCAGGGCTCCTCGAGCCCTAAGAGGCCGCAGAAAAAGGACGGCCTGATGCGAAATGGCAAATGGCAGATTTGAAACTATGGGGTTTTGCCATCTGCCATCTGACATCCGCCATTCAGGATGCGTTTTTCAGCATCCTGCTAACTCACTTGGATCGAGCTGCACTCCGTGCAACAGGAACGCTGTCGAGACGAGCGGCAAGCGGGGTTTCCCTAGAAAATCGCAATTCGTTTAACCGTATAATTCGGCCAACCGCCCATGAACCTGGCATCCGGCGCGCGGGTCGGCCCCTACGAGGTATTGAACCTTCTAGGTAGTGGCGGAATGGGGGAGGTTTATTCCGCGCGCGATGAACGGCTCGGGCGGGATGTGGCCATCAAGATCCTTCCGCGCGCCTACGCGGAAAGCGCCGACCGCCTCCGTCGCTTCGACCAGGAAGCACGCGCTGCCGCCGCACTCAACCACCCGAACATCCTCGCGGTGCATGACATCGGCACTCACGAGGGCGGCCCCTACATCGTCAGCGAGATCTTGCACGGCCAGACACTGCGCGACGTGCTGGGGCACGGCGCACTCGTGCAGCGCAAGGCCATCGAATATGGCATCGCCGTGGCGATGGGACTTGCCGCCGCGCACGAGAAAGGGATCGTCCACCGGGACATCAAGCCGGAAAATGTGTTCGTGACCGCCGATGGGCGCGTCAAGATCCTCGATTTCGGTCTGGCCAAGCTGCGCGAGCCGCTGACGCACCACCACGACGCGCCGCACGTCGCGAGATCCGACACGGAGAGTCTCGTTCTGGGTACGGCTGGATACATGTCGCCCGAGCAGGTGCGCAGCCAAGCCGTGGATCATCGAAGCGACATCTTCAGCTTCGGCGCGATGCTGTACGAAATGGTGAGCGGTGCGCGCGCGTTCAAGGGTGACACCGCCGTCGAGGCGATGAGCGCCATTCTGAAGCACGATCCGCCGCTGCTGAGCACGGCCGACGCGACGATTCCGCTGCCGCTGGCCAGCATCATTCAGCATTGCCTCGAAAAGGAGCGCGATCAACGCTTCCAGTCCGCGAGAGATCTGGCGTTCGCGCTCGGCCGGCTGACCGGCACTTCCGGTTCAGGAACATCGAGTCCGTTCGTCGAACGCCCAGTGCGGTGGACACGACGGCTCGTCGGGTCCGCGGCGGCCGTGGCCCTGTTGCTTGCCGTCGGCGCAGCGGCGTACCTCCGGCGCCCGGCGGACGACAGTCCGCCGAGCTTCAAGCAGTTGACGTTTCAGCGCGGGCACGTCGCGAACGCGCGGTTCGCGCCCGACGGGCAGACCGTGATCAGCAGTGCGTCATGGGACGGGAAGCCATCCGAGGTCTGGTCGACGCGACTCGATACGCAGGAGTCGACACCCCTGCCGCTTGGTGACGCCTCTCTCGGAGCGGTCTCGCCATCGGGCGAGCTCGCCGTGATCGTCAAGCGTGACGTGCTCGCGCATGTCCCGATTGGCGGCGCTGGAATCCGCGACGTGAAGGACGGAATGCTCAACGCGGATTGGGGTCCGGGCGGGTCGCTTGCCGGCATCCGAGTCGAGGGACGGCGAGCGTGGCTCGAATACCCTCTCGGCACGATCATCTATCAACCGCCCAACGCGGTATTCTCGGTCCGGTTCTCTCCGGACGGCACGCTGCTCGCCGTGATGGAACAGCAAGTACTCGGCGGCGGGCGGGAGTGGCTGACGATCCTCGATCGCACAGGAAGAGTCGTCAGCAGCTCCCAGAAGTGGGCCAGCAGCGTGTTGGCCGGCCTCGCCTGGACGCCAGATGGCCACGAGGTCTGGTTCACCGCAGCGGAGGTTGCGGGACACGATGCCATTCACGCGATGACCCGTGATGGTCGCGAGCGCATCGTCTATCGAGCGATGGGGTCCGTGCGCATCCTGGACATCGCACCGGATAGGCGCGCCCTTCTCGCCAACGATTCTTTCCGTGCGGACATGAGCCTGGTGGACACAACCGTCGCCGGTGAACGCGATCTTACTTGGAAAGAATGGTCCCGTCCCGCAGCGTTATCGGATGACGGCAAGACGCTGGCCTTTGGTGATGTCGGTCGGACTAGCGTGAACGGACTGAACTCTGGTTACATCCGGCTCACGGAGGGTTCTCCTGCGGTCAAACTCAGTGAAGCCGGCACCCCCCGAGCGCTGTCACCCGACGGCAGGTGGGTCTTGTTGGGTGCTCCGACAGGCGAACCGCGCTTGACACTCGTGCCGACTGGCGCTGGGGAGCCCCGGCCGCTCGACCCCGGGCGCATTGCGGAGTTCAACGGGATCATGAACGGCAGCCGCTTCATGCCTGACGGCGAGCGGATCGTCTTTGTCGGAAACGAAGGCGGCAGACCGCGGCGTGTGTTCACCCAGAAGATTGCCGGCGGACCACCGGAACCACTCACACCAGAAGGTGCCTTCGGATCGCTGGTTGTCTCCCCCGATTCGCGCCACATCATCGTTCGCGATCCAAAGGGACAACTCTCGAACTACTCCGTTACAGGTGGCACGCCAACCGTGGTGGTGTCCGCTCTTCCGAACGACCAGCCCCTGGCGTGGAGTCCGGATGGCGAATCGATCTGGGTGCTCAATCGTCAACCATTTCCTGCAAAGATTTTCCGGATCGACCTCCGGACCGGGCGCCGGACTCTCTGGCGCGAAGTTCCCTACCACGATCCCGCGTTCATCGAGGCCGACACGCTCCTGGTGGTCATGTCGGCCGACGGCAAGAAGTTCGTCTACGGTTACCAGAAGCACCTGTCCGAGCTCTACGTCGCGCAGGGACTGAAATGAAAGGGTCGCGCAAGCCTGATCAACGCCGAAGAAGGCCAATCCGGACTTCCTGCAGCCGACGGCTTTCGCAGGCGACGTTCAGCACACCGTCCAGCGTGTCGGCCAGGTCGTGCTGCGATGGAGTTTCTGAGGGTCGCGTCATCGGCCACGGTCTGATTCTGACAACGGGATCGGCTGCGTGGCCGTCGACACGCCGCGGCCGGACACGTGATAGACCAGGAGCTCGGACGCAACCTGAATCCGGTCTGCGTTGTGCAGCTCGACGCGGCCGCGGACCGGCCGGTTCCCCAACAGCGTGCCATTCTTGCTTCCGAGGTCCTCGAGCGTGGCCGCTGCGTTCTCCAGAACGATCTGCGCGTGTCGCCGCGAGACGTTAGGGACATCCAGCGACACTGCCGCATCGGGATCGCGGCCGATCACATTGACGCCGTCTCGCAGCTCGATTCGTTGCGTGCCGAGGACGAGCCAATGCGTGACAGCCGGCGCGATCGACGTCGGCGCCTGATCATCCGTTGAGCCCGTAAACGCGAAGCCAACCCGGTGAGCCGTGCGGATGAGCGCTCCGGCGCGATCGTCGCTCAACGCGCGCCGAAGCTCCTTGACCAATCCGGCCACCGTTGCCTCCGAGATGAACGTGTCTGGCCACAACCGCTCGTGGATCTCGGCCTTCGAGACGACAGCCGGTGCGCGCTCGATCAACAATCCCAGAAGATCGAACGCCTTCGGCGTGAGGTGCACCGCCGTGCCGTCTCGAAGAACCTGACGACGATCGGCATGGAAGGCGAAGGCGCCAAAGCGCACGCTCACGATCGATCCCCTGAAATTCCCCAGCTTTTCCCCGGCCGGTCCCCAGACTTCGCCAGCGGCCGTACCGCACCATCGCGACACGTTCCATTCGGACGGAAATGCGAGGCGCGCGATGGTCGGATGGATCCTCCTGACATTCTGGATGTCCGCAAATTCTACCGCCGTTCAGGCACCCGCCTTCAAGCACGTGCGCTCGGCCGAATCAGAGGTCCGCACGTTGATCGCCGACGGATATGGACGGTCGGCGACATTCAAGGGACTCGTCGACCGGGTTGAACACCTCTCCGGCGTGGTCTACGTCGCCAGCACCGTCAAGTTGTCGCAAGGGATGAGCGGGGCGTTGCTACATCAGCCGGCTGGCATGCGCGAGATGCCCGTACTCCGAGTGCTGGTGAAGACGAACTTGGCGCGCGATGAGGCGATCTCCGTCATTGCCCACGAACTGCAGCATGTGATCGAAGCCGTCAGCGGACTTCCAGCAAGCGGCGAATTCTCGATCTCGGCTGCGTTCGACACTCTGGACCCGACGGCGCGTGCGAGAGGCGTCCGCGAGTACGAAACCGATGCCGCGATCAATGTCACCGCGAAGGTCCGCAGTGAGTTGCAGACGAGGGACCGATGAGGCTGCGAAGGTTCGTTCCAGTGGTCGCTTTGCTACCAGCCACACCGCCGCTTTACGCGGACCGACCCGTGTCCGCCGGGATTCAGGTCGCTCTGGCGGGCGTCATGAGGTGCGACCCCGGCGACCAGAATATTCGAGCAGGACAGAGCGAGCGGGTGTGAGGATGTGGTGATCTTCGGCAGCCAGATTGGAAATGTCCGTAGGAGGACGCACATGAGCGCAAGAGCAATGGGTAAAATCGGTCTCTGCACCGCAATCCTGATGGTGGGCGCGAGCGCTACCGCGCGAGCGTCGTGCGGGATCTCCGATCTGCCGGCTGCCGCCGCAGCCGCATTGTCCGGACGATTGTCGCCATCGCCATACCAGGCGCCGGCGCTCGGCACAGCGAGCGGATCCGCGGTCAATCCATCGATCGTCGGCCTGTGGCACACCACGTTCACCGTCGATGTGAACGGAACGCAAGTGCCCATCCAGGAAGCGTTTCAACTGTGGAATGCCGGCGGCACGGAGGTCCACAACCCGAATGTCGATCCGCGGCAGGGAAACGTGTGCCTCGGCGTGTGGCAGCAAGTCGCGACCCGCACTTTCAAACTCACGCACCGTGTCTGGGCGTGGAACGCGAGCGGCGGCTTCGAGGGGACGCTGCACCTGGCCGAGGCCCTCACGCTCGGCAACCGCGGCGACACGTTCGAGGGGACGTTCACGCTTGATATTTACGATCCGTCGGGCGCCTTCGTCACCCAGGTCGCCGGCACGGCGACCGGTGAGCGTATTGCGGTGGGGGATCAATAGGTTCGAGTGCGTACGGGACAGAAAGCCCTGCGCCGGCGCTGTCGCGAGGACGTTGAATGACGTCTCCGAGTGGTGCCGCGCGCGCGGCTGAACCATTGAGGGAGAGAGCGCTCCTCACGAGATTCTGAGTTCTGAGCGCAGGACGGCCGATTAGCAGCGAAACAAATCGAGACTCCACAGACTGTCTTTCGCGTGACCCAACCGGCCCCGCCGGCCGTGTTACAGCCGCCACGTACTTCAACCGCGCCGCGGGACCCGGAGCCGCTGCGGTCGGCGCGCGGCAGAGATCCATCGATCCAAGCGAACGAGCGCGCGAGTCGCGTCAGGGCACAAGAGGTGGTCCCAACATTGCGAACTGGACGCCTCCGGAGCCTCGATGGCGACCGGCCGCGCGGGCTCCAACGGCGCCCACCGCCCTACTCGGCGCGCAGAGCGATCATCGGGTCGAGCCGTGACGCGCGTCGAACGGGGAGAAGGCAGGCGACGAGCGACACAGCGGTCACGACCAGCGCCGCCCCTGCAACAGCGGGGACGTGAAGGGTGGGCACCCCGAACAGAACGCTGGCCATGCCCTGTCCGGCGGCCCACGAACCGATCACACCGAGCACGATCCCGGCCCCGAGCATCCGCAAGGCGAAGGCCAAAAATTGCGTCCGGATGTGACGCGTCTGGGCCCCGAGCGCGAGGCGAACGCCGATTTCGCGCCGGCGTTGGGCGATGGTGTAACTGAGGACGCCCTATGTGCCAAGGGCCGCCAGCAGCAGCGCGACGCCGGCGACGAGCGCAGCCAGTACTGTCGGCGAGCGGCGCGCGATGAGGCTGTCGGCGATGCGCGCATCCATCGACCGGATGTCATCGATCGCCAGCTCCGGATCGGTCGCGCGCACCAGCGCTCGCAACGAATCCGCGAACGCGTCCGGGCGCTGGGTGGTTCGCGTCACGACGAAGACATTGGCGCGATAGTGGTTTCTGTGTTCGACCCAGCCGGGTCTAGCAATCCGCGATGGCGCCTGACGCGCAGAAACGTTCGATCACTGACACCACGAACGGCCAGACCGGGGGCAGCGCGGTCTGGACCGGGTTCATGCGCGCGTAGACCTGCGTCCGCGTGATGCCATAGGCGGCCCAGCTGCCGCCGCCGGCCTGCATGTTCTGGAGGAGTGCCTGCAGGCGGTCGAGCGCATTGGCGTAACGCGATTCCGCCGTCGCCTGCGCCTCGAACTCGTCCCACAATGCGCGGACTCGCTCGGCCTGCTCGAGGGGGAGCAACCCGAAGAGGCGATCGGCCGCGGCCTGCTCGCGGGCCGCTTTGCCCACGTTCGCGTCGACGTCGTAGGCGAAGGTATCACCGGCGTCGATTTCGACGAGGTCGTGCACGACGGCCAGCTCGAGTACGCGCTGCAGATTGGTCCCGGGCGGTGCCCATTCCGCGAGCGTCATCGCGGCCAGCGCGAGGTGCCAGGAATGCTCGGCGGAGTTCTCCGGCCGGGAGTTGTCGGTCAACGGGGTGCGGCGCAGGACGTTTTTGAGCCGGTCGGCTTCGACCAGAAACGCCATCTGGCGGCTCAGGCGATCGTCAATCATCGCTGGATCATAGGGTCAGCCGACCACGCCTGGCCGGCAAACGTGGGGCAGGAGCATCGTGCTGCTGTCAACCCGTGTCGGACGGCCTCGTTAGCTGATCGGGGCCTTCGCGCGAAGCGAGCGCCTTACGAAAGCTGCTGCGATTCCTACTCCGCCCTCAGCGCCCTCACCACGTCCACGCGTGAGGCCCGCGCGGCCGGGGTCAGCGACGCGACCATCGCCGCCACGACGAGCACGGCCGCGGCGCCGGCGATTGGCACGACGCCCGGGAGCTGCACGTCCGTGACGACGCTGCCGACGATGCGCGCGAGCAGCAGGCCGCCGATCGCCCCCGCGCCGATGCCAATCACGCCGATCGTTGCTCCCTCGCGGAGGACGCGCCCCAGGAGGTGGCGAGGCGTCGATCCGATGGCCAGCCGGATCCCGAACTCGCGCGTCCGGGCGCTCACCGAAAATGCCAGCACGCCAGCGACGCCGACCACGGCAATCAGCAGGGCCACGCCGGCGAACCCACCGAACACGAGCGCGTTCACCCGATTCGGCGCCAGCACCTCGGCGCGGATGTCGGCGAGCGTCGCCGCCCGTTCTACCGGCTGATCCGCCGCCAGCTCCCGGATCACTTTCGTCACACTCGGGACCAGCGCGTACGGATCCAGCTTGGCGTGGATGAACAGGCGTCCGCCGCTCATCTCCTGCGACATCGGGTGATACACCGTCATCGCCGGCTCCGGCACCAGGTTCTCGTCGTCCATGTCCGCGGCGATGCCGACGATGCGCCGGGGACCGGTGCTGACGCCGATGAACTTCGTGACCGGATCCGTCCACATGAACTGCCGGTTCACCGCATCCATGCCCGGGAACATACGCCGGGCGACGCTCTCGCTGATGATGACGACCTTGTCGCTGTCGGCCCGATCGCCGTCATTGAAGTCGCGTCCGGCGACGAGCCGCACGCCGAGCGCGTCGAAGAAGCCCGGCGAGACGGTCCTGAACCGCGCCCGCGGATCCTCTTCGCCGTTCGCCTTGCGGTAGCCCTCGACGGTGAACTGCGCGGCAAAGAACCCGGGATCCCGCCACGGCACGACGGTGCCGAGCGCCACGCGCTCGACGCCCGGCAGCTCCGAGATGCGGCGGATCGCTTCCGTGTAGAACCGTCTGACTTCCTCCGGCTTACGCTCGTACGAGACCACCGGGACGTTGATCGCGAGCACGTTGCCGGTAAACCCGGTCCGCTGGCGCTGGAGCGCGAAGAGCGTCGTCACCAGCATTCCCGCCCCCGCGACCAGCACGAACGACGCGGCGATCTGCGTGACGGCGAACATCTGCAGGCGCCGGTTCGTGCCAGACGTGATGCGCACGCCGCCACTGGCCAGGGTTGCGCCGCTGGCCCCCTCGGCGGACGGCAATTTCGGCACGTACGCCAGCAGCACCGCCGCCGCGATGGCCAGTCCGGCCCCGACCCAGAGCAGGCTCGCGTCGACGGTGACATCGTTCGCCCGAACCGAGAAGCGGGCGGCGTAGCTCGCCAGCACGGCAACCATCGGCCGCGCGATCGCCACCGCGAGCACCGCCCCCGCGCCACAGAGGAGCAGGCTCTCGGCGAGCAGCGTACGCCTGAGGGCGCTCGTGCTGGCGCCAAGCGCAGCCCGAATGGCCAGCTCGCCCTGACGCCGCACCGATCGGGCCAGAATCAGATTCGCCACATTCGAACAGGCGACGATGAAGACGAGGCCGGAAGCCGCCAGCAGAATCAGCAGGATGGTCTTCGCGGGCGAGATGATCTGGTCGCGCAGGCTCCTGGCCTCGATCCGGTAGTCCGCTTGCGCCGGGTAGGCCTCCGGGTGCGCCCTGACCATGGCCCCGTGGACGGTCCGCAGCTCGGCGAGCGCGGCGTCCAGTTTCACCCCAGGCGCGAGCCGGCCGAACAGCTCGGTCATGCGGTGAACTCGGCCGTCGACCATCGTCGCGTCGAGATGGTGCGGGCTGGTCACCACGTTGGCGATGATCTCGGTCTCCTGCGGGTATGGCACCGAGGGTTCGAGGACTCCGACAACGGTGGCGGGCCGGTCGCTCAGCCTGACGACCTTGCCGATCACTCCCGGATCGCTCTTGAACGCAGTGGTCCAGAAACGATAGGTGAGCACGGCCGCGCCGTCCGCGTTCCGGCCATCGTCTTGCGGACCCAGGAGGCGGCCCATGACCGGCCGAAGGCCCATCACGGCGAAATAAGACCCCCCAACCACTCCCGCCCGAACGGTCCGCGGCTCGCCCAGACCGATCATCGTGAACTCGATGGTCGAGAAGTCGCCAAATGCGCTGAGCGATTTCACGCCGCCCTGGAGGTCCTTGATCTCGGGCACCGAGAAGTTGGCATTCGGCACGCCGACGCCGGGGGCGCTCTGACGGATGTAGATGAGGCGATCGGCATCGCGGTTCACCAGGGGCCGCAGGAGGACGCCGCGAACGACGCTGAAAATGGCGGCGTTGGCGCCGATGCCGAGCGCCAGCGTCACGATGATGGTCAGCGCAAGGCCGGGGGCCCGGGTCAGGGAGCGAAGGGCAAACTTAAGGTCGGTGATCAGGCTCATGGCGCGTCGGCCGCCCCGGCAGTCGGGGAGACCTTCCTTTCACTTTCTGGTCGAACGGGAGAGGCCATTTTCGACACCGGCGGTGTCAGTTTCCATGTTTATTTTGCGGAGCTCCAGCGGTGGCGGGTCGTTACCCTCGACGGGAATGTGTGTTGGCCCGGACAATCTCGGAGCGACAGATGGCGTTCGGAGGGCAATACCTGATATACTCAGCAATCGTTTATACGCCGCTTCTACGCTGAGCCTGAACTGCATTCGCCTCGCCCACCTCCCCGTGGGCTTCACGAACTCCTTCCGGACAACGCAGACGAGTCAAAGACACTGGCGCGGGATTCTCCGCGCCGCCGTCCGAGAGGGCGTTTTTTCAGTTCAGATGAACTGGGAGCTTCACATGTCATCCAAGGGCACCATCAAGCGCATCGTCTCGGACAAGGGCTTCGGCTTCGTGGCCGACGAGTCGGGCCAGGAATACTTCTTTCACCAGTCGGCGTGCCAGTCGTTCGACTCGCTCCGTGAGGGCCAGGCCGTGACGTTCCAGACCGGCCAGGGCCCCAAGGGTCCGCGCGCCGAGAACGTCCGCGAAGCATAGACGCATCGGCACCATTCCCGTCGGAGGGCGCCGCTGGCGCCCTCTCTTTCCCCCACCTCAATTCTTCTCACTCCGTCACGCGTCCGCGGATCATAGCCCCGACCCTCGCGCGTAACGCGTTTCAGGCCGGCGTGTCGCTCGCCGGCGCGGGCGATCGACTGAACGGCGGGGACCCGCACCTCAGATTCGCTTACGATTGGTGAGTTCACCGGCCAGGGTCCACTCGGTATCGTGGAGATTCATGAACATGCACCGTTCCCACGCCGCACTCGCGCTCGCCGTCAGCATGCTGTTCTCGGCCGCAACACTCGCCCAGTCGACGAACTTTGCCGGTAAATGGGCGATTGTCCCTGACCCGGCCGTGCAGGGCGGATTCGGAGGCCTTGGCCAGTCGGCCGTGATCAAGCAGGACGCGACGACCCTGACGATCACCCGAACCACGCAGATGGGCGAGGTGACGAGCGTCTACAAGCTCGATGGATCGGAGAGCAAGAACACCCTGAGCTTCCAGGGCAATTCCATCGATCAGGTTTCGAAGACCAAATGGGACGGCGGCACGCTGCACGTCGACACGTCCATGAACTTCGACGGCAACCAGGTCAGCGTGACGATGGCGATGTCGCTCGACGCGGCCGGCAATCTCGTCGTGGTGTCGACGCGCCCGGACTTCCAGGGCGGTGGGGCGCCGGTGACGACGAAGACCAGCTACAAGAAGGCGGAGTAACGGCTCGCGTCACGCCTGCCCAATCAGAAAGGGATCCTGAAATGCGTTGCCGAGTTTCCCTGCCTCTCGTTCTCGTGGCTGCTCTCGCCCTGCCGACGAGCATCCTCCACGCTCAAGGCGGCGCCGCGCCGACCGGCGGCGCTCCCGGCGCGCAGGTCCCGGCTGGGCGGGGAGGAGGCGGGGCTCCCAATCTGACCGCGGCCGAGCCCATGGGCCCCGTGGAGAACCTCGAGGCCTATCCGGTTCCGCCGGAGGGGTTCAATGTGGCGCGCGAAAACATTCCGCACGGCGAGGTCAGGCTGGTCGAATACGACTCTCGAACGCTCGGGATCCGCCGGCCATTGCGAGTCTACACACCGCCGGGCTATTCGACCTCGCGCAAGTATCCGGTGCTCTATCTGCAACACGGGCTGGGCAACACCAGCACCGAGTGGGTGCAGCGAGCGCGGGCACCGATCATCGCCGACAACCTGATCGCCGAAGGCAGGATGGTGCCGATGATCATCGTCTTTCCGAGCGGCAACGCGACCGCAACCCCTGCGGACGAAAAGCAGGGGGACCGCACGCAAGCGGCGTATGGCCAGCCGTATTACGACGACCTCCTGAAGGACATCATTCCGTTCGTGGAGGCCACCTATTCCGTGCAGACGGATCGCGTCAACCGGGGTATCGCGGGCATGTCGATGGGATCGGGTCAGGCCCTGAACATCGGCCTCACCAACCTTGATAGGTTCGCGTGGATCGCCGTCGTGGCGCCCGCGCCGAACACCCGGCCGCCGGCCGAACTGATGCCGGATCCGGCCGCGCTCAAGCAGTTGAAGCTGTTCTGGCTGAGCGTGGGCAACCGCGACGCGCTGTACCGCGTCGCCCAGGGCGTCCACAGCTACGCGACGGAGAAGGGCATCGCCCATACCTGGCGCGTCGACACGAACGCCCACGACACCGGCGCGATGGGCGCCAACTTCTACCACTTCGCACAGAAACTGTTCAAAGAATAGCCGCGGACGAGGCGCCCACGATCTCCGCAATTGGCGGTTGTGCGCTTGGAGAATCTCGAACACCCAGTCTCCCGGAGTGGCAGGTGCGCCCTCGATCAAGCATTCGAACGTCCGGCACCGTGCTGTGCCGTCGCGATGTATCTGACCGCACCTTCTCCGAGGATCTCGGTGAGCCTGAGATATCCTGCACGGTGATGCCGCACCTGCACATCACCGAGCCGAAAGACGCCTCGGGCGCACTGGCGGAGGCCTACGCCGTCATGAGCGCCCGGCCGATGCCGGAGGTCTACCGGCCGGCCCACGGGGGCCTGGCGGGGATTATCCGGGCGCACAGCCTCGATCCGGAGCTGATGCTCAAGGTGTTCGCGTTCTCGGGCGCTGTGAACCGGGCGGGTCCGCTGGCGTGGCCGCACCGCGAGCTGGTGGCGGCCGCGACGTCACGCTTGAATCAGTGCTTCTATTGAACGGCCGCTCACGCAGAGTTTCTGCGTGTCGCCGCCGATGATGACGCGCTGTCGCGGGCGGTCGTGATCGATCCGCGCGCGGTGGCCGATCGCCATCCCGACGCGCTGATTGCGGCGCTGGTGACGCTGGCCGTGCAGGTCACCGAGCGTCCGTGGTCGCTGACCCGGGCCGACCTCGATCGCGCCCGCGCTGCCGGCCTCGACGACTCCAGCATCCTCCACGTCGTCCTCCAATCGTCGCTGTTCGGTCATTTCAACCGGATCGCCGATGCGGTGGGAGTCGACCTGGACTACGTCGATCGCTGCGGCGCGCCGCACATCGAGCCCGCCACGCCGCCATACCTCTGGCCGTCGTCTCCGCCGGATCCGGATCAGCCTCGGTTCATCGATCTGAGTAGCCGCGACGGGGCGGCGAACCTGGCGGCAGCGTGGCAACGCTGCGCGTTGAAGCGGGACACCCCGCTGACGCGCGAGCAACGGCTCCTCATCGCCGCGGCCGTGGCCGAACGGCTCGGGGATCGATCAGTCACGGCTCGCACACCGGAAGGACCGGTCGACCGAGCGCTCGTCGACCTCGCCGATCTCGTGACGCTGGCGCCGTGGCGGCTCGGGCCCGCTGCCTACGAACCGCTCCGCTCGCTCGGCCTCACCGCCGACCAATCGGTGTTCGATGTCGTCGCCACTGCCTCGTCGGCGGGCGT
>Ga0207701_10001883_pt1 | contig 21820 bp, 21 predicted proteins | sample KBSSwiSSwithPhiX_FD_184294 | JGI IMG/M metagenome (GOLD analysis project Ga0207701, IMG submission 184294) | Switchgrass rhizosphere bulk soil microbial communities from Kellogg Biological Station, Michigan, USA, with PhiX - S5 (SPAdes) (version 2) | ecosystem: Environmental > Terrestrial >... | reverse complement strand
GAACGGGCGGCAGTCGGACATCGCGCACCACCCGGACCCGTTCTCGATACCGTACCTGATGACCGGCGATCCGTTCTTCCTCGATGGCCTCGAAATGTGGCAGGGATGCAACTCACTGTGGGGCAATCCGGGCTACCGGAATTATTCTAACATGACCTGTTATGGCGACGGTCAGACGCGAGCTATGGGCTGGATGTACCGAACATTGTTCAATGCCGCTGCTTTGCTGCCCGACACCGATCCACTCCGGGGGGTATTCGAGCGGATGGTCGACGAAGCCATAGCAAAGGACGAGGGGCAGCGGCATATCAACGACACCGAGTTCGCCGGAAGCGTCCAGCATGTGTTCGGCGCCACGCCCATCGGCACAACCGGCGACGGATGGAGCGGGCATGGCCCGCCGCCCTGCCGATGGTGGGCAGGGGCAGGCGGCTACGCTGCCACCGATCCGGTCTACTACAACACTACCGTGGCCTATTCGGCCAACTCACATTGGATGACGATGTTTTGCATCGCCGCGCTCGGGCGGGGCCGGGAACTTGGTTTTCCATGCGATGACCTGCTCGCCTGGGTGGCGCCGCACGTCATCGGACAGTTCGGCACGGAGGGATACCCGCCGCAACTGTGCGGGCAATATGTTGTGCCTGATATGAAGAAAGCAGGCACAGGCGCGGCATGGTTCGAGTCCTGGGACGAAGTGCTCACCGGGTGGTCGGCCCAGAAACAAACCGGCAGGCTGAATGGAGAGATCGAGATAGGCTACTGGGGCCTGCCGATCAACTACTACAACGAGGCGCGTACGGCCCTGTCGTTTGTCACCGACCAGCCCGGCGGCGAGGAAGCTTGGGACCGCTGCGAGGAGACGATTGCGGCGAAGACGCTGGAAAGCGGCATAGCGATTCCGTGGGCCGATGATCCGACCTGGGCGGTGGTACGATGAGCGAAGATATGACTGAACGCGAGCGCCGGGTACTGGAGCGAGCCTATTGGCTGTGGCGCGCGGCCGGTGAGCCGGAAGGGCGCGACCAGGAGTTCTGGGAGCGCGCCGAGCGTGAAGAGCCGAAGGAGGATGAGTGATGTTTGGAGGAGGGAGCAGGTCTTCCCGCCCACCAGACCCGCCACCGCCGCCAGCGTCTCCACCAACCTATGCTGCACAGGCAAGTGTGCGCCCTAACACGAACATAGGCCGCTTTGGCACCCTCTCAGATACCATCCTGACCGGGCCGCTGGGGACGAGTGGCGGTACTGTGCGCAATAAAGTCCTGTTGGGCCAATGAGCGAAGCGTATCGTAAATATGCGCAAGAGCGGATAGAGTCGCTCCGCACGGTGCGAATGACTTGGTATTTGCACTGGCGAGACCTATCGAGCTACATCCTTCCGAGGCGGTACAAGTGGCTCATCACCGCTAATGATCGGTCGCGCGGAGCCGACATCAACACGAACATAATCGACTCGACCGGCACACTCGCGGCGCGTACGCTCGCGAGCGGGATGATGAACGGCATAACCAGCCCTACCCGCCCCTGGTTCAAGCTCCGCATCGAGGGCTACGAGGAAGATTACGAGGTCCAAAGCTGGTTGAGTGACTGTGAACGAAGGATGATGACCGTCTTCCAGTCATCAAACTTCTACCAGTCGATGGCGATCATGTATTTCGACCTGGTGGTGTTCGGCAGCGCGTGCATCATCGTTTACGAGAACTATGACAACATCATTCACTGCTTCAATCCGTGCCTGGGCGAGTTCTTCTTCGATCTCAACAACAACCTCGAGGTCGGCACCGTCGCCCGCGAATTTGTGTTGACTTACTGTCAAATGGTTGAGGAGTTTGGGGAAGAGAAGGTATCGCCGGAGGTGCGCCGGGGCTATGAGCAGGGCTCGATGAAGTCGCACGAGAAGCGGATCGGCCACATCATCGAGCGCAATACCGGCGATTTCTCGATGGTCCCGAAGAAATTCCCGTTCCGTGAGGTCTATTGGGAGATCGGTTCCCCGAACAACACTCTTTTGCGAAGCCGGGGCTTTTATGATTGGCCCTGTATGACCCCGCGATGGGACGTCCAGTCAAACGATCCCTATGGGCGCAGCCCTGGTATGGATGCGCTGGGCGACATCAAACAGCTCCAAAAGGAAACTTTGCGCAAAGCACAGGCCATCGACAAGATGGTAAACCCGCCCATGCTGGCCGATGTCCAACTCAAGAACCAACCGATGAGCCTGCTGCCGGGTGGGATGACCTACGTCTCGGGGCTAGGCCGCGACCGGGAGGGCGCACGCCCAATCTACACCATCATGCCACCGATCGCTGAGATGATGCAGGATATCCGCGAAGTCCAGCAGCGCATCAAGATCACCTTCCACAACGACCTCTTCACGGGTATCACCGATCTGCAGACGGTGCGGACAGCGACCGAGATCGATGCGCGCCGCGAAGAGAAGCTGGTATTGTTGGGTCCGGTGCTGGAGAGGATAGAGTCGGCCCATGAAGGGCTTGGGAGCGGGATTGATCGGGTATGGGGCATTATGTGGCGCGGCCAGTTGCTACCGCCCCCACCTGCGTCGTTGCGCGGAGCACCAACCAACATCCAGGTCGATTACATCTCGATGCTGGCGATGGCACAGAAGGGCATTGCGACTGCCGGGATCGAGAAGTTGTGGGGCTTCGCCGGTAACCTCGCGGCGGTTATCCCAGACATCCTCGACAAGTTGAACCCGGATCAGACGATTGATGAATACGCAGCGGCGCTGGGCGTGTCGCCGAAGATTGTGGTGGGAGACGAGGATGCAGCGGCGGCGCGTGAAGCGCGAGCGGCACAACAACAGGCCGCGCAGGCCGTCGAGATGGCCGCTACCGCTGCACAGGGCGCGAAGACGCTCAGTGAGACGGATGTGGGTGGCGGGGCGAATGCCCTCCAGTTGATGTTGGGTGGAGGCAGCGGTGGCTAAGATCAAGCTCACGCCTGAAAGAGTCGCGGAGATGCAGGCATTGGGGCGTTTTTTAGGCGAACCTGCCGGGCGTCGATGGCTCTACAATCTCATGGCTGAGTGCAATGTTTGGGCGACCTTTGGCGTGTCCAACGCCCTCAGCTTAGCGTTCCGGGAGGGATCGCGCTTTATCGGCCTCAGACTGCAAGCCGAGGCGATGCAGGCCAATCACGATATGTATCTCAAGATGTTAAAGGAGATGGAAGTTGAGCGACCAGGCGCAATCGGCACCAGAGGCTTCGGCGATAGTGACGGAGACCCTGACGACGACGACGGAACCGGAAGCGCCTGAGGCGCCAGCCCCGTCGGTTCTCGGGACCGAGCCGCCTGCGGCACCGGAGCCGTTCGACATTGAGAAGCTCACCATCCCGGAGGGATTGTCGCGAGATGACGCCCTCTTTGGTGATTTTGCGGACATTGCGAAGGAGCACGGCTTGACCGGGCCTGTAGCACAAACCCTAGTTGACTTGGCCGCGAAGCAAGTCCAAGCTGCCAACCAAAAGCTTCAAGCGAGTTGGGACAAGCAGAACTCGGACTGGCAAGCGGAGGTACGGGCCGACAAGGAAATCGGGGGCGACAAGCTCTCAGAAGTCTTGCAGACATTTTCCAAGGTTGCAAGCGATCCTGAGTTGTCTGATCCGAAGTTTCGCGAGGCACTAGCATTTACCGGCGCGGGAAACCACCCAGCGATAGTACGGACCCTGGCACGGTGGGCAAAAGCCCTGTCCGAAGGAGGTCCGGTACGCGGAACACCGTCGCAGACGATGCAACGGCCTACCACTGTTGGCGAAGCCATCTACGGCCCAAGCGGGCCGCATACTGGCGGACCACGACTTCAATAAGGATCTGAAACATGGCAGTACTTGGAACAACCGTCCTAACCTACGCCGACTGGGCAAAGCGGGTTGAGGACGGCTATCGCATCGGCACCATCATCGAGTTGCTCTCGCAGACCAACGAGATCCTCTTGGATATGTTGGTGCTGGAAGGCAACCTGCCCACCGGCCACAAGACGACGGTGAGGACCGGTCTGCCGACTGCAACGTGGCGCTTGCTCAATTACGGCGTCCCGAACTCCAAATCGACCACCGCGCCGATCATCGACACCTGCGGGAATCTGGAGGCGTATGCTCTGGTCGATAAGGACATCGCCGATCTGAACGGGAATACGAGTGAGTTCCGTGGATCGGAAGTGGTTGCGTTCCTCGAGGGGATGAACCAGCAGATCGCCTCCACGATTATCTATGGGAACCAGGCCGTAAACCCGGAGCGGTTTACAGGCTTCGCCCCGAGGTACTCGACGGTGACGGCAGCGAACGCTCAGAGCGCCGCCAATGTGGTGGATATGGGCGGCACTGGTGGCACCAACACCTCCATCTGGATCGTGACCTGGGGCGCGAACACCACTCACGGTATCTTCCCGAAAGGTAAGATGACTGGCCTTCAGCACCGCGATATGGGTGAGTGGCCTGTCCAAGATGCTAGCGGCAACACTTATCAGGCCTATAGGGACCACTTCAAGTGGGAGATTGGGCTCGCGGTGAGGGATTGGCGCTACAACGTCCGGCTCGCCAACATCGACGTCACACTGCTGAACGGTGCCAGCGCGGCGAACCTGATCAATGGGATGGTTCGAGGGTTGTATCGCCTTCCGACGGCCTCTCCAGCGGCTACGGGCATCCAGACTTCGGATAGCCCACAGATCCAGGGATCGATGGGCAACACCGCGATGTACTGTAACCGCGTCGTCCGGACATATCTGGACCTCCAGGCGATGAATAAGACCAACGTCCTGTTGTCGTTGCAGGAGTTCCAGGGACGCGTTGTAACGATGTTCAGGGGCATTCCGGTGAGGACGGTAGATGCTATCCTCTCGACCGAAGCCCGCGTTGTTTAAGGAGCTGTGAGATGATTATTGATGGCGCATTGCAGTTCAGTGGGACAGCAGGAGTTGCGGGGTCTGTAGACCTTCCGACCACCGGAACGCAGCAGTCCACAAATGTGATCGACCTCGTTAACGCCCGCGATATGGGCATTGGCGATGATCCGGCCATAAAGCTCCTTTGTGTGGTCAAGACGACACTTACAGGTGGGACCAGCCTTCAGGTCCAGTTCCAGGGCGCACCGGACTCCGGTTCCGGTACACCTGGTACCTACGTGACCTACGCCGAGAGCGCTGCGGTGCTCGAGGCCGATCTGGTCGCGGGCCGTTACCTGCTGCCGATGGACATTCCGCGCCCGCCCCCTGGAGCGCCGCTGCCGCGCTTCTACCGACTTCAGTACGTTTCGGCAGGCACGCATGGAGCCGGGGGTATCTATGCCGCACTGGTCCTCGATCGCGCGGACTATGTTGGATACCCACCTGGTATTACAGTCCCGAACTAGGAGAATCCCCATGAAGTACAGATTGTTAGGACCGCACGTGCTGGCCGAAGGCCAAATGCTCGACGCGGGCACTGAGGTCGGCGACGACACAGACGTTCCCTGGAAAGACATTGATGGGAAGGAGATGGACCCGACCACACAGATGGAAGGGCTCGATGATGCTTCGCGCGACAAGGTGCGTGAAGTGCATCAGCGCCTCTATGGGCGCGGGCCGACATGGGAGCGAAGGGAAAGTGATGAGGCTCGCGAAGCCCACGAGAAGCAGGCTGAGGAGCAGAAGAAGCTGGATGAGGGCTCGGAGCCGGTGTCACCGCAACAGAAAGCGGAACGGGAGTGGGAAAAGGAGTTTAAGGACGGGAAGCGAGGCGAAGCCGCGATGGCGCCGACGATCCCTCCAAGGGCGCCCGTGACCTCTCCGCCGGGCGCAGCACGCCAACCATCGCACACCTCCGCAGCCTCGCCGACGCGCGGCGGACAAACGGCCCCGGCTCCGGGACCAGCAACGCCCAAAGCACCAGACAAGGACGAGGTGAGGCCCACCAAACCTAACGAGGAACAGTACCCCAAGGGCTAGCGCCTGCGGGTAGAGTCCGCCCCGCTCCCAGCTCTGCGGCTCCCTAGTGGGGCGGACTCGCATAGGAGGACATGATGGCAAAGTTCAGATTGCTTGCAGCACATCAATTGCGCAATATAGAGCTTAAAGCGGACGTACTTCTGCTTGGGGACAGAGAGACAGAGCATCTTGGGGAGGAGCGTGGGACGCTCGTTGGTGACGGCACGCCCTACCCAGTGGTCCACGCTACCCTCGAGATGCTACCCCTCGACGACGAGGCCGAGGCGATGATGGATACGGAGCGGGAGCGGTTGGCCCGCAACAACGCCTCGATGAACCCGGTGGATCAGCTCCCGGTTATGTTGGCGCATTTGACGGGTGGGCGCGATGATTACGATGACCGCTACATCCCCGGTTTTCCTGGCATACCTCGCCCGCAAAGAGGGCCACACTTGGTCGAGGACAAATCGTGATGCGCCACCTGTTTCTGGCGGCGGCCTTCGTGTTAGGTGGATCGCTCGATGCCGATGCCCAAATCTTTACTAATCCGCTCAACCAGGTAGAGATCGACCAACAGGTCAGTACGGCAGGGACATCGAGCCTCGTCCTCGCTTCACCGAGTAAGGCTTTGGCTTCACTGACTGTGTTTAGTAGTGCGGCTGGGTTTGTGCTCGTATACGATGCCGCTTCGCTGCCATCCAACGGTGCGGTTGCCGCTTGTGCCAATGCAGCTGCGGCTCGTCCGTGTCTGATGTGGTGCGCGCCGGTGGCGGCTGGCGGTTATGTGGATCGGCAGTGGAATAGCCCAATGTCATTCACGACCGGCATTGTCGTAGCAGTTAGTTCTACTGGATGTGCCACGCTGACAGCGGCGACTACCGGACAGATTTTTGCACAAGCCCCTTAGGAGGCATAAATGCCCTTATCGACTGACGAGTTCATCCTGACTAAGCGTGTTGTCACTGGAGTCGTGGATCAGGAGCCGATCGCCATCGGGATACGATTTATAATGGAGGCGTCGCCCTGTGGGGATGACCCAGGCTGGAGCGATCTGGTCCTTGAGAACGGCGAGGAGTGGACGATCGCGACGCCGTTCGGCGAACTCGTACCAACCTCACGCTCATGAAGAGGGTTCTCGCCGTCGCACTGGCGCTGTGCGCCCTTGCACCCGAAGGGCGCGCCCAGAACGCGATCACGCAGGAAGGCACCGTCCTCCAGAATGCTCCGATGATGTTTCGGGGGAACAACCGGGCGCGTCAGGGCGCGCCCGTGGGCGGCGCTCCGAGCGGTCAGATAATCACTACTGGTGACGCGACGGTGGGCGGGCGCTGCGACTATAGCGATCCGACCGACGCGCCGAGCGGTTACTACAAGCTCTGCATCGACGCCAAGAGCGGCAAGATCATCTGGGGCGGCACCAAGTCGCCGCAAACGACCCCGGTGCTCGAGGTAAACGGGGTTGTTTATCCGTTTGTTGGGCAGGGCGCGGGCAATACCGTGGGCGGAGCCCCTACAGTAATCAACAACCTGACTTGCTGGAACGACACGCTGGGCACCTTTATCAAGGATTGCGGCGGCCCCCTCGCAACAACCGGCGGTGGCCTGGTGGCGAGTGGGCGCAACACAGCGGCTTACACAACCACATCGTCGTTCAGCAAGATAGAGAACACGCAGGGCACGGTGCTCGACGGCGATCTGTTCGGCCTGCCACAGTACAACACTTTCGAGGTCCGCGCCGACATACCAGCGGGTACTACGGTACAGAATGCTGCTGCGGTGGGCGCTTATGTGATGAACCGCACTCCGTCGCTCGGCGAGAGCGGCAACTCGGTCGCGTTCATGGGCATCAGCAACGCCGTCGTCAACAACGCTGCGGTATGGGGCATCAACACAGTCCAGAACACGACCGACCCCAATGGCACAGGCAAGGTGCTGCAAGGCTATGAGGGCGATTTCAACATGGCCTCGCCAAACGACCGGCTGATCGGCATTGGGCTGTATGGCACCTCGACAGCGACACTTACCAGCAACGTCCGCGACGGTGTGGTGGTCGGCTCTTTGAGCGTGCAGAGTCCCGGCTTGACGACATGGCTGCGCGGCTTCGCCTGTAATCCTGCGGCAATCATCCCGAATGGGGTGTGCCTCGATATTCAGCCGGAAGCCACGACTGGGGCGTTCGTGAAGGGACCGGCTATTAACTTCTGGTATACGGACGCTACTGAAGTAAAACACTTTATTAGTATGCACGCAGGCACCGATCGCAATTTGATATTTGCCAGCGATACAGGTACTACCAACGGGGGAGTGGACTTTTATCCGAGGGTACATTTTCGGGATAGAGCCGATTGGGTCTTTGACATTGCTGGGGTAGAGCATCGATATACCTCGACCGTGGATCTTCCCACACACAAGCTAGTAATTACCGGCACTCCGACCGACGCCACTGTGCAGTTCAACTCTACTGTAGCCCTTGCTGGGCCAGTGACGCTGGTTAGTCCTCCAACAGCGTGCACTGGGTTGCCGGTAGGTACGTTATACATGGACTCAACTACGAGAGCGCTCTATGTTTGTTAAGACGCTTGCCCTAGCAATGGCACTTGTGCCTGCGATGGCACTGGCCCAGAAGCCATCGCCACCACAGATGCGCAGCGTTGTACTAGCCTATCAACAGCTTGGCCTCTCCTTAGAGGCTATGGCCGCCTACTACGAGGCCCGCATTGCTGATCTCGAGAAACGCTGCGGCGACCCGTGCAAGGAGCAATAAATGGCTGACCGGATCGAGGTCGCCCGCGAGGCGCTGGCCCAGATAGGCACCCGCTCGACGATGACTTCGCTGGACGACGGGTCCGCTGAGGCGACATACATCAACTTGCTCTACGAGCCGATCCGGGACTTCCTGCTGACCGATGGCGATTATGACTTTTCGCTGTCGATAAAACCACTGATTGCGCTTACCACCGTACCAGCGACTCCGTGGTTTCACGCCTACCCGTACCCAACTGATGCCCTGCGGATACGCCAGCTTTTCCCAAAGGACTCCGATCCGCTCGACCCGCGTCCGGTCGAGTGGACGACGACCACCTCTTTCGGGCCTCGCCAGATCAACACCAAAGTCGAGATGATCCAAATCCATTACACCTGGGCGGCCACCGAAGAGGTGTGGGACGGGATATTCCGCCAGAGCTTTGTGCGGATGCTGGCATCGGCGCTGGCTTTCGCGCTGGAGAACCGGATCGAGGCCAGCAAGGTCAAGTTGGACGAGGCGCTGGGTTTCGCCGGGATCGCCAAGCTGCGGGATATGTAAGATGTCGATCGAAAGTGTCGTCAACCAGTCGCTCGACCTTATCGGGTATAAGCGCCACATCGGCTCAGTGTGGGACGGGACGCCAGCAGCCCGCGTAGCCCTTAACGCGTTTGCGGAGGTGCGCGATGAGGTGCTGGCGGTGCGCCCGTGGCTGTTTGCGCGATCGTTCCACACGCTCGTCGCAACCGGACAGTTGGCGTTTGGTATGACCGCCTACACGAGGCCGCCAAACGCGGTCGTAGTGCTCGATGTTTACCCGATTGGCTTTGATCCGTTGGACCCGGAACCGGCCCGCTGGCTCGAGACTTACATCGATGGTGAGCGCCTTATCGTATCGCCTTTTACCGATGCGGGCGCGGCCAGTACCGATCGCGTTCTCGACACGGCCGATTGGCCCCCCGATTACACAGAGGCGGTGATTCGTACCCTGGCACACCGCTTCCAGCGGTTGTTGCCCGCGGTCGCTGCAAAGGAAGAAAAACAATGAAGCCGGAGGACATCATCAATCAAGCCCTCGAGATCATCGGGCATGAGCAACGTATAGCGGCGTTTGGTGATGGTTCGCCTGAGGCGGTTGTGGCGCGGGATATGTGGGCCGAAACCCGAGACGCGCTTTTGGTACGGCTGCAACCGGATTGGGCACGCGAGGATGTGGCCTTAACAGTACTCAAAGCCGCGCCCCCTTACTACGACGAGCAAACACCGTGGATAGCAGGGCAGCATCCCGATTTACCGTGGCTCTACGAGTACGCACAGCCAGAAACGTGCCTGGTACCGTTGTCCCTCAAACCGAGGCCACACACTTTGCCGGTATGGCGTCCGCGCCCGATGCGCTTTCGAGTCAAGACCGGCGCTGACCAGACCTATGTCCTGCTTGGCAATGACCCGGCTCCAATTCTTACCTGCATCGTGCACACCCATGATCCTGATGTCTGGTACGAGGATTTCATTGATCTGATGGTCATGACGTTATCGAAGAAATTCGAGCGTCTCTTTGGTAACAAGAACCGCCCACCTGAGGCCGAAGGGAGGCCCGATGCCAACAACGCCAGATGACATCGTTAATGAAGCACTGGATGAGATAGGGGTCGAGGAGATCGGGGATCTGCATGAGGGATCACGGGCTGCGAACGTAGCGCGCAGGAATTATGACCCGATCCTGCGGGCGATGCACGCTGCCGCTCCGTGGAACTTCGCCCGGCGCCAGCGCCAAATCGATATGCGCGGTGACGCGAGCGGCCAATACCACAACAACCGCAACGTCCCGCTGCATTGGTCATATATGTACGAGTGGCCTAATGACTGCGTACACGCGAGATGGGTGCTGGGGCTGAATGCGTATGCGCTGGATGCAAGTGGGGCGCCGCTTGCCGCTGCACCGGCATGGGCGCGGCCAGCTCCTTTCATCGTAACCGATGCCCCGCTCGTTAACGATATCGCAAGCGATTGGGATCGGACTGAAGGACACAACCCTGAATCAACGCGAGTGATTGCTACCAACGAGCTTGGGGCTATACTCGTTTATACGGGATTGGTGCAGTACCCGGATGCGTGGGATGCTGGGTTCCGGCGCGCGTTCGTAGCGGCGCTCGCAGCCCGCCTTGCGGTTCCGCTTATAGAAGACAAAGCTGCGGCGCGGGCCATGCGCGGCGATCAGCTGGCGGTGGCGCGGGATGCGCTGATTGAGGCGCGGGTCCGGGATGGCAATGAGGGATGGACCTTAACGGACCACACCCCGGACTGGATAAGGGCGCGGACCTCGACCGCGTGGCGTGGGTGGTATGGGAGTGGCTGGAGCGACTTCCCGTTTGTTGAAGACGCTGGGGGCGTATATTAGGTGCCTGATCGCGAAGCCCCGGCCAGCCTTGCACAGCACTCCTTTGCCACCGGCGAGGTATCGCCTGGTTTCTATGGCCGCCAGGATATCCAGAAGTACGCAAGCGGCTGCGCGGTTCTACGAAATTTCTACGTTGATCCTCGGGGTGGGGCTACGGTGCGCCCTGGCACCCAATTCATCGGCTATCCGACCGAGGTCGGGTATGCGAGGCTGATCCCGTTCCAGTTCTCGCCCGATATCGGCCAGAGTTATGTGCTGGTATTCAGTGCCGGGTGGATCAAGTTTGTTAAGAACCCTGGAACAGCTGCGTATCCGAATGGCTCGAACGCGGGTTTCATCCAGAGCGGTGGCGCTGATTACGGCATAACAACGCCTTACCTGACCGAGGCCGATCTGCGCGGCCTTCACTTCGTGCAGATGGCAGATGTAATGTGGCTTGCGTGTCGCGGCCATCCCCGCCAGAAGTTGTCGCGGCTCGCCGACGATAACTGGACGCTCGCACCGGTGACCTCGACACCAGATATCGCAGCGCCGGTAGCGATCAGCGCAACAGTTAGCGATGCGCCGACTGGGGTGACACCTGCCCCTGCGGTCGAGACCCGATACATGTACGCCGTCTCCGCGGTCAATACGGACGGCGCCGAGAGCTTGCCAAGCACCCCAGTGCTCAGTGGTGCCGGGATCAATATCGCGGTTACAGCTGGAACTGTGACGGTGCTGTGGCTCCCTGTGGCCGAGGCACAGTATTACAAGGTATGGAAGGCGCTGCCAGCGCACGGTAATCGCGTTCCTACTCCTTCAGAGCAGTTCGGGTTTGCCGGATACTCCTACGGCACCAGCTTCACCGACTCGAATATCGTCCCAGACTTCGCACAAGCACCGATCTCGGCGTCCGACCCGTTTGCACCCGGTGCCCTGACAGGCTACACAATCACCGCGCCAGGAACCGGATATGTGCCTGAGAGCACGCTGATCACCGTCAGCGACACCTCGGGATCGGGCGCAGTGGTGTATCCGGTGCTCGATACCAACGAGGCGGGGGTGGCTGGTGGGATCGTTGGTCTCTACATCGCCGCCGCTGGCAGTGGTTATACTGCGCCGACCGCTATCGCGACCGGAGCCGGGTCCGGCTTCACCGCCACCTTCACTGTTGGACCCTCGACCGGCCTAGACCCCTCTACGGTAGGCATCTTTCAGCAGCGCCTAATCTATGCCTCGAGTGAAGAGAAGCCGATCTCGCTTGCGGCCTCGAGGCCCGGCGCGCCAGACGATTTCCGCACCAGCAATCCAACCAATGATGGCGATGCCTTTCGCTTCGACATCTTCGATCAGCAGGTATCCCGTATCTTTTGGCTGCATTCGCTGCCAGGTGGCCTCCTAATCGGCACTAATGCCCACGTTGTCCAGCTCACTGGTGGCAGCAATACCGCTGCTAACCCGGTGGCAGTAACACCGACCAACGCTGTGATAGTGCCACAGTCCCAATTCGGTGCAGCCAATGTCGAGCCAATTGTTATCGATCACAACGTCCTCTACGTCCGCACCGAGGGCAGCGTAAACGAACTTGCCTACAACTTCTACGCCAACATATACGCTGGCAAAGATATCACCATTCTGTCTAACCACTTCTTTAATGAGGCGCGGGTGGTCGATTGGGCCTATGCCGACTCGCCGGGCAAGGTGGTGTGGGCGGTTCTCAACGTTGGCACCCTCCTGTCGCTCACTTATGTCAAAGATCAGGAGATCGCGGGCTGGGCGCGACACGACACACCCAATGGCACTATCGAGTCGATTACCACGATCCAAGAGGGCGAGGTAAATGCCGTCTACTTCTCGGTACTGCGAGGCACGGTGCGCTGGATCGAGCGACAGGCCCAACAACGCTTGTTCCAAGCATCGGATGCTTGGCAGCTTGATGGGGCGTTGTCGATCGCCTCGCACTATCCGGCGGCACATCTCGATGTTGGAGGGCAGACCGGGACGCAGGCCGCCGTGGCTTCGGCAGCAGTGTTCGCCCTCGGTGATGTAGGGAAAGAGATCCATGCGGTATGGTCACGCGGCACCATCACTGAGTATGTTAGCCCAACGCAGGTATCGATAGCTATCGATCCGGCGCGACCATTCTATAATCAATCTTTTGCTCAAGGGTTGTGGCGCATGGACCCGGTGCTGAGCGTCGTGACCGGCCTCGCCCACTTGGAGGGTACGAGCGTCTACGCGCTGGTTAATGGAGTAGTGCAGGGTCCATTTACGGTGGCGGGCGGCGCGATAACCCTGACGACGCCCGGCTCGCAGGTGCTGGTGGGTTATCGGTTCCAAGCACAGCTGCAACCGCTCTACATCGAGACACCGGAGGCCGCTACTATCCAAGGAAAACGGAAGAAGGTAGCGGCTGCAAGCGTGCGGGTCCGCGATGCGCAGGGCCTCAAGTACGGTTCCTCGTTCGCCACCGTGAAGCCGTGGGTGAGCGGTACATCTTCCACAGATGAGCAGCCTCCGTTACCGTATGGCGCGATTGGCCTCTACAGTGGCGACCAGCGTATCTGGCTCGATCAAGTGTTTGGGCTCGGTGGTTGGGTATGTGTACAACAGGATGATCCGTACCCGGCCACCGTAATCAGCATCATACCGGAACTAGCTCAAGGGGATGTGATGTGAACATCACTTTTCGAGACGCGGAGCGCCAAGATGCCCTCACGATTGTGCCATTCCTCCGGGAGCGGGATCGCCTCAATTTGGTACGACAGGGCAATCCGGTCGAGATAATTAACGAAGCAATGTCAGCGAGCATCTCTAATTATGTGGGGCTGGCTGCGGGGGTTCCTGCGGTTATATGGGGGCTGCGTGCGGCCCAGCTTCTCGATAACAGTGCGTATGTGTGGATGCTTGGCACCTCTATCATCGACGATTATCCGATCCACTTCCTGCGGTACTCGCGGGCCGCGCTCAAGCTGATGCGCCAACGCTATCGAGTGCTGTATGGGGAGATCGAGGTGGACTATAAGGCATCGCAACGATGGCTGCGATGGTGCGGAGCGGAGATAACTCCTCACGAGCGCCACTTGATGTTTGTGCTACGCAATGACGGATAAGCGGCTTAATGCCCTCACGCTTGCGGTGGTGGTAGTGCTGGTTGCAGTTTTGGTGGGGATGGTGGTATGGGTCCTGAGGTAATGCTTGCTGCAACTGCTGGTAGCACACTGGTAAGTGCTATTGGAGGGATTAAGCAGGGACAAGCTGCGTCAAGTGCGGCTAGGTATCAAGCGCAGGTGGCACGCAACAACGCGCAGATAGCGCAGCAGAACGCCGAGTATGTCTCGCAAGCAGGGGAAACCGCGGCACAGGCGCAAGACCTCAAGGCACGCTCAGCACTAGGCTCAATCCGGGCGGCGCAGAGCGCAAGTGGGATATCCATAGATAGCCCCTCACTACAAGACATCTACGAGGGATCAGCGCAGGTATATCGGCTCGACACGGCGAACATCGTTCAGAATGCAGCTCTGCGGGCACGCGCTTACGAGGCGCAAGGGACAGAGTATCTGTCTGAGGCTGATCTCCAAGACAAGAAGGCCAGTGGGGCGCAGAGCGCCGGCGCACTGACGGCGGCTGGTTCGTTGTTAAGTGGGGCTGCGAGTTTCGCAGACAAGTGGACCCGATATAGGACGTTGTAATGCCTCTTCTGCCTGCCAGTGGCTATTTGACACCTGCGGCGCCGACGGTGGAGCCGTCTCCGGTTCCGTTGACGCCTTACCAGGACATTCGTGCGCCTGTGGAGGCGTTCGGAGGTGTAACCGCCCAAGCTCTAAGCGGCTTCGGCAAATCGCTCGGTGAAGCCGCAGGGCACCTTGAGAACATCCAGTCGTTCTACGATCAGGTAGTCGTAGACGAGCAGAAGAACGCTTACGAGAACAAGGTCAATAACAGGATGTACGGTGATCCCTCGGTGCCGGGGGATGTCGGGTATATGGGGTTGCAGGGCAAGAATGCTCTAGAAGCGCGGGAAGGTGTTCGCAAGGACATCGACGCGCTGCTCGTAGAGCACCGCTCAACCCTGAAGAACGCCAACCAGCTTCGACTGTTCAACCAGGACGCCTCCCGGTATCGGAATGCAACCCTGAACCAAGTGGGACGGCACTACGATGAGCAGTACAACAAGCACGCAGCCGAGACAGCGGACAGCACCTTCAAGCTGAAGTTGCAGGAGGGGGCGGTTTCCGCGAATAACAATGACTTCCCTCGGCTCAGGGCCTCGCTTGAGTCGGCCCTGGTAGCGGCCGAACAAGCGCAGCGTCTGCGCGGGGCGGACGAGGCCACGATCAAACTTACTAGGGCCAAGACTGTCGAGGCATTCACTGCTACCTGGGCTGTGAATGCCATCGAGCGCAACGCGCCGGAAGGCAAACAGTTTGTGCTGGATCACAAGGATGAGCTGGGGGATAAGTACGACGAATTGCTGCACAAGGCCAACGCAGCCAGTGTGCAGTACGATGTGGAGCGAATGAAGAATGGACTGCCGCCCGTTACGACGCAGCCCAACTTGGTGAGGGGTGGGGCGGTAGGTGATTCAGTCGACAAGTTCCTCGATTTAACTGCACAGCACGAGAGCGGTTGGCGTAACATTCCTCAGGGACTCATTGGGCCGCAAGGTGGATACAACCCATCGACCGGAACCGTAACTGGGCCTTCGACAGCTCAGGGCTACTACCAGATAACCAATACAACTTGGAATAGCTTTGCGCCAGGGGCTGGTGTGGACCTCGCCAAATATTCAACAGCAATGTCTGCCCCACCTGAGGTACAGCGACAGGTAGCACGCCATATCGTCATGACGAGCGGTGTCCAACACTGGACTGATTACAACGCACGTTTGCGTGCATCAGCACTGAGTGTGGGGTTGCCTGTATCTGGGCCTATTAGTGGATCATCGACTGCCCCGGCGCAACCAACGCCTAGCGCCGGTGGCGACCAGCCATCCGGCGCTATAGCTGGGCCATCAGGCCCGATGGATGTACAGGCGCGCTACAATGCTGCTGTTAGGAGTGGCGATACGGCACGCGCGCAGCAAATATTAAGAGGGGAAGCTCCCACTGCACCTACCTCCGGAACATCTACATCTACCGCTCCGGCAATGCCCACCCTTCCTCCCAACGAGCCAGGCGAGTTTCCCGACGGAGAAGTGCCCGGCCTGCTGGATAAGCTCAAGCAGGGCGCAAAGCTCTTACCGCCCGGCGCAAAGCCGGAGGTATGGAACGCCTATGTGCGCTCGGTGCGGCAGGACGCTAACACGCTGTACAACCAACAGATGCACGCAGAACGATCGCGGGCGCTGGCTCAACAGAAAGCGGACGAAGAAATAGGAAGTCAGTATTACGAGAGGATGGTTCCTGACGGCACCAATCGGCCCTCCGACGCAGAGATAAGGACCGACAAGCGGCTCAGCTTAAAGATGCGAGAGAATCTGATCGGGGCATTGAACGCGCCCAATCATCCACAGCCAAGTCCCGCTGTATCCGAGGCTAATCGGGTCGAAGCATACCAACGGCTGGGTGGAGAAGTAAATGGCAAACCACAGCTCAAGACAACATCAGAGATAGCTGCGCTTATGTCTCATCCCGACCCAAATCAGCGTATTACCTGGAACCAGTTTCAATCTCTCGATGAAATACTTAAACTTCAGAACAACGCAAAGCGCCAATACGTCCAGCCTCATATCACCCAACTCCTTACGGATGCAGAACGGGTACTGTTCCCGCTAAAGCATATGACAGGTGGAGTGGGGTTGCGTATGGACCCGGATGCTCCGACGCGCGAGCGTCGCTACCAACTGTTTGTAGAGAACAGTGTACAGGATTATATTACGCAAGGGAAGGATGTACGGAAGCTGTTCGATCCTGGGTCGCCGGATAAGCCCAATCCTGAGTACCTCGGGAGCCGCGCTATCCTGGATGAGTTTGGAAAGGGGGCGAAACAATTCGGAAGAGGACAGGCAAACACCGTATTCCCGGCTGAAGGCGAGCTTAAGGACAATCCCTCGATAATGAAGGCGTATAAGGAGGGGAGATTTGGTACGTTTGGGACCGCAGAGGCCATTGAGGCGGCCAAGCAGTACTCGATAAGAGCGGGGCTGGGAATGCGTAGACAGGCTGTGCCGGAAACCGGGGTGCCGATGCGATGAGTGACGTACCGCCGCCCGAAGAACAACCAGCTGGCTTCTTGGCTCGTAGTGCCAGGAATGTTGCTCAAGGCGCGACCACACTTGCTCAGGGGGTGGGTGCATTTGTCACAGAGATAACTCCTTCTCTACCACTGCTACCCAACGCCCCAAGCGCATTCAAGGCACCATTATCTGATGTTGATGATGTGTTTGGGACGCTGCCGGATGTCGATGAGGTGTTCGCCCTACCGAAGCCGTGGTACAGTAAGTCACCGGCCCTGAGCCACTTCGCTGCGGAGTACAGTCGGGTTTGGGATCACGCGATGAGCACTACCGCCATCCCCGGCCAACCTGATCCGACTCGGAAGGCATTGCAAGATGCAGGGGTGTTCGCCCCAGCGGACGCTCGGATGCGTACCATCACCCAGCAATTCAACGAGATGATGTATCAAGCCCTCATGGCCTCGCAAGCCACGATCATGGGTGCGGCTGGGCTGGCGGCAGAGGTGGGAGTGCCACGCGAAGTGGTGGGAGCGGCCCTCGAGGTGTTCCCCGCAGGGCGTATGACCGGCCTACCGCGAGTAGCGGGAGCGCCGCTCGGTGCTCCGTCGCCAGCGATGGGACGGCTGTTGCCGCGCGGAGCGCCACTCGATCTTGATGTGGCGGCTGACCTCGGGGTGTTCGGACGAAGGTCGTCTGACCTTACCGCGTCGGAACGGTTCGCGCCTAACGCTGACGTGTCGCTTACAGTGCAAGGGCGGACCTCGGAGGCACCGATAGTCGGAGAGCCGGTTGCGGTTCAAGGCGAGGCGCCGGGAGCGTTCCCGCGTCCCAATGAACCTGCTGCGGTCGCTGGAGATCCACCTGTAGCGCCAGGAAATGTACGGTTCTACCATGGTGGGAGTCATCCTGGCGAAACAGGTGGTACTCGGTGGGTACAAGAGGATCGTGCCTACGCAGAAGGCTGGGCCAGGAATGTTAACGGTGACGTATTTTATGTAGATGTGCCTGAAACTCGTCTGGCTGAGCTTGGTGCAACTAAGACATTCGACGACACTGGTACAAGTCAACGCGCTCCGTATGCTGCCTTCGACCTTCCAAACGATTTGGCGCGACAACTCAAACCGGTAACACCTCGCGTAAGTGGGACGCCCCGCGAGGTAGCCGCTGCTCTCGATCCACCACTCTTCGAGGCATACGACAACTTCGCCGCCATGAAGGTGGAACAGCTGCGGCTGATCGAAGAGGAGGCGGAAGCGCGCCGGTCCCATCCAACAGCGGTCGCGGCTCAACAGTACATCGACCAGACGCTGGCGAAAGTGGGTGGGGTTGAGTCGCGTCTGACCAATGCCCAACGACAGAGGGTTGCCGAGACGCGAGATGTCTTGTATAGTTATCTGCATGAGGATACGCCTGCGATGGCGTTCCTGCGACAACGTATGCAGGAGGCCGACGAGGGGCTGCGGACGTTGGGACCGCAGGTAAGATCGGCTATTCATGACGCCACAGAGGCAGCTCATGGGCCGGAACCGACGGTGGTTGCGCCGCGTGGCATCCAGACTACTATCAATCGGTTACCTGGAGGTGGGTTCGAGGTCGTTGTTGATACGCCGGAAGGCGTAGGGAGGCTGGCTGCGGTCACACCGGAAGCAGCTGTAGCCCAAGAGGCCCGACTCAAGGCTGCGTATGCGCAGCGCCAAGCAATACTGTCGGCGAAGACAGATGCAGAGGCAGGTAAGCCGTTACCATATCGGGTTAATAATGCTGGCAATGTTTCGGTAATTATGGATGGCGAGCGTGTTCGCCTCAATCTTACGGGAGAAGAACGGTCAATACTGCGCAACGCTGAACAGCGACGGAATGCCTCCGTCAGGGCTGAGGATGTAGCGCGGTACGATGCTGATGTACAGACAATGCTGCGGCGAGGGGTAGAACGGCTCCGCGCCGAAGCGTTGCCGTTGCGCCTGGAGGCGAAACCGGGCATCGCGGCGGCGGCGGCTCGCCTCGAGAGGGAACTGGTCTCTGTAGGCATCCTGTCGACGAGTGACATCCAGCGCGATTTCGTGGTAGGTTTTACGGAGGCTAATCGCATCCGAGATCGGATGATCGCGAAGAACGCCGATAAACTGCGGACTCTCTATCAGCGTAACGGCACCATCTCGACCGACATGGCCCGGAAGCTGGTGCTGGCGGGACGCCCCGAGGCCGAAGCGAAGGCTGCTGCCCGCATCTTGCAGTCGATGTATGAGGCACATGCGGCCCGATTCAAAGGAGAGCTGGGAAGTGCATGGGACATCTATCAGCGAGAGGGTCCGAATGTCCGGGGACCAGGACAACGTGGTAGAGTAGTTACAGAGGGGATTACTCTCGAACAACCCGCGCGCGGCAAGATAAGTCTCGCTGATCCATCCGACCCGCGCGCTGCTCGATCCCTAATTACGTTCTTCAAGAACGCCGATGCCTCGACCTTTATGCACGAGACGGCGCACGACTGGCTCGAGCGCCTTCTCCGTGATGCTACCCACAGCAAGGCACCGCAACAGCTCATCGACGACGTAGCTGCGGTTCGCGAATGGATTGGGATGCGAGAGGGCGAAAAGCTCTCCCCAGAGGACTGGACACGCGCCCACGAACAGTTTGCGACTGCCTTTGAGCGCTACTTGCTGGAGGGAACTGCACCGTCGAAGGGGCTGGCGCGGGTGTTCCAGCAGTTTAAGGAGTGGCTTACCAGCATCTATCAAGGCGGCATTTCCGCTGGAGTGCCGATCAACGACCGCATTAGGCAAGTCTTCGATCGGATGCTCGTGCCGGAGCGGGAGCCGATCATTGCGCCAGAGCGCCCACCGCCACGCGATCCCGTTGCTGAGGCGCGGGCCACGCCACCTCACCTTGCGGGGCAGAAGGCCGACGAGGTGCTTGCGGAGCGCGAAGCCGCAAGTGGGCAACTGAGAGCGGAGATAGTCAGTGGAAGACGCGATGCAAGAAGCCGCCCAGAGAGAACTAGGGTATCTGATGGAGGTGTCGAAGACCCAAAAGCTGTCTTCCGAAGAGAAGCAGGTATTGGACCAGATGATAACGTCGGCGAAGGTAGAACTGTATCTTCGAGAAAAAGCGAAACGCCAACGGAAACGGGAGATGGATATGGCCCTGCCGACCGTCCCCTCATAGACTACCAGGGAAACATACGGGTCGAGAATATCGAGACCGCTGACGATGTACGACAGGTAATCATTGATGCCTCGGGAGAGCGGACCGGGTTCATGGAGGCCCGCCGCAACGTCCTTACTGACGCAGAAACTATTCGACTAGCTGAAGAACGTGGTGTTGATCCAAAAACTATTGACAAATGGGAAGTCGGACAGGCGTGGACTGCTGAACAGGTTATATGGGCACGCACCGTATTAAGAAACTCCGCGACCTACGTCCGTGATCTCGCGCTGCGCGTCGCAACCACAACCGACGAAGCCACCCTGCTTGACTATGTGCAGGCACGCCAAACCCATATGATGATACAGGAAGCTGTGTCTGGGGCCACTGCTGAGGCAGGACGGGCTCTGCGAGCCTTCAGGTTCCTTAGAGCAGAAGGCGATTTAGCAGAGCTTAATCGTTTTCTTAAGCTAGATGGGAGCAAAGATTTAACGGAGCTTCGAAACGAGGCCCGCGAACTGTCGCAGCTGGCCATGCCGGAACAGATCAATAAGCTTCTGACAAGGGCGCGCCATATTCAATGGAGCAAGATGGGTACGGAGGCATGGATAAATGCACTGGTGTCAGGGCCGCATACCCATCTAGTGAACACAGGAACTAATGCAGGAGTGATGCTTGGTGCACCTATTGAGGCGGGAGTGGCAGCAGCGGTTGGGCGGGTATTTCGGCTGTTCGGAAGAGAACAGGGTGTCACCGCTGCGGAGATTATTGATCGCGCACATGGCATCTCTATGGGGTTTGTGGATGGGCTTCGAGGGGCCGGAGCCATCCTGCGTGACGAGAGCAAGATAGATATTTACAATCCGCTGGACTATGATACGCGAACCATACCTGGAATAGTTGGACAAGGGATTCGGTTGCCAGGGCGCTTCCTGGCTGCGGAGGATAAGTTCTTCAAGGCGGTAGCGTGGCAACAGGAAATCAATGTGCAAGCGCGGCGCATAGCCCTTAGCGAAGGACTGAGCGGCGATGTCCTCGCTTCCAGAATTGAACAGCTGCGTGGTACACCAACACCAGAAATGATTGCTGAAGCGGTTAAGTTTGAGCGTTACCAAACATTTCAGACTGCACTCGGTAGGAGAGCACAGTGGCTTTATGGTTTGGCGGGAGCACACCCACTCATGCGCCTCGTGCTTCCATTTATCCGCACACCAGTCAATCTTCTTAAGTACTCTATAGAGCGCGGCCCACTTGGCCTGTTGTCGAAACAGGTGTGGGAGAATATGACCGGCAAGAATGGAGCTGCGGCGCGAGATACACAGATATCGAGGATGTTAGTAGGGAATATGGTAGGGATCGGTGTCGGATATATGGCACTGAACGGGTTGATAACCGGGGGTGGGCCACTCAAAGATGAAGAGCAAATGACCCTGCGAATGACTGGGTGGCAACCG
>Ga0207701_10001882_pt1 | contig 21830 bp, 14 predicted proteins | sample KBSSwiSSwithPhiX_FD_184294 | JGI IMG/M metagenome (GOLD analysis project Ga0207701, IMG submission 184294) | Switchgrass rhizosphere bulk soil microbial communities from Kellogg Biological Station, Michigan, USA, with PhiX - S5 (SPAdes) (version 2) | ecosystem: Environmental > Terrestrial >... | reverse complement strand
GCGAGCCGGTGGCAGCAGCCGTTCGACGCCGAGCTGGCCGACGTGTTCCGCGTCCAGGGTGAGATTGCCGGGAAGGTTGCCGAAGCGATGCGGGTGGCCATTGGCGGCACCGACCAGATCCGACTGGCAGCGCTCCCGACAAAGAATCCCGCCGCGTACGATGCGTATCTCCGGGGGGAGGCCATCGCTGCCCCTCTCAACAATGCTGCGACGGACCTGAGGCGTGCCATCTCGCATTTCGAGCGTGCCGTCCAGCTCGACCCGACCTTCGCCGATGCGTGGGCCCAACTCGCGGACACGAGGTCGCTGCTCTACACCAACGGCCGGCCCACCCCCGAGCTGGCTCGCGAAGCTCGCGATGCCGCCGATCGCGCACTCGCACTCTCGCCTTCCGGGGCGAGGCCACGCCGCGCGCTCGGCAACTACTTCCGCAACGTCGAGTTCGACAACCGGCGCGCCGTCGAAGAAATGGAGAAGGCACGCGCCGCCGCGCCCAACGATGCGGACATCATCACCGCGTATGCAGTGGCGCTCACAAGCGCCGGCCGGTTCGAGGACGCGGTGCGCGAGCTGCGCGCTGCGCAACAACTCGACCCCCGCTCGCCGACCCCGGTCAATCGGCTGCGAACGGCCTTGATCTGGCTGCGGCGGTACGACGAGGCGCGCGAAGCAACCGATCGATTGCTCGCGCTCGCGCCGACGAATCCGCAGGCGCTCGAGGCGCGGGCGATGGTGGAGATCGGAACCGGCAACCTGGCAGTAGCGCGACAGATCAGCAAAGCCGTCCCGGGAATGGACCAGGATGCGTTCGTCGCGTACTTCGCCACCTACTGGGATCTCGGCTGGGTGTTGGACGACGCCGACCAGCAGCGCGCACTCTCGCTTGGCGTAGAGCCCTTTGATGGCGACAGAGCGAACTGGGCGATCGTGCGCGCACAGATCTACGGCTGGCGGGGAGACTCGTTACGGGCGCGAATATGGGGCGACACGGCAGCGAAGGAGTTCGCGGCTCAGCTGCGCGACACGCCGAACGATGGGCAGCGCCACGCGTTCCGTGGACTCGCGCTGGCCTACACCGGCCGGAAGGCCGAGGCCATCGCCGAGGGTGAGCGCGGCGTTGCGCTGCTTCCGCCGGAGAAGGATGCGGTCGGCGGCCCCTATCAGGTGCACCAGCTGACCCGCATATACCTGTTGACGGGCGAGAGGGAAAAGGCGCTCGACCTCCTGGAGCAGCTGCTCGCCCGACCTTACTACCTCTCGCCCGGGTGGCTGCGGATCGACCCGACATTTGCATCGCTCAAGGGCAATCCGCGCTTCGAGCGCCTGAGCTCCGCTCGCTGAATTACTTCACACGGTCGGCGTAGCTGTCCACGCGATTGTCGTAGCCGTCGCCCGTGATCATCCGCACCACCCGGCCGTTCTCCTCGACGAACCGCACCACCTCGCCCACCGGTCCACCACCACCGGGCGCCACATACCGGAACTGACCGTTACCAAGCGGCTCGAGCGTGACCGGGTTATCGACGTTCGCCGCGTTAGGCGTCACCACCACGAGGCGCTGGTTCAGCAATACGACCTGGCTGTCCCCCCACTTGCCACGGTAGAGTCCCGCGAACCGCGCCCACGACGGATCCCACGCAACGGTCTTCGGCTTCTCGGCCGCAGCTTTCGCGACCGCCACGCCAACGGTGCTCATGAGCTGGCGCGCGATGTCGCTCGGGTTGGAGTCGTTCGTGTTCGTGAGCACGATGACCGCGACCTTGTCATCGAGCTGAATCGTCGTCTGTGTCGTATAGCCCGGGTACCCACCGCCATGCCCGATGTACGTCTTGCCCCCGACGCGATTCACCCCGAACCCGATCGCCGTGCCGGAATTCCAGTCGTTTTCCACGGAGCGCACGCGATGCATCTCGCGCAGCGAGCCAGTGCTCAGAATCTGGCGGCCACCCATCTTCCCGGTGCGGAACTGCGCCGAGACGAATTTCGCCATGTCTTCGACGTTCGAAGTCAGTCCGGTCGCGGACGCCATGCCGCGCGCGTCCATGAATGACTCGACCTCGCGCGTTCCATCCGGCATGCGCCGCGTGTAGCCGACGGCCAACCCTTCCACGTTCTTGTCGACACTCGAGTAACTCATGCCGAGTGGGTCGAAGATGTTCTTCTGGAGATAATCAGCCCACGACATCCCGCTCACCTGCTCGACGACCATTCCGGCGATGGTGTACGCGAGGTTCGAGTACTTCCACCGCGTCTGCGGAGGGAACGCGGCCTGTCGGTCCGGCATCAGCTTTCGTACCTCCTCCTCCGTTGGGAACTTGTGCGTCGTCCAGTGGTCACCTGCCTCGCGAGGCAGACCTGACGAGTGATCGAGCAGCTGCTCGATCGTGACTGGGCCGTCGTCGTCACCGACCGGCTTGAGCGTGAACCACGGGAGGTACTTCGACACCGGGTCGTCGAGCCGGATCTTCCCCTGCTCGCGCAGCTGCATGATGGCGGTGGCCGTGAACAGCTTGCTGTGGGACGCCATGCGGAACTTCGTCGCGGGCGTCATGGCCTGCTTGGCGGCGACGTTCGCGTAGCCGAATCCCTTCGTCCACACGAGCGTCTGGTCGGAGACGACGCCGACGACGATGCCCGGCAACCCTCGATAGGCAATCTGTCCTTCCATCCACGCGGAGAAGAGGCGTTCCGCTCCCTGAACGTCGGGATCATCGGCGGCGGGCGAGGTAACCGGTGGGCTCTGTGCGGCGAGCGACGACGCGACGATGCAACCGATCGTGGCCAGCCGGGCGTGCGAGGCGAGTCGGACCATACGATCCTCTGGGATGGGGGAGCGGGCTTGCTCAACCGTCGCGCCGCCGGAGGGACTCGTCAACCCTGCGTGCGCGATCGCTCGCCGATTTACACTTTTCTGGCAGATCGACCGGCGCGCTGGTGCTGGTGGCCGGCCAGCTTTGGCACACCGTCCCATGACCGTCAAAGCCGAGGAGTAAACACTGATGCATCGACTGCCGCGCTGGGCGCGCCCCATCGCGACGTCGGTCATGGCCATTGCCTGCCTAACGTCGGCCCTTTCGGCCCAGCAAGGTGGGGACCGCACGCCGCGTGGCGACAGCCTACGGCAGGCGCAGCGCTCGGACGTTGACCATCATCACGACGCGAACGGCTCGGTCATCCGGCGGCAGCATGGCCAGTCTCAAGTGGGCCAGCCGTCAGTGTGAGTGATGAGTCATCAGAGTCCGTTTCCTCGAGTTGGGTACGCGACAGGACCGAGGCGGCCCCGGACTCGTCGGCCAGCCACTGGAGGAAATGGGACCTGATGCCTGATGACCAAAAACTGAGGACTGATCCGCTTGGGACTGGCCATGCCCTCCGCGATGCCTACCGATGCGCCGTTTAGGCGTTCAATCGCCGCGCAACGCGGTCACCGGGTCGACTCGTGAGGCACGCCACGCGGGGATGAACGCCGCGACAAGCGCAACAGCGAGCATGAGCACCGCTACCGCACCGAACACGACGGGATCTCGCGGCGACGTGTCGAACAGGATGTCACGGACGAAACGGCCCAACGCGAGAGCCGCGAGCAGTCCCACCGCAATGCCCACTACAATCGCGCGGGCGCCCTGTCCCAGCACCAGCCCAACGACGTCCGCGATCTGTGCGCCTAACGCGCGCCGAACGCCGAGCTCGTGGCGACGGCGCGTGACGCCGTACGAGATGGCCGAGTAGAGCCCGAGGGCGGCGATGATCGCGGCGATGCAACCGAAGAGCGTGAACAGTTGCGCGCCCAGCTTCCACGGGCGGAGTTGCGAGGCCATCAGGCTCATGAGCGGCTGCACGTCCACGTATGGAATGTCCGGCAAAACGCCCTGCGCGGCCTTGCGAACCGGCCCGACGAGCGACTCGGCCGAGCCGCCACGCGATCGCGCCAGCAGCACAAAATACGGTGCGCCCCAGCGTGCCGTTGCCGGCAGGTAGATCAGAAACCGCTGTTCGTCGCCACTGACTCGCTCTCGCCCATGCTCCGCGACACCGACGATCGTGGTGCAGGTCGAGTCGCCGCTGACGATCACGCAGCGGCCGACGGCGGACTCACCAGGCCAGTACGCCCGCGCCATCGGCTCGGACAGTACCGCCACGCGTGCGTCGGCGTCCACATCGCGATCGGTAATCGGCCGCCCTTCTACGATTCGCGTGCCGAGCGTCGCGAAGTAGTCGCCGCTGATCGCGTTGAAGTATGGTCCGCCCGTCGATGCCTGCGGGAGCGAATCACGTCCAGGCACTCGGACCCTCATACTACCGAGCGAGACGAATAGCGGGTGATACGACGACAACGACACCGACGCCACATCGGGAATCGTCGTTAGGCTCTGCCGCATCGCCCGATACGTCACCAGCGCGCGTCCCGGATCGTACCCGACCGCGTGGAGGTCGGCGGACACGGACACCACCCGGTCGGCGTCATACCCGAGCCGCAGTGACGCGATGCGGCGCACACTCGCGACGAACAACCCGGCGCCAACGAGCAGCACCACCGACAGCGAGGCCTGTGCAACGATGAGCGTGGTCGAAGTCCTCGATCCTCGCACCCCCGCGCGGGGACCAGCCTTGAGGGCATCCGTCACGTCAGGCCGACTCGCCGAAACGGCCGGCAGAAGGCCGGCGAGCAATGCGGCGAACGCGACCAGGACAAACGTGACGAGCAGCAAACGCGGGTCGACGACGCTGTCAGTCCACTCGAAGTCGGCGAGCAGCGTCTGGCGAAGCACCCTGACGCCAGCAGCCGCCACCGCGATCGCGAGGATGCCACCGGCCGCGGCAAGCAGCGACGATTCCGCCACCAGGAGTCGCATGAGTCGAAGTCGCGACACTCCGAGCGCCAGTCGCACAGCGACTTCCCGACGGCGCTCCAGACCTCGCGCGAACAGCAGGTTCGCAATGTTCGCGCAGCCGATGAGCAGGACGATGATCGTGACCGCGACGAGCAGCTTCGCGATTCCGGTCTCCGGATTGCCCTTCAGCTGTTCTGACGGAAGGATGGACCGCACCTCGATCCGAACCTCGTCGGTATCTCGCTCCCGAGGATCCGCCGCCGCGCGACCACTTTGGTAGATCGCGTTAGCATGCGCGTTCGCGAGCTCCGCCGGCACGCCGCGTCGAACGCGCGCGATGACGCGAATCCAGTAGCTGCCCCAGCTCGTCTTCCAATTTTGTCCCAGCCCTCTCAGCTCACCCGCGTTCTCCACCGGGATCCACGCATCCACTCGGCGGGGGTCGACACCGGTGAATCCGCGCTCCGTTACACCGGCGACGGTGAAATAGCGCGGGCCGATGCGGAGCGGTCGGCCGATGATGCCGCGGTCGCCACCGAACCGCCGCTGCCAGAAACCGTAGCTCAGCACGACGGCACCCGAGTTGGTATCGCGATCGTCGTCTTCCGTCAGCAAGCGCCCGATCGCCGCACGCGCGCCTAACATTGGGAAATAGGATCCGGACACCAGACTCGCGCGGATCTCCTCGGCGCCGGTGCCGCGCCCGACGGTGTACTTCCAGGCCTCAGTCGCCGCCGCGACTCGAGTGAAAATGGCCGAATCGGAACGGAGGGCCGCGACCAGAGGGTAGTGAAGAGTGCTATGCGCGGGCCGATTGGATCCAACAACCGAGACCGTGATGTAGCCAAGCTCTTCGGCGTGTTCGATACCCGTCGGCGGCGCCAACAACAAACGGTCGATGACGCCAAACATTGTCACGTTGGCGCCAATTCCGAGGGCGAACGTGGCGATGACGACCAGCGCGAACACTCGCTGCCTGACGAGCACGTGCGTCGCGTATCGCAGGTCATTCCACCAGGCATCCAGTCCCTCGCGGATGGTCAGGCGTTGCTCCCTACGTCGCCCGGCCTCGTGCAGTCGCTCGACTGCGCTCTCCCAGGATCCGCCAAACCGGCTTCGGGCCTCCGCGACTGCCTCGCGCGGCGACAGCCCTCGCGCGACGAGCTGCGCCACGCGCATGTCGACATGGAAGCGCAGCTCTTCGTCGATCTCGGCGTCCGTGAGGTCCCGACGTCGGAGCGCGAGCCGGAAAGCGCGTCGAATGCGTGGGCGAATGTCGAATCCCATGGACGGAGGCCCGGTGCTCAATCGCCGCGAAGCGCCGTCACCGGATCGACTCGCGAGGCACGCCAAGCGGGGATGAACGTCGCGGCTACGGCGACAATGACGATCAACGTCGCTGCCGCGGCGAATGCCGACGGGGTGCGCGGTGACGTTTGGAAGAGCAGTGCCTTCACGAATCGACCGGCGCCGAGCGCGATCGCGGATCCGACCGCGAGGCCGATCAGCGCCGCCCGAACGCCCTGGTCCATCACCTGCCGGACGACGTCGCCGACGTCCGCGCCTAACGCCATGCGGACCCCGAACTCGTGGCGGCGCTGCGTCACGCTGTACGCGATCGCGCTATAGAGGCCTCCCGCGGCGATGAGGAGGGCGAGCGCACCGAAAAGCGAGAACAGCGTGGCGCCCGTTCGCCACGGCCGGATCTCCGGCGCCAGCAGCTCGCCAAGCGACTGAACATCCGCGTAGGGAAGATTCGGCGCGACGCCCTGCATTGCGCGCCTCAGCGGCTCGACGAGGCGGGCCGCGTCCGCATCGCGCGACCGCACCAGCAACGTGTTCGCTCCCGCGTTCCACCGGGGACCGAGCGGCACATAGACGAGAAAGCGCGGGTCCGTCTGTTGGAGCCCCTCCTTCGCGTCGGCGGCCACGCCCACGACCGTGGTGCACACCGAGTCACCCCGGAGCAGCAGGCAGCGATCGACCGCGCGCTCGCCAGGCCAGTACGCCCGCGCCATCGCCTCGCTCAGGACCGCCACACGCGCCTCGGCCGCCACGTCGGCCGCCGTGAGGGGTCGCCCTTCGACCAGCCGCAAGCCTAACGTGGAAAAGTAGCCCGCTCCGACCGCGTTGTAGAACGGTCCGCCCATCGGCGAGCGCGGCACGGTATCGCGCCCCGGGATGCTCACCCGCATGCCGAACCCCCAACCAAGTAGCGGGTGCGTCGACGAGATGGCCGCGTCCACGACGCCCGGCACTGTCATCGCTCGATCGCGCATGTCGCCATACAGCGCGACCCGCGCGGGAATGGAGTAGCCGTAGGACTCGACATCCAGGGTCGCGGAGAGCACTCGATCGGTCTCATAACCCAGCCTAACGCTGGCTGCTTCCTCGAGGCTCCGCACGAACAACCCAGCGCCGACAACGAGAACGACCGAGAGCGCGGCTTGCGCGATCATGAGAGCGCCTCGCAATCGCGACAACGCCACACCGCCCTCGCGACCTCCCGCCTTGAGCGCGTCCACCACGTCAGGTCGGCTGGCTCGCAGCGCCGGCGCGACGCCGGCGAGGATGACGGTCGCGAGCACGAGCCCGAACGTGACGCCGAGGACACGGACGTCGAGCGCCGACTCCGTCCACGCGAAGTCGCTCAAGAGCGTGCGCTGCAGCAGTGCTATTCCCCAGCGCGCGACGAGAATGGCGATCGCCCCGCCGCACAGGGCCAGGACCATCGTCTCCGCGACGAGCAGGCGAAACAGCCGCCAGCGCGACACGCCAAGCGCCAGCCGCACCGCAATTTCCCGTCGCCGTTCGGTGCCACGCGCGAGCAGGAGGCTCGCGACGTTCGCGCACGCAATCACCAGGACGACTGCGGACACCGCCAAGAGCAATCGCGCAAACCCTGCCTCCGGGCTGTCGCCGAGCTGCTCGGCCGGAAGAACCGAACGAAGCACCAGCCGGTCGCCACCCATTGGGCCGCCCTTCGCAGGAGCGCTCCCCGCCCACTCGGCAAAGCCGACGTTGTAGATCGTCGTCGCTCGAGCAGCTGCTTCGGTCACAGATACACCCCGCTTCAGGCGGACGTGCACTCGAAGCCAGATGTGACCCCAGTGCGTCGGAAACCGATCATCAGCAATGTGGTACACAGCCGCCTGGTTGACGGGAATCCACATGTCCACGCGGCGCGGGTCCACCCCGGAGAAGCTCTCGCGCGCAACACCGATGACCGTGAGCGACCGAGGTCCAATGCGCAGTGTCTTGCCGAGAATCGACGGATCGCCCGCGAGCCGCCGCTGCCAGAAGCCATGACTCAGGATCACGACGTCGCTCGACGGCACATCGCCGTCCTCCTGCGCGCCGAAGAACCGGCCTAACGCGGGATCGGTCCCCAGGACGCGGAAGTAGTCGCTGTTCACGAACACGCCGAACACCTGCTCCGCGCCGGCACCGGAGCCAAGAGTCAGGGCGGTGATGAACGATGACGCGGCAACCTCCCGAAACGCGGCGGTATCCGCTCGAAGGCGAGCGTAGAGCGGATACTGCAGGCCCGAGAGCATTCGCGGGACCCCAGGCTCTGTGGTAGGGCGACCGACCTCCAGCAGCTCGGCAGGGGCCCCGACATGCGGTGGCGGTCGTAACAGCAACCGGTCGATGACGCCGAACATCGTCGCGTTGGCGCCGATCCCGAGCGCGAACGTGAATATCACGACCAACGCGAAGGCTGGCTGGCGCGCGAGCGCGCGGGCCGCGTAGCGAGCATCCCTCCAGGCGGCATCTGCCCGTTCTCGCATGCGGAGGCGAGCATCCCGGGCGTGACCGGCCTCGTGAAGACGCGCGACCGCATCGTCCCAGGAGCCTCCCAGCCGGCGCAGGGCCTGCTGCTCCGCTTCCACGGGCGTTAGGCCCTGCGCCATCAGGTGGTCGGCGCGAAGCGCAACGTGGGCGCGAAGCTCCTCCTCGATCTCCCGCTCACTCAAATCGCGGCGGCGAAGCGCCAGACGGAAGGCGCGGCGGATGCGCGGGCGGATGTCGAACCGCATCGTTAGGCCTCCTGCGGTCCGGTGAGAATGCCGGTGACGGTCTCCGTGTAGCGCACCCAGGTCGCTGTTTCCTGCTTGAGGTGCGCCTTGCCACGCGACGTCACTTTGTAGTAGCGCGCCCGGCGACCGTTCTCGGTGATCCCCCACTCGGCTGCGATGAGCTCGCGGCCCTCGAGGCGATAGAGACCCTGATAGAGCGCGCTGTCGTCGATGTCCAGTGCGCCGCTCGATCGCTCCTCGAGCCAGCTCACGATCTCGAACCCGTGCATGGGCTGCCACGCGAGCGCGCGGAGGATCAGCAGGTCGAGCGTCCCCTTCACCAGCGATAGCGCCTGCGGCATCTCGCTCCTCCCAGAGTCTCTATCCAGAGTCTGGAGAAAGAATGGGAAGATGGGGCGCGGGCGTCAAGCGCTGACATTAGCCGGGGCATCCGGCGGCGGTATGGCCAGTCCCACGTGCGTCAGTCGTCAGCGAGGAGTGATGAGGCATCAGAGTCCGCTTCCTCGAGTTGGGTACGAGACAGGACCGAGGCGAGCCCCGGGCTCTTCGGCCAACCGCTGGAGGAAATGGGACCTGATGCCCGCTGACCAAAAACTGAGGACTGATCCGCTTGGGACTGGCCAAGCCCTCCGCGATGCTTACCGATGCGCCGTTCAGGTAACGCGTGGACTGAAAGGTGCGGGGCCCGAGGGGAACGGAGCGACCAACGAAGCCGAAAGGATCAAAGGAAAAGGAGCAGACGGATGAAACACCGGACGCTTGGCACGCGGGGCCTTCGCGTGTCGGAGATCGGACTCGGGTGCATGGGGATGAGCGAGTTCTACGGCCCGAGCAGTGACGCCGAGTCCATAGCCACGATCCACCGAGCCCTCGAGCTCGGCATCGACTTCCTCGACACCGCCGACATCTACGGCCCGTTCAAGAACGAGAAGCTCGTTGGCCACGCGATCCGGGACCGCCGCGATCGCGTAGTCCTCGCAACGAAGTTCGGCAACGTGCGCAACGCGCAGGGACAGTCGCTCGGGATCCGCGGCGATCCCGAATACGTGCGCCAGGCGTGTGACGCGTCACTCGAGCGGCTCGGGGTCGACCACATCGACTTGTACTACCAGCATCGCGTCGACACGAAGGTGCCGATCGAAGAGACCGTTGGAGCGATGGCCGAGCTCGTGCGCGCGGGGAAGGTTCGACATCTCGGTTTGTCGGAAGCTGCGCCCGAAACGATCCGTCGAGCGCACGCGACGCACCCGATCACGGCGCTGCAGACCGAGTACTCGCTGTGGACGCGCGACGTCGAAGAGAACGACGTGCTGGGCACCGTGCGCGAGCTCGGGATAGGGTTCGTCGCCTACAGCCCGCTCGGCCGCGGCTTTCTCACCGGTCGTTTCAAGACGTTCGAGGATCTCCCGGCGGATGACTTCCGACGACGGAATCCGCGCTTTCAGGGCGAGAATTTCGACCACAACCTCGAGCTCGTGCGCGAAGTGGAGCAGATGGCGCGTGCGAAGGCCGTCACGCCGGGCCAGCTCGCTCTGGCGTGGGTGCTCGCCCGCGGCGACGACATCGTGCCGATTCCGGGCACGAAGCACGTCACGTATCTCGAGGAGAACGTCGCGGCCGCGGGCGTGGAGCTTTCGAAGGCGGACGTCGAACGACTCGATGCCGTGATTCCTGTCGGCGCGGCAACGGGAACCCGGTACACGGATATGAGCTTGGTGCATCGCTAGCCACGTCACCACAGCGAGGACTCACATGAAGATCGGGATTATCGGTGCGGGCCACATCGGCGGGGTGCTCACGCGACGGCTCAAGCAGCTCGGACACGACGTCACGGTCGCGAACTCGCGTGGACCCGAGACGCTGAAAGGGCTTGCGACAGAGACGGGAGTGCGGGTAGGCACGGTGACCGAGGCAGCCAGGGACAAGGATGTCGTGATCGTTACGATTCCGGAGAAGAGCGTCGCCGAGCTGCCGAAGGGATTGTTCGAGAACTCACACGCGGTTGTCGTCGACACCGGCAACTACTATCCGCAGCGGGACGGGCGGATCGGAGCAATCGAGTCCGGCACCACGGAGAGTCGTTGGGTGTCGCAGCAGCTCGGCCGACCGGTGGTGAAGGCGTTCAACACGATTCAGTTTGGCCATTTGTTGAAGGGCGGACGTCCCGCGGGCGACCGTGAGCGCATCGCGCTTCCCGTTGCGGCTGATGACCCTAACGCGAAGGCGCTGGTGTCGCGCCTGATCGATGAGTTGGGGTTCGACGCGGTCGATGCAGGCGGGTTGGACGACTCGTGGCGTCAGCAGCCTGGCACACCGGTCTATGGGGCCGACCTCACGGCCGACGAGGCCCGTCACGCATTGGCGGATGCGAAGCGCCTCCCTCGCGGTTGAGGTCCGAACCAGGTAGCCTCCACGGCATGAAACCAATTCTCCTTGTCGCGGCCCTCATGGGGGCCGTTTCGCTGCCTGCCCAGACGCCGCCGCTCACGGCTATCCGCTTCGGAACACTGGTGGACGGCACGGGCCGCGTGGTCCGTGACGCCGTCGTCGTCACCAACGCCGATACCATCGTCAGCGTCGGCACGGGCGCCAGCGCGGTTCCGCGCGGTGCACGAGTGATCGACCTGCGCCGGTACACCGGCATTCCAGGCATGATCGACGCGCACACGCACCTCACCTACTACTGGGATGGCGCCGCCGGCAGCGACCCGTGGCAGCAGAGCGGTCGGCGCCGCAGCCAGGTCACTGTCTTCCTCGCGCAGGAGAACGCGCGCAGGACGCTCGAGTCGGGCGTCACGACCATCCGCGATCTCGGCGCATCCGACTACTCGGACCTCGCGATGCGCGACCTGATCAACCGCGGCGCCATGGTCGGCCCGCGCGTGTTCGCCGCGGGTTACGGACTGCGTCGCGCGCCGGCGACCACGCAGCCTAACGCGCCACCGGGGCCGCCGCGCGGTCGCCTGACGGGCGTGGACGACGTCGCCGCCGCAGTGAAGGCACAGGTCGACGCCGGCGCTGACGTCATCAAGGTATACGGGTCGACCGGGAGCGGTGCCGACGTCACGGGCCGCGAAACGCTGACGTACGACGAGATGAAGGCGATTGTGGACGCCGCCCACGCCGCGGGCAAACGCGTCGCCATCCACTCGTACGGGCCGGACGGCGGACGCGACGCCGTGCGCGCGGGGGCCGAGTCGCTCGAGCACGCGATCGATCTGGACGATTCGACGCTCGTGCGGATGGTCACGCAGGGCACGTTCTACGTCCCGACGATCGACCACAATCGCTACTACGCCGAGTACCACGAGCAATTCAACTACACACCCGCGCAGGTGGCGGCGCTCGATTCCTTCCGTCTCCGGAACATCGAGACGGCGCGTCGCGCGTTCAAGGCGGGCGTGAAGTTCGGCATGGGCTCGGACGCCGTGTTCAACATGTTCGGCCAGAACACGCGCGAGCTGGGCTGGTACACGCAGATCGGGATGACGCCGGCACAGGCACTCGCGACGGCGACGACGAACGGTGCAGCCCTGCTCGGGATGGAGAAGAAGCTCGGCGCGGTGGCGCCTGGGTACTTCGCGGACCTCGTGGCCGTGGACGGTGACCCGCTCGCTGATATCCACGTGGTGATGGACAAGGTCAGGTGGGTCATGAAAGGCGGCCAGGTCGTCGTCGACAGGCGGTAGGCGACTGGCCGTCGGCGACGGGCGACGGGCGACTCGGCGCTAATAAGCACGGAGTTGTCACTTTCGCGGTTCTGTGCCACGTCGCAGGTTACGATTGTCCTTCCTGCCGGACCACGTTCATGCGCTCATCGACCGCGGCCCTCCCACCGGGCCGCGCGCTTCGCCCCATTACGCTCGCGCTCGCCCTCTGCGCGGCGCCGATCGTTCTCTCGGCCCAGCCTCGCGTCGTCATCCGTGCCGCGCGCCTGCTCGACGGCAAAGGCGGCGTTCAACAGAACGTCGCGCTGATCGTCGAGGGGTCACGCATTGCGCGCATAACGCGCGGCGACGACTCGACCACCGGACCGATCACCTACGACTTGGCGCAGCTCACGCTGATGCCGGGCATGATCGACACGCACGTCCACATCGACTCGCATTTCGGGCACGACGGTCGGCTGCCCACGGAGATGGAGTCGCAGCTCGAGCGCGTGGTCGCGGCTGGCCAGAATGCGGAGGTCACGCTTCGAGCCGGATTCACCACCGTTCAGAGCGTGGGCGCGCCGCCCGATGTGGAGCTCCGTTACGGCATCGGGCACGGCGACTTCCTCGGGCCCCGCGTCCTCACTTCGGTCTCGCAGCTCACCGACGCGAAGATGACGCCGGCGCAGATCCGCGCCTGGGTGCGGACGATGGTCGCGCGCGGCGCGGACGTGATCAAGATCTTCGCGTCGAAGAGCATCCGCGACGGCGGTGCGCAGACGCTCAGCGATGCGCAGATACGCGCCGCGTGTGACGAGGCGCGGCGCGCCGGCAAACGAACGTGGGTACACGCGCATTCGATATCGGCGGCCCGCGCCGCCACGCTCGCCGGGTGCACGACGATCGCGCACGGCAGCCAGCTGACGGACCGTGAATTCACGCTCATGGCGCAGCACGGCACCTATTTCGAGCCGAACATCGGTCTTGTCTCGCAGAACTACCTCGAGAACAAGCAGCGCTACCTTGGCACCGGCAACTACACGGAGGAGGGCTTCAAGAAGACGGAGGAGGGAATCGCGCTCAAGCTCGCGATGTTCAAGCGCGCGATCCAGCACAAGGATCTGAAGATCATCATGGGCACCGACGCGACGGCCGGCGCGCACGGCCAGAACGCGCGGGAGATCATCTATCGCGTGCAGGTCGGCGGGCAGTCGGCGATGGACGCGATCGTCGCGGCCACCTCGCTCAACGCTGAAGCGTTAGGCATGGCCGACCGGATCGGCAGCATCGCACCCGGCATGGAGGCGGACCTCATCGCCGTCGAGGGCGATCCGGTCGCGGACATCACCGCCCTGCAGCACGTCGTGTTCGTGATGAAGGGCGGCCGCGTCTACCGCAACGGCCGCGAGGGCGCCCGACTCATGGACCGGCCGTTCGGCGCGTCCGGTCCGACGCTGGTCCTTCCAAGCGTCTCGATTCTCGACTCGATCCGCGCGTCCATCGTGCGATCCGTGACGCCAGCCGGTGCGAAGATTCAGATCGCGACGATCATGCGGCAGGATTCGGTCGGAATCCCGATGGCGCGGTACGCCGAGATCGCGCCGCGCGTTGCGCACGTGCGCGTGGACCCAACGGAACTGCGCCTTGCCGTGGGCGACACGGTGCGCGTGCCGAAGCAGGTGACGGTGACGGCACTCGACAGCGCCGGCGGGAACCTCGGCGTGCTGTCCGCCTTCGACTACACGATCGTGACGGGCGCGACGCCCGCGGTGGTGCCGGACCCCAACTCGACGCGTCAACTGATCGCGCAGAACCGCGGGGAGATGACGGTGATGTTTGCGTTTCCGCGCGGTTTGTGGGCGAAGCCGACGGAGCCGCCGAGCGCTCTTTTGAAGGTCGTGGTTAGGTGACTGGCGACTGGCGACAGGCGACAGGCGACAGAAACCGTCGGCATGTTCTCTCGAGATAGGCCTCCCGAGGGTGTTCCGTATTCTCTGCCGCCTGCCGCCTGCCGCCAGTCGCCAGCCGCCAAGTCTATTCCGATCTCAACGCCACCACCGGATCTACCCGCGTTGCCCGACGCGCGGGAATGAGCGACGCGACCACGGCTACCGCGAGAATCGTCCCGACAGACGCGCCGAACGCCACCGGGTCGTGCGCCGGCGTGTCGAACAGCAGCTTCTCCACGTAGCGCACCGTCACGAACGCCACGATCACGCCAAGCGCGACGCCCAGCGCGGTCACGCGAATGCCCTGCCACAGCACCAGCCGGCGAATGTCGGCCGCCTGCGCGCCTAACGCGACACGCACACCCATCTCGCGCATCCGCTGCGCAACATCATACGCAATCACGCCGTAGAGGCCCACCGCCGCCAACAGGAGGGCGAGCGCTCCGAAGATGGAGAACATTGTCGCTCCGAGTCGCCACTGGCGCACGACCGGATCGAGCACGCTCGTCAGCGGCCTCACGCTCGCGTAGCCCAACCCAGGCAGCAGTTGCTGCACCTCGCGCCGCAACGGCTCGGCGATCGCCCGCGGATCGCCCGGCGTGCGCACGATGATGGCGCCAGTCGTGCGACTCTGGGTCGCCGGCACATACATCTGCATGCTCTCATCATCCCCGAGGTCGCCGAACTTCATGTTCTCCGCGATCCCGACCACCTCGCTGCACGGCGCGGTGTCAGCCCCGATACGGAGGCACTGTCCCATCGGGTCCTTCCCGTTCCACAGCAATTTGCCCATCGCTTCGCTGATCACCACCACCTTCGGCCCGTCGCGCGGATCAGTCGAGCCGACCGCGCGGCCGCGAAGGAGCCGCGTGCCCATCGTCTGGAAATAGTCATCGCCCACGGGATTCATGACGTACGTGCGCTGGCGTTCCGCCGAGTCAATGCCCGGCACGAATACGTCCTCGGACCACGTCATCCAGAAGGGAACGCTGACCAGTGTCGATGCGCTCGTGACCCCCGGCATTGCGCGCACGCGGTCGAGGGCACGCTGCATGATCGCCCTCTCCTGCTCATCGGTCGTCCCTGTCCCGCGCAACTCGAGCCGTACATGGAGCAGTCGGTCGGGATCCCAGCCGAGGTCGACCTTCTGCACGTTGTGCAGACTGCGGACGAACAACGCGGCGCCAATGAGCAGCACCACGGACAACGCAGCCTGCGCCACGAGTAAGCCGGAACGCAGCCGCGAACGATTGCCGCCGCCCTCGCGCTCGCCCGCCTTGAGCGATGCGTTCACATCCGCGCGCAGGGCGTGAGCTGCTGGGGCCAACCCGGTCAGGAGCCCGGTGAACAGCACGACGACCGTCGTGAACAGCATCACGCGCGAGTCGAAGATCGGTACGAACGACCAATCCACGTCCGGCAGGAGAACCCGGCGAATCGCCCCACCGCCCCAATGCGCAAGCGCCAGCCCAAGGACCCCGCCCAACACCGCGACGACGACGCTTTCCGTGACCAGCTGCGCGGCCAGACGCCCGCGTCCCACGCCTAACGCCACGCGGACGGCGATCTCGCGACGACGCCGTATGCCCCGCGCGATCAGGAGATTCGCCACGTTTGCACACGCGATGAGCAGCACGATCGCCGCCACGCCTGCCAGCCACGTCGCCACCTTCGCACTCTCCGATCGCTTCGGTCCGCGATCCATAGGCAGCGGCGCGAGCTCCCCGCGTGTGAGCGCGAGGGCCTGTTTGGTAATCGGCGTGGACCCTGGCTTCGCCGCCGCGGCATCGAGTCGACTCTGTCTGTACGCGCGCGTGAGCTCGGCGTTCGCCATATCCGGCGTGGCCCCCGGCCTGAGACGCGCAATCATCTCGAGCCACGACATGTTGTGCTCGAGGTAATAGCGGTCGGACCCGAGCATCTCCAAGGCGCCGACCGTGATCGGCACGTACGCGGCCGTCGTGGTTGCCCAGATGCCGTGAAACCCTTTCGGCGCGACACCGATGATCGTGTACATCTCCGCTTCCACACGCAGCTGGCGGCCGATCACGGCTCGGTCGCCACCGAAACGCGATTGCCAGTAGCCGTAGCCGAGGACCACGACATTGGTCCCGCGCGGTGGCCGATCTTCGTCTGGCGTGAAGAACCGGCCCACCACCGGCCGTACGTCGAACATCTGCCAGAAGCTCGCGCTGACGAGTCCTACCGCGACCGCTTCGGCAGCGTTGCCCAGGCCCACCACACGTTGCGCATCCTGATAGATGGCGGCAGTCTGCGAGAACGCGCGGGTGTGGTCGCGCAGCTCGGTGTACCGGAGATAGCTGATGTTGTTGGCGATGCTCTCGGTGCCGTCGGGGCGCGGGCTTCGAAGGTAGACCCGGCCGACGCGGTCCGCGTCAGGCATGAACGCGGGTGGGCGGAACAGGAGACGGTCGAGGATCTCGAACATGGTCGCGTTCGCGCCGATCCCGAGCGCGAACGTGAGCGCGAGGGCAGCGCTGAAGCCGGGCGCGCGACGAAGTTGTCGCATGGCGTAGCGCAGGTCGTCGCGAAGCGCATCGAGACGCTCGACCATCGTCAGTTTCTCCTCACGATGTTTGGCGGCAGCAAGCAGCTGTGGACGAACCTCATCCAGCACGCCGAACCGGCGAAGCGCCTCGGCGTCGGCCTCCGCGCGCGTGAGCCCCGTCGCGACGAGGGCATCCGCGCGCGCGTCGAGATGGAATCGGATCTCGTCGTCGGTCTCGGTTTCGACGCGACGGCGTCCGAACGGCAGGCGTAACGCGCGGCGGATACGCGGCGGCAACATCGGTATCCCGTTAGGCTGGCTGAGGAGTGTTGAGGATGGTCGTCACTGTTTCCGCGTACCGGTTCCAGCGCGCCGTTTCGTTTCGGAGCTCGGCGCGTCCGACCGGCGTGATGCTATAGTAGCGGGCGCGCCGGTTGTTCTCGGTGACACCCCAGTCGGCGGTGATCGCCCGGCGCGCCTCGAGCCGGTACAGCGACTGGTAGAGCGCGCTGTCGACGATGTCGAGGTTTCCCGTGGCGCGGGCCTCGATCCAGGCGGTGATCTCGAAGCCGTGCATCGGTGCCCACGTGAGGGCTTTCAGCACGAGGACGTCGAGTGTTCCCCGGAGAACCGTCAGTGGTTCGGCCAACCGACACTCCTTACAGGTTCTGTATAGAGTGCAGTTTTGCGTTTCGGCTGTCAAGGCTCAGTAAGGCATCCGGCGGGGATGTCGGGATTGACTGACCAGGCGCGACGCCGGAAGTTCGGTGACCTCGTAGCCCTCATCCACGACAATGAACGCACTCGTTGCGGCACTGCTTGCGGTAACGCAGGCAGCCGCCGATTCCACCCACTTCATCGTTCTCAATCACGGCCGCCCTGCTGGCGAGATGCACGTCAGCGCCACGCCGGACTCTGTCGTCGTACGATTCCGCTACCAGGACCGGCAGCGCGGCCCGCGGTTCGAGACTCTCTATAAGCTCGGCCCCAATCGACGCGTCCTCGCGCTGGAAACACGGAGCGTCACGCCCGAAGGCACGCTTGGCCCCGTGACGCAACGGGTGGACTTCTGGGGCGATTCTCTTCGATCCGTCGTGTCGGGCGACACGACGCTCATGCGCGACGACCCGACGTCGTACTTCGTGCTCGACAACACGTCGCCGTTCGACGACGCGCTCCTCGTGCGCTTTCTGCTCTCGCGGCCGCAGCATACCTCGCGGCTCTATCCCGACGGGAATGGCCACGCCGAAGTCGTCGCCGACACGACCGTCACCGTGGGCGGGGCGCAGCGACACATCCGGCTCGTATTCACCGATGGGCCCTCGACGTCCACCGACGCCGTGTGGATCGACGACGCGAATCAGCTCTTCGCGAGCGGCGTGGGATGGTTCATCACCGTCCCGCGCAACGCGGTGAGCGTGCTGTCTGCCCTGCATGGGATCGAAAAGCGCATCCGCATCGAACGCTCGGCGGCGGTGGCGAAGCGCCTAACGCCGCCGGCGCCCAAGGCGCTGGTGATCCGCAATGGCGACGTCTTCGACAGCGAGCGCGGTCTCGTCCGCCCGCGGACCACGATCGTCATCGAAGGCGAGCGCATCACGGCCGTCGGACCCGCCGACTCGATCAAGAGCCCGGCCGGGGCAACGGTCATCGATGCCACCGGCAAGACCGTCATCCCCGGTCTCTGGGACATGCACACGCACCTGTTCCTGTCCGGCGAAGAAGCGGGACTGATGCAACTGGGCGCCGGCATCACGACGGTGCGGGACATGGCTTCCGACATCGATGATGCCGTCTCGCAACGCGAGCGCGCCCAGCGCGGCACGCTCCTGTCGCCACGCTTCATCCTCGCCGGGTTCATCGAGGGCCCCGGGAAGTGGGCGGGGCCGTCGGAGGTGCTGGTGCGAACGGAGGACGAAGCGAGAGCCTGGGTCGCGCGCTACGATTCGTTAGGCTACAAGCAGATCAAGCTCTACAACCTCGTGCACCCCGATCTCGTGCCCACCATCGCCGCGGAGGCGCACAAGCGCGGCATGCGGCTGTCGGGGCACATTCCGCGCGGGCTCACGATCGAGTCCGCCGTCACGCTCGGCTTCGACGAGTTCCAGCACGCCGCCTTCCTGTTCTCGACCTTCTTCCAGGATTCTCTCTACGTTCCGCGAATGCGCGCGTACTCGGATGTCGCCACCATGGTGGCGCCGACCTTCGACGTCAACGCGCCCCGGGTCACCGCGCTCATTGGATTCCTCCGGGATCATCACACGGTCGTGGACGGCACGTTCAACGTCTGGCAGGACCGCTCGCGCCCGCTGCCCGATGGTAACGACCCGATCTTCGGGCCAACGATCGCGTGGATGCCGCCGCTGATGAAGCGTGGGTTCCGGGCAGGGTCGCCGCCCCCGCCCGAGGCGGCCGCGCGCGCGGAAGCCACCAGCGCGAACTATCGGCGCATGCTGAAGCGTCTTTACGACGCGGGCGTGACACTCGTCCCGGGTACGGACAACGTCGCGGGCCTCTCGTTGCACGGGGAGCTCGAGGTGTACGAGCGGGCCGGCATCCCTGCCCCCGCCGTCCTTCAGATCGCCACTATCATTCCTGCTCGGGTGATGAAGGACGACAAGGATTATGGTAGTATCGCTCGCGGAAAGGTCGCCGATCTGGCCATCGTGAACGGTCACCCGGCCGAGCACATCACGGATCTCCGACGGACCGAGCGCGTCGTGCGCGCGGGACGTGTGTACGACTCGAAAGCCTTGTACGAAGCAGCGGGACTCAACCCGAAATGGTGAGATGAGGAATTCATAATGGTTCGTCAGAGTGCACTGCGTCGCTCGGTGATGGTCAGCGCCTGTGTCGTGGCCGCCGCGTGCGGACGACGAACACCAACCACTACGCCTACCCCGGCGCCCGTCGCCGCTGCGCGACCCATTCACACGGTCGTCCCGGTGCCGTCGTCGATTCAGATCACGCCGACCGACAGCTTCCGGATCGATACGACCGTCAGGGTCGTCGTCGCCGCGGGCGGAGGCAACGCAGCCGAAGGAATCGCCGCGTACCTCACCAACCTGCTCGGCGGCCCGCTAGCGCCGCCGCCTCGGACGCTCTCCGCGGGCGAGGCAGTGCCGCCGCGGAGCATTCAGCTCGCGCTCGACCCATCCAAGTCGACGCTCGGGCTCGAGGGCTACGAGCTCACAGTGACGCGCGACGGCGTGACGCTCACCGCTGCGCAGACTAACGGCTTGTTCTACGGTGTGCAGACGCTCCGGCAGCTCCTGCCCTGGTCCATCGAGCATCGTGCGGCCATGAATCGACAACTCTGGCTGCCTGGCGCGCGAATCACCGATACGCCGCGCTTCGCCTGGCGCGGCGCAATGCTCGACGTCTCGCGCCACTTCATCGACGCCGACGCCGTGAAGCGCTACATCGATCTCATGGTCCTGTACAAGCTGAATCGTCTGCACCTGCACCTCTCGGACGATCAAGGCTGGCGAATCGAGATCGCGTCGCGACCCAACCTCACGGCGCACGGCGGCAGCACCCAGGTCGGCGGAGGGGCTGGAGGCTTCTACACGAAGGCACAGTTCGCCGACATCGTCGCGTACGCGACCAGCCGGTTCATCACGATCGTGCCCGAGATCGACATGCCCTCGCATACGAACGCGGCCCTGGCGTCGTATGGTGAGCTCAACTGCGACGGCGTTGCCAAGCCGCTGTATACCGGCACGAGCGTCGGCTTCAGCGTGTTCTGCGTCGAGAAGGACTCCGTGTACACGTTCATCAACGACGTCGTGAAGGAGATCTCGGCGCAGGTGCCCACGCCCTACTTCCATATCGGAGGCGACGAGGTCGAGAAGCTGACACACGACCAGTACGTACGGTTCATCGAGCGCGTTCAGGAAATCGTCACGTCGAACGGCAAGCAGATGATCGGGTGGGGCGAGATCTCGCCGGCGAAGCTCGCGCCGAACACGATCGTTCAGCATTGGCGGCGCGATTCGGTGTCGATTCACGTGGCGCGAGGCGGCAAGGTGATCATGTCGCCGAGCTCCAAGACGTACCTCGACATGAAGTACGACAGCACGACCACGCTTGGACTTCGCTGGGCCGGGCTAATCGAGGTGAAGGATGCGTACGACTGGAATCCGGCCACGCTGCTGCCCGAGGTCCCCGAGACGGCGATGCTTGGCGTCGAGGGGCCGCTCTGGGCCGAGACGCTCGTCAAGCTCGAGGACTACGAGTTCATGGCGTTTCCACGTCTGGCTGCGCTCGCGGAGATCGGGTGGTCTCCACAGGGCGCGCGCGACTGGGAGACGTTTCGGATGCGGCTCGCCCATCAGGGGCCGAGGTTGAGCGCGTTAGGCGTGAATTTCTATCGCTCGGCGCAGGTGCCCTGGGTCACGCGGTGAGAGTGTGTCGTCATCCCGAGCGCAGCGAGGGATCGCCGTCGTCCCGGTAGAGGGCCCTCCGTGAGGAGGGTTGGTTGCGCCGCTCTGGCATCCAGAACCCAGGGGTCGACCGCATGAGCGAAATGAGCAGCATACTTTGCATCCCGCTCTACCAAGAGCGTTCTGGATGGATCCTCAGTATGCTGCTCATGCCGCTCATGTAAAACGACCCCTCCGTTCTGGATGCCAGTGATGCACGGGATCCGACCGACAGTACTCTCTACGGGGCGGGTCGCGATTCCTCGTTGCGCTCGGGGTGACAATGTTTCGATCATGGAAACGCGTCCCGACTCCAGCAGCAGCCATACTGCGAATCTCTACGATATCCCCGTCACGACGATCGCGGGCGAGGCGACCACGCTCGAGCCGTACCGCGGCCAGGTGATGCTCATCGTCAACGTCGCG
>Ga0207701_10001881_pt1 | contig 21835 bp, 18 predicted proteins | sample KBSSwiSSwithPhiX_FD_184294 | JGI IMG/M metagenome (GOLD analysis project Ga0207701, IMG submission 184294) | Switchgrass rhizosphere bulk soil microbial communities from Kellogg Biological Station, Michigan, USA, with PhiX - S5 (SPAdes) (version 2) | ecosystem: Environmental > Terrestrial >... | reverse complement strand
TCATAACAATTGTCTCTTACATGGATCGCGTAGTTACCAAAATTGATTGTGGTAAACATACCAGTTGAATTAGTACTGATGGTATCACCAACACTATTTACAAGGTAGTAAACTGGTGATGAAAGATAAGTTTCACCGGTAACATCTGCATTAAATGTAGTACAGGTTTGTCCATTTATGGTTACCGTACCAACAGAAGGCACCGGCCTTGTTGCTGAAAAACACCTTATAATAAGTGTATCATAACATGAAGATGAGTTCTGCATTTCAATACAATATGAACCATAACCAAGACCAGGGAATATACCCGTTGCATTGGTGGCTATAGTTGCTCCACCACCATCTTTAAGTGTAAACACAGGGCTCGACAGGTTAGCCTGTGAACTTACTGTTGCAGAGAACCCGGCACAAACCGTACTGCTTAATGTTACAGCTCCAATGGCTGGTATGCTCTTATTAACTGTTGTACAAATACGGATCGTTGTATCATAACAACCTGCATCATTCTTAACGTCTACACAATATGCACCATATGGCATCCCTGTAAAAACACCAGTAGTATTACAGGCTACCAGTACATTACTGATATCATAAAGGCAATACTGTGGATTAGTGAGATGCGATTGTCCGGTTACTGACAAATTGATGTTATCGCAATTACGTGTTATCGCCAGGGTCGCACTTGTTGAAGGAAGATCAGGAGTTACAGTAAAGCAACGTTGAATCACCGTATCATAACAACTGGCCGAATTGGTAATGCGCATGCAATAATATCCAAAGCCGATATTGTTAAACAAACCTGTTGAATTACATGCAATCAGAACATTTGATGCATCGTAGAGACAGTATTGGGGACTATTTAAATTCGTTTGTCCGCCGATATTCACATTGAAACCGCTACAGGTTTTACCGCTGATCGTTACACTGGCTGAAACCGAAGGCACAAGCGGGGCAACTGTAACTGTACGTACAACAGTAGTATCATAACATCCGTCCTGAATTCTCATGGTGTAAGAACCATTGGTCAGGCCAGGAAATACTCCCGTACTGTTACAGGTAACGAGTGTATTTGATGCATCATAGATGCAATATGTGGGGCTCTGAAAATTGGTCATTCCAGTGGCCGTTGCAGTAAAGTCAGAACATGATGTACGACTCACAGTAATTGAAGCTGCAAGATATGGTACAGGTTGGGCAGCACTAAAGTCTCTCCTTATCACAGTATCATAACATACGTCTGTGATGTTGATATAATATGATCCGTTTCCGAAGCCGCTGAAATTACCTGTAGTATTACATGAAACAAGAGTATTCGTTGCAGTATAAAGGCAATACTGTGGATTGGTCAAATTTGCAGATCCGGTGATGGAAGCAGAAAAACCATTACAAGTTTGTCTTGTTACGGTAACTGCACCACCTACTGTTGGTTTTGGTGTAACAGCCCATGGAACAGATTTCACATTACCGCAACCATCTTTTGCTACCAGCGTTACTGAACGCCTTTGGCCGATCTGCGCATTAAAAATATAGCTACCAGACCATACGGTATCTCCGGCATTCCTAACCCATCCATAAGTAAATGAACTGAACTCCATAGCGCTGTGGTTCCATTTACCACGGTTATCCCTAACCGATATATCAAACGCTACATCATCGCAATTAGATCTTACGCCACTTGAAGCATCAATATCCCAGGTATAAGAAAGTACATTTACCCTTCTTGTCTGGATACCACCGCAAGAGTCAGTCATTTGCACTGAATAGTCACCGCCAGGAAGGTTATTAAATACACCTGTTGTGTTGCTTGTACCAACTCCTGAAGTTGAAGGAGCAACAATGGTATAAATATAGGGAGCCCTGCCACCGGTTAATCCGGTAACCGTTATGGTACCGTTTACCCTGTTCATACAAGTCTCATCTGTTTTCAGCAATGCGAAACGCGGATCAGCATATGATCCGGATATCACAACATTGAACTGATCTTTTGTACAATTACCCACCAGGTCTTTCACCGTCACGGTATAATTACCAGGCATTAGACCGGTAATAATGTTTGACGAAGTGTAAGGAGTGTTAACTGGTCCTGTTACTTTGTAGTTATACTGACCAGTTCCACCAGTAGCCGTTACCGTTATTGATCCGGTAGACATACATCGTGATTCGCGGGGAACAGAACTAAAGCTTAAAGTAGCGCAGGGCTGAGTGATCCCTTTTACTGTAAGCAACAAAAGTATAATTGAACAGAATACTTTTGTGATGGTGATAAAATTCTTCATGAGTTTTCTAAGGGTTGGATACGGGCACAAGATTGCGCGTTTTGACTATCCAAACAAGTAGTCTTACGAAGTGTAAAATCTTGAAAATCACCATGTTTTATTTTCTTAAAGTATATCGTACTGAAATTGAGCCTATCAGAAACTAAAACTGCGCTTACAGTATACCGTTATACTTCAATTCATTTCGATGAATGATGGAATATCTTCGATGAAAAAAAACATGAAAGAGGGGGAATTTGCCAATTTCCAGGCAATTAATTAATGCGGGAGGGAAAAATTACTATTAATCCGCATGGGAATTTTACTTTTCGGACAGCAGTTGTAACCACAAAAAAAAGCCATTCCTTGCGGAATGGCTTCTATATAATTAGCTGGCAATCGTCAGATCCTGAAGTGAGCGAAAGCCTTGTTGGCTTCAGCCATCTTGTGTGTGTCTTCTTTTTTCTTGAAAGCACCACCTTCTCCCCTGCTGGCTGCTACGATCTCATTGGCAAGTTTATCTGCCATAGACCTTCCGTTCCTTTCTCTCGAAAAGCGGATCAACCATTTGATACTCAGGGAAACTTTACGGTCATTCCTTACTTCTGAAGGAATTTGGAAAGTTGCACCACCAATCCTGCGGCTCCTTACTTCAACAGCAGGAGTTACATTCTGAAGTGCCCTTCTCCAGATTTCATAACCATCTTCACCAGTGGTTTTTGAAACCTTATCAACAGCATCATAAAAAATGGTGAGTGATGCACCTTTTTTACCCTGCCACATTATGTTGTTTACGAACCTTGTTACCAGTACATCGTTAAACCGTGGATCCGGTGCTAACGGTAATTTTTTTGCTCTTGCTTTCCTCATTGATGATCAATTTGTATAGGATGCTTAATTACTTCTTTGCTTTTTCGCGTTTAGTGCCATATTTAGAACGGCTCTTCTTACGGTCTTTAACACCGGCAGTATCAAGGCTTCCCCTGACAATGTGGTACCTTACACCTGGAAGATCCTTTACACGACCACCACGGATCAGAACGATCGAGTGCTCCTGCAGGTTATGACCTTCACCCGGAATATAGGCGATGACCTCAACTTTATTGGTAAGGCGAACCTTTGCTACCTTTCTCAAAGCCGAATTTGGCTTCTTAGGAGTAGTTGTATATACACGGGTGCATACACCACGACGTTGAGGACAAGCGTCCAGCGCCCTGGATTTGCTTTTAGCCCTGATAATTTCTCTTCCTTTTCTAACTAATTGCTGAATAGTTGGCATTCGTCCCAGTTTTTAACGGGAGGCAAAAGTAGGGATTTTTTTCTGCGGAGCAAAAAAAATAATGCGAAAATGTGTAAATCTGAACATTTGAATATTCATATGCACCTACACACATCTGCAAATGTGCAAATTATACGCGGTACATCCAGTTATAAGTGTCAGGGAGTTTGCCTTCGCGTATTCCGTTCAGCCTTTTTTTCAGCTCTGGTGCTATTTTCCAGCTTTCTACCTGGAATTCCATAACATCGTCCTTGTACTTAAGTTCTTTTATTGGAGAGATGGTGGCTGCTGTTCCGGTTCCGAAAACTTCGCGAAGTTGTCCATCATTATAGGCTGCCATGATTTCGTCTATACTGATCATTCTTTCTTCAACACTTAAACCCATTTCCTGTAAAATGGTAATAGCGCTTTGGCGGGTAACCCCGTCAAGGATTGTTCCCTGTTCAAGATCAGGGGTGATCGCTTTGTTACCAATGATGAAAAATACATTCATGGTACCGATTTCCTGTACATACTTATGCTCAACGGCATCTGTCCACAATACCTGGTCGTAGCCTTTTTTCCTTGCCTGAGCTGTGGCATACATTGCAGCAGCATAATTCCCCGCAGTTTTGGCGTAGCCTACACCACCCGGACAAGCCCTCACGTAGTTCTCTTCCACGTAGATGCGCATAGGAGCTACATAGTAAGGACCGGTGGGACTTAATATGATCATGAACTTGTACCGCTCTGAGGGCTTTACGCCGATAACCTCGTCGGTAGAAAACATAAATGGCCTGATGTACAGGGAGTGATCTTCTTTTGCGGGGATCCAGTTTCTATCGAGGTTCACCAGCTCACGCATTCCTTCAACGAATATTTCTTCCGGAATTTCAGGCATTTGCATGCGTTCAGCTGAAATATTGAACCTCCTGAAATTATCCTGAGGCCTGAATATGAAAGCTTCACCTTCAGCATTTTTATAGGCTTTAATACCTTCAAAAATGGCCTGGCCATAATGAAGAGCTGCCATAGAAGGTTCCATTAACATGGGCTGGTAAGGCTTTATCTCCGGAATACCCCATTTTCCATTCTCATAATCCACTTCCAGCATATGGTCAGTGAAGTACTTACCAAAAGCAAGGTTCTCCAGGTTAATATCCATTAACTTGCTTCTTTCCACACGTGTTATATGTACTCCGGGCGCAGCTATCATTTTAATACTAATTTGCACAAAGAAACAAAAAAACTAACAATCATTAGTATTGCCGATGCCAATTAACGATAATCTCATCCTCTCAGAATCTGCCCTCCAGGGCCTTTATGGCCGATCCCTCTACACTATTGAAGAAAATAATGCTAAAAAAGTAAAAGCTGAAAAGCAGGAGGTTATCAGAACATCAATGACCATAATCACCCGGCTTCCACTGGAGAAAAATCCGGAAGACCCTTTATTTCGTTTCCTTTCCGGTATTGTCCAGGCCTGTAAATTATCACTCACTGATATTCACCTGGTATCTTCTCAAAATGACCATATCAATTTTAAATTTTTGGAGGATAATTCGCCATCCCCGCTTGTGCTGATGTTTGATGTTACACCTGTTGATATGGGGCTTCCTGTTTTTTTCCCTTCCTTCCAATTGCAAAATTATTCCGGTATAACCTATCTTTCTGGACCGGGGCTCCAGCAACTGGAAGCAGATAAACTGTTGAAAAGCAAGCTCTGGTTATGTCTTAAACAATTTTACAACCTCTGATGAACACGCTGATATTTGCTACCAATAATCCGCATAAAGTGGAAGAAATAAGGGTGGTATTAAAAGGTAAGTGGGAAATCCTTTCCCTCAAAGAAGCCGGAATAGATATAGATATTCCTGAACCCCATCCCACCCTGGAAGAAAATGCATCAGAAAAATCACGGACTATATACCAATTGACCGGTAAAAACTGTTTCAGTGAAGACACGGGTCTGGAAGCAGAAGCTTTGGGCGGTGCCCCCGGAGTTATATCTGCCCGCTATGCAGGCGAAAATAAAGATCCGGGTGAAAATACAGTAAAACTTTTGCAGGAATTGAAGGGGGTGAGTAATCGAAAAGCAAGGTTCAGGACTATCATTTCCCTATTCTTGGAAGGCGTTGAATATCAGTTTGAAGGCATTTGCACGGGCACTATAATTGAAGAAAAAAGAGGTAGCATGGGATTTGGCTATGATCCTGTTTTTGTTCCCGATGGCGATACCCGTACTTTCGCAGAAATGGATACAGTCGATAAAACGCTTTTTAGTCACCGTAAAAAAGCAATGGAAAAGCTCATATTATTTTTAGATCATAAAAATGAGGGTAAATAATTTCAAAATTTACCCATAAACATGAATGTTGCAGACAACCATAATATTACAGAATCCGACTTAATCCGGGGGAGCATTAACGGAGACAGGAGGATGCAGGAATTATTATATAAGACTTTTTCTGCCAAGATGTACGGTGTCTGCCTCCGCTATGCCGGCAATGCAGAAGACGCCCAGGACATACTACAGGAAGGATTTATTAAAGTTTTCCGAAACCTTGACCGATTCAGGGCGGAAGGCTCATTTGAAGGCTGGATCAGGCGCATTTTCGTAAATACGGCCATAGAACACTATCGTCGTGCAGTGAATATGTACCCTGTTTCAGAAAGCCAGGAAAATAATATTGAGGATAAAGACTGGTCGGCTTTCGATAAACTGGCGGTAAAGGATCTTATGAAATTGATCCAGGATTTATCGCCCGGGTACCGTGCAGTATTTAACCTTTATGTGGTAGAAGGATATACCCATAAGGATATAGCTGCTATGATGGGAATTAGTGAAGGCACCAGTAAATCGCAACTGGCACGTGCAAAAGCGATATTAAAAAATGTAATCACCGGAAAACAAAAAGAATCCAATACAAAATAGAGTTTATGCAATGGACCCGTGATTTATATGATTTTGAGGCAACTCCTCCACCGGGTTCATGGGAACGAATCAATTTTGAACTGGATAATAATATCTCCGAAGTTCGACAACAACTCCAAAACATTGAAGAAGAACCGCCCGCAAAAGTCTGGACCGCGGTACAAAAAGAACTTGATGGAGAATCAACAATAATAATTCCCTGGTATAAAAAAACATCGCGCTGGGTTGCCGCCGCATCTATTACCGGTGTTCTTTTACTTGCAGCATACTTTCTGAACGATCAGGAAAACTTTCTTCCTGCCGACATTGCCACAAGTATTGTTCCTGCAGAATCGGCGGCCGTCGCTCCGAAAAAGAAAATTCCTACAGAAGTTACCATCGTGCCTCCTGTTGCAAAAAAAGAGGATGATGCTCCTGTAGCTGAAGTTCCGGCAAACAATAATGAAATTGAAGAAGTAACTGTGCCAGTCTACCCACGGGTGATCGCCAGCACCAAAATAAGGCAAACCAGGTATGCGAGTGTTAATGTTGATCGTCAACCAGGCTCCGTTCAGGCGCCTTCTACCATTCAGGATGATCGTGATTACATGATGATGAGAGCTGTACGCTTTAATGACGGAAATTATATCCAGATGGATTCTCCTGAAGGAAATACAACCAGGCTTTCCTATAAACTGCAGGAGATGATACCTGCACTGAAATTCAATATGGAAAATACCATGGTTGATAAATGGAAAACAAAACTCCAGTCAACAATTCTTGTTCCGGCCAGCACCAATTTTTTTGATATAACGGAGATGGCTACCCTATTATCAGAGAAGCAATAAATATTCAGGAGTTCCAGATCTTCCAACTCTCTTCAGCCTGTATTACCAGCATCTTATAACCATTCTCAATGACCGCACCCTGTTGCTGACCTTTTTGAAGAAATAATGTCAGTGAAGGATTATATACCAGGTCAAACAAATAGTGTTGATCTGTTATTGCATCATAGGGTAATTCCGGGCAGTGATCAGTATCGGGAAACATTCCCAGTGGAGTAGTATTTATTATCAGGCGGGTTTCACTTATAACAGTTGCAGTGATATCAGAATATCCAACCATATTTCCTGTGGGATTACGACTGACCTGCAACCATGGAATTCCTTTTTGACTCAGCACAAAACAAACTGCTTTTGCAGCACCGCCGGTTCCTAACACAAGTGCCTTGTTATGCGAAAGTTTCAAATGCGTAGTAAGAGAAATATCAAAACCTGTTACATCGGTATTAAATCCTTCCAGCTTGTTATTCCTGATGCGAATGCAATTACAAGCCCGGATTTCATTTACTACATCCGACATTGAATGCAGGAAGGGAATCACGGATTGTTTATGTGGGATTGTAACATTTATTCCTTCCAGTTCCGTATTGTTTTTTATCAACATGCCGAGTTCCGCTATATCCTTAATTGGATATGTTTCGTAGATGGCATCTATCCCTTTTTCGGTAAATTTTTGGGTAAAATATTTTTTTGAAAAAGAATGGGTGAGCGGAAATCCTATTAATCCAAACCGTCTCATTGACCATTGGCTTTATCGAGAAACAGGTGGAATGTATCACCCCTGAGACCGATACGCATAGTTTCCAATGGAAGCATTTCTGAAGGTGCTATATTTCCCAGGTTTACATTGGCACCCAGAAGTTCAATAAAATATAGTTGCTGGGCTTTTTGTGGTGCTTCCCATATAATTTTTTCACCGGGGATCTGTGTCAGTATTTCTTGTACTAGACCTTCCCTTACTTCACCACTTCCGCGATAGATACCCACATTACCAGCTTCCCTCGCTTCTGCTATAACATAAGCTGAACCAGCTTCCAGTTCGGCCTTCATCAATTCGATCCATTTATAGGGCGGAATGATATGTTCTGCATCCTTGCTACCCACTTCACTCAATACGATACCATGTTTCGTGAGTTTTTCAATGTATCCGCATTTTTCAGAATGAGGTATGGTGATCGATCCATCACTGACTTCCATATATTCAATACCATAATCCTTGCAAGTTGCTATGTAATCATTGAATTGATTTCTCACCAGGAAAGCTTCAAACAAGGTTCCTCCGAAATAAACAGGAATGTCATAAGAGCGATATATTTCGAGTTTTTCCCTGAGGTTTGGAGTAACAAAAGAGGTTCCGAAACCTAATTTTAGAATATCTACATGGGGATGAGCTACACTGAGAAAATTACGTGCTTCTTCAGTACTCAGGCCTTTGTCCATGACCATAGTCAAGCCTGATTTCCTGGGTTTGCTAACACGCACAGGAATTTGGGTAAGGTTGAAATTCATTGATAAAATCGATTAAAATTGCCGCAAAAATAGGCTTTTAATGCTTCCCGACTTCACTCTTAGAAGGAGCGATTTCTTTTAAACCTGGCAATAAGGTCCACAACTGCCTGATTTTGAAGGATTACGGGATTGAGTTCAATAAATCGCTTAAGTAATTTTGGAGATTTCCCCATGGCTGATTCTAACTGAAGCAGGGCTTCTTTAGACCTTCCCGAAGCAAAAAGAATTGCGCTCATATAGAATTGGAATATGGGCTTCTGGGAAGTCATTTTTTGGGCAAGTGCTACCTGCTGTTCCGCTTCTTCGTAAAAACCAGCGGCATAAAGTCCGCGTATCAAAGCTTCCCAGCCGGCAATTCCTTTTGGTCTTTGCTGCACAACAACAGTAAAATGGTGAATAGCGTCACGGGTTTTTCCCAGTTGTACAAAACATTCCCCGATGGCCAGGTTAAACTCAGGCTGAAGACGATTAAGCCGAAGTGCCGTTTCAAGATTTTTTACGGCCTGGGTCCAGTTGGACTCATTCATATAGGTTCCGGCCACTTTATAAAAAAGCTTTCCATCCTCCTGGTTAAGATGTGAAGCTTTACGATAGTAAAACCTGGCCTGAGCGTAATTTTTCAATTTATCATAGCAATGGCCGATCGCCTCATAGATCACATCCTCTGGCCTGGATAATTCTATCACTTTTTCCAGAGATTCAATGGCTTCTTTGTATTTGCGCAAACGGATATAAGCATCTGCCATATTCCGATAGGCATAGTCAAATTTCTCATTGATCACCAGGGCATATTTGTAGGCATCTATGCTTTTCTCATACAGCTTCAGCCCCTGGTAGGCCGCGGCAAGATTGAACCAGGCAAGTTCACTGTAAGGAAATTCATCAATGATCCAGAGGTGAAGCTTGATACTTTCTTCATTCCGGCCTGTAAAATCAGTCCAGAAGCAAATTTTGTAAAGTGCTTCTTCGTTTACCGGTTCTGTTTCCAGTATAAGTTTCAGGCAATCAAAGATCTTGTCAAACTCTTCGTAATCGTCATAAACATCAGCCAGTTCAAACAGCAGATTGATGCGGTCTTCCCCTTCAAACCGGTGAATGGCTTCTTCCAGCAATTCAACTGCTTTCTCCTGCTGGTCGAGGGCCAGCAAGGCATCGGTTTTCAGAATATAAATATCGATGTCATTAATGTCGAGAATAAAGGCTTTCTCCAGAATATCCAGTGCTTCACTGTATTTTTTGGATGCGATCAGTAAATCAGCCTTTTTGACGATTAAAAATGAGGAAAAAGGATAGTGGGATATTCCCATTTCCACCACTTCAAGGGCTTTTGCCAGGTCATCCATGTCATCATAGTGGTCGATGATGCGCTCGAAAGATTCTTCATAGAGAAACGAGTGACTTTTTCCTGCCCTGAGATTCTCATACTGCCTGAGAATCTCCCTTATGTCCTCATTCTCTTCACGGAAGGGATTTTTACTCATTTGTTATAGGTTATTGTAAAATAATCCATTAAGGAATCCGTTCAAAATAAGCACCAGAATATTTATCCCCTTTCTGTTAAATTCTGTTAATAAAATGATGAACGGTTTTAATTAATGGAATAGTTTTTGTTAATTTTGTTACAGATGCGTTATCATAGTCATAAAATAGGTTCCGGATTTGCTAAAAAAGTGTTAGTTGTACTGGCTCTGTTCAGTATGGCTCACTATGTTTTTGCGGTTGACGGTACTTTGGATGGTGGTAAAAGATCTAAAGCTTTCTCTACATTGAAATCTGACCTTAATTTTTCCCTTAAATCAGGATATACTTATAAGGGAAGTAAAAATTTTGGTACTAAACGTACTTTGAATTCAATTCAATCAAGTACAGTTGTTACTTATCAGCGTGGAAATGTTACCTGGATATTACCTTACAGGAACAAAACCAAGATCCTGAATAAGTTCAAGACTCCTGCTCCGATTCGCTGATCAATTAAAAAAAATTTCGCCTTTTTGAATCTAAATGCTAGTTAGAACTAACTGCTTTAAGGCTTTCATCGTATGTCATTTCACGGTAGCCTGATGTAGGAATTTCAAATCTCTGCGTATTCACAGGATCAAAGCTTACTTTGTTTGCTGAATATTTCACTTTGAGGTTACCCATCACAGATTCATATTCAAGAGGTACACCTGGCAGGTTTCTAAATTGTCCGTCAAACCCTTTATTCTCCAGTATAAGTTCAGTAGTATAAAACACAGTGAAAGAACTTCCGTCGGAAAGCTTTGCTATGGCCTGTTCACAATTATAACCTGCGATCTTTTTTGTTTCGCCGGTTTTTGTGAAAGTCATACCATCATATTTTTTATTTTTATCAGCCCAGTTTTTTGCATTCATGCGGATCAGTAATTTCTGTGATCCGAATTCCCTGATCACTACACCGGTTGATGCCTTACTGTCATAGATAGTTGTAGAACTACCTATGGCACTTTTCAATTCTGTACGTGACTGATTTCCTTTGATATAAACAAGGCCGGAAGCACCGTCAAATACATCAGCCATTTTAGCTTTGTCAGTACCTGTCTGTACAGATACATCGTAGACGATCATTCCTTCAGACAATACCTTCTGTGCCATAGCCGTAGCTCCGGGCAGAATAATAATTGCGGGTAATATTAACCTTATTAAATACCTCATAGTTAACACTAAGATAAGAAAACGTAATTGCCGGTTGCAAGTGAGCTGTTAAAGACGATTTATTTTTTGTTCGTCTTTGTTTTCATATCCTGCACTTTCTTCTGTGTTTCCTGCATTTGTTCAAGCCTTTCCTGCCATTTTGGTTTTGACTTGGGCTTCTTTTTATTTTCTTCCAGTTTGGCCAGGATCTTGTCGTGGTCTATAATATAATTCTGTATCACAAACTGAAGTGCAAGTGTAATTACATTCGATACAGTATAATACCAGGTAAGTGCAGAAGGCAAACCATTGAATATTCCCAATAGCATTACGGGAAATATATAAGGCATGTATTTTAATACCGGATTATTCTGGTCCGGTGTCATACTCATGCTATATAGAGAAATTGCAAGACTTGTTCCAACTGCAAGCAATGTAAACAAGCTAAGGTGACTACCTATAAACGGAATAGAGAATCCCCAGGTAAAAATATGATCAAAAGAAGAAAGGTCTTTTGCCCACCAGAATGCTTGTCCACGAAGTGCGATCTCTGAATTAAAGAAACTATACAACGCAAAGAAGATAGGGATCTGTAACAACGCCGGAATACATCCTCCAAGTGGATTCACACCGGCTGTTCGGAACAGTTTCATTTGTTCCATGCTGAATGCCTGCTGATCGTCTTTTAATTTTTCTTTCAGTATATCCAGTTCCGGCTTTAATGCTTTCATTTTTGCACCGCTGAGGTAACTGGTATACACCAACGGAGAAGTGACAAGTCGAATAATAATTGTCAGTAACGCAATCACCAGTCCATAACTTTTTATAAATCCTGAGAACAGGTTAAACACCGGCATTACAATTAACCGGTTGATATATTTTACAAAAGCATAAAAGCCCTGTCCAAGATTCACCATGTCTTCCAGGTCCATTTTGTAGGACTTCAGAATCTTAAAATCATTTGGACCATAATAAAGGCTGAATGGTATGGTAGCGGTTGTTCCGGCAGCTATAGGTGTACGTAGACTTGCCATGGCTGAAGCAACAACGCTTGTAGAGTCGTGGGGCATTGTTGTATTCATCTCAGCATAGGAAAATCCATTTTTGGCGATGATAGTATGATTAAAAAACTTTTGTTTCAGACTGATCCATTTAGCACCTTCTTCCCATTTCTCTGTAAGTCCGTCTTTCATGGTGAAATAATCGAAACCATCTTTCTCATAGAGATCGATCTGGGTTTCTCTTTTTTCACTTGCGATATCCTGTTCCTGCTGCATGGCCCTAACCTGCCATGAAAGATCAAGACTGTTTTTGCCGATCAATTGATCAACACGATTAAACCTTACATTCCAGTCGATCATATACTGATCAGGGAAAATGATATACTCATGGGTAATTGACCTGCCTGTAGAATCGGCAAGTTCAAAACTTACCACCTGGCTTCCATCTGTATTTTTTACCGTTTTTCCACCGGCAAAATATAATTCAGCGGTTTCCGCGGTATTGTTATTACCGGTATTGATCCGATAGGTCAATTTGTCGAAAGGTGTTGATCCGAGTTTTACCTGGCTGCTATCTTTGGAAAGATATTTTTTCAGTTCGAATGATTTGGGCATACCGCCTTTATTGGTAAAAGCGATCCTGACTAAATCATTTTCAACTACGGTAATTTCTTCTTTTCCATATCCGGTAGTGGCGAACTGACCAGCCGAGGAAACCCTGGCAAGTGAATCAGTTGTTGTACTATCCAGAAGTATGAGGGGGGTATTTTTTTCTGGCTGAAGCCTGGCTATCGAATCCTGGACCTTTTTCTGCTTCGCTTCCAGTTCAATTTGTCCCTGGCGGGTAAAATAAAAATATCCAAAGAAAAGTAAAGCCAGTAACACAAAGCCAATCACCGAATTTCTATCAATTTTCATATCTCCAATTGAGCGGCAAATATAGTCAAATTAGCATGGCGGAGTCTTACTGACTTCATACCAGACTGTATTAGTTACAGAAATGACCATCAGATCATTTCACTCTGTAGTAGGGGGTTTTTTACGGCTGATTTTTTATCAGCATGATCTTTTGAAGCTTTTACGAAATGCACAAAGATCGGATGGGGATTCTCTACCGTACTTTTCAATTCCGGATGGTATTGTACACCAATGAAAAACGGATGATTTTTAAGTTCAATGATCTCCACAAGATTACTCTCCGGATTTTTGCCGCTGGCTATCATTCCTGCATCATTATATTGTTGCAGGTAAGCATTATTAAATTCCCAGCGGTGACGATGTCTTTCATTGATCATGTCAGTACCATAAATTTTCTCTGCCAGTGTGCCTGGCTCAATAGCGCATGGATAAGAACCCAGTCTCATTGTACCACCTTTCGCTGTCACTTTTTTCTGTTCTTCCATGAGATCTATCACGGCATTTACACAGGTAGGATTCATTTCTGTAGAATGGGCTTCTTCCAGGTGCAGCACATTGCGGCCATATTCTATTACAGACATCTGCATACCAAGGCAGATACCGAAAAATGGAAGATTATTTTCCCTTGCATATTTCACTGCAATGATCTTTCCTTCTATTCCACGATGTCCAAAACCCGGCGCAACAAGCAATCCATCAAGTCCCGAAAGCTTTTCGTCCACATTGGCATCTGTAATAAATTCACTGTGGATATTGATCACATCCACCTTGCATTCATTCATGGCACCAGCATGTACAAATGCCTCCAGTATTGATTTATAAGCATCCTGCAGCTCAATATATTTTCCGATCAATCCAATATTGACCTTACTCTTGGGATATTTCAATTTATCCAGGAATTCTTTCCATTTCGAAAGTTCTGGTTCATTGAATTTAGTGATGTTCAATTTCTTTAAACAGATCACGTCCAGTTTTTCCCTCATCATAATGACGGGAACTTCATATATAGATGCAGCATCAGCCGCTTCAATAACTGCTTCCTGCTTTACATTACAGAATAACGCAATCTTCCTCCTGATCTCAATGGATAATGGACGTTCTGTCCGACAAACAATAATATCCGGATGTACACCATTTTCACTCATCAGCTTTACACTATGCTGAGTTGGCTTGGTCTTCAATTCTTTTGCTGCCTTTAAATAAGGAACCAGGGTCAGATGTACCACAAGGCAATCTTCATCTTCCAGTTCCCATTGTAGTTGTCGTACGGCTTCAATAAAAGGCAGACTTTCAATATCACCAACGGTACCTCCTATTTCAGTGATCACCACATCATAGCCGGCACTTCCCAGCAATTTCATTCTTCTTTTGATCTCATCAGTGATATGGGGAACAACCTGAACGGTTTTACCCAGGAAAGCACCCTCCCTTTCTTTATTAATAACTGTCTGGTAAATTTTACCGGTAGTGACGTTGTTGGCCTGGGAGGTAAAAATATTCAGGAACCGTTCATAGTGGCCAAGGTCGAGGTCTGTTTCAGCGCCATCTTCCGTTACATAACATTCCCCATGTTCATAGGGATTGAGGGTACCGGGATCCACATTAATATAAGGGTCAAACTTCTGAATGGTAACTTTCAACCCCCTGGCTTGCAATAGTTTAGCAAGTGAGGCTGAAATGATGCCTTTACCCAATGAAGAAGTTACCCCGCCGGTAACGAAGATGTACTTTGCCATAAAATGTTTGTTTTACTGAAAGACCCGGCGGAATGAAATGCACGAATAAATTCCTGAAGGTCATGCAAACTTAGTACTAATTCAAACGAACAAAAAATTTCCCTGCCGGCTTGTGGAAAATTTGACAGCAATTAAATGCCTGAGGCTTAGGGCTCAACGCTTTATGAGCAATAAATGACCGTGGAAAACGTTAATTGTTGACCAAACCCATGAAAAAGATTTACTTATTGTTAACTGTGCTTATTGCTTTAACCCCCACGGCCAAAAGCCAGTGTACTGGTAGTGAAGCCGCATGGATTCTTGGGCCAAGGAACGGATTGATGACCAATACAGGTCAATTATGGGGATCCGTAACGGTAAATGTTGGAACGGTGGGAACAATGGTTAACGGTAGACCTATATATAGCAATACTACATCTACCTGGAAAGGATTAAGTTATCAATCACTTTTTGTGGGAAGAGCCCTGAGTACGGCTGGATCCAACTACACTTATTTCAAATTGTCTACTCCTCTTGATTCTAACCAGATACATTTCAGGGTTGATAATATCCGGGGCGATTTCCTGAACTGGGAAACGCAGAGAGTAAGGGGCTATCTAAATGGTGTTCTGGTTAATGCTGATTTCAAAGATCCGGTGAATGGTGCATATATCACCGGTGGTAATACTATCAATGGCTGGTCTGGGACAACAAGTTTGGTACAGTCTTCCATGCGGGCATTTTTCTGGACTGCGGTCGACAGTGTGGTAATTCAACAGACATCTTTTTCTGACTGGATTATCGCTGAACTGATGGCAGCCTGCAATTATATCTTACCTCAAAACATCTCCTCTTTTTCTGTCAATGAAATAGCTGGTGGAGTAAAACTTTCCTGGAAAAACGCTTCAGAGTCATCTGCCTTAACAACAATGGAAGCCGAGCGATCATCGGATGCCCGGCACTGGGATCTTGTTGGGACGGTATCTCCGGTTTCAGCAAACTATGAATACTCAACTGTCGATAATAATCTCCTGCCCGGCATAAATTATTATAGACTTAAATACAGTTTTACAGATGGCCGGATCATTTATTCAGAAATACTAAAACTAAACCGGGCCGATCGTGGCAATATTCAGCTATCCGTATATCCGAACCCTGCAAAAAATCATCTTACTATTTCTTATCAAACTACTGTATCCAAAGCTGTCTTATATGATGCAAGAGGAAGTGCAATGTCGACCCTGAATACCAAAGCCGGAGTTCAACAAATTAATTGCAGTAATTGGCCCCCCGGCAGCTATTTCCTTGTCATCGAATTAAAAAATGGTGAAATACTGACAAGGAAAATCCTACTTCAATAACCGGACTTTCAGTAACAGAACATGCTTATAAAAATGTAATTGAATTTTTTAAAACCAAAGGTTAAGTAAAAATCTTCCCGCAGATTTTCTTATAAAAAAATAGCCCCGTCCAGGAATGGACAGGGCTTTTGAATTTAATGGGTAAGTATCGAAAGAGTTGTTATTTATTTTTTGTTTCTCAGCTGTATATGCGTTTAAAAAAACATTGAATCGCATATACCGCATAATAAACGTTCTAAGTATACATTTATTGCGAAATATTTATCTGACAGCACCGCGAGCTAAATATTTACCACCATAAATAAGTTTCCGGTGATAATTATTAACTCATTTCGGGACATTTATTTTATCGAAGCTTGCGGTAATTCCTTTTATTAGTGAAGAACTGAATCCCTGGTGTTCCATTTCATTTAATCCTGCAATAGTGCATCCTTTTGGCGTAGTTACTTTATCAATTTCCTGTTCAGGATGGCGTCCTGTCTGTATCAGTAATTCTGCCGCGCCTTTTACTGTTTGTGAAGCTATGAGTGTTGCCGTTGCAGCATCGAATCCTATTTCTATTCCACCCTGGATATTTGCACGGATAAATCTGAGTGCATAGGCAATTCCACATGCACCAAGTACGGTGGCAGCATCCATGAGTTTCTCTTCAATGGTTACCACTTTGCCTAACTGACGAAACAGATGGTCAACATATTCTTTCTGATCATCAGTAATATTTCTTGCACAAACACAGGTCATACTTTCCTGTATAGCAATTGCAGTATTAGGCATGGCCCTGACAACTCCAATATTTCTGCCGGCATAGCTAAGTATATTGTCCATTGTTACACCGGTCACAACTGATAATAAAAGATGATGATCGGTGAGGTCTGATTTGATACGATTTACAACGTCTTCAACCTGGAAAGGTTTTATTGCAAGTATTACAAGATCTGCATAACGAACTGCTTCACGGTTATCATCACCAACCAATATACCCTTCTCTTCAAGATGGCGGATGGTGGCAATATTTCGTTTAGTCACCATGATGTGTTCGGGAAGTGTGAATCCGCTTTTTACCAAACCTTCTGCTATTGCTGTTCCCAGGTTTCCCCCGCCAATGATGGCAATTTTTTTATTCATCATATCAATAATATTTGCCTTTCGATAAATAGTTCCTGACATAGTCATCAACCCCTTGTTCAAGGCTGTGGAAATGATCAGTATAACCCGCAGTCACCAATTTATTCATATCAGCTTCTGTGAAATATTGGTATTTGTCCCTGATATCTACCGGCATATCAATAAACCTGATATCTTTTTCCAGATCAAGTCCGGCAAATGTTGAAGAAGCAAGGTCATAAAAACTTCTGGCCTTGCCAGTGCCCAGGTTATAGAGTCCCGAAGGAGCTTCAACATCGATAAACCATGCACAGACTTTCACTACATCTTTTACATAAATGAAATCGCGCAATTGCTGTCCATCTTCAAAATCAGGTCTATGCGAGCGAAACAGGTTTACAAAACCATTTTTTTTAACCTGGTGAAAAGAATGAAAAATAACACTGGCCATTCGTCCTTTATGATATTCATTCGGACCATAGACATTAAAAAACTTCAAACCATACCATCTTGGCGGTGTGGTGGTTTGTTGCAATGCCCATTTATCGAATTCATTTTTTGAAATGCCATAAGGATTCAGCGGCTCCAGTTTTTTTGTCAGCTGGTGATCATCTTTATAACCGTGTTCACCTGAACCATAAGTGGCCGCAGAAGAAGCATAGACCAAAGGGATATTCTTTGATGCACAATAATTCCAGACCGATTGAGAATAACGGACGTTTAATTTTTCGTGAATGGAATAATCAAACTCTGTGGTATCTGTCCGGGCACCAAGGTGAATAAAAAAATCTATAGATGGGTTTTCTTTTTCAATCCATTCAAAGAAAATATCACGCTCGATTTTAGCGCTGAAGTTTTTATCGTCGAGGTTAGGGAATTTGTCCTGCCTGGTAAATTCATCAATGATGATGAGGTTTTTATACCCAAGTTCATTCAGGTAACCCACCATGCAACTTCCAATAAACCCTGCAGCACCGGTAACGGCGATCAAACTATTTTTATCCATGCTATACTGCAGTGAGGGCTGATTCAGCTGTTTCGCCCGTTAAATAATTTTCAATTGCGGTATCATACAGGTATTTCCAGTCGCTGATATTACCCCAATCTTTACGATCCAAAATCATTGATCCTGCAGTTACTCTACCCAGGAATTCAATATCGGTTCCACTGTCTAATAAGTATTCTTCAAATGCTTTTTTATTGGCCGGTGAAACACTAACTACTACCCTGCTTTGAGCTTCACCAAATAACCATGCATCTTTCCTGATCGTAGCCAGGGAACTAACATCAAATCCCAGCAGGTTATTGAATCCACTTTCGCAAAGGGTTATGAAAATCCCTCCTTCACTGGTATCGTGTGCCGAACTGATCAGTCCGGATGATATCAATCCACTAACGGTCTTCTGTACCCCAAATTCTTCCTCCAGGTCAAAATGGGGAACAGGTGAAAATTCAATACCACATAATTTATGCAGATATTCAGATGAACCAAGATCGTTCCTGCTTTTTCCAATCATATAAAGCAAGTCACCTTCCTGTTTGAAATCCAGTGTCATTTTCAGGCTCATGTCTTCCAGCAATCCTACCATACCTATTGTCGGTGTTGGATAGACCGGCCCGTCGGGACCCTGGTTATAAAAACTCACATTACCACCTGTTACCGGTGTGTCAAATTTGAGACAGGCTTCACCCATTCCTTTAATTGCATGGACGAATTGATAATATACTTCAGGATCAAAAGGATTTCCGAAGTTCAGGCAGTTGGTAACGCCCAGTGGTTGTCCGCCGGAACAAACAATATTCCTGGCAGCTTCACTAACGGCTATCATGCAACCTTTATATGGATCAGCAAAAACATAGCGACTATTACAATCAGTAGTTACAGCCAGTCCTTTACGTGTTCCTTTAACAGAAACTACTGCAGCATCAGAAGGTGAATTGGTAGATGCATTGGCAGTACCAACCATACTATCGTACTGGGTATATATCCAGCGTTTATTGGCAATATTGGGAATGCTGATCAGTTGTTCTGCAGTTTTTCGTAAATCGGCCGGTACTTCAATTGATTCCGGATCGAAGGCTGCAATTTTTTTCAGGTAAGCAGGTTCGCGATATTCCCTGTCATTCACCGGGGCACCTCCGCCTAATACCAGGCTTTCCGCAGGCATTTCGGCTTCGAGGACTCCATTTTTATAGAACCTCAGCATTTTATCATCCGTCACTTCTCCGATATGTGAACAGGGAAGATCCCATTTCTTAAAAATAGAGATCACTTCCTCTTCCCGTCCTTTTTTTACTACCATGAGCATCCTCTCCTGGCTTTCACTCAACAACAATTCCCAGGCTTTCATATTATTTTGCCTTGCAGGTACATTGTCAAGATTAATGCGCATACCCACGCCGCCTTTTGCACTGGTTTCCGCAGTTGAACAAATGATTCCTGCCGCACCCATATCCTGCATACCGATCAACGCACCTGTAGGTATAACTTCCAGGCAGGCTTCCAGTAATTTCTTTTCCTGGAACGGATCCCCTACCTGTACTGCCGGAAGGTCACGGGCACTGTCTGCAGTAATATCAGCAGACGCAAATGAAGCACCTCCTATTCCGTCTTTACCAGTAGCTGAACCAACAATAAATACAGGGTTGCCGGTACCATGAGCAGTTGCACTAACGGTATCGCCTGAACGCAGTATTCCTACGCTCATCGCATTAACAAGAGGATTTGTATGATAACATTCTTCAAAATATGCTTCGCCCCCTACTGTAGGTACACCAAAACAATTTCCATAATGACCAATACCATGAACAACACCATTGAGCAGATGCTGGGTTTTCTGTTCTTCCAGTTTCCCGAACCTCAATGAATTTAATGCCGCTATCGGCCTGGCACCCATGGTAAATATATCTCTATGTATACCTCCTACTCCTGTTGCAGCACCCTGGAAAGGTTCTATGGCAGAAGGATGATTATGTGATTCAATTTTAAACACAACTCCAAGTCCGTCTCCAATATCTACCAGTCCCGCATTCTCCTCCCCTGCTTTAACAAGGAGTTTTTTCCCGTCCCGTGGAAGTGTCTTCAGCCATTTTATAGAATTCTTATAGCTGCAGTGTTCACTCCACATAACAGAATATGCGGCCAGTTCAGTAAAATTGGGATTGCGACCCAGCACTGAGGAGATCATTTCAAATTCTTCAGCCGTTAGTCCGAGTTGGCGGGCAGTATCAATGGTTGTTTGCATGGTGTTTAGAAAGTGCAAAAGTAGCAAAGATGTAGCTAAGGAAACCAGTAAATTTCATCCGTTTATCAATGAATATGACCATGCTGGTAATGGCTTACCATTTCGCTATACATGGCAATGACTGCTTTGAGGTCAAATTCAGCCAGCATTTTTTTCCTCCCGTTTTGTCCCATCTCCCTCCTTTTTTCATTCCCTAAATGGATCATGGTGATCATTTTATCTGCCAGGTCCTGGGAGTCACGAGGCTTACATAAAAGACCATTGACATTATTTTCAACTACCGAATGACTACCGGTCCGGTCCGTTGTAATACAGGGAATTTCCATGCTGCTGGCTTCCAGTAATGTCCGGGGTATGCCTTCTTCATAATAGGTTGGTAAAACCAGGCAATCAGCTGCTGACAAACTGCTACGCACATCTTCCCGGAAACCAAGATCAACCAATAGACCCTGTTTTACCCAGTGTTGAAGCTGTTCTTCCGGAACAGATTCAGGATGTCCTTTTTCCGGTTTACCGAGAAGCCTGAACTCAGCATCTATGCCCCGGGATCTAAGGATCCGGGCCGCTTCCATATAAATGCCCAGTCCCTTGCTCCACAGCAAACGACTCACCATCAGAAAAATAAAGGGACGGGATGCCTGACGGTAAACAGCCGGACTGAACTTATTGGTATCAATGCCTTCACCCGGAAGTATTTTTATTTTATCATTTGAAATTAAACCCTGCTGTTCAAAATATTCTGCATTCTCATGATTCAGGAACCATACCTGCTTTGCATGAACCATGGCTCTCTTAAATAAAAACCGGACCGGGTAACGAAGCCAGTTTCCACCTGAAAATACATATCCCAATCCAGTGATCACCGAAACAGAAGGTATATTCAGTTTGCCTGCAGCCATAGTACCGTAAATGCAGGGCTTGATGACATAATGAAAAATAATGGCAGGCTTTTCCTTACGATATATCTCTAATAAAGAAAAATAGAGAAGAATGTCTTTTACGGGAGAGATAGCACTGTTGCGAAAATGAACAGGATAAAAAATGCAACCCATTGACCGGAT